>Ga0302326_10030345_pt1 | contig 10823 bp, 5 predicted proteins | sample Palsa_T0_3_FD_202264 | JGI IMG/M metagenome (GOLD analysis project Ga0302326, IMG submission 202264) | Peat permafrost microbial communities from Stordalen Mire near Abisko, Sweden - Palsa_T0_3 | ecosystem: Environmental > Terrestrial > Soil > Palsa > Peat permafrost | place: Sweden: Abisko...
CCGCGGTCGACTTCGAATAGGTATACGCCAGCAGGAACGTGAACACGCCCGCATCCGCAAGACTGGAGAATTTCCTTTGCGCGAACAACTGGAACGAATCGTAGCGATACTTGGCCTGCGGGTCCGTCAGTTCCTCGATTCCATTAAACAGAGGATACGGCCGCAGCAGGTTGTACGCCTGGATCTGAGAGGACGCGCCCAGCACGGAGGTCACCGGCAGGATTCCGTAAAACGGATTGGGCACGTTGCGCGTGAAAAATGTCGCACTGCTCAAATATTTCGTGTAGTCGGCCGCGGGCGGCGCGTCGTACTCCGCGGTGACGGAATCGTGGACGGTCTGGCTGCCGGAATAATAAGCTTCGACGAGAAGAGCCCCCGGCAACTCGCGCTCCACTCCCACCGAATATTGATAGGTCCGCGGAATCGGCCGCGACCGGCCGTCGTACTGGATATCTCCGCCTACGTTGGTCAACGCGCCTCCTCCGGCTCCGGTGGGCGGGAGAATCCCGCTGGGGAAAGGCTGCTGAAGCGAGTACGGGCCCGTCAGTCCGGCTGAAGGGGTGACGCCGGCGTCGAACGACGAGATGTAATTGGTACGCTGGCTGAATCCTGTGGTCTCGTTGAGCTGCGTCGCCGTGCGGTAGAAAATCCCCGAGCCGAGCCGCAGCACCGTCTTCGGGGCGAAACTGAACGCGACGCCGAAACGCGGCTGGACGTCGGTCCAATCGGTGTTGTAGGGCCTGCGGTTCCCCTGCGTGGCGAACAATTGCGAGCCGGTGAGAGAAACAGGCGCGGCCGGGAACGCGAACTTTGGATTGGTGGCGTTGTAAGTCGCGGCGTCCGCGCTCCAGTTGGCCATCACCTGGCTGGATAGAGGATTGATCGAGTTATAGTCGAACCCCGCGTTGATGCGGTTGTAGCGCTCGATAAACGGGATCTGCACGTCGTAGCGCAGGCCCATCGTCACGGTCAGCTTGGGCGTGGCGCGCCAGGTATCCTGCACGTAGCCGGCGAAATAAGGCCAGGTGCGATAGGCGCTGTCGTTATAGTCGACGAAGCCGGTGTCGGCGAGGCCCAGCAGCAGGTCGGCGATGCCGCTGCCGTCCTTAGCGCCCTGGTTGTGATTCACATATTGTTGCGTCCATCCGGGCGTGAAAGCGAATTCGCCGTTCGCGCGGCCCGGTCCCGCGTTGCCGATCGCCGCGTAGCTGAACTCGATGCCGTAATGGATCACGTGGCGGCCGCGTGTTTGTATCATGCCGGGTTGGATCGACCACTGGTTCTGCGTGCTCCAGCTATACGTGTTGCCGATAATGGAGCTGTAGGTGGAAAGGTCGAAGCTCGGCGGAGCGTCCGTGGTCACCGTCGGCGCGTGGATCATGTTGATCATGCCCAGTTCGGCCGCCGTCAGATTCGACGCGCCCGAGGAGTCGGGGAAAAATTCGCTGAACCGGCCGAACGACGCCCGTATGTTGAAAACGGTCGATGGCGAGTGGATGTGCGTGTACTCGGCAATGTAGTTCTGGTCGAAGCGGTAATCGGTCTGGTTGCCGACCTCGGCCGGAGGCGCGAAGCCGTTGGTCGACGTGAAATCGTGGCCGCGTTCCACGGTCACCACCGCGCTCACCCGGTTGCGGTCGTTGAACAGATGGTCCCAGCGTCCCATCGGCTGATCGTAATGATAGCGGCCCACGTTGCCGCCGGCGATGTAGTTCTGCGTCAGCCCTGGTCCGTTGGGATCCGGGTAGAGATCGAGAATGACTTTCCCGATGGGGCTGATGCGGCTCAAGGGAATCGCGTAATTGGGAAAAGGTGTGCGGATGTACGACGCCAGGCAGGCGGTGGTGCCGCTGGTATCCTTCCCCACCACGCATTCGTGCGCGGTCAAAGGATCGTAGATCCGGATGCTGTCCGTCTTGAATCCGGACCCGGTTCTCAAGGATACCGGAGGAGTATCGCTGACCACCGGAAACGGAACAATCTCGCGAAAACCCTCATAGCTGAAAAAAATAAAATCGTGGTTGCGGCGCAGAGGGCCTCCCACGGTGCCTCCGTAATCGTGCGTGTTGTGCTTGCCGCGAGGCTGCCCTGCCTGGTTATTCTGCGTCGTATTCGCGTCCAGCACGGAGTTGTGAAAGTATTCGAACACGTTGCCGTGCCATTCGTTGGTGCCGCTCTTGAGCGTGGTCATCACCGTTCCGCCGCCGGTGCGCCCGTATTGCGCGTCGTAGGTATTGGTCAGCACGCGAAATTCTTCCACCCCATCCAGGTTGGGCGAGAACTGCCAGGAGCCGGTCAGGCTCACCGGCGCGCCGTTCAGCAGAAACTGATTCGTTCCGACGATGCCTCCGTTGATGATGAACTTGCCGTCGGCGTCCCATCCATGCAGTCCCGCGAATCCTGTGGTGCCGAACTGCTCCTGGGTGAAAATCACACCGGGCGTCAGGGAGACCAGCGAATAGGCCTGTCTTCCCATCAAAGGAAGCTCCACCAGCTTTTGCGGATTGAGACGCGTGAAATGCGAAGCGTTGGAGGTATCCAGCGGATCGCTGACGGCGTCGACGCTCACCTGGTCGTGGACGTCTCCGACAGAGAGCGCCAGCGGCAGAGCCACGGTATCGTCGCTCTCCAGTTGCAGCCGGTTCCTCTCGAGGGACTTGAAGCCGGCCGCCGAGGCCTGCACGCGATAAACGCCGGGATTCAAAAAGGCAAAAGAGAAGCCTCCGCTGGAGTCGGTAGTGGTTTCCAGGCGCTCATTGGTATCCAGGCGCGTGATGGTCACCGTGGCGTTAGGGACTGGGGCGTTGGTGGAGTCGCTGACCTGGCCGAGGATGCTGGCGCGGGCAAACTGCGCGCGAACCTGCACGGCGCTAAACAGCGCGCAACCGAGAAGCAGCAATGCCCGCTTGGATCTGGACGCGATCACTTCCGTATCCCCGACACTGAAAGACTTCTCTCATCATAGCCCGTGTGGGGCCGCCAATAGTGGCGGCAGCAGCCCTCTCAACGCGGCTTCGGGATTTAGAATAAGTCGATGCCCACGGATTTCTGTAAAGCGTCAATATTGGAATCCCTCCCGTGGGTCGAGCATGGATTCGGGACCCGCTACGCTGCCCCAGCTCCCGCTGGCTTCGCGACACTGAAACAGGTTCACTCTAATTTGGTGCTGGTGGCCGATCGCGGAGGTCCCTGCGGCGAAGGAGACGCTCTTATAACCAACCATCCCGGGGTTGCTGTTTCGATTCGTACCGCCGATTGCTATCCCATTCTTCTCGCCGACGGCCGCAATCGGGTAGTTGCCGCCATCCACGCAGGATGGCGAGGCACCGCGGCTCACATCGTCGAAAAGACCCTGGACAAAATGAAGACCACGTTCGGGACCTCGCCCGCCGACGTTCACGCCGCCATCGGACCGGGAATCGGTGTCTGCTGTTATGAGGTCGGAGAAGACGTAGCCCGCTACTTCGGATACGCGGGCCGGACACACCTCGACCTCGCTTCTGAAAACCGGAAGCAATTGGAGGGGTGGGGCGTGCCGGGCAAAAATGTCGAAGCGCTCGGCGTCTGCACTTTCTGCGACGCCGAGCGCTTTTTTTCCTACCGCCGGGAGAAGGAAAAAGCGGGCAGGATGACTTCGTTCGTCAGGGTTGTTATGCCGCGCTGACCAGCATTTCGTCGAAGTTCTCCGACGCGTCGCCGGCCTGATTGCGATCGGCCATTTCCTGGCATCCGATACAAAACGGAGTCCACGGCACGGCCGCGAGCCGCTTCGGGCTGATGTCTTCCTCGCAGTGCAAGCATACGCCGAAGGTCCCTTCGTCGATGCGCCGCAGCGCTGCCCGCACGTTGCGGAGCAGTTGCGACTCGCGGTCCAGATTGCGGATCGCGAGTTCGCGTTCGGCGGCGTGCTGCACTTCGTCCAGGGCGTCCGGGCTCTTCTCGATGGCAATTCCCTCGCGATTTCGCACAAACGCGACCAGCTCTGCCTGCTTCGCCTCCAGAATATTTTTGAATTTGTTTAACTCGTTCTTTGTCATGGCTGCCTCTTGTCTCTTCTTTTTCTTTTTTTTTCGTTCGTTCTATTTTTTCGGTTGTCCGCGTCACATCCTTAGACGCTGGTCCAAGCAAAAAGGTTCATATCTTCATACCCGTTTTGACGACGGCTTTGCTTTTTCGATCCCGAACTCTTCCATGCGGGAAGGTCCACCGTGGACGGTTGGCCGAACGGCCAGCGCTCGCGGAGATCTTTTGACAAAGCTTCCGCTCTTTTCGCAAAGAGCTTCCGCTCGCCTGCTCCCGGGCCTCCTGCCCGGTGCAAATCGCCGCTATCCAAATCTGCTTCGCACAGCATATCATACCGCTGCCGCTTTTTGTAAGCACTTAACGTGCCAATCTTCTTCCGCCATTCGGCCCGGGCCACCCAAACCGTCCCCCGTGCCGTATCACCCTACCCGTATATCGTATCCTTATCGGCCTCCGAGCCCGAAAGCATTACGTCCAAACTGGAGTTTCCGGATGTGTCCCGATACCGTATACTGTCTGAAGAACCGGTAAAAATTCTCATTCTTTCTATCGCTTGTGAACAATCTTGTCTCGCGGCTCCTTCTCGCCTTCTCCTGTTGCCTGACGATCCTGGCCGGATGCGCCCTGCTTCCCTACGCCGGCATCCAAATGGATGAAGCGTTATTCGCCGGTCCATATTACCAGCCCGCCGCAAGAGAATTGCGCCTCCGTCTGTTCCATCACAACATTCCCTTGATGGTCATGACCTATATCGGAACGCTGAAAACGCTCCTTTACTGGCCACTGATGGCCGTTTTCCGGTCCAGTTTTCTGGCCCATCCGAGCTGGGCTGCCTGGGTTTTCCGGCTCCCTACGGTCCTGGTGGGAGCCCTAACCGTATTTATTTTCTTTTACTTGACAGAACGGCCCACCAGCCGCCGGACCGCCGTCGTGGCCGCTCTTCTGCTGGCCTCCGACCCGACATTCCTACTTACCAACACTTTCGACTGGGGCCCAGTTGCGCTCGAACACGTTTTACTTGTGACTGGCTGTTTTTGTCTGCTTAAATATGCGCAGGATGGGCAAGAAAAGTATCTCATCTTGGGATTTTTATCTCTCGGCCTCGGTCTGTGGAACAAGGCGATCTTCGTTTGGGCCCTGGCCGGGCTGATTTTGGCCGCAGCGTCGGTATTTGGTCGCGAACTGCTGAAAATGGTCACTCGCCGTCACCTGGCGCTGGCCGCCGCCGGATTTCTGGTTGGCGCGCTGCCTTTCGTGATCTATAACGCCCACCGGCGCGGCGAGACGTTTCGGACCAACGGCCATCTGGAACCGCGCGGCGCGCCGGCGAAGTTTATCCATTTTCGCAGCGCGCTGGGGGGAAACGGGCTTTACGGCTATATCGTTTCGGAGGAATGGAGGGAGAATCCGAAACCTCCCGAATCGCTGCGCGGCCGCGTTGCCCTGTATATTCGCGACCACTTTGGCGAGCATCGCGACGGAGGCATGCCCTACGCGGCCCTTCTGGCGCTAGTGGCCGTGCCACTCTGGTGGCCGTCGCGGGCCGCGCGCTTTGCACTGGTGTTCACCGCCGTAGCCTGGTTTTTCATGGCTTCGACGCGCGATGCCGGCGCCTCCATGCATCACACTGTGCTGCTATGGCCCTTCCCGCAGCTTTTTGTCGCGGTGGCGATCACCGCGATTCGCTGGAACTGGGCGGTGATCTCGCTTTCTGTCCTGCTGGTCGCCGGGAACCTGTTGGTGATCAACCAGTATCTCGCGCAGTTTGAGCGATATGGCGCGGAGAACGTCTATAGCGACGCCATTTACCCCTTGTCGGCCGCACTGGCCGAGGTCCCTGGCCAGACGATTTATACCCTCGACTGGGGCATCCAGTTTCCGCTCGACGTACTGCACAACGGCCATCTGAAGTTCGAGAACGGCCAGGATCCGTTCCAAAGCGATTCGCCCACCCAGGGGGAAAAGGACATCGCCGGACGCATGTTTGCCGCTCCCAACGCTTTGTTCGTCGCCCATGTCGACAAACGCGAGAATTTCCCGGGCACCCGCGCTCGCTTCCTCCGGGCAGCCACCGCGGCCGGTTGCCGGGAGGAGAATATTCGTATTATTCCCGATTCCAACCACCGTCCGGTGTTTGAAGTATTTCAGTTGGCCTGCAAGTAAGGCCGGCGCGGCTTAGCCGCCAAGCTTTCTCCTCGTGTTCTTTGCGCCTCTGCGTCTTTGCGTGAAAAAATATGTCGCTAACTTCGGAGACAGGACACTAGCCTTCAGCCGCCACTCCGCAAGGCCGCCTCGAAAGGGCGGCTGCGCCAAAACTGGCGGCCCCACGCCATTCTAGACAGGCAGCCCGGCGCCTGAGTCGATGTGTCTCAACCGCGTGTCAAAGGTCCACAAAGTAACCCGGTGCACGGGATGAAGTCCCTTCTTATCAGCGATCAAGATCCGGCCAATGGAATGCTAAAGAGATGGCGAATGCGCGTTGTGTTCCATCTTCTGCCGTGCGTAGCCCTGCTTGTGCCCGCCGGCGCGACCACTCTGCTGAAGATGTCGATGAACGATCTCATCACGCAATCCACTCACATCGTCCGCGCCAAAATCACCGGGTCACGATCCGCGGCGATCGGGCAGGACATTTACACCTACTATCAGTTGCAGGTGTCGGAAACGCTGAAACAGGGCGCGATTCTGCCGGCCGAGGTCGCGGTCCCCGGAGGCGTCTACGGAAACCTCCGGCAGATCGGCATCGGATCGCCGGTGTTGACCCAGGGCCAGGAATATGTGTTGTTTCTCTGGACCAGCCGTAGCGGAATGACGCAGGTGATCGGGTTGTCGCAAGGCATGTTCAACCTGAAGCAGGATGCATCGGGCGAGACCGTGCTGAACAGGCCGGCAATTGCCGATCAGATGCTGGACAAATCCGGCAAACCGGTCACCGATAACGCGGTGACCATAAAGTGGAGCGATCTTCGGGCCCTGATCGTGAAGACGCTTCAGAAGCCGGCCGGAAAATGACCTTCCCGAAGCGAGTTCTGAGCATGGCGGCGGCGCTGACCGCGCTTTCCTCCATCGCTTCGGGCTATTATCACTTCGTTTATTTCCCCAGCCGCAACGTGCCGTTCAATCCGATCAATCTCCGGTTCGATCTTACCCAGCTCACCAACAACACCGTAAACTACTTCATTTCCGACCAGGGACCCAACGTATTCGTGAAAGGCGACAGCTTCACCGCCGTCATCAGCGAACTGCAATTGGCGGCGCAGGCGTGGAACGGCGTGTCCGGCTCCCAGATCAAGCTGGCTTACGGAGGAATTGAGAATGCGGCCACCCAGCAATCGGCGCCGGGCATCGACGTGGTATTCGACGACAACAACATCGCGACCGGAATTCTCGCGCAAACCAAGGTAACCACTTACGCGAATGTCTCGATCGGTAATAATACGCCGTTCCTGCCGATTCTGCGCTCCACCATTCAGTTCCGCAAGAACCTGACGGTGACCAGTCCGCAGCAGGCCAGTTTTTACGACAGCTCGTTCACCACCATGGTGCATGAATTCGGACATTCCCTGGGGCTGCAACACACGTTGACGTCGGCCACGATGTCTACCTACATCACGCGCTCGACCACCAAAGCGATGCCGATCGCCGCCGACGATGTCGCAGGAATTTCGCTGCTGTATCCGGCGCCCGGCTATTTGGCGGGGACGGGCAGCATCTCCGGCCAGGTGACGCTCAACGGAGGAGGCGTTAACCTGGCCAGCGTGGTGGCGATTTCCCCCACGACCGGCGCCGCGATCAGCAATCTGACCAATCCCGATGGGAGTTACCGCATCGACGCGGTTCCTCCCGGGAATTATCTGGTGTACGTGCATCCCCTTCCTCCGGCCGCGCAGGGCGAGGCCGGACCGGACGCCATCGTGCTGCCGGTGGACGCCACCCAGACGCCTTTTCAAGCACTTACTGGGTTCGTTTCGCAGTTTTTCCCGGGCACACGCGATTGGACGCAGGCCGAGACGCTGAATGTCAGCGCCGGCAATACCGTGCAGTTTGCGAATTTCAATGTCCAGGGCAGCGCCGGACCGGTGGTTTATGGGATGCAGCTTTCCGGAGGCGTCAATAATGCCGTGGAGGCCAGCCCAATGCTCGAAGTCAACGGAAGTTTTAGCTTGGAATTTACGGCGCCCGGCACGACGGTTGGAACGCAGCTCGCCCCGGGGTTGAATGTTAGCGTCATCGGGAATCAAGCGGCGGCATCGGTCGTTCCCGGCTACACCAGGTTCTATACCCAATATCAGGGGAATAACTACGTCTCGATGGCCGTGTACACCAATTCGGTGCAATCGACCACTCCAGTGGCGCTGGCCGTGACGGTGGCGAACGATCTCTATGTGCTGCCGGCGGCGTTTTACGTGGTTCCTTCGGGCCCTCCCACGCTGACGAATCTGATTCAGGGCACCGACCAGAACGGCAACGGAACGCTGACCGTATATGGTTCCAGCCTGTCTCCATCAACGCAGATTGTTTTCGACGGCACTGTAGCGGCCCCGATCAGCGCGAACGGCGACGGATCGTTCACGTTCGCCGCGCCTCCCGCGCCCGGTCCCTACAGTTCGTCGATTGAAGCCCTGAATCCGGACGGGCAGACGTCGGGCCAGGCCATCGTCTTCGGAAACCCTCCACAGTATCAATACAACTACGCCAACCCGGCGCAGATCCAGGTGAGCCCGTCCTCGCTGCTGCCGGGGACCGACACGATGGTCCAGATCAACGGTAATAACACGAATTTCAACAGTCAGACCACGGTCGGATTCGGGTCCAGCGACATCGTCGTCAAGCAGATTTTTGTCATCGGTCCCGGACTGCTGCAAGTCAACGTTTCGGTGAATCCGCAGGCGCCGCCCACCGCCGCCACCGTGACTGTCACCACAGGCTTGCAAACCGCGACCCAGACGTTATACGTGCAGATTCTGGCCGCGAATCCGAACCAGATCAGCCTGCATGCTCCGGTCGTCAACGCCCTCACCGGTCTGGCCGGTGTACCGGCCGGAGGGACCGCGATTATCAACACCACGGGCGCCCTTCCCCAGAACCTGACCGGCTGGACCCTTACGATCGGCCAACAGCAGGTCAATCCGGTGTTTTTGAACGGCCAGTTGCAGGTGATCGTGCCGAACGGGCTGCCGATCGGGCCGGCGATCGTGCAATTGACCTCGCCCAACGGTACGACCATCCCTCCGATCGTCATGAAGGTGGACGCACAGCCTCCTCTGATCGCTTCGGTGACCAGCATTTCCGGAGCGCAGATTACCTCCAGCCAAGCCGCGCATCCGGGCGACATGCTGATCCTGAACGTGGCAGGGCTCTCCGACGGCAGCCCTTTGACCCTGGCGAGCCTGTTCGCCAGCGTGGGAGGCGTTACCGTTCCCGTGATTCAGGTCAGCAACCCGCAGGTGGAAATCCAGCTTCCGATGTCGATCCCAACCGGAAGCTCCGTGCCTCTATACCTCGGCGTCGGGACCAGGCTGTCCCAGGCTTTCTCCCTCAACATCCACAATTAGAAGCTGCAATGTAGGGCGGCCAATTTTGGCTGCAGCCTGCTTTCAGCAGGCTTGCCGCTCGTCAACAAGAAGCCGCCTCGAAAAGCGGCTGGAGCCAAAATTGGCCGCCCTACAGTCTGCGGAGGGCGCCGTGTATGGTTTCTAATTAAGAGTTGGACCCATCTATTGAATTTCGGGCTGAACTCGCCGCCGCTCACGGCATCGAACTTGAATACATAGACATCTGGGGGCACACCCACCGCTCGCCGGACGACGTTCTGGACGCGATTCTCCGAAGCTTGCCGCCGCAGGAAGCAGGCTATCTGCCGTCCACGGTCGTCGTTCGCGAACACGCCGATTTTATCGCTCTCCGTGTTCCCTCCGGCGAAACGGGCACCATCAAGCTGGAAATTACCTGGGAAGGCGGCGACACCGAGCATCACGGGTTCTGGGTGCCGGACCTCGCGAATCTTGAGGATGGCGGAAAACGTCTCCCGCTTCCCGCGCTGCGTCTCGGCTATCACCACATTCGAATTTACAGAGTCCTCAACCCGCGCCTCGAAATTTTCGCCCAGGCGCACTTCATCGTATGCCCCGCGCGCGCCAAATCATCCGATGGACGAGCCGCGGGAGTCGCCGTCAGCCTGTACGGCCTTCGCTCCTCGCGGGACTGGGGCTGCGGCGATTTCACAGGCCTGCTCTCGGCCATCGATTCCTTCGCCCGCGCCGGCTGCGCCTTCATCGCGTTGAATCCTCTTCACGCCATTCCCAATCGCCAGCCGTACAATACCAGCCCGTACCTGCCGCAGTGCTCGTTGTATAGGAACTTCCTCTATCTCGACGTCGAGCGCACCGGCACTTTCGCGCTGACCGACGCGGAACGCGACGAAATCGTAACCCTCCGCGCATCTGAGTTTGTCGAATATGAGCGCGTGGCGTCCTTGAAGCTCGCCGCGCTCTCGCGCGTCTTCGCCGTCTTCGGAGGGGCTCCCGATTTCGATGCTTACGTGGCGGGGCAAGGCGCGCACCTCCACGATTTCGCGGTCTACTGCGCGCTGGATGCCGAGATGCATCGGAGGGATCCAAACATCTGGCTCTGGACCGACTGGCCCGAACAATTTCGCGATCCCCGCGCGGCCGCCGTCGCCAAATTTGCCCGCGAACATCAGCGGGATGTTCTGTTTTACAAGTTTTTGCAATGGCACATCGATCGCCAGTTGGCCGAAGCCCAGGCTCACGCGCTCAAGCTGGGCATGAAGATCGGCA
>Ga0302326_10030348_pt1 | contig 10822 bp, 12 predicted proteins | sample Palsa_T0_3_FD_202264 | JGI IMG/M metagenome (GOLD analysis project Ga0302326, IMG submission 202264) | Peat permafrost microbial communities from Stordalen Mire near Abisko, Sweden - Palsa_T0_3 | ecosystem: Environmental > Terrestrial > Soil > Palsa > Peat permafrost | place: Sweden: Abisko...
GGACTGGGTGAAAGAAGAAGGAATCGGGCAGTGTTACAACAGAGTGCAGATATTCAGCGATTCACAGTACGTCGTTGACGGTCAGGTTTCCGCTCAGTACTGGCAGAAGGCGAAATGGCGTAATAGGGCCGGACGCCCGGTTGCGAACTGGGAATTGTGGAAAGAGTTTTTGTCATCCCGTTCGAAGGCCGGGGTTCGCATTGATATTTGCAAGGTGAGGAATAAATCCACGTCGCTCCTGCAGCGGGTTGACAAGCTGGCAAAAGCCGCTGCCAAGAGCCATCCCCGGATTGACCGGGGCCTAGTCGTCGGCAAGATCGGACGGGCGAAGATCAAAGGCAGTCCGACGATGTTCCCTGCTGCCAATCAGGTGCTGGTCATCCGCATCGTTGGCTCCAAGACGGCTGGACGCGACGGTGAAAACCGGTTTGTGTTTGAAGCCTTCGATGAGAACACGAGTGCCTATCTGTCCAAGCATTTCGCTTACTGCACGCCGGTGGTCGGATCGCAGATGCACAGGCAGAGGGGATTCCGCGTGCGGATGAACGACAAGGCAGACTATCCGCAGATTCTTGAGGTGATCGAAGAAGTGCCGCTGCCAAAAGAGGCGCGGCGGAAGCGGAGCGCTGCGCCGAATGGTCTCATTGTCTCGCCATAACCGGGATGGTGCCTGCGCCGGAATAACGGAGGCTACTGGGAGGGCTCTGTGAGGTTGTGGTATCGTCGGACAGTTTCTGCTGCGCCGGGATAGCGCCCACATCCGCGTGCCGGCCAGGACCGCACTCCGTCGGGGACACGGGGTGACCGAGAAAGAGCAGCTTTGATATTGTCGTTTGCCTCAAAATCGCTTCGTGAAATCTGCGAAGATGAGGAACCCGCGACGCGACAACTTGCCAAGAGCGTCATAAAGAGGCTCAGACACCGACTGGCTGATCTGGAAGCTGCTGGGTCAGTGCAGGACCTCATTGCGGGCTACCCCAGAAAACGAAAATCCTCCGACCATTACCAAGTGACGCTCGCAGATAGTTTCTGCCTAGAATTCGCCGCAAACCACGTTAATAACCCGGTAGATAAGAATGAGGAAGTAGACTGGAACAGAGTGAATCGCATCCAAATCGTGCGGATTGGAAAATGTCATGACTGAACTTCACACATTCCAGCCGAACTGGGCTTCCGCACCAGGCGACACGATCGCGGACGTTTTGGAAGAAAAGAAATTGTCGCTTGCGGCATTCTCCAAACACATCGGCTGTTCGGTTGACGAAACCCAAGACCTCCTGGCGGGCAGGGTCGCGATGACTCTTGCCCTGGCGCGAAAGCTGGCGTCTGAACTTGGCTCAACCGTGGAGTTCTGGATGTCGCGGGACTTCCACTATCGCGAGTCAGTCGCTCGATTGCACGATGCGGAGACTAAAAAGTGGATCGCAGAACTCCCTGTCGGCGACATGGTTCGCTTCGGATGGATGCGGCCGGTGGAAGCATCGCGCGAGGCCGCAGCGTGCCTCCGCTTTTTCGATGTTCCCGACATTCAGGCGTGGCACGCAAAGTATGCTTCCCTCCAGCAAAATGTGGCTTTCAGGTCATCGCCTTCTTTTGAATCGCGGGAAGGCGCGGTGGCGGCCTGGTTGAGGCAGGGCGAAATCGAAGCGCGGTCGATACGGTGCAAGTCTTGGAACCCTGAGGTCTTCGCTACCCAACTTACCCAGGTTCGCGGCCTCACACGCCAGAAGAACCCCGCTGATTTCGCCCAAGGCCTTCGCGATCTCTGTGCGCTTGCCGGCGTCGCCGTTGTAATCGTCCGCGCGCCCAACGGGTGCCGTGCGAGCGGCGCCACGCGTTTCCTATCAGACCGGCAGGCCCTCTTGCAGCTCAGCTTTCGCTATCTCTCCGACGATCATTTTTGGTTCAGTTTTTTCCATGAAGCGGGTCATCTCCTGCTGCATGGCCGGCATGGATTTTTTCTGGAGGGAATCGGTACGCCCGCGACACCGCAGGAGGACGAGGCCAGTGCTTTTGCCGAGCAGATACTGGTTCCGCCCGCGTGGCGCGACAAGATGCTCGCCCTCGGATCAAATTCGCGAGAGGTTATCAGATTCGCTCGCCGACTTGGCATCTCGCCTGGTATCGTCGTGGGCCAGCTTCAGCATTACGGCCGCGTCAAGCGCAGTTACTTGAACGGGCTGAAGAGACGGTTTACCTGGGTCTGATTGACGCTAACCGCGAAAGGGTTTGAACTTTGCGGGACTCTTTTGCCAGTTGCAAAGGGAATCCTCCATCACCTGCATCCCCACCCCAAGATGGTTTCCGAGTTCTCGCGTGAGGTCATCAAGCTTGGTTGCAGGACCCGCCACTCTGAAAAGAAGAGCCGCGCCCTTGAGCGGCCCCGTCGCCCCGACCATGTAAGGTGAGCCGGGTGCAATGTTCGCGAGCCCGAGTTTGCCGACCATGGTCAGGTAGTCAAACCGGGCTGTTCTGCCGAATCGTTTCAGTGCATCCATTGAGTCGTACAAGGTGGCGAAGGCCCTGGAAGGAGAGTTCCCTGCTTGCGCCAAAGCGTCCGCCATTAGAATCGCATGGGTTCGCGGTGGACCCACCCATTTGACATAGGAGTCAACCACCGCGCCGGTTCCTTTTTCGGATTTCGCATTGAGGCTTTCGTACTTGCGGTGATTACCGAAACCTCCGGGCGCATTCTTCCGCTTTAACTTCTCCGTGTGCGTGTGAAGCCAGGCTCGAAAACCATCCACGTCTGTGCTGGTGCTGGCCCAGTCCCACAGACCGCCCTCTCCGAATTTCCCGTAGATTTCGCGGATGTACCGCCATCCGCCGTGCCCGTGCTTGCCGAAGTGGACGAACATGAATACGAGCCAAAACGCCTCATCGCTATCGCCGTTGCGCTGGTGCACTATCGCAGCCTTCAGCGGATCGAAACAGTCTTTCTGGGGATCGGCGGATGCGGCGCTGATCTTGCGGGCATTGAGAACGCCGACATATCGCACCCGGCGGATGCTCTCTATCACCTGCTCGATAAAAACCTGACGCCGGTCGCGTCCCTTGATGCCTGGCAAGGCGTGCACTTTGTCATCGAAAACCATCAGCGCATCCTGAAGCGCGGCTGCGGCTTTCCGATCGCCCGGCCTCACCGAAGGGCTCCGTCGGTCTGCTCGGCTACCCAGTCCCGAATCGCGTTGACGGCCTGCGTGGTCACGCCGAAACTGCTTTGGATATTGTGGTTGTAACCAAGCACAAGAAGTTCTCGATTGAGTTGAACGTCCGCCAGTTGGCTGATCTTTCCGACATAGGCGAAGCCGGCAACATCCCGCCCCGACTCGCGTGGCAGCGACCAATCTGGCATCTCTTTTTTGTCAAGCACCGCTGCCGCGACGTACTGAAACTGCTCGACAACGGTTCTTCCGTTCAGAATGACGACGCGTACCGGCGAATCTCTGAGCAACAAACCGAGGCCGTCCGCTGTGGCATCCAGCAGCGCCGTTCTCTCTTTTTGATCGAGATCCATCCACTTGACGGAAGTGGCATAGGGAATCAGGTCCAGATGGCAGGCGGGGTAGAGGTCCGCATAGAAAGAGGCGGACGTGCCACTCACGATCTGATCGAGTTTCTTAAACCATCTGTCATAGGGATTGTTGCGGAAATATCCGGAACAAGACAGCAATATGAGCTGCAAATGCCGGGTGTCCGCTTCTGACCACGCGCCGAGTCCGAGAGAACCCAAGGTGTGAAATCGCCTGTCGGCGTGGCAGAGTTCCTGTCCAAGGTCGTCGACGAATTCCCTGTTGCTGGGATTGAGCCCGATGGTGGCGACGAGCGAGGTGGAGAGATCACCAAAAGATGGGACAGGAGCGCTCCACTTGATCACGCTGGTGGCAGCGAGTGAGGGGCTATCCATTCGGTTCAGCAAGGTTGTGAGTGCCAGATGCATGGTTTATTTGATCGACGGTATCGCTGCCATCCTACAATCATTCACGCGTTTGCGGTGTTCTCCAGGATTCTCCGGATATACGTATCGTAAATCGGAGAGGCCATTTCCTTTCTTACGCGATGTATCAACGTGCTCTTGTTGCGGCGTCGCCCGTAGTTGAATATTTCTAGCAGACGGATGAGATCGGCCCAGTAGGGGTTGATCGGGTTGCCCCGGCGGCTCCCTGAGTCGTTATAGCTTTTTCTGCGGACCGTGGCCTCCGCCTTCAAGAGCAGAGTGATCGCCGGACGCGGATCGCCGTCGGGCATCGGCGGCATGGCAGTCTTTGTCGATTGCCAGCCCTCTCGCATGAACGATTCCGCCTTGGACTTGTCGGTATCGTAGAGATGCAGACTTCCGACGCAATGCTTGTAGATGCCGAGATCGACTGACATGATCCGCGCGACCATCTCCTGTAGCATGGTGAAGCAGAAAATGTCATGCGGCAGACCCTTGATAACATCGTTCGAGCGCATGTACACGACCAGATGTAACTTTCCCCCGCGCATCAAGAACTGCAATGTGCAGGTGCACGGAACGTCCTTGTGGGGCTCTGCGAGATCGGTCGAATCGAACAGTTGAAGAACCGCTTGACGACTGGTGGGCCGCTGCGTTAGCAGGTCGATCAGATTTTCAAACTGCTGCACGCCCTTCCAGTCTTTGAACAAGCGCGGGCCGTATCCGCCATGTATCAGGCCCCTCTCACTGAATTTTTGGTAAGCCTTGATGTAGTGCGCGACAAAAGCGGTTCGGTTTGTCCCTTTCAGGTACCAGCAGAGTTCTCCGATGCAGCTGAATATCCTGCCGCGAGATTCGGTGCGGCTGAGGCGGGCGCGGGGGTTTGTAAGCTCAAGCACCACGCCCCTGACTTCCTTTGTTCGTCCTTTGGATGCCTTGACGGGCTCCCCATACTTCTCGATGCTTTGCAGCGCATAACGCAGTAAGTCGTCGAGCGTTTTGGCTCTGAAATACGGGTTTCTCATACTTATGTGCTTCAACCGCTGAGAATACACCGGGCGCGAGACACCTCCTAAGTAGTTTTCAGCCGGTATCCGGCGAGCCAATAGCGATGAAAACTGGTCAGGTATCATCGGCACCTCAGCATCCAATACCGTATTTCTCGGCGAGAAACTTCTTCAAAGACCGCGAAAGCATCGCGGTCAGTTCCTGCCAGGTCAGTAACTGCAGGCGGCACCGCAACGCACAGTTTTTGACTGCCCGCATGACGGCGTACCATTCCTCGACAAGGTCCGGCCGCCTCGCATCGCACAGAAGGCAGAACGATCCGCCCGTCGCGGAGGCGGCGAGCACGCCGCGGATCAATTGGTAACTGTGGACGACCTCGGACATCATCAGTTCTTCCGGATCGAAGACTTCGTCCAGGTCCCGATACCTCTCGATCATCTTCGCGGGCGCCGTTTGAAAATCCGTCTCGGTGAGCTTGGCCTCGACCAGAAGATCTCCGAGTTTCATGTCGATTTCGGTGCGGTCCGTCTTACCGTTGCGAAGAGGAATTGCCGGCCGGAATCCAAACTGCGGTATCAGCCCCGAAGGCACGCCCAGCATGGAGCACAAAGCGCGATTCGTTACCCTCCGCCGGCAGCAAAAGATATTCATGAGCAGCGCGTCCGAACTGTTCGCGCAATCCAGCTCTCTCCATCGCCAGCCCGCACGGGGCGATGCCCGGCGCGAACCGGTATGGACCTTCGCGAGCCTGCGTGCCCACTCCTGATTGGCGCAAATGTTCCGGTACGACGCGGGATAGAAATTTCCGTGCCGGTGGTTTTCGCCGCGTCCGAAGATGACGCTGGGCGTCTCGGCGGCGGTCAGTTCGTGGAGCGATCCGGTCGCAGCCGCGATCTGCTGGCCGCGAACGCTGAGTTCCCGCCGCAAGGCTTCGGCTCCTGGCATTTGATCCTCCTTGAGTCATTGCCCGCCCATGCCGAGCATCTGTCGCAACCGCGCCTTCAGAACCGTCTCTGCCGGGCTCTTACATCCCCTTTTCAGCCAGTTTTCAAAATCCTCAATTTTAACAATGTGGGTGACCTCAGGATTTCGAACCTTTACCGTGACGGTAGTCAGTCCCTTTCCGATGTCTGCGACCCACTCGTGACCACGCGCCACAGCGAGAGCCTGGGCGATGGCTTCGTAGAGCGTCGCGGCGGTCACGTCGAGCGTGTGTGCAATTTCGTTCAGATCATGGATAACGACCGTGCAGGCTTTGAGGGGCACGAAGGAAATTTACCATATTCGCCATTTGTTCGCCTACTGCGCCTGACCCGTTGTATTTACTTCAACAAAACCCTCTCTTTTGGGGGGTTTTGTGCATCAATATATTGACATCGGGGTGCAATCTAAGATATTTTAATCATCAAAACCCCCTTTATCGGGGGGGTTTGTGAAAGAGAATATCATGGAGTTCAATACCCGGTCCCTATCGGCGCAGGAAAGCCGGGTTGTGCTTGCGTTAAGAGAACGCGGGCAGCGCGAGGTAACCCGCGCCGACATTGTCAAACTCCTGGGCGCCAGCCTCAAGGCCGCCGACAAAGTCATCGGTTCCCTGCGCCGCAAGGGCTGGCTGGAGCGAGCTGCATGGGGCGAGTATCTGCTGATACCACCGGAGCAGGGCCCTGACGCCTTGGGCGATAGCAATCTTCTGGCGCTCGCCAGTCGCATCGCCAATCCTTATTACATCGGCTTCAGCACCGCCGCGGCGCATTATGGACTGACAACTCAGCATCGCAACGTGATTTTTCTGGTAACGCCAGAGCATCTGCGCGCGCGGGGCGTGGGAGAGGCGCAGGTGCGGATCGTCAATCCCAAACCGGACAAATTCTTCGGTTTCGATGCGGTGGATGTGCTCGGCTACAAGGTCATGATCTCCGACCGAGAAAAGACCGCCATCGACTGCATCGACCGCCCGGCACTGGCCGGAGGGACGGGCGAAGCGGCCATCATCCTCGCGACCGCCGGCCGGCGCCTTGACTGGACCAAAGCGTCCGACTATCTGGAGCGGATCGACTCGACAGCTCTGGTCCGGCGGTTTGCCTGGGTCATGGATCACGTCAAGGCCGATATGCCCGCCGAAATCCGCGAGCGCCTGCTCGTACTCGCCTCCCGTGGACCGAGAACCTGGCTCGGAGCCAATCCCCTGCGCAAGGTGCCCGGTGCCATCGGCTACGACAAGACTTGGCGTCTATTTGTCAATGTGACGCCGGAAGAGCTGCACGGTAGCGCCGGGCTAGGTCGGCGCAAAGCCGTCAGAAAGGAAAACTAGGATGCTCACGCAGGCGCAAGTGCAGCGTTACTCCACGGAATCTGGCCTTCGCGACATTATGATCGCGGAGAAGGAAGTGGTGCTGACGTTCCTGCTTAAGCATCTGTCCGAGGGCGGCATTCTCGACAGGCTCGCCTTCAAGGGCGGGACCTGCCTGCGAAAAATGTTTATCGGCAGCCAGGGCCGGTTTTCAACCGACCTCGACTTCACCGGGATCGAGGAGCACGATCACGAAGACATCATCCTCGAAATGATGCAGGGCTTCGAGCGGCCCTTTCACGGAATTCAGTTCGCGATTCCCGACGACAGCTATTACGAAACGCAGGACGGCCTGTCCTGGGGCGTCAATCCGACCTATGCGCATGATTGGAACGCTAGCGGCGTGAGCGAGGTCAAGCTCCAGATCAGTCGGCGCGAGACGCCGACGCTGCCGACAGTACGCCTGCCCCAGATCGAGCAGGGTTATTTCAAGCTGTTGCCGTTCGTACCTTCCGACATCATTTGCCTTGCGCTTCCCGAGATCCTTGCCGAGAAAATCCGCGCCTGTTATCAGCGCAACAAAGCGCGCGACATCTACGACCTGGGTGTATTCGCCACGCGGCCAATCGATCAGGTGCTCATCCGCCGCCTCGTTGTGCTGAAGCTCTGGCAGGCGCGGGATACGTTCGATCCGGCACGCCTGATCCAGAAGTTCCAGGATGGCAGGGGCTTCGACTGGGAAGATCTGCGGCAACTCCTCAATCGCGCAGCGGTCATTGATCGGGAGAGGATTACCGCCGATTGCGTCAAAGGATTTGGATTTCTCGCAGATCTCACGGAGGATGAGCGCACGCTGGCCAGTGACAAGTATCAGCGTGAGCAAGCTGTGGCCCAAAGACTGAGAGCAGCGTCGGCGCGGGACTGACCGACGGCCAGCGGGGGTTTTAAGGCAAATTGCGGGCTCTTCGACTGTCTTGGCTATCCCCAAGTATGGATGTCATCTCCGCATCAATGTCCCGCCCTTTTCGGTGAGGCGAAGGCACGGAATTCAATGAAGCCGGTCCAAGGCCGTTACTACAAAACAAAGCCCTGCCCATAATCGCGCAGTTCTGGAGCGAGGAAAACTCATCATGCTCTCAGACCAAACCTGCGCTTGTACGACGTGCCAGTTACCTTCTCCCACCATTTTCCGTCAGTGATCTTGAACGGCTCCAGAAGCTTCCGCAACTCTGCGCTCGGTTTGCTTGTGGAGTACCGACCGCGTTTCCACGATGCAGAGTTCCCTTTCGCTCGACCCCAACATTTCCTGGCGATTGCCAGCGCCTCTTTGTACGTCAACGCATATGTGACCGTTTTGTTCGGTTCATGGACATGCCAAACGTAAGCGATTATCAGATTCGCGACTCTTTTGTACTTCCGGTCGATGCTAAAGGACGACTCCGACGAGGCTTTCATCTGGATCGGACGTGCGACGAAAGTCTTCACGTTAGAGGAAAGGTCGGCGTATGCGATCAGGTCAATTCCCCTGTCGCGGGCGGGCACTGCTACATCCAGCCCATCTTTTAATATCTCGGAGCCGAGCAGATTCCGACCGATCAATTCGACAACCTGTGTGTCCTTGATCTTCGGAATCGGCATGATGTCGGTATTCCTCAGGTTTCTTGAACAGTACGGATGTCCAGCGCAAGCACATCCGTCAACCGACTCGGCTTTGTGTAGGTTGCTTCGTCATCGCTAAAGTGTACGCCTGGTGGGAACGACAGATGGCAGGCTTATCCACCATCCATAGTCAACAATGACTACGTCGCCCGCCAGTACACCATAGGTGCTTTCTTTCCCGGTATCCTGAGACTTGCCTATCAAACCGATCGCCGTCAGGTCTTCTTCCAAGCTGACGGCTCGCCCCAACGGTCCTGCTTTGGGCATGACCACCAGAAGTCCCCAGCGCTGGGAGCGTAGGACAGGACACAAGCTGACCCCATTTACTTCGTGTGCTCCGATCTGTTTCCATCGGATGGCTTCCTGTTGGTTATGCTTGCATCCTTCGTAAAACAGACTCCACCATTCTCTGTACCACCATAAGAAGGACATGGGCTTTTGCCTTCTTCGCCAAAGCTGAAATAAGTATCTGACCTTAAACACGTAAGGAGTCTTAGTCGCGTAACGATTTGTTAGACGAACGCAGCGAAAGGCACCGTCAGACTTCGTTGTCCAAAATAGCCCCATCGTAAGAGAGGAACATCGTAGCACTGCTGATCACGGGGTCCTATGCTTGCCCCGTTTCTAGCTTTTCCGCAACGAATGTTTCTTCGCACATCGAAATTGTTTTTTGGGAAACAGTATCAAGGCTGTTGGTTCACATTGCTCTGATGGAGTTGAAATTCTTCTTGGTGGAGTTTCCTTTCTTTGTCCCAAGTGAGAAGGCTCGTGCCATCTAGAATCGAAAGCTGTCCGTCGTTGGAAACGCTGATCGACCTTGGATCGTGCATAGCATGAACAGCGCCCATGCCGTGCCCTGACATCTTCAGATCGAGAACTGAGGCTCCTCCGAGTGATACAGCGGCTAAAAGGTTCGAATCGGGAGAGAACGCTATCGCCGCGATCCTGTCTCCATTTGACATGAAACTTTGCGCTGCGATTTGTTGCTTGGTCGTAAGGTCAAACACTTTAACCTTGCCGGGGCTGCTGAGAGAAACCACCGCCATGCGTGTGCGATCTGGCGAAATCGTGTAGAGGTCTTGCGGTCCGACCATGTCGCTCAGATTCGGCAAGTAGACTTCGCCGCCCCGGAGCTTGGCTTGGAGTTCGTCCGGAATTTTCGTGGGCGAATCCGCCGCTAACAGATCGGCTGCCCATCCGCGCAAGGCTGGATCAACCTCTCGCTCCTTCAGAATCGACACCGCTATCTGCACGTAGTCGCGGCTTATCGTCTGCTTCTGCAAAGCGTTTTGCGTGATCGAACCGTAGATCGCAAGAGCTATGGGAATCGCGATAGGAATTGCAGCAAGAGAAACGATGCGACCGATCTGCTCGATCTTGTCCCAGCTATTCGGCGGCTTCGACTGAGATTGGTTTATTAGAACAATTCGTCGCTCGGTTGGCAGACTTGTAGGTGTGCCCATAGGTCGTTACCTCTCTGCAAACGAACAGAGTATAACCCGATGGGGAAAAGTCGGTACGCGTGGAATTCCGATGAGCGTTCAGCTGTCGGGACTTGTTCACGCCGATTGCCTCACAAGTCGGTCAGTGACCGTCTCAATCGTCTGGATGAGTTTCTCGTCCGACCAGTCGGCGACCTCGCTCACGTGAAACTCCGGGTGCGCCTTGGTGAGCAGGGTTGAGCCGTCGTCAATTCGGAACTTGATCCAATGGGGCGCTCGGCTGTTGTCCAATGTGACGGTGCATCGCAAGCACATCTTCCGCACTGCATCAACTATTCGCTGGGACTGTAGTCCGAAATCATCTCTCTGCGCCATCTGCACCTCCGAATCCCTCAATTTTACACCTGCTGGTAGTGCACTGACTGTAAGAAGAACTCACAATCCTGACGGTATGGTGCGTTTGACTATCGCTTCCACTTCGTCGGG
>Ga0302326_10030351_pt1 | contig 10822 bp, 10 predicted proteins | sample Palsa_T0_3_FD_202264 | JGI IMG/M metagenome (GOLD analysis project Ga0302326, IMG submission 202264) | Peat permafrost microbial communities from Stordalen Mire near Abisko, Sweden - Palsa_T0_3 | ecosystem: Environmental > Terrestrial > Soil > Palsa > Peat permafrost | place: Sweden: Abisko...
GCCACGGCCCCGCGGGGGGCTGTGGCGAGGAATTCTTCGTATTGACCAGTTCCTCGCCAACCCCCCCTTGCCGCCCGCGGCAATTCACGCGGCGGTGTGTCGTGAGGGTCGGGAGCGCATCGGCGCGTCACACGACCGTCACGAAACGAGTCCCTCAGCCGTGGCTGGGCGGCTCGCTGAGGTCCGGCGCCAGCGGCCGCAACGAGACGATGCTGGCCGGATTGATTCCGACCGTCGATTGGCTCTTGCGCTCGGTGAGCCAGGCGAGCTGCATGATGGAACCACGGGAGGCGGCGACGAGCGCGGCCTCGATCGCGTCGAGCGATCCCTCGATCTCGTATTGCTCTCCCGTCACCACGGTCAGCTGGGTGATGTCCAAGGCCATCGTCGCTACGCGCTGCTCGGCGCCACGGCGGCTTCGGGGTTGACGGCGATGCGGCCGAGCAGCAGGTGGTCGCCGATGGCCCAGCCGGCGTAGAAGAACGAGCCGGCGATGGCCGTGACGGTCAACAGCACGCCGGCCGCGGCGGCCAGGGCGATGCCGTGGGAGCCGAGGATGAGCACCGCCGTCGCGGTACCGAGGCTCGGTCCGAACGGCAGCTGGCCGAGCGTGAACATGCCGATCAGCAGCGCGATCGCATCGAGCACGGAGATGTGCACGCCGAGCGCGCGCAGCACCAGCCAGTTGCGGGCGATCTGCGCGCAGACGGCCAGCAGCACGAGCACGGTCATGCGCCCGCGACCACGGTGCATGACGGCCAGGCCCGACCACAGGCCGAGCGTGCGGTGATGCGAGAGGCGGGTGAGGCCGAAGGTGGCCGCGCCGGTCAGCGCCACGGCGACGATCGGCACCCACCAGGGGACGCCGAGCGGCGCGACCAGGGTGAAGGAGAAGATCGCGGCCAGCGCCACCTCGACACTGATGATCGGCACCTCGGCGGCCAGCAGGGCGGGAACCTTGGGGCAGGTGTCGGGCGCGGCGCGGCGCAGCGAGGTGATCCGGGCGGCCACGCCGAGCGACCCGTTGATGATGCTCGCCAGGTAGCCGATCCCGGCGGCCCGGAACAGGGTCCGGCGGGGCACGGTGGCGCCGGTGGCCCGGACGCAGACGTACCAGGCCTCGGTTCGGGAGATCAGAGCGAAGACCTGCAGCGCGACCACGAGCGCGAGGATCGAGACCGGAGCGGAGTGCAGCGCGGTGGCGAACTGGCCGCGTCGCCCGGCGAGCTCGTAGGCCAGCGCGGCGGTCGCCACGGCTGCGCCGAGGCAGCTCAGAGCCACCCGGCGCCGAAGCGGCGGGCCTCCCAGGCTGCCTTGTTCGAGCTGCGTGATCGCGTCGGCCGATCAGCGCGCGTTGCTGCGACGCCCGGCCGGGCTCGGCCCGGACGTTGGCGCCTTGCCCTTGCCGGCGGCGTCGCGCCGCTTCTGGCGCTCAGCCGCTTCGGCCTTGAGGTCGGACTGCTGCGTGGCCAGGGCGGCGAGCTGCGCGGCCCGGCGCTCCATCGAACTCGCGCGGCGCTCGCTCGCTTGCACCGACGCGGTCACCTGATGCTTGGCTGGTGCCATCACTGCCTCCTTGAGTGCACGTGAAAGCGCAACCGTTAGCCCGGAGCGGACACGCCCGAGCTACAGGGTTTAGCAGGTATCAGCGCGCGGATGTGGTTGGAATGGGGCGAGACGGGAAGGTTCCTTTGTACAGAACTCATCGGCGTTTGCGCGCCGTTCCCGTAGTCCGACGTGGAGGTAACGATGACCGACAAGCACACCGACGAGGCCATGGGCCGCATCAAGGAGGCCGCTGGCAGCCTCACCGACGACGACCAGCTCAAGCAGGAAGGTCGCGAGGATCGGGCCGCGTCGTCGGTCAAGGACAAGGTCGACCAGGTGGCCGACAAGATCAAGGAGGCGGTCGACCGCTAGCCCCACCACCACCCCGCCGCCGCACCGATCTGCCGGCGGCGGGGTTGAGGTATGCGATGGTGTGGCGGTGAGGGAGAGGTGGGTTGAGCGGGCGCGAGTCGCCGCGACGCTGGTCGCGTTCACACTCGCGGCGATCGCCACCGTCGGCGTGTCGCCGGCGGCTGCGCGGGCCGCGGGGTTCAGCGCGCACGGCTCGGTCGAGCAGGTCTACGCCACGCGACTGCCGGCTCAGGCTCGGGTCACGTTGTTCAGCGCCGCGGGCCGCCGCGTGCAGTCCCGCCGGGCCGATTCGCTCGGGGGCGTGTTGTTCCGCGACGTCAGGCCCGGCCGCGGCTACCGGCTGGCCGAGGGCAACCGCCGCTCGGCGCCGTTGACGGTGCTGCCCGATCGCTCGGCGCCTCCGAGCTCGAAGCTCTATGACCAGAGGATCCCGGCGTCCGGCTACGGCTACCTGACCACTCGCGACGGCACGACGTTGGCCATCGACGTGCATCTTCCGGCCGGGCCCGGTCCCTACCCGACGCTGGTGGAGTACTCCGGCTACGGCTACGCCGATCCGGCCGGCCCGGACAGCGGGATCGCGCCGATCGCCAACCTGCTCGGATTTGCGGTGGTCGATGTGAACATGCGCGGCACCGGCTGCTCGGGCGGCGCGTTTGACTACTTCGAGGCGCTGCAGGATCTCGACGGCTACGACGTCATCGAGACCGTGGCCCACCAGCCGTGGGTGCTCCATCACAAGGTGGGGATGATGGGCGTGTCCTACGGCGGCTTCAGCCAGCTGTTCGTAGCCGCCACCGACCCGCCGGACCTGGCGGCGATCGCGCCGCTGTCGGACATCGACAGCAGCGCGACCACGCTGTATCCCGGCGGGATTCTCAACACCGGCTTTGCCCTGGCGTGGACGGAGCAGCGCCAGGATGACGCCCTGCCGGCCTCGCCCACCGGCGGCCAGCCCTGGGCCCTGAAGCGCATCGAGGCGGGCGATGCCACCTGCAAGGCCAACCAGGCGCTGCACGGCGAGGCGGTCAATCTGATCGCCAAGGTTCGCGCCAACCAGTTCTACGTGCCGAGCGCGGCCGACCCGCTGGATCCGGTCACGTTCGTCCCCAAGATCAAGGCCCCGACGTTCATGGCCTGCCAGTTCACCGACGAGCAGGTGGGTGCGCACTGCCCGGACCTCGCCGAGGACCTCACCGGCACCCGGCACAAGTGGTTCACCTTCACCAACGGCACCCACATCGACTCGCTCGACCCGGCCACCTTCACCCGCTGGTATGACTTCCTGGAGCTGTACGTCGCCCGCCGCCCGCCGCGGCTGTCGCCGACCGTGAAGGCGTTGGCGCCGACGATCTTCCAAGCCGCCATGGGCATTCCCGGTCTGACGCTGCCCGACGATCCGATCCAGGCCGAGCCGACCTATGCCGCCGCGCTGGCGGCGTTCCAGGCGCTCCCGTCGGTGCGCATCCTGTTCGACAATGGCGCCGGCAGTTCGACCGCGGGGGCTCCGGTCCCGGGGTTTGAGCATTCTTTCTCCAGCTTTCCCGTGCCCGGCACGCAAGCCCGATCGTGGTATCTCGGCACTGGCGGTCAGCTCACCGACACCGCCACCGGCGCCGGCGGCGAGGACCTGTTCGAGTGGAACCCGGCGGCGCGACCGTTGACCGACTTCACCGGCGACACCAGCGGCGGACCGGGCGGGCTGTGGACGGCGGACCCCACCTATCGATGGGTCCAGAACCCTCCGGGCACGGCCTTGTCCTACCTCACCGCGCCACTGAGCAGCAACACCGTGGTCATCGGTGCCGGCGCGGTCAAGCTGTGGATCAAGGCCTCGACCCCGAGCGTCGATCTGCAGGTGACCGTGTCCGAGGTGCGACCCGACGGTCAGGAGACCTTCGTACAGAACGGCTGGCTGCGAGCCAGCGAGCGCAAGCTCGACGCCGCCCAGAGCACCCTGCTGGAGCCGGTGCTCAGCCTGCGCCGCGCCGACGCCGCCCCGCTGCCCACCGGGCGGTGGACGCCGGTCACGGTGCCGCTGTATTACGAGGGTCACGCCTACCGCGCCGGCTCGCGCATCCGGATCATCATCTCCGCGCCCAACGGCGATCAGCCGGTGTGGTCGTTCGGGAACCTGATCCCGTCGGGCACCGCGATGGTGTCGGTGGCGCACTCGGCGAGCATGCCCTCGCGGCTCGTGCTTCCGGTCGTGCCCGGAGTGGCGGTGCCGACGCCGCTACCGCCCTGCCCGAGTCTGCGCGGCGAGCCGTGTCGCGCCTACGTGCCGATCGGCAACCAGACCCCGGCCAACCCGGACTGACTAGGGCGAGCCGACGGTCGCCGGCAGGGCGATCCCGCTGACCTGCTGGCAGGCGGCCAGCAGCGCGTCCTGGACCCCGGGATCCGACGCCGCGGGGTGCGCCGGCGCCTCGTGGCGAGCGATGAAGTGGCGCCCGCTCAGCGTGGCGGGGCGATCGTTGCTGCTGGCCAGCCACACGAGCGTGTCGGCTCCCTCCGCGACGTCTCCCGGGGCGCCGCTGCCGCCCATCTTCGTGCGTACCCAGCCGGGCTCCATCGAGTTGCTGACCACGTCGGGATACAACCGGGCGACGGCGAAGGCGAGCACGACGTCCAGCAGCTTGGAGTCGCAGTAGGCCTGCATGCCATCCCAGGGCCGCTCCCAGCGCAGATCCGAGACGTCGGGATCACCGCGGCGGTGCAAGCCGCTGCTGAGGTAGATGAGGCGGGCCGGCGGTTCGACCAGCGCGGTCAGAATGTAGGGCGCCAGCACGTTGATCTGGAACACATGCTCCAGTCCGTCCTCGGTGAGCTGGCGCGCCTCGCGGAAGCCGACGCCGGCGTTGTGCACGATGGCGTCGAAGCGCCCGATCGTGTTGGCCCGGTCGGCCACCGCCCGGGTCTGGGCGATCGAGGTCAGATCGCCGGTCAGCACCGCCGCCGCCCCGGGCGCCGCGGCCAGCGCGTCAGCCGCCCGCTGCTCGTTGCGAGCGTGCAGCACCACGGTGTGGCCCTCGGCGATCAGCTGTCGGGCCGCCTCGCTGCCGATGCCGTCGGAGGAGCCGGTGATGAGGATCGTGCGCATGCCCACCGAGCATGGTAGGCCGGGCCGGCCTCGGCGCGTTACGAACCGGAAACGCTACGCGGCGATGAGCGTGGGCGGACCGCAGGCGGCGATGTGGTCGCCCAGGCCGCGGGCCGTCAGCTCCAGCCAGCGCTCGCTCTCGACCAGACGGTCGAGCAGCGCCAGCGCCTCGACGCGCCGGCCGCGCACGGCCTGGGCGTCATCGCTGAGCAGCAGGTCCTCCGCACAGCACAGGAGCGTCTCGCGCTCGGCCGGGTGCAGCTTGCTCGGGCCGACGTCGTCGATGATCGCCAGCGCGGCGCGGTAGTGCTCGTGGCGCTCGGGGGTCATGGGAAAGATGTCGGCAGACTGGGCGCCTTACTGAAGGCTTCTCCGCGATAAGCGGCGCGGTCCCAGCGGGCTTAGTGCAGGAGCGCGTTGATCTCATCCGTGTGGGCCAGGCCGAGCGCCGTCGTGTACAGCGGCAGCGACAGGGGCCGGTGCACGAGCGGCTCGTTCGGAGCGAAGGCGAGGATGAGGAAGGCGCTCAGCGCCAGCACGCTCGTCCGGGCCGCCCAGCCCGGAAGCAGCGCGGCGAACGGCAGCACCCAGAGGACGTACCAGGCCCCCGACCAGCTGAGCGTCGCGGCCAGCACGAGCACACAGGCGAACGCCGCGCCGACGCCGCGTTCGGGATGACGGAAGGTGACGATCGCGGCGATGAGCACGGTTGCGACAAGGACGACGTCGAGCACCGTGTGCAACCCGGTCGTCTCGCCACCGAGGCCGAGTAGGACGCCGACCACGTTGGGCAGGCCGAGCGGCGTGACGAGCTTGGCCTGCTCGCCGAGGCCGGGGACGTGGGCTCCGAAGGCGAGCAAGCTGACCACCGCCAGCACGACGCCGGCGCTGACCGCCCCGGCGAGCTTGGCCCGCCGCTGGCCGAAGGCCAGCAGGAACACCGGCACGAGGATGCCGGCCGAGGCCTTGACCGCGACCGCCGCGATGAGCGCCACGCCCGAGGCGAAGGCCAGCCGGTCGGGCGAGGCGACGGCGCGCAGGCGCGCCACCGATCCCGAGCCCGCGGGAGGCGGCGCGATCCCCAGACCCGCCGCCTCCCGCGCGCGCAGCGCGAGGTAGAGCGAGAGCACCACGAGCAGCATCATCAGCGCGTCGTTGTGGTCGGCACCGAGCCCCCACACGAGCACCAGGGGGTTCAGCCCGACGAGCACCACCGCCGTGCGCGGCGATCGCCCGAGCAACTCGGCGCAGCGCCAGAGCAGTCCGAGGGTGGCGAGGAAGGCCAGCCCGATGAGCGCCTTGATCGTCCAGAACGAGGCGGCCACGCCGATCGGCACCAGGGCGTAGGTGAGCAGCGTGAACAGGGGGCCGTAGGGGCTGAGCAGCCGATGCCAGTTGCTGATCGCGAAGGTCGGGTCGCTGTGCGGCTCGATCAACGGGATCGTCGTGTACGGGTTGAGGCCGTGCACCACGCCCATGCGCCCGTAGTTGAGGTAGTTGAACACGTCGGTCGAGAACAGCGGCGGGGACAGGAACAGGACCACCTGGACCGCCACGATCGCCGCGACGATCCAGCCGGTCCGCAGGTTCGGCGCCAGCCACAGCGCCACCAGGTAGCCGACGAACGCCAGCGCGATCGCGGCGCTGATCAGCCCGCGCAGGTTCGAGTCGTCGTGGGTCAGCGACGGCACCAGTCCGGCCAGCGGCCCGGCCATCCAGTGGGGGAAGTAATCCGCGCTGGTGAACGGCGAGAGGAAGCTCGGCCGCTCGGCCGCCGCGAGCACGATCGCCAGCACGAGCCCGACGATGGCGACGAGGGCGAGCGCGCCGATCACGCTGGCCGCGACGCTGGCGCGCGCGGCGACGGGTGGCCGCACGCTCGGGCGTCGGGGAGCGCGGGCCGCGTTCGGCGGCGCTGCCTTTGCGGTGGCCACGATCGGATTATCGCGCCCGGGCGGCGGTGCGCGCGGGTGCCGCCTTGCCGAACGGGCGACACGCTGTCTAACCGGCGGCGGGCCTGCCGCACGTTTCGTACACGCACGCGCCGTGCCGCGGTACGTAAGCTCAGGGTCGCCCTACAAGGCGGCCCTCAGCCGGTGGCGTCGCCTGACCCCGGAGGTAGCCGATGGCCGTCACCAGTCCCGTCGTCCTGGATCGCCAGCGGATCGCCGAGCTGGTGCAGCGCGAGCTCGCCGAGCTCAACGCCCGCACGACGAAGTCCGCCGAGCTGTACGAACGCGCGCGTCAGTCGCTGGCCGGCGGCGTGGCGTCGTCCTACCAGCTGCGCGACCCGTGGCCGATCTATCTCGTGGACGGCAGCGGGCCGACGGTCACCGACGTCGACGGCAACCGCAGGTGGGACTTCCACAACGGCTTCGGCTCGATGGTCCAGGGTCACGCCCATCCGGCGATCGTCGAGGCCGTGCGCAAGCGGGTGGAGCTCGGCACCCACTTCGCCGCGGTGACCGAGGACACGATCGCCGTGGCGGAGGACCTCAAGTCGCGCTGGGGCCTGGAGCGCTGGCGGTTCGTCAACTCGGGCTCGGAGGCGACGATGGATGCCATCCGCATCGCCCGTGGCCTCACCGGGCGCGACACGATCATGAAGATCTTCGGCTCCTACCATGGCCATCACGACGCGGTGATGGTGTCGATCGGCGTGCCCTACGACGACATCGGCGACCGCGAGAACCTTGCCTCGCTGCCGTACGGCGCCGGCATTCCCCAGGCGGTCAGCGACCTGACCATCCCGGTCCCGTTCAACGACGCCCCCGCGATGGAGCGGCGCATCGATCGCCTGGCCAACGAGGGCCGGCTGCCCGCCTGCGTGATCATGGAGGCGGCGATGATGAACCTCGGCGTGGTGCTGCCCGAGGCCGGCTATCTCGAGCAGGTGCGAGAGATCACGCGTCGTCACGGCATCGTGCTCATCTTCGACGAGGTGAAGACAGGCCTGGCCATCGCGGCTGGCGGGGCGACCGAGCGATTCGGAGTGGTGCCCGACATGGTCACCCTGGCCAAGACGCTCGGCGGCGGCCTACCCTCCGGCGCGATCGGCGCCACCGAGGCGGTGATGAGCGTGGTGCAGGACGGCAGCGTCTATCAGGTGGGTACGTATAACGGCAACCCGCTCTCCATGGCCGCGGCCCGCGCCAGCCTCGAGCAGGTCCTCACGCCCGAGGCCTACCAGCACCTCGACGAGCTCAACGACCAGATCGTGGCCGGCTGCGAGGGCGTGATCGAGAAGTACCGCCTGCCCGGGTACGCGGTCGGCATCGGATCAAAGGGGTGTGTCACCTTTTCCACGACCCGGATCGTCGATTACGAGACATTCAAGGCCAATCAGGACGTGGACGTCACCGAGCTGGCTTGGTTGTGGAACATGAACCGCGGGATCTTCATGACCCCGGGGCGCGAGGAGGAGTGGACCCTGTCGGCGACGCACACGGCGGAGTCGATCGAGGCCTATGTGCAGGCGTTTGACTCGATGGCGGCGGCGCTGACCGGCTGAGGTGTGCCGGGCCTCGGCGCGGAGTGTCCTGATCGGTTTAGGATGTTCCCCGTGTCGGGGCCTGACTACGGAAGCGCCGATATCGGACAGGTCGGGGCGCCACGACGCGGTCAGGCACTTGATGGGTCCGAGATCCGCGCCTCGGGGCCGTTGCCCTCTCTGTCTCCGGGCTCAACGTTCGGGGGCTACGTTGTCGAGCAGATCGCCGGCGAGGGCGGCATGGGCGTGGTGTATCGGGCCCGCCAGCTGCGGCCGCCGAGGACCGTGGCCTTGAAGGTGATCTCGCCTCAGTTCGCCGGCGACGCCGAGTTCCGCGAGCGTTTTGAGCGTGAGTCCGAAATCGCCGCAGCCATCGAACACCCGAATGTGATTCCGGTCTACGAGGTCGGCTCCGACCGGGGTCTCGTCTTCATCGCTATGCGTTTCGTCGACGGAACCGATCTGCGCGAGCTCATCCACCGCATCGGTCGGCTTGACCCACCCCGGGCCGCGCGGATCGTCAGTCACGTGGCCGATGCGGTGGATGCGTCGCATGCCTGCGGTCTCGTGCATCGCGACATCAAACCAGCCAACGTCCTCGTGGCCCACGAAGGTGAGCGCGAGCACGTCTATCTCACTGATTTCGGCCTGGCCAAGCCGGCTTCCGGCGACGGACCGACCCGCACGGGCATGTTCGTCGGGACGCTCGACTACGCGGCGCCGGAGCAGATTCAGGGCGCTCGACTTGATGCCCGCACGGACGTCTATGGCTTGGGCTGCGTGCTGTACCAGGCTGTGACGGGGGAGGTGCCCTTCCCGGCCGACAGCGACCACGCGAAGATGTTCGCTCACGTGACGCGGATGCCGCCATCGATTCGGGCGGTCGATCCATCGCTGCCAGAGGCGCTGGAAGGCGTCGTGTACAAGGCGATGGCCAAGGATCCCGACGGTCGCTACGCCTCGGCCGGTGATCTGGGGCGAGCCGCATTGGCGGCGGTCAGCGGCCGTGCGTTCCCGGGCGCGACGCGCAGCGTGGCCGTCGGCGACGCGGCTCCGCTGGTCGAGCCGAGCGCTCCGGTCTCCACCGTGCGAAATCGCGGATGGCGTGAGACCGAGCAGGCTGGTCCGGCGACTGAACGCGACACCGCGCCGACTCAGGGGTATCCCGCAGGCGCGCGCGCCCCGGAGCGCCCGGTGGAGCCAACCTTCACCTACCCGAAGGCGCCACCGGCGCCGCCGCGTCGCTCCAACGCCGGGCTCGCGGTCGCGGTCGTCGCGCTGGCTATCGCCGTGGCCGGCGGAGCGGTGGCCCTCGTGTTGAGCAAGCGCTCGGGCGGGGCGGGCGGCGCACCGGCCACGTCGTCAGCGTCGGTCAGCGCCAAGACGGTCACGACCGGGCTCACCGCCAGCGCAGCCACCAGCCCGCCGCCGGTTCCGGCCGGCCCACCCGGCGCGCTGGCGCAGACCCAACCGCCGGGCGCGTCCTACACGGTCCTCGTGCCGGCCGACTGGAGCTACGAGAGCGAGAGCGCGGCCTCGGGTCAGCGTGAGGATGCGTGGATCGGCCCGAACCCGAACGATCGCCTGCGGGTGCTCACCAGCGACTGCGCCGCCTGTGTGACCACGAGCAGCGGTGGACCCAATCCGCACGGTGTGACGTTGCCCAGCGGCACCTACAGCACCTTCAGTCCAAATCGCTGGGCCGTGGGTTACGCGGCCACGACCGCCGGCAATCCGTACACCGACAACGGCATCGTCGTGGTGACCGGGGTCCCTTCCACCCCCACGGGCTACACGCAGATCGATCTGTGGCTGCCGGCCAGCCAGCACGCCACAGCTACGAGGATCCTCGACAGCTTCAGCCCGTTCCAAACCTCCGAGAACGGGGGCTGATCGCAGCCGGCGTCCGTTAAGGTCGCAGGCGATGACCGCTGACCGGGATCCCTACGACGTTCTCGGCCTGCCTCGCACCGCCGACGACGCGCAGATCCACAAGGCCTATCGCGGGGCGGTGCGAAGGACCCACCCCGATGCGGGCGGCAGCAGCGCGGCGTTCGAGGCTGTGCAGGCCGCCTACGAGACGCTGCGCGATCCGGCCCGGCGCCGCGCGACGTCAAGTCCACGCGCGTCGCGGCCCTCGCCGCCCCCGCGCCGGCCGGCGGCCTCCGCGACCGGCGCCGGGGCTGGGATGGCCGACCTGCTGGCCGAGTCCAGGCGGCTCGAGAACGAGGCCCGCCGCTTGGCCGGCCTGCCTCCGCGCCACGACGATTCGGAATCGGCGGCGGATGGGTCGCGGGACAGCGTCGGCG
>Ga0302326_10030352_pt1 | contig 10822 bp, 6 predicted proteins | sample Palsa_T0_3_FD_202264 | JGI IMG/M metagenome (GOLD analysis project Ga0302326, IMG submission 202264) | Peat permafrost microbial communities from Stordalen Mire near Abisko, Sweden - Palsa_T0_3 | ecosystem: Environmental > Terrestrial > Soil > Palsa > Peat permafrost | place: Sweden: Abisko...
GGGGTTCGCCTTTGAAGTTATGATGCGAAATCTTTTATTTCAGATTTCCGCCCGGTTTGGTTGATTCGATATGGTTTATCGGGAAAAGAATGCGCAGTCTCACAGGCGAAACCGGGCTGTTTTCTGACCTCGCCGGTTGAGTCGAAGAAGCCGGGGTAGATGTGGTGAATTTTCATAGCGCGGTTGCCTGCTCATGCTTTCTAAATCTATTGTGCGCCTTGGCGTGGAAATTGAACGCAAGAAAGAGCGGAGAAAATTTGTTGAGGAGAGTCGTCGGCAAGTGGTTGATTCAACGTGCGTAAAATCCGCGGGGATGAGGAACAAGCCTGAGCGGGAAAAAGAAATTTGCTTGACAGATATTTCGGGAACACGCAGCGCGACTCAGCAACGAGCATCCTCTGAACCATTCCTTACGGAATCCTTACCGCATCCCCAGTGCTTTCCCGATAAAGTAGAAGAAGTCATCCGGAGTGTGCGACAGAATGGGCTTTCTCGACGGTCTTGAAGCCGGTGCGCAGATCGACTCTTACCGCATCGAAGCCCCTGTTGTTCGCAGTGGCATGGCCTCCATTTATCGCGCCATCGACACCCGTGACAATCGCGTAGTCGCACTCAAGATTCCCCACCCCGATCTTGAAGCCGACCCCATTCTCTTCGATCGATTTCAGCGCGAAGCCGGCATCGGTGAAAAGCTCGACCATCCTAAAGTAATGCGCGTCTTCGGCGGCGAAAAACGCTCGCGCATTTACATGGTGATGGAGTGGTGCGATGGCCGCCTGCTTCGCGAGATCATGGACGAAGGCCGCATCTCGCACGAGCGTGCCATTCGGATTGCCATCGAAGTGCTCGATGCCCTGGAATATATTCACGCCAACGGCATTGTGCATCGCGACTTGAAGCCGGAAAACATCATGGTCGACGACCATGACGACATCAAGCTGATTGATTTCGGCATCGCCGGCGACGCCGCTGCCAAGCGCCTTACCTATGCAAATTTCACCGCCGCCATCGGCACTCCCAACTATATCTCGCCCGAGCAGGTAAAGGGTAAGCGCGGCGACGGCCGATCGGATATTTACTCCATCGGCGTCATCCTCTATGAGATGCTCACCGGCAAGCTGCCCTTCAATGGCCCCAATCCGATGGCTGCCATGAACGAGCGGCTGCTCAATCACCCCGTGCCTCCGACCGTGGCCGATCCCTCCATCAGCCCGCAGCTGCAGGAGATCCTCTATCGCGCGCTAGAGCGAGACTCCAAAAATCGCTACTCGCATGCAGCTGAATTCAAGCGCGACCTGGAGCACATTGACCAGGTGGGCGTGGAAGACCGGCCCGAACTGCGCGACTGGCAAAAGCGCAAGTCTCAAACTTCGCGCAAGATTCTCTACTACGGCGGCCTGGCGCTGATCCCGGTAGCAATCCTGCTGCTGATGTTTCTGGTTGCCCACCATCGCTAGCCACGCAGAAAATCCACTTTCGCAGTTCAAAATCTTGACGGGTTCCTTATATCCAGAGACCTACCATCTGGTTACATATCCCACCCTTTTTCTGCCCGAGGAGACCCATGACAAAGTACAAATTGGAATATATCTGGCTTGACGGCAAAAAGCCCATCCCCGAATTGCGCGGCAAAACACAGCTCAAATCGTTTGAGAAGCCACCCGCGCTCGAGGATCTGCCGCTCTGGGGTTTTGACGGTAGCTCCACCATGCAGGCCGAGGGCAGCAAGTCTGACTGCATTCTGAAGCCGGTCGCCCTGTATCCCGATGCCAGCCGCAAGGATGCCTACATCGTCCTCAGCGAAGTCATGCATCCCGATGGCACCCCGCACTCCACCAATTATCGCGCCACCATCGAGAACGATCCCGACCTCTGGGTAGGCCTTGAGCAGGAGTATTTCCTGTATAAAGACGGGCGTTCGCTCGGCTTCCCCAAAGATGGCTATCCAAGCATTCCGCAGGGCCCTTACTACTGCGGCGTTGGCTACAAGTACATGGGCAGCATGGCGCGCACCATTGTGGAAGAGCATCTTGAGCTCTGTCTCGCCGCCGGCATCAACCATGAAGGCATCAATGCTGAAGTGGCCAAAGGCCAGTGGGAGTTCCAGATCTTCGCCAAAGGCTCCTCGAAAGCCGCTGACGATGTCTGGGTCGCGCGCTACTTGATGATGCGTCTTTGCGAGAAGTACGAAGTGGATGTTGTCTTGCATTGCAAGCCGATCAAGGGCGATTGGAACGGCTCGGGAATGCACTGCAACTTCTCCACCAAATACCTGCGCGAAGAGGGCGGCAAGGAGTACTTCGAAGCCCTGATGCAGGCATTCAAAGACAACGTGGCCGAGCATATTGCCGTCTACGGCCCGGACAACCATCTGCGCCTGACCGGCCTGCACGAAACCCAGGCCATCGACAAGTTCAGCTACGGGCTTTCAGACCGCGGCGCCTCTATCCGCATGCCTGTCAACTTCATCAAAAACGGTTACAAGGGCTATCTGGAAGATCGTCGTCCCAACTCCGAGGGCGACCCCTACCAGATCGTCTCGCGCATTCTGCATACCATCAACAGCGTGCCCAAGCCTGAGCTGGTGTTGGCCTGAAGGGTTGGAATAGCCCAGCAGGATGGACGGTAATCCATTGCGCGGTCCTTGTACCAAGGGGTCCGTTAGTGTAGCCTGATCTGTTCAAGTGATGATTTGTTCCCAAAAACGGGCGTGGAGAAGAGGAAAGCAGGGATAGCTTTCCCCTTTTTCACGCCTGTTTACACTTTCCGGCTGCCGCGCCCCGGCTGCCGCGTCCGTTGACTACACCAATGTCTTTCCATGTAAAGGAGATCCATGTCCACTGAGTATCGCAATTTTCTTGCTCTCCCCTATGAGGAGCTGGAACAGAAGAACCTTGAAGCGAAGAGCGACCGTATCAACCGCGTCGATGCCGACGAGATTCGCGAAAGGCGGATCAAGTACCTGACCGACGAGAAGCGCATCAAGGCGGTGACCGTGCTCTTCAGCGATCTGGAAGGCCGGCTGCATCTGCTCGACTACGACAAGAAGTTTCTGCTTGGGGCGTACGAAAACCTCACCTTCGACGGCTCGTCCATCCGCGGATTTACAGCGCAGAAGGAAAGCGATTTGCGCCTGGGCATTGACTGGGCCGCCTTCTACTGGGTGCCTGCCGATGTGTTCGGCAATGGCAAGGTGCTGGTGTTCGGCACCGTCATCGACAAGGATGGCACTCCCTATTCCGGCGACCTGCGCGGCGTGCTCAAGCATTACTCCGACAAGCTCTATGCAGAAAAGAAGTACACGCTGAACGCCGCCAACGAAATTGAAGGCTTCCTGTTTGCAGGCCGCGACGCGGAAAAGCGTTATCACGAGACGGGCAAGTTTGAATTCATCAACACCGGCGGCTACTACCATGTGCTCCCGCTCGATCCGCTGCGTGTGTTTATTGACACCGCGGCTGAGGTACAGCGCGCCATGGGCTTCCAGAATGAAAAGGACCACCCCGAAGTGGCGCCGAGCCAGTTTGAAATCAATTACGGCTACGGCGAAGTGGTGGCAGCGGCTGACCAGATTCAGCTCTACAAGCTGCTCACCCGCCAGATCGCCAACAACATGGGATACACGGCCAGCTTTTTGCCCAAGCCGGTAGTCGGCGTCAACGGCAGCGGCATGCACACCAACGTATCGATTTCAAAGGGCAAGACCAACCTGATGTGGGATCCGCAAGGCCAGGAGAAGCTCTCCAAGTTCGGTTGGGATTTCATCGACCGCATTCTCAGCCACGCGCTCGATATTTGCCTCATCCTCAACCCCAGCGTCAATTCTTATCGCCGGCTCGATCCGCACTTTGAGGCGCCCAATCAGATCAAGGCTTCGGCTACGGATCGCGGATCCATGGTGCGCGTGCCCATCGGCAACTCGCGTTCGATGCGCGTTGAAGTGCGCTCGGTGGCTCCTGACGCCAACCCCTACCTCACGCTCTACTCCATCTTCAAAACGGGTATCGACGGCACGAAGGCAAAGATCACCAACCTGCGCCAGGCGCAGCGTTATCTGCCGGACAACATCCAGACGGCCATCGAAGACTTCAAGGGCTCGGCATGGATTTCAGAGATCCTCGGTGCTGACGTTCAAGGCCGTTTTGCCGACCTCAAGCAGGCCGCAGCGAATCGCTCTCCCCGCGAGCTGGGAACGTTCGTCAAAGGCTCTGAGGTTCAATACCACCACGAGGTCTATAACCAGTCGCTCTGGAGTCTGTTCTAGATCGATAGAAGTGAATTGGGGCTTTGCAAGGGCGGTGCGACACACAGTGTGGCGCCGCCCTTGCTGCGTCTGGAGAGCCGCAGTATAGAATTGCCACACATCAAATTTGAGTCCGCAAAGCGTCTTATCCGGAATCCCCTGCAAGAATCTTTTCAGCTATAAAAGGAACAGCGAAATGTCCCGAACCATCCAGTCAAAACTGAAAACGTCGGCCTCGATTGTTGCCGCGTTCAACATTTGCCTCGCAGCCCACGCGCAACAGTCAAAGCAATACACGACGCAGGACTACGCCGCGGCCGAGCGCTTCATGTCTTACAACGTCAATCCCCTCGCCTACCAGGGCGTGGTGCGCGCGCAATGGCTCGACGACGGCCGCTTCTGGTACCGCGACGCGAACTGGAGCGGCATTTCGTATGTAGTTGTCGATCCTGCGAAAGGCACGCGCTTGCCTGCATTCGATCAAGTGAAGGTTGCCGCGGCACTGCATGAAGCCTCGAATGGAAAAATCAAGGACGATCCCAAGCACCTCTCGATCTCCGACCTCTTGCTGACCGACAACGACAGCGTGCTGACCGTTACCATCGCGGGCGGCTCATGGCGCTGCGATCTCAGCGCTGCGCCGGCATCGTGCAAGCGTCTTTCTTCAGCGCCAGACGGACCTGGGCCATCCCCAGAATCAGATCACGCTGAAAAGACGGCTCCGCTCCATCTATCGCCCGACAAAAAACTGGGCGCGTTCGTCCGCGACTGGAACCTGTGGGTGCGCGATATGGCCACTGGCGCAGAAACGCAACTTACGACCGATGGCGTGAAAGACTTTGGCTACGCCACGGACAATGCCGGCTGGCAACACTCCGACGCAGCCGTGCTGCTGTGGTCGCCGGATTCGAAGAAGATTGCAACCTTCCAGCAGGACCAGCGCAAAACCGGCGAAATGTATCTTGTCCCCGTCACCAACAGCCATCCCGAGTTGAAGGCCTGGAAATATCCGCTGGTCGGCGACAAGGATGTGACGATGATTGAGCGCATCGTGATTGATGTGCCGACAAAAGCGCTGGTTCGTCTCAAGATGCCGCCCGATCAGCACCGTTCCACGCTGTGCGATGACGTTGCCTGCCACGGGCCCAACTGGGATGATGTTGAGTTCAGCCCCGACGACGCGCATGTGGCGTTTGTCTCCACCTCACGCGATCACAAGCAGGAATGGCTGCGCGTAGCCGACACCGCGACCGGCGAAGTGCGCGAAGTGATGAGCGAGACCGCGCCCAAATTCTTCGAGAGCGGCAACGGCAAAATCAACTGGCACTATCTGCCCAATTCGAATGAGATTCTCTGGTTCAGCGAGCGCGACGACTGGGGCAATCTGTACCTCTACGACCTCACCACCGGACAGCTCAAGAATCAGATCACGCACGGCCCCGGCAATGTAACCCAGGTTCTCTACGTCGACGAAAAGGCACGCACAATTTATTTCGTTGGCGTTGGAAAGGAAGCAGGACGCGATCCTTACTTCGAGCATTTCTACAGCGTCCGCTTTGATGGCAGCGGTCTTAAGCTGCTCACTGCGGAAAACGCGGACCACAACATCAAAGTCTCAACCGACGGCCGCTACTTCGTCGATGCGTATTCCACGCCAACGCAACCACAAACGACAGTCGTTCGCAGCAACGATGGCAAAGTCGTGATGGAGGTTGCGAAGCAGGATATCTCCAAGCTGCTCGCCTATGGCTGGGTTCCGCCCGTGCCTATCAAGGTCAAGGCGCGCGACGGCAAGACTGACCTTTATGGCCTGATGTTCAAGCCCACCAATTTTGACGCATCGAAGAAATATCCCATCATCAACAACGTGTATCCCGGCCCGCAAATCGGTTCCTGCGGCAGCCGCGAGTTCTCAGCCGCACATCGCGACATGCAGTCCGTCGCCGAGTTAGGCTTCATCGTCGTCTGCATTGATGGCATGGGCACACCGTTCCGCTCCAAGACATTTCACGAGGCCTACTACGCCAATCTTGGCGACAACACCATCCCCGACCAAGTGAGCGGTATGAAAGATCTGGCCGCGCAGTATCAGTTCATCGATCTCGATCGCGTAGGCATGTTCGGCCACTCCGGCGGCGGCAACGCAACTGCCGCCGCCATGTTCCACTATCCTGACTTTTTCAAGGTGGGCATCGCCGAGAGCGGCAATCACGATAATCGCGACTACGAAGACGATTGGGCCGAGAAGTGGGCCGGCCTGGAAGCGAAGAATGCCGACGGCTCCAGCAACTACGATTCACAGGCAAACCAGAATTCCGCGAAAGACCTCAAAGGCCACCTGCTGCTGGCGCACGGCACCATGGACGACAATGTTCCGCCCAACAATACCCTGCTGCTTGTGGATGCGCTCATCAAGGCCAACAAGGATTTCGATCTGCTTCTGATTCCCAACGTCGCCCACGGCTATGGCCCCGCTTCGCAATACATGATGCGCCGCCGCTGGGATTATTTTGTGCGCTATCTCGCCGGCGGCGTTCCGCCCGTCGAATATCAGATGAAGCCGTTCTCCGCTGTGCAGGCTGTGATGCGCAGTGGTCCCGATAGCGCAGAGGAAACAGACGACGAATATTGAGGTCAAGGTCAGCCGACCGCGACCTGCATTTCTTTGCCGGGGCGATCGAAGAGAGCCTACTGAGGCTCGCTAACTCTGATTGCAGGCCGCGTGCTGGTCCAGGTTCCCGGCAAGATCCCATTCGGATTCGCGTCCAGGTCTCGCGTCTCGAACGCTCCTGTGCCCGCGCTGTCGGTCCAGGTGTTCGGAACCATCGACAGCCTGGCTTCACCATCGTCTCGACCATTTTGATATTGATCGTCTAGTTGAAAGTCTGTCCAGTCCGGTGGGATTTTGTGCTTTGAATTGGCGATTTCGGCCGACTGCGCCAGCGCCTTGTCCAATCCAAGTTTGAAGGTTTCGTCGAACTGCTCATACATCTTCTCGCGCACCCGCTGCGTGCGTGCAAAATCACCCCTCCAACTGCGCAACTGTTCTTCATGAATGAAGGGGCTCGAAGCGTTCTTCCCTTCCAGATCGGCTTGAAGCTTTATCATGCGCGCCTGTTCCCACTCTTCCAGCCGGCGCGGGCCCATGCCGGGCCTGTCCCATTGCGAAAGCACGGCCGCAAGCTGATCTTCCGGCGCGGCTATAAATACCACTCGCGCCTGGCACCGGTCCATCACCGTTGCAGTCTTCGGTTTCTTTTTTTGATCGAAGTCGAGCCCATCCGGAACGGTCATCTCAGATTGAACCAGCTGCACCGTCAACCGGCCCTTCATCTTGAAAATCCCGTTTACATAGCCCACCATGGCCTCAGCCATCTCCATCTTCCATTGCGTCGTCGGCTGTTTCCCGCCTGGCTTTTGCGCAGCATCTCTTGCATTCGCATCCTGCGCCGACTTCTGCAGCTTCGCACTTTCCGCTGCGTTGGAAGGCACTTCGCCAAGGTACTCAACACCCACCATCGCCGCAACGTATTTCAGATACTCCTGCGCGCTCATCGGGCCGTGCAGCGGATAGCACTTGCTCCCGCTATACCAGGCGTCCTTGTTCCCATTCGACCAGCCCCACACCGCCAGCGGCCACTGCTCCACAAAGCTCAGCCCATCGGGACTCGTGGCACGAAACACCGCGGTCGGCCCCAATCCACAGTCTGCAACCTTTGAAACTCCCACCTGCCCGCTCACGCCAGTGAGGAACAGGTCACCCCTGAAGTGCCACGTCTTCGGATACGTAATCTCGATCGCCTTCATTCCATGCATCGACGGATCTTGGATGACAGACATCTGCGAGTTTTCCGGCGCGGATTCAGGTGCTGCTGCCGTCTCGCCCGGTGTCGTTGCCTGCGCCCATCCAGCGGCGGCTGTGAAAGTAGCCGCCATCAGCACGATCAAGATTTTTCCCCTGGCTGTCATCGCCAACATGAACCTCGCTCTCGTCGAAATGCGGCAAAGCCGTCTCGACTCTCTGCATGGTTCGCGTCACGCCGGGACAAACTGCCTCACGCACGGGCGCCGCTGTAAAAAACGTCGACAAAATAAGAAGAGCCGCGAACATGCTGTCGCGGCTCTTCGGTATTGCTCCCTGAATATTCAGGAAGGTTTTAGGAGTGGGGCGTGACCGCCGGCCGAATCATCGGCTTTTTGGCAATCGGCGTCCTTCCCGCGGCGATGGGACTGTGACGCGAGTTCAACGCTGCTATCAAAGGCGACTTCCGCGCGATCATCGGCTTGCGCTTGATGCCTGAGGTTCTGGCCATCGTGGACGCCTTCTGCTCTGCGTTGAAGCGCTCCGTCACGTCGACAAGCCGTTGCGCCTCGAAGCCGCGCCGCTTGGCCACAATGCGATAGTCGAACGTAAGCGACGAAGTTCCGCCGCCGGATTCGCGCACTTCAAACGTGTTCGGAGTCTTGGCGATCACATACAGCCCCTTTGAATCGCCGTTTGGTGTCAGGAATACGTGATAGCTGGCGTCGGCTGTCACGGTCCCAGAAAATGCCCGGTCGATCGTGATCACAGCAACACCGCTTTTCAGCTCGCCTGAGCCGAAGTCCTCCATCCAGTTTTCCGGCGATTGCACGGCATAGGTTTCCACCTTGCTTGCGCCGTCGCCCGCATCTACAAGCGTCTTGATCTGCCCGGTGCAGCTCAGGTTGCCTCCGCTGCCGATACCGCAAGTGCCGTCTTTGTCAGCCGCCATGAAGGTTTTGAAAAGACCGGTGCCGCCGCTGTCGTAATTTTCCACGTAGAGCGTGGACCATCCGCTGCTGTTGTTCAAGAACACGCCCGCGTGGCTGTCGTCCGCCGTGCCCAGGACGCCGATAGCCCAGGCGGGAGCTACCGAGGTGCTGCTGGTACCGGTGTCCCCCTGTACTCCGGCGTAGATGTTATAGACAGTACCGGTGCCGCTCGAAGTGTTTGCGACCCCTAGCACACCGTTCTCTTGCTCAACAGCATTCGAAACGATTCCTTCCACCCCATTGCCGCTGGCGCTCGTTGAGCCGTACACGCCCGTTCCGCTACTCGTGGACGCCGTTACGCCGTAACCACTCGCGGCAGTGAACTCCGCGGCTGTTCCGTTATTGTTGTCTGCGAACAGAGCCGGAAAATCCGCGCCGTTGGTGATCAAGGCGGCGGCATAGGCATCGTCCGCGGTGGCTAACAGCGCCAGAGGAATGCCCGAACCCGCAGTAGAGGTGTCGGCCCACACACCGGCATTGGCAACTCCTGCTTCGGCAGAATAGGTCGCGCTAAAACCCGTGCCAGTGAAGCCGAGAACACCTGCCGAGCCCGCTGCCGGCGTCGTTACCTGTGAATAGGTGCCGAATCCGGAAGTGCTCTCTCCCTGCAGTCCATAGCCGGTATCCGAGTCGCCAAAAGTGCCCACGGAACCGTTGGATCCCCAACCTAACAGCGCGGCGTTGCCGGCGCCCGCGGTCTGATACGCTTCGAGATAACTGCTAAAGATGTTGCCCGTACTCAACTGTGGATATACGCCATCCAGCGTGGTTTCAAGCGCCGTGGCATTGAGCCCCAGCGCGACGGAACCCGCTGTGCCCGAGCCCGTGAGCGGGCTCGTCGTCGTAATGCCGGTAATGGTGCCGCCGCCGGTGCCGGTGATGGGGAATGTCTGATGCGGGCTGAAGTTGATAGCGCCGTTGGAGGAGATGGAGAGGCCGGTCGCGGCTGGGCCTGTTCCAGAGCCGAACAGCAATGCCAGATTGGCCGTGGGTGAAGCCGTATCGTTGCCCGACACCTGCGTCTGCCATGCGTATGTCTGCGCAACCGCAGCAGCGGAGACGCTGTTGTAGGCGCTGGCGCCGAGTTGCAGTTGCGGCGAATTCTGCGCTGCGGTTGATGTGGCCAGGGCGGCGGGCGTGGCAGTAATTGCGCCGTTGGACTTGAAGCCTTCGACCGCGGTTGAATAACCCGTTACTGCCGAGCTTTGCGCGGTGAGTCCGGCCGTCAGGCTCAAGCCACCCTTGATGGACTGGCTGCCGGTGAATGAGTTGGAATTTGAAAGCTGCGCATAGGTTGCGTTGAACGTTGCCAGCATGGCAGTCTCGTCCAGCTGCACGGTGATGTTGTGGCCGGACACTCCAGCGATGAGTGGAGTTGTGCCGATTGCTCCCGTGATAGTGCCAGGGAAAAGCTGGCCGGTTGCGAACGAGATCAACCCCGTGCTGCCGATGGAGAGAATGCCTGCCGGCGCGCCGGTGCCGGATTGATATTGAAAGAGCAAGCTCGCCGACGGCGTGGCCGTATCGTTGCCGACGGGAATCGTTGCCAGCGAAAAGTTTTGCGCCACTGGGGCAGCGGCTGTTGTCGACCAAAGGCTCGAGCCGAATTGCAGAGTCTGCGACGGGTAGCCCTTCGCTGTAGTGGCTGTTCCCGTGGTCGGTAAAGACAGCTGGCCACGCACTGCTTCAGTGCCATTCACGTCAAGCATGGCGGCCGGCGTAGTTTCGTTGATGCCTACTTCCGAGCCAACCTGCACCATGTTCGAGTTACCCTGGGTTAACGTG
>Ga0302326_10030355_pt1 | contig 10821 bp, 6 predicted proteins | sample Palsa_T0_3_FD_202264 | JGI IMG/M metagenome (GOLD analysis project Ga0302326, IMG submission 202264) | Peat permafrost microbial communities from Stordalen Mire near Abisko, Sweden - Palsa_T0_3 | ecosystem: Environmental > Terrestrial > Soil > Palsa > Peat permafrost | place: Sweden: Abisko...
GTAGTAAAAGCCGTTCTCGACCGGCGGCCCGATGCCGAGCTTCGCGTCCGGGAACAGCTCCTGCACGGCCTGGGCCATGACGTGGGCGGTGGAGTGCCGCATGATCATCAGCCCGTCGGCACTGGTGGCGGCCACCGGCTCGACGGCGTCCCCGTCGGCCAGCGGGTAGGCGAGGTCACGCAGGCTGCCGCTGACGCTGGCGGCGATCGCTGACTTGTCGGCGATCGCGTCGCCGGCCGTCGTTCCCGCTTCCACCACGAGCTCGCGTCCGGCGAGGGTGATGTGAAGCTTGTCGGCAGGCACGGCTGACTCCCTGGATTGCTGGCTGACTGGATTGCTGGCTGATGCGGGGCGGTTACCCCGTGTCCCGATGCTATCGCCGGACGCGCCGCCGACGCCCGCGAGTTATGCCGCACAGGCCGCCCGCTGTGCCGCAGAGCCCGCCCGTTATGCCAGACAGCCCGCTCGTTATGCCAGACAGCCCGCCCGCGGCTGTCGTCAGGGAGCGGTGACGGTCACCAGGCTGCCGTAGGTCAGGTACGGCCAGGCCTGCTCGGCGGCCCCCCAGGGCAGCTCGACGCAGCCGAGGCTCTGCTGGAAACCGTAGGAGTAGCGGGGGAAGTAGTGCACCGCTTCGCCGGCCCGGAAGTACGACACGAAATCGACCGGGTCGGCGTACTTCGACCCGTCCGGGTTCGTGCCCCGCATGATCTGGAACCGGTACCGCAGGTACACCGGGGCCGTGCCGATAGTGGTCGGCGCGGCCGGGATGCCGGTGTTGGCCAGGTGATGCAGGACCACGGCACCGTTGTGCCAGATCGTCAGCGTCTCCGGGGCCTTCTGGCTGGCCACCGCGTAGGTGTAGCCGTGGGTGTTGTTCTGGCCGGCGGCGAGCGCGGCGAACACCGCCTTCCACACCGCCGGCCCGACGACGCCGTCCATCGTCATCCCGTGATCGGCCTCGAAGGCCATCACCGCGCCCTTCAGGATCAGGCTGCCGGAATCGCCGCCCTGCCAGAAGCTGCGCAGCCTGGCCGGATAGCCGCTCTGCCAGGAGAACAGCCCGGACGGCGGATCATAGGCGGCGCTGCGCTGGGCCGCCAGATCGGTGGCGGCCGGAGCCGTGCCGAGGTCGGCTGCGGTCCAGGTGAGCGGGAGGTAGCCGAGCTGGGCCAGCAGCTGATCCATCCGCAGGATCGAGTAGGTCCCGGTGCGGAACCGGACGGTGACCGCGCTGGCCAGCTGGGCGCCGCCCGCTGACCGCATCCCATCCGGCCCGCCGGGGATCTGCAGCCGGACGCGCTGGCGCACGCCGTAGCCCAGGTCCGGGGCGAACTGGATGGTGCTGCCGGACACATGCTGCCAGCTTCCCGCGATGGCCGGCCGCAAGGTCGGCAGCGGCGAATCGGGAGCAAGCGCCGCGGAGAACTCAATCCGCACCGGAGCGGCACCGTCGGCGTCTGCTGCGCCCGCGGCCGGGGTGACCGACACCACCTGCAGCGGGGCCGCTGGCCGGTTAGCGCTGGCATGGTGCCCGGGTCGCTGGCTTTTCCCGGACGCCTGCGCCGTGGTGTGGGTCAGCGCGATCCAGGTTCCGCCGGCCAGCAGGACCGCGATCACGCCGCCGAGAGCAGCGATCCAGCCGCGGAGCGCTCCCGATCTGGACAACAAGTACTCCCATAGCCATGCGGGCCCTGCCGTCTCCGGCCGGGCAGCCACTAACTGCCAGATGATGTATATACCAGCTAATCGGTGTTCGTGACTCTAGCTGGCGCGAGGAATCCAGATGTGCGGGAAATATCAACATTTTGCCGAGAAACACAGGCGGTTTCGTGCCGAACGGCACCGGTTGCTCCGGCCCATCGCGACGCTAGCACGGTCCGGCGCTCAGCCAGGCGCTCAGCCGGTGCTCAGCCCGTGACCGTCACCAGGCTTCCGTAGGTGAGATACGGCCAGGCCTGCTGCGCGGCGGCGTACGGCAGCTCCACGCAGCCCAGGCTCTGCTGGAAGCCGTAGGAGCCGCGCGGGAAGTAGTGCACGGCGTCGCCGCCGTTGAAGTAGGCCACATAGGACACCGGGTCGGCGTAGGTGCTTCCGTCCGGGTTGGTGCCGCGCATGATCTGGAACTGGTACCTCAGGTAGACCGGGAACGTGCCGTTCGCCGTCGGCGAGACCGGGATGCCGGTGTTAGCCGGGCTGCGCATGACCACCCGCCCGTCATGCCAGATCGTCAGTGACTCCGGGCTGAGCTGGCTGGCAACCGCGTAGGTGTACCCGGCCGGGTTGATCTGGCTCCTGCTGGCTGCCGCGAACAGCGCCTGCCACACCTGCGGGCTCGCGACGCCGCCCAGCTGCATGCCGTGCTGTGATTCGAAGGCCATGACCGCGCCGCGAACGATGAGGTTGGGCGCGGCGGGCCGCCACTTGCTCCTGAGCATCGCCGGGTAGCCCGGGTCCCAGGTGAATCTTCCCGCTGGCGGGCTGTAGGCCATGGCCGCCTGCGAGACCGCGGCGCCCTGCCCCCCGTTCTGCCAGGACTGCACCTTCCCGCCGAGGTCCGGCGCCCACGTGAGCGGCAGGTAGCCGAGCTGCGCGAGCAGCTCGCTCAGCCGCAGCTTGCTGTAGGCCGCCGTGCTGAAGTGCGTGACCAGCGGTGCCGCCAGCGTGCCGCCGGCGGCCGAGCGGACCCCGGCTGCACCGGCAGGTACCCGCAGTGTCACCTTGCGCGACGGGCTGAAGGGCGCGTCCGGCGTGAAGGTCATGGCGTCCCCGGTGATGTTCCACTGGCCGGCCACGGCCGGGCTGAGCGTGGGCGTCGGGGAGCTGGCGGCGAGCGGAGCCGAGAACTTCACCTCGACCGGCTCGGCGCCGTTTGCGTGCCTGGTGCCGGCGGCCGGCGTAACCGACAGAACCGAGAGGGCGCGCGAGCCGGACCGCGAGCCGGACGCCGCGGCGTGGTCGGCCCGCAGGCGCGCAGTGGTCGTCAGTGCCGACTGGCGCGCCACCGAGCGGGTCAGTGCGTAGGTCCCCGCTGCCACGGCCACCAGGGCTATTGCCACAACGAGCGCGATGATCTTCGCCCTCGGATTGCGCGCCATCCTGGCGCCCCCCTGCGATTTCCCGATTTCCCTTGCGGCCTGAGGTGTTGTCCCCCCACCAGCACGCCGCTCTCCCGCCGGTGACACGCCGCCTCCGCAAATTACGGCCTGTAACCGAACGTGGAAATTGTAGTCACTCAGCGTCACAGTGCCTACCCCCAAAGGATCATCCGGAACCCACGGGCGCGTAAATGGTCAGTAATGCGGCGGACCCCGGGATGAGCCCGTTCCGATGACTGCGCTCCCAGGCGAGGTCGGCCTCTGACGGGCCTGCCCGTAAACCGAGACACTCCCGCGTTCTCTCCTAGAATCGGCATGAATAGGTAACGCTCTGGTCAAGTGCAGCGGCGTTCGGGAGGGAACGGGATGCACCGTGACGCTGAAGGTGCGACCTGGCGAGCTGGCGGTGCAGCAGGACCAGAGGTGGACGCAGGACGCTGGCCGGTGATTTCCCTCGATGACCCGATGCTCTTGCACAATCTGCCGGCCCAGGCCACCAGCTTCGTGGGCCGGGCCAGCGAGCTTGGCGAGATCAGGGAGCTGCTGACTCGTTCCCGTCTGGTGACGCTCACCGGGCCGGGCGGTGTCGGGAAGACCCGGCTGGCGGTCCAGGCCGCGGCCGAGATGCTGGACGGGTCAGGCGACGGCGTCTGGCTCGCCGAGCTCGCCGCCCTGACCGATCCCGGCCTGGTCGCCGCCGCGGTCGCCGCCGCGGTCGGCGTGGACGAAGCACCCGACCGGCCGGTTCTCGACACCCTGGTCGAGGCACTGCGGACCAAGGAACTCCTCATCATCCTGGACAACTGCGAGCACCTGCTCAGTGCCTGCACGGAGCTTGCGGACCTCCTCCTTCGTCGCTGCGGCAACGTTCACCTGCTCGCCGCCAGCCGCGAGCCGCTCGGGGTGGCCGGCGAGCATGTCTACCGCGTGCCGTCACTGAAGCTGCCGACCGCGGGCCAGCTGGCGGGCGGCGAGAAACTCCTGGCGGCCTGCGAAGCCGTCCGGCTGTTCCTGGACCGCGCGTCCGCTCAGCAGAGCGCATTCCTGCTGGACGGGACGACGGCCGCCGCCGTCGCCTCCGTCTGCCGCCAGCTCGACGGCATACCGCTGGCCATCGAGCTGGCCGCGGCCCGGCTCCGGTCGTTGGCGATCACCGACATCGATCGCCGCCTTGACGACCGGTTCAGGCTGCTGACCGGCGGATACCGGTCCGCGCTGCCCCGGCAGCAGACTCTGCGGGCTCTGGTCGACTGGTCCTATGACCTGCTCAGCGAGGCAGAGCGCAGTGTCCTGCGCCGCGTCTCGGCCTTCGCCGGCGCCTTCGACCTGGCCGCGGCCGAAGAGGTCGCGGCAGCGGACGACGTCGATTCCAGGGAGGTCCTCGACATCATCGCGTCGCTGGTCGACAAGAGCCTGCTTCAGCTCGAGCCGGACGGGCCGTCGGTCCGCTACCGGCTGCTGGACACCGTGCGCCACTATGCCGCGGCCAGGCTCGCTGAGCGCGACGCCGCCGACGGGCAGGCCGTCCGGGACCGGCACGCGACAGTCTTCCTGCGGCTCGCCGAGTCGGCCGCACGGCATCTCGACAGCCCGGACGAGGCCAGCTGGCGGGACCGGCTGGAGGCCGACAACGCCAACCTCGGCGCGTCGTTCCGTTATCTGGCCGGGCAGCCAGGCAGCGGAGATAACCTGCTCCGGCTGGCAGAGACGCTCTACCGCTTCTCGGTTACCCGGGGGGCTATCCAGGAGCACCTGGGGATGCTGCGCACCGCACTGGACCACCCCGACGCCCAGCAGCCGACACTGGCCCGGGCCGATGCGCTGCTCGCCACCGCCAGCGCGCTGGTCCTGGCGGGCGGGGATCGCGGCGAGGCGCGGGAACTGCAGGATGCCAGTCTGGTGATCGCGCGAAGCCTCGGCGAGCCTGGTCTAACCGCGCGCATTCTCGCCAGCCTGTCCGGGAGCGTCGTCATGATGGACGACTCGCCCGCAGCCGTGGCGCAGGCGTCCCAGCTCGCTGACGAGGCAGTCGCGCTGAGCCGCTCAACCGGGTCGCCCGACCAGATCGGGCGCGCGCTCAAGGCCAGGAGCGCAGTGCACAGCTTCGCCCAGCGGTACGAGGCGGCATGCCGCGATGGCCTGGAGGCAGCCGAGCTGCTGCGGTCCACCGGCAACCGCAAATGGCTGTCCCGCACGCTCAATAATCTCGCCAATGACGAGATCGCCCTGGGCCTGCTCGACGAGGCCCACCAGCATCTCCAGGAAGCCCTCCCTTACGCTGCCGCCGACAGCAACATTTCCAATCTTCCCTATGTGCTGGGGAATCTGTCCCTGGTGGCGCTGCTGCGCGGTGATCCTGATGCTGCCCGCGAGCCTGCCCTGGAGTCCCTGCGGAACATTCAGACCGACGAGAGGCGGATCTTGTCCTCCAGCACCCTGTATCTGGCCCTGTGCCATTCTGCCGCCGGCCAGCCCGAGATCGCCGCCGTGCTGCACGGAGCGGTCGACGCAAGGGGGGTGCTGCTCGAGCCGCTGGACCGCCGGTTGCGCGACGAAGACCTCCGGCGACTTGCCGCTCTGCTCGGCGCTGCGGGCCTGGCGGGCAGGCTCAGCGAGGGCAGCGCCCTGAAGTCGGCCGAGCAGGTACTGCGCTATGCCGATGCGGTCCGGGCCGCAGACCCGCAGGCACCCCCGGTGCCGCCTGGCCTGGCCCAGCTCAGTGCCCGGGAACGGCAGCTGGTCGCCCTGGTCGCACAGGGATGCACCGATGCTCAGATCGCTGCCCAGCTCTACATCAGCGTCCGGACCGTCCGGTCCCACCTGGACCGCATCCGCGACAAGAGCGGGTGCCGGCGGCGCGCCGATCTCACCCGGCTGGCGCTGCAGGCCGGACTGCTCTAAACGGCTGCGGCCCGGGTAGTCCGGTCGGCTCCGCCCGCGCTGCCGAAGGCCGGTCCGGCCTGCCGGGAGCGCCACCGCCGTAGCAGCACGGTCCCGGGTCGTCCGGATTCTGACTGCGGAAAGCCGGTCGGTGTGGTGCGGTCAGGCCTGGATCTGGGTGCGCAGCCGGGCGGCCTTGCGCAGGGCGCGCTGCAGGCGCCGCCCGGCACGGTCGGCCTGCCGGGAGGCCCGGTTCAGGGCAACGAGCCGCCGGGCGAGGCGCAGCTGCTCGGCGCGGGCCAGCATCTCGTTGTGCCGGTCACGGGCGAGTTCGCTGGTGAGATAGGGATTGGTGAACATGGCCGTCTCCTTAATGCTCGGACCTGGCGGGATGCGTTCCCGCCCTCGAGTGACAGGCTGCCTGGCCGGGCTACCTGGCCGGCAGAGGCCGGATTGCCCCTCTTGGCGACGGTGCCGGGGAGGGGCAGAATTACCCACAGCCAGGCATGGGGTGCGCAGCTGCTGGGGTGCGCAGCTGCCGGGGGCGGCGCCGGGGCGGGTCCGCTGCCAGAATGGGCTGCGGACTCTCGTGGGTGGCGGCGGCTGGCTGAGGAGGCGCGGTGACCAGTCCGGGTGACGGGCTCGTCGTGCGCGACGTGGCCGCCAGGGCTGTCGTCGTTCCGCTGGCCCGGCCGCTGGCCACCCGGGTGGGGGCTTTCTCGCACTGGCCTTTGCTGCTTATCGACGTCACCACCGAGCAGGGCATCACCGGCCGCAGTTATCTGGCTCCGTACCTGCGCCGTGCGCTCAGCGCCCTGCTGCCCATGGTCGGCGATCTCGGCGCCGAACTGCGCGGACGGCCAGTCGCGCCGGTCGCGTCCTACGAGCAGGCCAGCGGCTGGCTCGCTCTGGCCGGGCATCAGGGCCTGGCCCTGGCGGCCGTGGCCGGGCTTGACATCGCGCTGTGGGACGCACTGGCCAAGGCGGCCGGCCTGCCTCTGGCCCGGCTGCTGGGCGGGACCCTGGAACCGGTGCCGGCCTACAACAGCAACGGGCTCGGGCTCATCCCGCCCGCGGCCGCCGGTGACGAGGCGCTGGAACTGCTCGCCGAAGGCGGGTTCACCGCCCTGAAGGTCCGGGTCGGGCGGGAGTCCGCGGCCGACGACATCGCCGCGGTCCGCGAAGTCAGGAAAGCGGTCGGCGATCAGGTGACCCTGGTCGCGGACTACAACCAGGGTCTGGTCCTGGGCGAGGCACTGGAGCGCTGCCGTGCCCTCGACGCTGAGGGTCTTTCCTGGATCGAGGAACCGCTGCGCTACGACGATCTGGACGGCCACGCCCGGCTGGCCCGTGACATCGCCACGCCCGTCATGCTCGGGGAGAACTTCTACGGCCCGCGCGCCATGCACGAGGCAATCCGGGCCCAGGCCTGCGATCTGGTGATGCCGGACCTGATGCGGATCGGCGGGGTGACCGGGTGGCTGCAGGCCGCCGCGGTCGCCCACGTCACCGGCATGCCGATGTCCTCCCACCTGTACCCGGAGGTCTCCGGCCACCTGCTGCGCGTCACGCCTACCCGGCAGTGGCTGGAATGGCAGGACTGGGCTCACCCGGTGCTGGCCCGCCCGTTCGAGGTCCGCTCCGGCCAGTTGCACCTGCCGGATGTGCCCGGCAACGGCCTGGAATGGGACCAGAGCGCTGTCGCGCACTATCAGGTAGACCGCTGACCGCAGGCTGTGAAGCCGCCCGGCCGGTAAAGCCGCCCGGCCTGTAAAGCCGCCCGGCGCTTTGCGTCGCAGCCCGCGGAGCAGGAGACTGCCGTATGGGCATACGACCCCGCATGCCGGGCTGCTGCCGGCGCCGCGTCGTCAGGGCGGGAGCGTGGGCCGCCGCGCTCGCGCTGCTCGGCGGCTTAGGGCCAGCGGTCGTCTTCGCGCAGCCCGCCGTCGCCTCGGCAGGCTGCGAGCACCCGGTGGTCCATCCGGTGGGCCCGTTCAGTATTGCGAGCGACAACAGGACCGTCATAGACCAGCGCGGGCGTGCATTCATCTCCTACGGGACTACCGTGCCGGGCCTGTCCAGCCCGACCTTCGCCAGCGATCCGGCGTTCGTGCAGGACGTAGTAGAGCAAAAGGACATACCCAAGATCGACGCGACGGCTGAGGTGTGGTGCGGCAACACGGTCCGCCTGCAGGTCAGCCAGTACAACGTGACACCGACCGGCACCACGTGCCAGACGAGCTTCCTGAGCCAGGCGCTCGACCCCGAACTGCGGGCGGCCGAGACTCGCGGCCTGGTCGCGGTGATCAACGACAACACCGAGTCTGATCCCAGTGCTGGTTCGGAGAAGGACCCGACCACGGCGACGTTCGAGTTCTGGAAATGCGTTGCTTCGCATCAGGAGAGCTGGGCTGGCGGCGTCGCCTACGGACGGGACCCCCAGGTGATCTTCGATGTCTTCAACGAGCCCCGGGCCGACGCATGCCTTCCCAGTGCCGGCGGCAACGGCCCCAACGGCCCGTATGACATGAATCTGTGGAGAAACGGCGGGACCTACACCGGGTGCGGGCAGACTGCTGTTCGCTACCAGGGGATGGATGCTGTCGTGTCTCACATCCGGCAGGACGGAGCGCAGAACCTGCTGTGGGTAGAGGGTCCCGGCGCCGCCGACACGCTGGCCGGACTGACCCCCACCGGCGGCCCGGATTACCTGATAACCGACCCCCTGAACAGGATCGTGTACTCCGTCCACCACCCCTATGCCGATGCGGGGATGCCCGCCGACTCCGCGACATGGTGGAAGGAATTCGGCTACCTGATCGACCACCCTGGATCACGGGGGGTAGCACCGGTGGTAGCAGGAGAGTGGACGAACTTTACTGCCGCCCAGGCGGACAGCCCGTACTGCTGGCCGGACGCGCCGCAGTCGGTTCCGGCGTTCCTGACCTACCTGGCGACCATCGGCGTCGGCATGAGCGCCTACCAGCTGGCCGGCGGGACACTGCTGACAGTGAGCGGATCACCATGGACGAAAACGACAAACTATACAGACCACCCTTGGAAGTCCGGGTACTGCACGTACAGCTCGGGCTCGCGGCCGCCCCTGCTCGGCGCGGGTCGTGACGTCTTGCGGTGGTTCCGGCAGCAGAACTAGACGGGCTCGGCCAGCCGGTTGTAGGAGGACTTGAGGGTCACCGGCCGGGGCTCAGCCGGACCGAGGATGGTGCGAGCCGCCGTGCGGCCCGCCGGGTGCCTGCGGTCCGGCGAGGAGCCGCCCGGCGGCGGGTCGGTGCCGCCCTGCTGGTTGGGCATCGTCTGGTCGGTCGGGACGCTCGGGGCAGCACCGCCGGTCTCGGTGTCCTGGTTCTCCGCCGAGCAGCTGCCGGTGAGCAGCTGGGGCGGCAGGACAGGCACCGGCAGATGAGGATTGCCAGCGTCGTAGCGCCCGCTGAAAAGCGCCGAGGTAAGGTCGCCGACGGTCTTGCGGCGCCAGGCGGACACATTGGGTACCTCGACGTTGAAGCGCTCGGCCACGAGCATCAGCTGTGAGGTGTGGTCGAAGACCTCCGACACGACGTGGCCGCCGCGGCTGAACGGGGAGATCATCAGCGCGGGCACCCGCACCCCGAGGCCGAGCGGCCCGGTGATGCCGAGAGTGTCAGATTTCGGCTCCAGGATCGGCGACGGGCTCGCGGTCAGGTACTCGCCCGGCGTCCCCGGCGGCGCCGTCGGGGGCGCGACGTGATCGAACCAGCCGTCGTTCTCGTCGTACATGAGGAACAGCGCAGTCTTCGACCACACCTGCGGATTGGCGGTCAGGGCATCGAGAACCAGGGAGGTGAAGTACATCCCGTTAGCCGGTGATGACGAGGGGTGCTCGTCGAAGCCGAGGGGCGGGATGATCCAGGACACGCTCGGCAAGCCGCCAGAGCCCGCGTCGCGGACGAAGTCGGCTGGGAACGTCGGGGTGAAGGCATTCTGGTAAAGCGGCGACTGCGGTTTCCTGAACGCGGTGAAATACGGGAGCACATGATCGCTGACGACCATGACCTCCGGGTTGAGCGTCGGATTGTACAGCGCCGGGTCCCAGGTCGGGTAGGCAGCCAGGGCGCTGTACTTAGGTGCCAGGTCAGCGAAGGACGGGTGATAGACCTTCCACGACACCCCCGCATCCTGGAGAACTTCCTGCATCGTCGGCCACGTGCAGTTCCACAGCACGTCGGGGGTTTCGTTGGTGTCGGTCACCGGTCCGCCGCGGGTGCCGGCCGGGTCGATCGTGCCGCTGATCGACATCAGGCGGTTGGGGTGCGTCGGGCCGAGGATCGAGCAGTGGTAGCGGTCGCAGAGCGTAAAGGCATCGGCGAGCGCCCAGTGGAACGGAAGGTCGTCCCGGCGGTAATAGCCCATCGTCATGGCACCGTGCGCACCCTCGTAGGTGGCGGAGGTGTGGACCTTGACGAAGCTGTCCATCGCCCCGTTGTTCCAGCACAGGTGCATCGGACCCCAGTCGTGGGTGAGGTCGTCGGTGCACTCCTCGCCAGAGGCGGAGTCCAGATGGAAGGGCAGCAACACGTTGGGCGGGGACAGTGTCGTCGCTCCCGGGAAGCTCTGCGCGAACACCCCGAGCGAGTCGGCCGGGTGGTCATCGAAACCGCGGCCCTTGGGGTAAGCGCCGAAGTAGTGGTCATAGGAGCGGTTCTCCATCATCAGGAAGACGATGTGCTCGACGGCGCCGAGGTCAGAGCCGGCCGGCGCTGTTGACGCGGCGTGCCGAACCAGGGCAGTGGCGCTCCCGCTGCGAGCGCAGGCAGCCACCGGGCCGGCCACGGCGGCGGCCGCTCCC
>Ga0302326_10030358_pt1 | contig 10821 bp, 10 predicted proteins | sample Palsa_T0_3_FD_202264 | JGI IMG/M metagenome (GOLD analysis project Ga0302326, IMG submission 202264) | Peat permafrost microbial communities from Stordalen Mire near Abisko, Sweden - Palsa_T0_3 | ecosystem: Environmental > Terrestrial > Soil > Palsa > Peat permafrost | place: Sweden: Abisko...
TGGCGAAGCGCGAGCGAGTCCTCGTCGGTCGCGCCGCGCAGCCGGAAGCGCGTGTTGGCCCAGGCGTCAGCCGCCAGCCGCCGCCGGCTGAGCAGGCCGTTGCGGTAGGCGGCACGCGCGAACTGGAACGCCGACGACCCCTGCATCAGGGTCTTGTCAAGATCGAAGAACGCGGCGCCCTCGCCCGGCGCCGCGCCGCCCACGGGCGACCCGTCAGCCGCCATTGACCTCCACGATGATCGCGTCGCCCTGGCCACCGCCGGAGCAGATCGCCGCGCAGCCGAGCCCGCCGCCGCGGCGGCGCAGCTCCAGCACGAGCGACCCGAGGATCCGCGCGCCCGAGGCGCCGATCGGGTGACCGAGTGCGACCGCGCCGCCGTTGACGTTGACCTTGTCCTCGTCGATCCCGAGCATCCGGATCGAGTTCAGCGTGACCGACGCGAACGCCTCGTTGATCTCCCACAGATCGATGTCGTCCGCGGTCTTGCCGATCTTCGCAAGCGCCTTCGCGGCCGCCTTGGCCGGGGTCCGGGCGAGATAGGCGAAATCGTCGGCGATCGACGCCTGCGCGATGATCGTCGCGAGCACCTCCTTGCCGTGCTCGGAGGCCCAGGCGTCGGAGGCCAGGACCAGCGCGCCGCCGCCGTCGTTGACGCCCGGTGAGTTGCCGGCCGTGTGCGAGCCCTCCTTGCTGGCCAGGCCCGGGAGCTTGGCCAGCGTCTCGAGATTCGTGTCACGCCGAGGCGCCTCGTCAATCTCGACGACCGTGTCGCCCTTGCGACCCTTGACGGTCACCGCGACGATCTCTTCCGGCAGCCGGCCCTCGTCGGTCGCCTTGATCGCCAGCTGGTGCGAGCGCAGCGCCCAGCGATCCAGGTCGGGGCGGGTCAGCTCCAGCTCGTCGCCGACCTCGGTCGCCTCGTCGAACATCTGGCGGCCGCTGAAGGGATTCGTCAGCCCGTCGTTGACCATCGCGTCGAGCATCTTGCCGTCGCCCATCCGGTAGCCGAAGCGGGCCTGTTTGAGCAGGTACGGCGCGTTCGACATCGACTCCATCCCACCGGCGACGGCGATGTCGAGATCGCCGGCCCGGACCGACGCGTCGATCATCCCCGCGGCCCGGATCCCCGACGCGCAGACCTTGTTGATCGTCTCGGACGAGACCTCCATCGGGATCCCGGCCTTGATCTGCGCCTGGCGCGACGGGATCTGGCCCTGCCCGGCCTGCAGCACCTGGCCCATGACGACGTGCTGGACCTCATCGGGCGCTACCTCGGCCCGCTCCAGCGCCGCCGTGATCGCCGTCGCGCCGAGCGTGGTCGCGTCCAGGGTTGAGAGCCCACCCCCCAACTTGCCGATCGGCGTGCGGGCGGCCGAGAGGATCACTGTCTTGGGCATCCGGGCTGACTCCCTTGCATGAGGCATCGGTGGCGAGGTCAGAGATCCTAGTGATCGCCCGCCCGCCGATAGGGTTTGCTCGATGGACGTCGACACGATCACCGGCCCGGCTCTGCAGTCCGGCGCGGACACGATCGCCGGTGGTCTGCTCGAAGGCGAGACCGACCTCCTGGACGCGCTCGGCGTGCGTGCCCTGCTGGACCGCGGCGAGGCCAAGCCTGAGTTCCGCCACCTCGCGGTCGGACACACCGGCGCGGCGCGGGTGATCGTGATCGGCCTCGGCGCCGCGGCCGATCTGGACCCCGAGCGCATGCGGATCGCCGCAGCGCTCGTGCGCAACCGCGCGAACGAGCTCGGCAGCTCGCACCTGAGCTGGGAACTGCCCGCCGGCGCGGGCCCCGAGCTCGCCGCCGCGATCGTCACCGGCACGATCCTCGGTGCCTACCGGTTCGATCGCTTCAAGCCGTCCGACGCTCCCGCCGTCCCACAGCGGCTCACGATCGCCGGCGCCAGCGACGAGCACGCCGACGCAGTCCGGGCGGCCGTCATCTTGGCCGACGCCCAGAACCGCGCGCGGGATCTCGGCAACAGCCCGCCGAACCTGATGACACCGTCAACGCTCGCCGACTACGCGGTCGCGCTGGCCGCCCGCCACGACGCGATGTCGGCGACCGTACTCGACGAGGCGGAGATCCGCTTCGCCGGAATGGGCGCGTTCGCCGCGGTCGCGCAGGGCTCAGACCAGCCAGCGAAGCTGATCGCGCTCAGCTACGAACCTCAGGCCGCGGCCGGCGGCCGGCGGCTGGCGCTGATCGGCAAGGCGGTCACGTTCGACTCCGGCGGCCTGTGGCTCAAGCCGGCGGCGAGCCAGATCACGATGAAGTTCGACATGGCCGGCGGCGCCGCCGTGATCGAGACGGTCGCGGCGCTGGCGCAGCTCGACGCACCGGTCCGAGTGCTGGCGGTGATCGGCGCGACCGAGAACATGATCAACGGCTCGGCGATGCGGCCGGGGGACATTCTCACGGCGCTCGATGGAACCACGATCGAGATGAACAACTCCGACGCCGAGGGTCGGCTCGTGCTCGCCGACTGCATCACCTGGGCCAAGCGCGAGGGCTGTGACGCGATCGTCGACATCGCCACCCTGACCGGCGCGGCCGAGGTCGCGCTCGGCTACGTGTACGCCGCGCTGCTGTCCAACGACGACGAGTTGGCGGCGCTCGCGCTGCGCTGCGGGGATCGGACGGGCGAGCGACTCTGGCGGCTGCCGCTCGATGAGCGCTACGCCGAGATGGTCAAGGGCCGCTACGCCCAGTTGACCAACCGCACCGAGCAGCGGGTCGCAGGCGCGATCACCGCGGCCGAGCTGCTGCACCACTTCGCCGGCGACACCCCGTGGGCGCACCTGGATATCGCCGGCGTCGGCGACAACGGGCGCGCTCCGTACCTGGACAAGGGCGGGACCGGCTTCGGCGTGCGGTTGCTGACCGAGCTCGCGCTCAGCTTCTGACGCGTTCGCGCTCTCGCTCCAGGATCGTCGCCGCCGCGCTCGCCGGGTCGAGCTCGCGCGAGACGACCCGGTCGAGCAGCTCGCGGACCTGATCGTCGTCGGCGATCGCCTGCTCGAGCTCGCGCCGCATCCGGTTGGTGGCGATCGCCAGCACCTCGGACATCAGGTTGCGTCGCCGGCGCTCGGACAGCGTGCCCTGCGCCTCGATATGCGCGCGGTGCTCGGCCAGCTTCTCGGCCAGCTCCTCGATCCCGATGTTGCTGACGGCCTCGGTGCGGACGATCGGCACGACCCAGTCGCGGTGGCCGCCGAGCGCGAGGATGCCCTTGATCTCCCGCACCATCGTGTCGGTCAGCGGATGGTCGGCCTTGTTGATGACGATCACGTCGGGGATCTCCATCACGCCGGCCTTCAACGCCTGGATCGAGTCGCCCGAACCGGGCTGCAGCACCAGCACGACCGTGTCGGCGTGGTCGATGATGTCGACCTCGGCCTGACCGACGCCGACGGTCTCGAGCAGCACCGTGTCGCGGCCCGATGCATCCATCAGCAGCGCGGCCTGCAGCGCCGCCTCCGACAGACCGCCGAGCGCACCCCGGTTGGCCATCGACCGGATGAACACGCCGGGGTCCAGGAAATGGTCGACCAGGCGGATCCGATCGCCGAGCAGCGCACCCTTGGTGAACGGGGAGCTGGGGTCGATCGACAGCACGGCGATCGTCCGGTCGCGCGCACGCTCGTACTTGGTCAGCGCGCCCAGCAGCGTCGACTTGCCCACGCCCGGCGGGCCGGTGAACCCCAGCACGGCGGCGCGTCCGGTGTGCGGGTAGACCTCGCGGACGAGCTCCCAGCCGGCCGGGTCGTCGTTCTCGACCAGCGTGATCGCGCGGGCCAGCGCGCGGCGGTCGCCGTCGAGCAGGCGCTGGGCGAGGGTTGGGTCGGCGGCTGGCATCCGGGGTCGGGATCATGCCAGGGAGCGCGCGATCCGGACTCTGCGGCCGCGTCGACGCCCTCCGCATTACGATTCTGCCCGGTGAGCTTGGCCGGGCCACAGACCGAGCAGTTGCGCGTGGCGCCGACGCCGCTGCCGGCGTTCGTGCGCTCCGGCCCGCCACCGTTGCACGGCAACCTGTTGACGTTCCTGCAGTTCGCCCGCGCCAACCACATGCTGAGCATCGGCTACCTGCGGCTGGCGCTGCGCTGGCTGTGGCTGAAGCTTCGCTGGGGCGACCGCCTGCGGACCGACGGGATGTGCTTCGTCTGCCCGGGCGTCAAGTTCGAAATCGGTCGCGACGCCCGCGTCGTGCTCGGGCGCTGGTCGTGGCTGGGCCACGGCTGCAAGGTCCGCGTGCACGAGGGGGAGCTGACGATCGGCGCCAAGACCGTGTTCGGCCAGGAGTGCACGATCTCCGCCTTCCAGCAGATCGCGGTCGGCCGTGAGTGCATCATCGCCGACCGCGTGATGATGATCGACTTCGACCACGGCATGGTCGACACCGAACGCCCAATTCGGGAGCAGGGCATCTACAAGCGCGACGTCGAGATCGGCCACAACGTCTGGATCGGTTACGGCGCCTGCGTCCTGCGTGGCGTCACCATCGGCGACAACTCCGTGATCGGCACGAGCTCGGTCGTCACCACCGACGTCCCGGCCAACGCGGTCGTCGGCGGCACCCCGGCACGGCTGATCCGGATGCGGCGCGCGCCCCGCACGTTCCGCTGGGACTGATCGGTTAGCCAAATAGTTGACGCATATGCGAGTAATTGGCCAACCAGCCCGTCAAGCCCAGCCGGCCAGCCAAGGCGCGAGCCCGCGCAACGACGGTTCGCAGCCGGCCGGCGCGCGCAACGTCCGGGCGAACGCCTCGGCGTGCAGCTGCGCCCGCTGCTCCGGGTAATCGCCGGCGAGCTCGCGGTCGGCCAGGAACGCCCAGTCCGACGACTGCAGCGCCAGCAGCTCTCTGAGTGAGCGGTCGTTGATCCGCTCGGCCGGGGTTGCCGCCAGCGCCAGCTCGGCCGCCCGCGCGCGCCAGGCAAACGCCGCCACCTTCGGGCCGCTCCACGTCCGCAGGTCGCCTCCCTCCCCCCAGCTCGTGCTGCCGAGGTCGGCGGCCGCCGGGACGGGGTCGTGATGCGCGAGCGCCGCGTCGAGCGTCGTCAACGCCAGCCCCTGCCGGTCGGCCTCGTCCAGCACCGCGTCCAACCACTGGGCGCCCTCGTACCACCAGTGACCGAGCAGCTCGGTGTCGATCGCGAACACGCACACGCCCCCGCGCCGGACCCGCTCGCGCGCCGCCGCCACGAACTCGGCCGCGTCGGCCTGCGCCTGCCGGGTCGCCGCGACGTGGTCATACGCGCCGCCGTCGATCCGCCGGACGCGGTGGCGGTGGGTCGTGTACGCGTGATAGTCGCGGTACGGCGGCCGCGACGGATAGCCGCCCTGCCCCCACGCCAGCGCGATCATCGACCGGTCGATCGGCCACAGCACCGGGCCGGCGGCACTGCGCACCGGGGTCAGGTGGCGTTCGGAGCCGAGCCCGAGCGCGTTCGTCAGCTCGACGCAGGCGGCGCGGACCCCGGCCCGTTCAAGCGCCGTGTCCAGCCACGGCGCGTAGGCGCACTCCGGCAGCCACAGCCCGCCGTCCCAGCCGCCGAACCGCCGCCGGTGTGACTCGATCCCGGTCTGCAGCTGCAACCCGATCCCCGCGTCGGTCGCCAGCAGCGGCAGGATCGCGTGGGTCGCCGAGGAGGTCCAGCTGGCATGACGCCCGAGCGCGCCGAGCAAACCGCCCGAGGCGTTCTGCCGCTCGCGCAGTCGCTGCGACGCACGCGCGTATTCGGCCGCCGAGCGCCCGAGCTCGTCGGCGAGCGCCGGCTCACCGGCACCGCGCAACTCGTCGGCGTCGAGCCGGTGGGTCAGCGGCCGCAGCTCAGTCAGAAACCGCAGGCAGCGGTCGATCGCTCCGGGATGCGCGAGCTGGTCGCACAGCACCGGCGTCAACGACAGCGTCACTCGTCCGGGATGCCGATCAAGCACGTCGAGCAGCGGCACGTAACAACTCGCCACCGCCTCGAACAGCAACTCCTCGCCGAACGGCCAGGTACCGAAGCCCTGGGGCGAGCGGAGGTACGCGTCGAAGTCGACCGGCCAGTCCCCCCCGCCCTCCATGTACGGCATGTGGGTGTGCAGGACGATCGCGAGTTCGCCCGGCGCCATCCGGCGAGGGTAACTCAGCGGGTGTCCAGGGCCGTGGCAAGTCCCGGCGACGACGCGTCGACCGCCGAGTCCGCAGCGGGGAACTTTGGCCTCTCCAGGTGGCCAAAAGTTCCCCGGTACCTGCTGCGCGGAGCCGGAGGGCGTAAGCGACCTCGGCTACCGTGATGAGCTCATGGGCGTGCTAGCCGTTTGGATCCTGCTCGTACTCGCGGTGGCGCTGGACATCGCCGCGTTGCTGTGGGGAACCCTCCTGTCAGTCGTGGTCTTGACGGTTGCGGCACTGTTGGCTGGGGTGACGCTCAAGATGGGAGAGCGGCGCTCGTAAGGCGCGACGCGACCCATGTCGTGGCCGGTCAGCGCAGATGCCGTGGCGACCGGCAGACGGCCAGGAAGTCGAGCGCCCGGTCAAGCCCGTAGGGCCGCAACGCGAAGTCCGAGGCGGCGATCGCCGGCGTGAAGCGGTCGTAGAACGATTTGGTCACACGCAGCCGGGGGTGGACCTCGTCCCAGCCGAGGCGCAGCGCCAACGCGTGCGCGCGCATCCGGCGAGCGTGAAACAGGCCCAGCAGCTCGACCTCGCCAAACACGGTCCGGCAGAGCGCGTCGAACTCGTGCGCGCGGTACTCCTTGATATGCCATGGGTTCGAGGACTTGGCGGCGCCGGGCGGCGCGATCGTCAACAGGTTCGGCGTCGAGACGTAGACGGCACCGCCGCGCGCCAGCAGTTGCGCGAAGTGGCGCAGCACCGCCACCGGATCGTGGACGTGCTCGATCGTCTGCAGGAACACGACCGCATCGAAGCTGTGCGGCTCGCCGTGGGTCTCGACCAGGCCGCGTTCGAACCGCAGGTTCTGACGGGTGTAGCGCAACCGCGCGTGTTCGAACGCCTCCGGGTTGGCCTCGACGCCGAGCACCGATTCGGCGCCGCGCGACAGCACCTCCGAGCCATATCCCTCTCCACACGCCATGTCGACCACGCGCTTGCCGATCACGCGTGCGCCGATCCACTCGTAGACGGCCAGGTGGCGCCGGTACCAGTAGTTCTCGGCGGGGACGTCGGGCAGCGTCCGCTCGCCGGTCAGCTCAAGCGGCGGTACGCCGGCGGGCTGGTCCCGTTGCAGGTAGGCGTTGGCCATCGCGCGCGACAGGGTAATCTGCGCCGCCGTATGGAGGCGGTCCGCACAGCCGACGAGATCCGCGACGTCAACACGCGCTACCACGACGTCGCCGCCGACACGTACGACACCAAGTGGGGAATCGACTTCGGCGAGATCGGCCAGGGCCAGGTGCTCGGCAAGCTCCGCAAGCTGCTCGGACGCGAGCTTGACGAGGGCTATGACCGCTCGCTCGAGATCGGGGCGGGCACCGGGTATTTCAGCCTCAACCTGCTCCAGGCCGGCGTCGTCTCACACGCCACCTGCACCGACATCTCGCCCGGGATGGTCTCGACCCTGAGCGCCAACGCCCAGCGACTCGGGCTCAACGTCAAGGCCGCCCGCGCCGACGCGGAGTCGCTGCCGTTCGCCGACGAGAGCTTCGACCTCCTGCTGGGCCACGCGGTCCTGCACCACCTGCCCAACCTGCGGCGCGCGTTCGCCGAGTTCCACCGCGTGCTGCGACCCGGCGGCCGGATCGTGTTCGCCGGGGAACCCTCCCGGCTCGGGGACACGATCGCGTCGGTCCCCAAGCGGGGCGCGGGCCTGGTCGCGCCCGTCTGGCGCCGCCTGCTGCGCGCCTCGCCGGCGCCGCCGCCGGCGCACGGCTCCGACGACGAGGTCGAGCACGACCTCGAGCGGTTCGTCGACATCCACGCCTTCGCGCCCGGCGACCTGTCCCGCCACGCCCGCCGCGCCGGGTTCACCGAGGTGCAGGTCCGAGGCGAGGAACTGGCGGCCAACTGGTTCGGGTGGTTCAACCGGTCGCTGGAGGCCTCGGCCGATCCCGACGACGTGCCGATGCTGTGGCGCCAGTACGCGTTCCACGGCTATCTGCTGTTGCAGCGGCTGGATACGCAACTGCTGGAGCCTCGGCTGCCGGCGTCGCTGTTCTACAACCTGCTGCTGACCGCGCGCCGGTGACCCCGCGCCCCGCGCCCCGCCTAAACTGAGCGCGAGTGGCCGGCGAGGTCGTCAACGAGTTCCCGTTGTTCCCGTTGGGACTGGTAGCGCTGCCCACCGAGGCGGTGCCGCTGCACATCTTCGAGGAGCGCTACCGCACGATGATCGGCCAGTGCATCGACTCCGAGTCCGAGTTCGGGATCGTCTGGATGTCGGACGACGGATTGCGTGACATCGGCTGCGCCTGCGAGGTCGAGCAGGTGCTCGAGGAGATGGATGACGGCCGCTTCAACGTCCTGACCCGTGGCACTCGTGTGTTCCGCGTGCTCGAGCGCCAAGGCCATCTCGCCTACCCCGCCGGACTCGTCGAGTTCGTCGACGACGACACCGAGGAGGTCGACGATGAGGCACTCGAACGGGCCCGCGCCGTCTACGCCGACCTCGTCAAGCGCGCGACCGACCGTGAGCCCGAGCCGTCAGACCTCGACGAGCTGGACGCCTACGCGATGGCGGCGACCGTCGACTTCGGTCTCGACGCCAAGCAGGGGTTGCTGGAGCTGCGCTCCGAGAACGCCCGCCTGAAGCTCGTCACCCGACTGTTCCGCGCGGCCACCAAGCGCTTGGACTTCGTCGACCGCGCCCAGACCCGCGCGCGCTCGAACGGCAAGGTCCGCTTCAGCTGACGGGGTCCGCTTCGGCTGACGGGCTCGAGCGAACTTTGACGATCGTGTTCGGAGGGGTCGAACCGGATCGACAAAGTTCGGGCGGCCTCGGCGGGCGACCACGGGCGGGCGACCGCGGGCGAGCTAGGGCGCGCCGACCACAAGCGTGAACACGACCATGAACGCGCCGAACGCGAGGCAGTAGAAGCCGAACGGACGCAGCGTGCGGGTCTTGAAGTACCCGGTCAGGAAGTGAACCGTGAACACGGAGACGACGGCGGCGACGATCGCGGCGAGGATCGCGGCGCCGCGGACGCCGTTGCCCTGCGGGCCGGTCAGGTCGGAGAACTTGTAGAGGCCCGCGAGCAGGATCGGCGGCGTCGCCAGCAGGAACGCGAAGCGGGCCGCGTCGGCGTTGTCCAGGCCGCGGGCCAGCCCCGCGGTCATGCACATGCCGTCGCGTGAGATGCCCGCGACCAGGGCGGCCGACTCGGCCACGCCGATCACCGCGGCTTCGCGGAACTCGAGCGTCGACAGGCGCCTCGAGCCCTTGCGATTGAGCCCCTCGCGCTCGGCCAGCGCGCGGACGTCGGCGCGGCGTCGGTAGCTCTCGGCGTAGAGCAGGATGCAGCCGTTCACCATCAGGAAGATCGCCGCGGCCAGGGGTTTTGAGAGCGCGTCCTGCAAGGGCGTCTGGAGGACCAGGGCGATCACCCCGACCGGGATCGTCGCGCAGATGATCAGCCACGCCAGCCGCTCGTTGGGCGTCTCGATCCGCCGCTTGGCGAGCGTCCGGAAGAACGCCCGGATGATCTCGATCCAGTCGCGCCAGAAGTAGATCAGCAGGCCCACCGCCGAGCCGACGTGCAGCATCACCAGGAACGCCGTCCAGGGCGAGTTCTTCTGCGACTGCCAGACGACGATGTTGTGCCAGCGAAACAGCGTCGGGAACAGCACCGCGTGCCCGAGGCTTGAGACCGGGAACAGCTCGGTGACGCCCTGCAGGAAGCCGAGCACGACCGCCTGGAAAGTGGTGATCAGATCGTGATGGTGGTGGACGGCCGTGTGGGCCGCGGCGGTGACGAGCATCGTGCAGGCAGGCTAACGAGGGCCCGATGAGATCCCGATGAGACTGGCGTGACCGCGCGCCGGCGGCCTCCGCCACCGGCTCACCCGCCACCGGCTCACCCGCCAGCAGCTAACCCGCCAGCAGCCCATCCGGCAGCAGCTCATCCGTCGACCACCACCGCCGCGCCGCCGCGCCGCGGATCGCCGCCGCCTGAGAACCCGGCCGCGCCGACCCGCATCACCGCCTGGGCGCCCCCGAAGAAAAGGTTGCGGTCACGGAAGCGGCTGACCGTCCAGCCCACGCGCTCGAGCGCCTCGATGTCGATCCCCGGTTCGGCGTAGACGATCTCATCCTCGTAGTGCAGGCGCGGCGCGTCGATCGCGTCCTGGGCGCGCATCCCGTCGTCGATGCAGCGGACGATCGTCTGGAGCACCGCCGAGCGGATCCGGTTGGAGCCGGCGCTGCCCACGGCCAACTCGGGCGGATGCGTCCGACCGGGTCCCAGGACGATCGTCGGCGACATCATCGACGGCATCCGCCGACCCGGTGGGTGGCGATGAAACCCGAGCGGGTTGAGGTCCTGCTCGCCCAGCATGTTGTTCAGGTGCACGCCGGTGCCGGGGACGATCACGCCCGACGCCGAACCCGCCGAGCAGGTCACCGAGCAGGCCCAGCCCTCGGCATCCAGCGCGGCGATGTGTGTGGTCGACCCGAGCGAGCCACCGGGCGAGGCCAGGAACCGCGCGACGAACGCCGGATCGTCGAGCCCGGCCAGAAACTCCGGGGTCCGCTCACGCTGCGTGGCCGCCATCACCTCGACCAGCGCGGCCGCGTCGGGCGCACCCCCGTGCCCATCAAGCGACGCCAGCGCCCGCGCGATCAGGATCCCCCCGGCCGACGGCGGC
>Ga0302326_10030359_pt1 | contig 10821 bp, 8 predicted proteins | sample Palsa_T0_3_FD_202264 | JGI IMG/M metagenome (GOLD analysis project Ga0302326, IMG submission 202264) | Peat permafrost microbial communities from Stordalen Mire near Abisko, Sweden - Palsa_T0_3 | ecosystem: Environmental > Terrestrial > Soil > Palsa > Peat permafrost | place: Sweden: Abisko...
AAACGCGGTGGAGTCGTCCACAGGATCAACTCGTAAGACAGTAAGATCGGCGTCCATGCCGACCGCGATGCGTCCACGGTGGCTCGAAAAACCGAACCGCTGTGCGGGATTCGTAGTGAGTGAAGCTAGTATCTGTTGAAAGCTCAAACCGCGATGTTGTTCGTTATCCTCGGCATCGCAAATCTACAAAACAAGTTGTTCCTCGAGACGAAAAACCGGCGTACTTCAAACCTGAGTGCTCCAAAGAAAGCTGTCGGAATCCTGACGGCGAGTGTCGCGGGGCTGGGGATCATGGCTCAGCTGTCGACGCGAGAAGCTGAGAGAGACGGATTTGAGAAGGAAACTTTGGAGGCATCTTATGACCGGTGTGATTTCAGCAACAACGAACGCGGATGCAAAGCAGTTCGATTTTCTCGAAGGCGAGTGGAGCGCCGTCTGCCGCTTTCCTTTGAATGACGGATCCTGGGGCGAGAGCCCCGGCTCGCTAAAGGCCAGCAAGGTTCTGGATGGTTGCGTTTTCTTGGAATACTTCGATGGACCCTATCTTGGAACGATCATGGCTCCGCGCCTTCAATCCGCAAACGTCCCAGTGGGAAACAACTTGGACGGACACATCTGCGCTCGGTGGTTTCCGGGTTTGGCGCGGGCGATTCGAAGGTGGCGTCATTGATCTTCACGGCCAGTGGGAGGATGAGACTGGGCGCAAAGTTTTATCGCGGCTCACCTGGTCTCGGATCACAGAGGGATCTGCCCACTGGGAGAGTCATCGCTCTATAGATGGCGGCAAGATCTGGACCAAACACTGGGAAATCGACTTTACGCGTAAGGCCACCAACTGAATCCGGTATTTTCGACCACCAAGTTCGACCCTGGCGACACGCCGTCGATGAGTGGACCACGGGACTCGCCGACGTGAGGCTGCGTGCCGCAAGGAGCCGTCCGTGCCAGTGGTACTTCATCGGCTGGCTGGGACAGAAGCTCTGGCGGAAGTGGCTCGGGCATTCATAAAGCCAGAGGCCGGTGAGAGAGAATATCTAAGACTGGCTGGCGGAGCGCAGTCAGTCGGAACTCGGGATTCCGTTTCTACTCGGGGAGGGCAGTTCTGCGGTTTCCGGGTTCCAGTGAAGGGGAACTGCTCAAGTCGCCTGCGGAGAAAAACCGCACGCTCAACGCCAGTCCTCGCAATCTGAGAGGGACCTAGGTCCCTATCCCCACGGTGTTTGCCTTTCGGCCCGCAAACGCGATGCTTTTGGGCAATGTCTGGCCGGAGAGAGAATGCCTAAGACTGGCTGGCGGTGGACGCAGGCTCGCGCGAACCGGTTCTCCGAGTTCAAATTCCCTGTTAACAGGGAAAAATACAGGGAATTCGACCTCTTGGCGGTGCCAACTCGGAGATAACTCCACGCGGCAGAGTGATTTAGCGCGGGAAAATGGGCTTTCGGGTCCAATCGGAATAGGGAATTATCAGGGAATGAACAGGGAATCGAAATTCCCTGTTAGCTCGGTTTGTCACAGAACTCAGGCACTCATTCTCTACGGCTTCCTGGGCCGGGCTATCAGGCCGGATGATATAGTTCATGCGCAGGCATTCCGCGAGCATGCTCATAGAAATTGGACGTGTAGAGGCGATCTTCCGGTATCCGGTGAAGTCTATGGGCGGCGAACGACTCGAGGTCGCCAAGCTGGGTTGGCACGGCCTCGATGGTGACAGACGCCTAGCATTCCGGCGGATTGATGACCGCAGCGAGTTCCCGTGGCTAACAGCAAGCAAGCTTCCCGACCTACTCCTGTTTGCTCCGCACCGCCGTCAAGAAGGTGCTCAGGGAGACCTTCCCACGCATATTCGCACGCCGAATGGCCAAGAGATGCCTGTCTTCGGGGAGGACTTGGCCCGAGAGGTCGGACGTCGGTACGGGGCTCCCGTGCAGATGATGCAGTTGAAACACGGCATCTTCGATGAAGCGAGCGTCTCCGTGATCGCCCTCGATACGGTGCGTGAAATCGGACGGCTCGCAGGACGGAGCCCGGACGTGCGACGATTTCGCCCGAATGTTGTGGTTCGTTTACTGCGGCCGGCTCCTTTCCAGGAGGACGAGTGGTTGGGCGGTGTGCTCTCATTCGGCGAGGGGGACGACGCCCCCGCCATCACCGTTACGATGCGCGACGTCCGCTGCTCGATGGTAAACCTTGATCCCGACTCAGCAAGTCCAGCGCCAGAAATGCTGAAGGCGGCCGTTCGTGCGAACCAGAACAACGCGGGAATCTACGGCGCGGTCACTCGCATCGGTCGACTGGCGGTCGGACAGACCATACTCCTCCGTGCGACGACCGAGAAAAGGGAACGTGGGTGATCGAGACACAATGTCCCGGAACGCCGCCCAACCGGTCGTTAAACCTGACGAGCTCTGCCACGGCTCCGCCGCCGCTGCGCTTCATATGGTAGAGAGCGCGATTCGGGCTGCCGTCACGAGCCGGACGCCGCCTACGTTTTTGCTGCAGGCGGAGGATGGCCATGTGGACAACCTTCGGAGTAGGTGCTCCGGATCGCATACGACAAACGGGACTTGCCGCTCTCGCAGTAGCCGCTCCGCCGAGACTGTAGTTCCTTGCGCTCCTAGCGATGGGACGAACGGACGTCATTCCGCCGCGGCATGGTGGCAACGCCATTATCCGAAGCTGGTCGATGCCGACCAAAACACCGCGATCGGCCGCGGACGTCCGCAGCTCGGCATCGGGATCGGTGCGTCCCCGCCACGCGGCAGCAACCTGCGCTTTGAGTTCCTCAGCGGAAACGCCTTCGCGCAGCGGCCTGCGAAGGTCTACGCCTGACTGTGCACATAAGCAGAGATACCAAACGCCGTCAGCCGTAAGCCGACCACGATCACAGCTCTGGCAAAAAGGCGTCGTGGTAGAAGCGATGATCCCAAAGGTCGTACCGTCAGGTAACCCCAATCGCTTAGCGGGTGCCAATTCGCGAATCCTTCTTGGCTTGCATTCCCAGCTCCGAACGGTAGGCCACTGCGAGTCTACACATCACCAGCAAGCTTGTGTTAGCGAAAGACGCAGATACTTCAAGGACGGAGTGCATCCCGAATCGTCCTAACGGCAAGGATTACACTTTTTCATAGCTCAATATCTCATGCTCTAAGCGTCACAGTCGGACCCGCGTCCGATACTAGGTCCGGCGCGAGCCACCGAAACAGAAACGTCGCAGCTAGCGCGCCCGCCGCCTCCGCACCTATTAATCCTGCGATGTCCGTGGGCTTTATGCCGGCGAACGTGTCGGTAAGTGATCTGGCAATCGTTACGGCCTGGTTCGCAAATGAAGTCGATGATGTGAACCAGAGGCCGAGTCAAAATTGTCCTATCTTAGTCACCAGCAGCGCAAGCTTCAACAGCGTACAAGACTCAGGCGTGATCAGTTTGGCGGCGACCCATCCTGCCCGGATGCGCCGTGGCGTTGAACACCGGCGACGCGCCTCGCTGGTGGTAGCGCCTATCGCGCCAAACTACCGGTCGAACACGCCTGCGTCGAATAGCTTTTCAAACACGGCATCAATCCTGCCCAAAGCACGGAGATTCAGACAGGAATAGTCTGTATCCTTTCGTTGACTCAGGCGTCTAACCCCCTTAGAGTTGAGTTAGGGTATGAGCACCAAACTACTCGTCGTCGTGGTAATGGTCGCTCTGTTGGGCCTGCAATTCGCGGACTGCATGTCCGCGATGACGCAAGACCAGCAGAGTATGAAATGTTGCGGTTCCATGCCCTGCAATCCGTCCAATCAAAGTCACGATTGCTGCAAGACGATGGCTTCGTCTCAGTCCCCTAGCGTATTGCCCGTCGCTCACGTGACGCTCCATGCGCCCGTGCTGGTTGCAACCGACATTTTTGAATCACCGCAGGGCATGATGTACGCCGAAATATCTCGCTTAGACTTCGGCGCTCTGACGCATTCGCCTCCGGAACTGTACACCCTTCACTCTACTCTCCTGATCTGATCCGCTGTTCCACGGTGCGGTAACGCACCGGCCTGTCTCTTTTTGTGTCTCCACCATCTCTCTGACCCGCCGACGTGTTTCGGCTGAGGCCCTCTTGGGTGCTCACCGACCCTCCGCGGCTTCGATCCGCACGCTTAGGAGAAAAAGATGTTTTCGATAGCGAGAACGAATCCCGCTGCGCGTTTGTCATGCGCAGTTCTGAGCCGAAGTATTTCAGTGATTCTGCTTTTCGTTGTTTTGGCCTCGCGTGCTTTTGCACAGGAGCCTCCAACATCGCACGCGGGGGCAACCATTCCACTCTCCGAGTTGCTCGCGGAAGCGGAGAAGAACAATCCGCAGATCGAAGCGTCCCGGCAAGGCTGGCAGGCGGCGAAACAAGTGCCAGCACAAGTCTCGACGCTGCCCGATCCGCAATTCAATTTGCAACAGGTCACTGTCGGCAGCCCTCGCCCCTTCGCCGGCTACACGAATAGCGATTTCGCGTACCTTGGCCTCGGTGTTTCACAAGACATTCCGTATCCGGGCAAGTTGCGTCTGAAGGGTGAGATTGCGAAGCGCGATGCGGACGTTTCGCAGCAGCAAGTCGAATCCGTCCGCCGCGCCGTCCTCGCTGAGATCAAGGGCATATATTTCCAGCTCGCCTATCTGTCCAAGACACTCGCCATCCTCGAACAAGATGGCGAACTGCTCAAGCAAGTGGAACAGGCGGCCGACGCCCGGTACCGCTCGGGCATGGGAACGCAGCAGGACCTCCCGCAGGCACAACTCCAAAAGACCAAGTTCCTCCGCGAAATCGCCATGCATCACCTTGAGGTTGGCAAGCTCGAAGCCCAGCTCAAACAACTCCTCAATCGTTCACAGGAATCACCGGATATCGAAACGGCCGATCTTGTCGAGACACCTCTGGTGCCAACGTACGCCGATCTTCTGGCCGCGGCGCAAGTACAGAATCCGGAAATCGCCACCGCAAAAATGATGATCGAAAAGCAGTCGTTGCAGGTGGACCTCGCCCGCAAGGACTTTTATCCAGATTTCAACGTGCAGTACACGTGGCAACGCACCGACCCTGCCCAATTCCGCGCCTATTACATGCTGAGCGTCGGCATCAAGGTCCCGATCTATCGCAGTCGCAAACAACGCCCCGAACTGGCCCAGGCCGAATCCGAGAAGCTTCGCGCGGGAAGCGAACTCCAAGCGCAATCGCAGCAAGTTGCTTCCGACCTAAGCGTGCAATACGTGATCGTGCAGCAGACCTCCGAACTGCTCAAGATTCACCGCGAAGGATTGTCTCCGCAGGCGCGGGCGGAATTTCAATCAGGTCTCGCAGCCTATCAATCGGGCAAACAGGATTTTCAGGCGCTGCTAACGGCGTTTCTCGATGTCCTCCATCTGGACGAGGACTACTGGCAGAACATCGCCGAATACGAGACGGCCATTGCGCGGCTCGAACAGCTCACTGGACTGTCATTGCAGGGGGAAGGAGCAAACCGATGAAAACGTATCGCACTGGGTTTTTGCTGGCATTGATCGGAAACATCGTTATCGCCGTCGTACTCCTTGTATCGTGGCTGCACTATCTCGCTGCGAAGCCGACGGCGGATGCGGAAACCACGAAGGCAAGTGCCAGTGCTCAGGATTCCATGCCCAACTCGGTGGCCACAGCCCCTGTATCGAGCGAAGCGCCGCTCGTTCCGGTGCAGATCTCTCCGCAACGTTTGCAGAGCATCGGTGTGAAAACAGGCAAGGTCGAGCGTAAATCGGTCGCCGACGAGATTCGCACCACCGGCAGTGTCGCCGTGGACGAAAGGCGACTGGCCTACGTGCAAGTACGGTTCTCGGGCTATATCCAGAAAGTGTTTGCCGATGCCACGTACCAATACGTTCGGAAAGGACAGCCGCTCTTCACAATTTACAGCCCCGATCTCGTCGCAACCGAACGGGAATACCTAGTGGCCAAGCAGAGCCAGCAGCAAATGGCGCAGAGTACGGTGCAAGGTGTCGCCTTCAGCGCAGCATCGCTGCTCGACGCGGCCGCGGAGCGGCTCAGGCAGTGGGGGGTTCCGCAACAGGAAATCGTGCGCCTCCAATCCACCGGCCAGGTGCAACAAGATCTGGAAGTCGATTCGCCGGCCTCCGGATACATCACCGAACGCAATGCGCTGCCCAGCGTTGCCGTTCAACCGGAAATGCGCCTCTACGCCATCGCGGATCTTTCGACCGTTTGGGTTCAGGCCCAGGTCTTCCAGAACGATCTCGAACGTATAAGAATTGGCGCCCCTGCAACGCTCACCTTGAATACCTATTCGGGCCGGACGTTCACTGGCCGCGTGGACTTCATCTACCCGCAAGTGGACATGGATACGCGAACAGCCAAAGTGCGCGTCATTTTTTCGAACCCCGGACTGCAACTCAAACCCGGCATGTTCGTCAATGTCCGCCTGAAGGTTCCGTTGGGGAACCAGCTTGTTATCCCCGCAAGCGGCGTCCTGCAGTCCGGCACTCGGCAGATTGCTTTCGTGCAGCGTAGCGACGGTTACATCGAACCACGCGAGGTGCAGTTGGGCTCCCGCGTGGGTGACGATTTTATCGTGCTGAAAGGCCTGAAAGCGGGCGAGCAAATTGTTACCTCCGCAAACTTCCTGATCGACTCCGAAAGCCAGCTTCAGGCTGCACTTGGTTCCTTCGTTCCACCTCCGCCCGGCGCGGGTGCGGCTTCCGATTCAAGCGTCCATCAGGCAGATATCGAATGGAAGTCGGACCCAGACCCGCCCCGCAAGGGCAGCAACGTCTTCCGCGTGAAACTCACGGATGCCAGTGGAACGCCCATTCCCGCCGCGGAAGTCAGCGTGACGTTTTTCATGCCGGCGATGCCCGCAATGGGCATGGCGTCGATGCGTGTACCCATCACTCTCAGCGACAAGGGCAACGGGATTTATGAAGGATTGGGACAGTTGCAAAACGGCGGAACCTGGCAAGTCACGATTCTCGCAAAAAAGAATGGGCAACCGATCGCGACCAAGCAACTGAGCGTGAATGCCACGGGAGGGATGTAACGTGATCTCCCGATGGATTGATTGGTGCGCGCGAAATCGCTTTCTTGTTTTCACAGGGACTTTACTGCTTGTGCTCTCAGGAATCTGGGCGCTGCGCCACATACCACTGGACGCATTGCCAGATATTTCTGACGTGGAAGTGATTATCCATACGCCTTGGACGGGTCGCCCTCCCAGCATCATCGAAGACCAGGTCACTTATCCCATCGTCACGACGCTGCTAGCCGCACCGCGCGTAAAAGCCGTGCGAGCACAAACCATGTTTGGCGACTCCTACGTGTTTGTCGTCTTTGAGGACGGAACCGATTTGTATTGGGCGCGTTCGCGTGTCTTGGAGTACATGCAACAGATCACGGGACGTTTGCCCGCGGGCGTGCATCCCGTCATCGGGCCGGACGCGACCGGTGCAGGATGGGTCTATGAATACGCGCTTGTGGACCACAGCCATCAACGCAGTTTGGCCGATTTGCGAAGCCTTCAAGATTGGTATCTGCGCTACCAGCTCGAAACGGTTCCCGGAGTAGCCGAGGTAGCCACCATCGGCGGATTCGTGCGCCAGTACCAAGTCAATGTGGACCCTGACAAACTTCGCGCCTACGGAATCCCGCTCTCGACGGTCATCGAAAGAGTTCGAGCCAGCACCAACGAAGTGGGTGGACGGCTGCTGGAAATGGGCGGGGCGGAATACATGATCCGCGGCCTCGGCTATCTGCATTCGCTGAGTGACCTCGAAACCGTTCCTGTAGCAACCAAGAACGGCACGCCAGTCCTCGTGCGCGATTTGGGAACAGTTACCTTCGGGCCGGACATTCGGGAAGGTGTCGCCGAGTGGCAAGGCGAAGGCGAGACCGTTGGCGGCATCGTCGTGATGCGCGACGGGATGAATGCCCTCAGTGTCATCAATGGGGTCAAGCAGAAACTTCTGGAAATCAAACCCTCCCTGCCACCGGGTGTGGAAGTGGTCGCGGGATACGACCGCTCAGGCTTGATACACACCTCCATCGAAACACTGCAACGCGACCTGCTCGAAGAAGCCATCATCGTCAGCATCGTGATCGTTATTTTCCTGTTTCACTTCCGTTCCGCGCTGATTCCGATTCTGACCCTGCCGATTGCCGTGCTCGCAGCCTTCATCCCGATGTACTACCTTCACGTCACCTCCAACATCATGTCACTCGGCGGTTTGGCTCTGGCGATTGGCGTCCTCGTGGACGCCGCTATCGTCATGGTCGAAAACGGATACCGCCAGCTTTCCGAGCACCAATCCTCTCAATCCAAGCCTCTTCCCGAGTCACAGAGACGCAAAATCCTGCTGGATTCAGCCAAACAAGTTGGTCCCGCTATTTTCTTTTCGCTGGTCATCATTGTGGTCTCCTTCCTGCCCGTCTTCTTGCTGGAAGCGCAGGAAGGACGCATGTTTCGTCCCCTGGCGTGGACAAAAACGCTGGCCGTTGGCTTCTCCTCCGTCTTGGCTATCACCCTTGTGCCCGTACTCATGATTCTATTCATCCGTGGACGCCTGATACCTGAATCGCGGAATCCCATTTCAAGAATCACCCAGGCCATTTATTTGCCGGTTCTGCGGCTCTGTTTGCGTTTCCGCAAAACTGCCTTGCTGCTCAATTTGGTTTTTCTGGTCGTCACACTGCCGCTCGCGTTTCACATTGGCAGTCAATTCATGCCGCCACTGTATGAGGGTTCGGCGCTCTACATGCCGTCAGCCTTGCCCGGAATTTCCGTCGGCCAAGCGTCGCAACTGCTCCAGGAACAGGATCGAATCATTCGCACGTTCCCGGAAGTCGAAACCGTCTTCGGTTCCATCGGACGATCCGACAGCGCGACCGATAACGCTCCACTCGATATGTATGACACGACGCTCATGCTCAAGCCGCGCAGTCAATGGCGGCCGGGGATGACCTACGAAAAGCTCATTCAGGAAATGGACGCGAGACTTCAGTTTCCCGGCCTGTCAAACACTTGGACCATGCCGGTCGAAAACCGTCTCGATATGGAATTGACGGGTATCAAGACGCCTCTCGGTTTGAAGATTCAGGGACCGAATCTGGAAGGCATCCAGCTGGTTGGCGCGCAAGTGCAGCAAATCCTCTCGACAATTCCCGAGATGCGCTCCATCTTCGCCGAACGCGTTTCGCAAGGTTTTTATCTCAACGTGGAAGTGAACCGCGCGGAATCGGCTCGTTATGGTCTTACTATCGCTGATGTGCAACAGGCGGTCACTTCCGGAATCGGGGGCGAAATGGTCGCCGAGAACGTCGAGGGCCGGGAGCGGTACCCGGTGAATGTCCGATATAACCGCGACTTCAGGGACAACGTAGAAGAATTGCAGCGCGTCCTGATTGGCACGCCCTCCGGCGCGCAGATTCCAATTTCCGATGTGGCGAAAATCTCGTTCTCTCGGGGCCCCTCAATGATTCGCGATGAGGATGGCGCATTGACGGGCTACGTTTACATTGATCTAAACACGAAAGACTACGGCGGATTCGTCACGCACGCGAATAGTTTGCTCACGCAAAAACTCGCGTTGCCTTCCGGCTTTACCTACAAGTGGTCGGGCGAGTATGAGTTCGAACTCCGCGCCAAAGAGCGGCTGCAGCTCATTCTGCCGATCGTCTTCTTTGTCATCTTTATCTTGCTCTACGTGGTGTTTCATTCAGTCACCGAGGCTGCTGTCCTCATTTTCCCGACGATCTATGCGTTGACTGGCGGCCTAATTCTGCAGAAGCTGCTCGGCTACAACTTCAGCGTGGCGGTATGGGTCGGCTACATCGCCCTCTTCGGTATTGCTGTTGAAACCGGAGTCGTCATGGTTGTGTATCTCCACGAAGCTCTGGATCACCGACTCAAGTCTGACGTTCCTATGCGCCACGAAGACATCGAAGCAGCAGTGATCGAAGGGGCTGTCCACCGTCTGAGGCCAAAACTAATGACAGTATGCGTTGTGCTTGCCAGCCTAATCCCCATTCTCTGGGAAACGGGCGTCGGCGCGGACGTCATGAAGCCCATCGCCGCTCCCATTGTTGGCGGCATGATTACATCCACGGTCCACGTGCTGATCTTGGTGCCGGTGTTCTTTGCCCTTATGAAGGAACGCGCGCTGCGCCGCGGCACCTTGCAGCCGAAAGAATCGGAGACTGTCTAGGCCCCTGCTCACAAGGCAGGCGCGTAACACCGATAAGAAGTCGCTTGTAGGGGCCCACGCGCGACGCGAGCAATGTCGGGTCGGATACCGCGGCTCTGAGGTACAATTCGCGTCTTTTGCTTGTGGTTGTGGCGGCCTGATTTGAACTGACGACTCTTCGCCACAGAACCAAATGTTCTCGCGACACCCACCTGACTGAGAAACCTGAGAGTCAGCTGGCCCTCAAAAAAACCGTCTTCCCCGGTCCCACTCGCGAAGCAACGCGCCTCGATTGATCAGCGGCGAATCAGAAATTGGCCGTCCCGCCGCCTGCCTTCTCGCAGCCTCTTGCTTGAGGTATTCGATGTACCCGAGCACCATGCTCGTGCTGAATTGCTTGAACCAATCCAGCGCTTGGGACATTTTCATGTCTTCAGATACTGCAATATTTAGATAAGCAGCATAGCTGTTAATCTCTTTCCCGGAGTCAATCATGATAAGCCGTAGAAAGTTCCTCTTATCTGCCGCAACAGCCGCTGGTGTCGCGGCGGCACAAACAGCTCTGGGAAAGGTGGCTGGCCGAGACCCACTGACCCGCAAGGAGCGCGTAGACCGGGCACTGGCGGGGCA
>Ga0302326_10030361_pt1 | contig 10820 bp, 9 predicted proteins | sample Palsa_T0_3_FD_202264 | JGI IMG/M metagenome (GOLD analysis project Ga0302326, IMG submission 202264) | Peat permafrost microbial communities from Stordalen Mire near Abisko, Sweden - Palsa_T0_3 | ecosystem: Environmental > Terrestrial > Soil > Palsa > Peat permafrost | place: Sweden: Abisko...
CAGAACCTTCTGGCTTTCCGTTTTGCCAATCCGCTTTTCGAACCCATCTGGAACCGTCGCTACATCGACTATGTGACCATCACCGTCGCCGAAACAGTGGGTGTCGAGCACCGGGGCGGGTACTACGATCACGCCGGCGCACTCCGCGACATGGTGCAGAATCATTTGATGCAACTGCTCTGTCTGGTGGCGATGGAGCCGATGGTGTCGTTCGACGCCGATGAAATCCGTAACAAGAAGGTCGACGTACTCCACGCAGTCCGTCCGATTCACCGCGACGCGGTCCCGCAGAACGCCGTGCGCGGACAATATGGCCCCGGCGCGGCTGAAGGCAGAAAAATGCCGGGCTACCGTGAGGAACCCGGCGTGGCGCCCGATTCGCAGACGGAAACGTTCGTGGCATTGAAATTGTTTATCGACAACTGGCGCTGGCAGGACGTGCCGTTTTACCTTCGCACGGGCAAGCGCCTGCCGCAGCAGGCCTCGGAGATTTCCATCCAGTTTCGCGCCGTGCCGCACCGGTCGTTTCCGCTCGAGGCTTCGCTCGGCTGGAAGCCGTCCCGGCTTGTGATGTCAATCCAGCCCGTCGAAGGGATTGTGCTGGGGTTTCAGGCGAAATACCCCGGGCCCAAGATGCAGTTACGGCCCGTGGACATGAAGTTCAGCTATCATGAAAGCTTCGCCGCTCCTTCGCCCGACGCTTACGAGACGTTGCTATGGGATGTAATGAAAAATGACGCCACCTTGTTCATGCGTGCGGACCAAGTGGAGGCTGCCTGGCAGTTGCTCATGCCTGTGCTCGAAGCGTGGGAAAGCACCGCGCCGAGTGATTTCCCCAATTACGCTGCCGGGAGTTGGGGACCCGAATCAATGCAGGCGCTCCTTGCCGATCGGGGACACCGTTGGCCGCTACCCACCGAATTGGTCAGTGATGCCGGCAAGAAAAAGAGCGGGCGAACGAAGTGAGTTTCATGCTCCCTGTCTCTCGTCGGCAATGCCCTCCGGCTGCGGAAGCCGATCCGCTAAATTAACTCTAACAATATGAAAACAAATACCAACACGCTCGCTCCGGAATTGCTTCAGCGCATCAACGCCTACTGGCGCGCCGCCAACTATCTCTCAGTCGGACAGATTTTCCTCTATAACAATCCGCTGCTGAAGCGACCGCTGACGCTCGCGGACGTGAAGCCGCTGGTGGTCGGACACTGGGGCACGACGCCAGGTCAGAACTTCATCTATGTGCACCTGAACCGGGTCATCAAGAAGTACGACCTGGACATGTTCTACATTGCCGGCCCCGGACACGGCGGTCCGGCGATTGTGGGCAACGTTTACCTCGAAGGCACCTGGAGCGAAGTTTACCCGGACGTCACCCAGGACGAGGCCGGCATGAAAAAGTTGTTCAAGCAATTTTCTTTTCCCGGCGGAATTTCCAGTCATGTTGCGCCGACGACGCCCGGTTCGATTCATGAAGGCGGCGAACTGGGCTATTCGCTGAGCCATGCCTTTGGGGCCGCCTTCGACAATCCCGGCTTGATCGTCGCCTGTGTCGTTGGCGATGGGGAGGCGGAAACGGGTCCATTGGCGACCGCGTGGCAGTCCAACAAGCTTCTGAACCCAATTTCCGACGGGGCTGTGCTTCCGATCCTGCATCTCAATGGCTACAAGATCAGCAACCCGACCGTCCTCTCGCGCATCGAGCACGAGGAATTGGAGCAATTTTTACGCGGCTGCGGCTGGACGCCTTACTTTGTTGAGGGTGATGACCCGGATAAGATGCACCAACTTATGGCCGGGACCTTGGAAGAAGCGGTCGAGGACATCCGGCGGATCCAAAGGAATGCCCGCGACAAGAACGACACCACCCGGCCGCGCTGGCCGATGGTCGTCCTCAGGTCGCCGAAGGGTTGGACCGGGCCGAAAGTCGTGGACGGCCTGCAGATCGAGGGGACGTTTCGAGCGCATCAGGTGCCGCTCCTGGTCGATTCCGAGCATCCCGAACATGTCGGACAGCTCGAAAGCTGGATGAAAAGCTACAAGGCCGAGGAGCTGTTCGATGAGAATGGCCGTCTCCGGCCCGAATTGGCCGAACTGGCGCCCACGGGAGACCGGAGGATGGGCTCCAACCCGCACGCCAACGGCGGAACGTTGTTGCGTGACCTGCGCATGCCGGACTTTCACAACCACGCGGTGACAGTGCCTTCTCCCGGCGCCGTTACTGCCCAGGACACGCTCGTGTTGGGCAAGTTTCTGCGCGATGTGGCGAAGCTGAATCTGGACAGCCGCAACTTCCGGATCTTCGGTCCCGATGAAACCCTTTCAAATCTCCTCGGAGCTGTCTTCGAGGTCACCAACCGCCAGTGGGACGCCCGGGAGGTGAAAAATGACGAATTCCTCGCCCCCGCCGGGCGTGTTTTGGACTCGATGCTCAGCGAGCACCAGTGCGAGGGTTGGTTGGAGGGCTATCTGCTGACCGGCCGGCATGGGCTGTTCAATAGCTACGAAGCGTTCATTCGCATTGTCGACTCGATGTTCAGCCAGCACGCCAAGTGGCTGAAAGTGTGCCTGGAGCTGCCGTGGCGCCGGAAGATCTCGTCATTAAACTATTTGCTCGCCTCCCACGTCTGGCAGCAGGACCACAATGGCTTCACCCACCAGGATCCCGGCTTTCTCGATCACGTGATCAACAAGAAGGCCGACGTGGTGCGCGTCTATCTGCCGCCGGATGCGAATTGCCTCCTCTCGGTCTTCGATCACTGCCTGCGCAGCCGCAATTACGTCAACGTGGTGGTAGCCGGCAAGCACGCTCTTCCACAATGGCTGACCATGGATGCCGCAGTGACGCATTGCACAGAAGGAATTGGCATCTGGCAGTGGGCCAGCAACGATCAGGAGGCCGAACCGGACGTCGTGATGGCATGCTGCGGGGACACGCCCACACTGGAGATTCTGGCCGCCGTTTCAATTCTTCACCGGCATCTGCCCGACTTGAAGATCCGAGTGATCAACGTGGTGGATCTGATGAAGCTGCAGCCGCAGACCGAGCACCCGCACGGCCTAAGTGAAACCGATTACGATTCGCTCTTCACCACCGACAAGCACGTCATCTTTGGCTTCCACGGGTATCCATGGCTGATCCACCGGCTGACCTATAGCCGGACCAACCGCAACCTCCACGTGCGGGGCTACAAGGAGGAGGGCACCATCACGACAGCCTTCGACATGAGGGTGCAGAACGACCTGGATCGGTTCCACCTCGTGCAAGATGTGGTCGACCGTGTGCCGCATCTGGGCGCCAAGGGCGCCTACCTGAAGCAGCAGATGCAAGACAAGCTCATCGAGCATAAACACTACATCGACAAGCACGGCGAGGACCTGCCGGAAATTCGGAATTGGAAGTGGAGTCTGGCTGAAACACTGAAAGGACAACGGCTCGAAGATGAGGCTCATGTCCTTCAACCAGCCTGACTGCTGGTAGGCGCGGGAAATCCGAAACTGGAAGGGAATCGACACCCAATGGAAATTGAATATGCGCCAGAAATTCATCACCGGTAACTGGAAGATGCATACCACCTCCGCCGAAGCTGGACGGCTGGCCAAGGCGATCGTGGACGGCGTGGGCGCCGCGGCCCACGTATCCGTCGCCATCTGTCCGCCTTTCCCTTATCTGGCCCTAGTCGGCGAAATTCTCAAGGGGAGCCGCGTCGCGCTTGGAGCGCAGAACCTCTGTCCCGAGAAAGATGGCGCGTTCACCGGCGAGGTCAGCTCCACGATGCTCCTGGATCTCGGATGCAAGTACGTCATCCTCGGCCACAGCGAGCGCAGGGAGAAGCTGGGCGAAACCGATGGTTTCATTAATCAAAAGGTGCGGTTTGCCGTAGCCGCGGGCCTCGACGTGATCCTCTGCGTCGGCGAGACCCGGAACCAACGCGATGCCGGCCAGACCGAAGCGGTGCTCGATCGACAGGTCACCCAGGGATTGGCCGAGTTGTCAGAGGATCTCTTAAGCCACCTGATCATCGCATACGAACCGATCTGGGCAATCGGAAGCAGCGGACACGATGCAACCCCCCAGCAGGCCCAGGAGGGCCACGCCATCATTCGGCACCGCTTCGGGCAGATGTTCGGGGGGAAATCGGCTCAGGCGCTCGCGATCCAGTACGGCGGAAGCGTCAAGCCAGAGAACGCAGCCGCGCTGCTTGGCCGGCCGGGGGTGGATGGCGCTCTTATCGGCGGCGCCAGCCTGCGGGCCGACCAATTTCTGGCCATCGTCCGGGCTGGGATCAGCGCAGGATAAAAAAGGAACAAAATCCCATTATGAAACCGAGTACCGATGAGCCTAAGGCTCCCGTGGCCAAGCCGGGATCGAAACCCGACGCCAAGTCCGATCCTAAGGAAGATCTGAAGACGCTAGCCTTGGCGGATGTGGAGAAAAAGCTGGGCTACTCTCCGAACGGCCTAAGTCAAGCCGAGGCGGAGAAACGGTTGACCCAATATGGGCCCAACGAGCTTACGGAAAAGAAGACCAATCTCTTCCTGAAGTTTCTCAGTTATTTTTGGGGTCCGATCCCGTGGATGATCGAGATTGCGGTGATCCTGTCGGGCGTGGTCCGGCACTGGCCGGATTTCTTCATCATCCTCCTCTTGCTTGTGACCAACGCCGTGATCGGATTCTGGGAGGAGCGCGAAGCGGGCAACGAAATCGCCGCCCTGAAGGCCAGGCTGGCGATCAAGGCCCGGGTGATCCGCGACGGGAAATGGATCAACCCGGCAGCCCGAGAATTGGTGCCGGGCGACGTCATCCGCTTGCGACTGGGGGACATTGTGCCGGCGGACGCGCGCCTATTGGAGGGCGATTCCGTGGAGGTTGACCAATCGGCGTTGACGGGGGAATCCTTGCCCGTCGAGAAAAAATACGGTCAAGCGGTGTTCTCCGGCTCCGCCCTTCGGCGGGGCGAAATCGGCGCGCTGGTCTATGCCACGGGCGAAAATACCTATTTCGGCAAGACGGCGCAACTGGTGCAGGAGGCGCACACGGTCAGCCATTTTCAAAAGGCGGTATTGAAGATTGGAAATTACCTCATCGTTCTCGCGGTCACCCTGGTGGCGGTGATCATCACGGTTGCGATCTTTCGCGGGGACCCGGTCCTGAGCACCTTGCAGTTCGCCTTGGTGTTGACCGTGGCCGCGATCCCGGTGGCGATGCCGACGGTGTTGTCGGTCACGATGGCGGTAGGGGCGCGCCTGCTCGCAAAGAAAAAGGCGATTGTGAGCCGGTTGGTGGCGATCGAGGAATTGGCCGGCGTAGACGTTCTGTGCGCGGACAAGACCGGCACCTTGACCCAAAATCAGCTGACGCTGGGCGATCCGTACTGTGTGAACAATATGACCGCCGATCAGGTCATTCTCGACGGCGCACTGGCGTCACGCGGGGACAATAATGACACCATTGACCTGGCCGTCCTGGGTGGACTGAAAGACAAGGATGCTTTAAAGGCCTATGAGGTCGTTCATTTCCAACCGTTCGACCCGGTGCATAAGCGCACCGAGGCCACCGTCAAAGGCAGAGACGGGAAGACATTCAAGACGACGAAGGGCGCGCCGCAGGTGATTTTGGCCTTGTCGGCCAATGCCGGGCAGGTGAAGGAAGCCGCCGGCAAGGCGGTCGACGACTTTGCAGCCCGCGGCTTTCGTTCGTTGGGCGTTGCCCGCGCCGACCAAGAGGGCATGTGGCAGTTCCTGGGGGTGTTGCCGCTATTCGATCCGCCACGGGAAGATGCTAAGGAAACCATTGCGACCGCGCTGTCGATGGGCGTCAAAGTCAAGATGGTAACGGGCGATGCCCTGGCCATCGCCAAGGAAACCGCCAAAAAATTGGGAATGGGCACGAATATCCTCGATGCCGGCAATCTGGGCGACTCAAAGAAGCAAGAAACTGCGGCGGTGACCGAGGAAATCGAGAAGGCCGACGGATTCGCCCAGGTGTTTCCCGAACACAAGTTCCACATTGTAGATGTGCTGCAAAAACTTGGCCACATTGTCGGCATGACCGGCGACGGCGTGAATGACGCCCCTGCGCTGAAGAAGGCCGACTGCGGCATAGCCGTCTCAAGTGCGACGGACGCGGCACGCGCGGCGGCTGCCATCGTCCTCACGACGCCCGGCCTGTCAGTGATTATCGACGCGATCAAGGAGAGCCGCCGAATATTCCAGCGGATGAATAGCTATGCGATCTACCGCATCGCCGAGACGCTGCGCGTGCTGTTTTTCATGACGCTGTCGATCCTGATATTCAACTTCTATCCGCTGACCGCAGTCATGATCGTGATGCTGGCGTTGCTCAACGACGGCGCCATCCTGTCCATCGCCTATGACAACGTTCATTATCGGGACAAGCCCGAGGCCTGGAACATGCGTGTGGTCTTGGGTATCTCCACGGTTCTGGGCGTCATCGGTGTCATTGCGGCCTTCGGCTTGTTTTGGCTCGGTTTGCGCGTTTTCCATCTCGACCATGCGCGCGTCCAGACATTGATGTATTTGAAACTGTCCGTGGCAGGACATCTGACGATCTTCCTCACCCGCACGCGCGGCCCGTTCTGGTCCATTCGTCCCGCACGGATTTTGTGGATGGCGGTCCTCGGCACGCAAATCGTAGCGACATTGATCGCGGTTTATGGGCTGTTCATGACGCCTCTCGGCTGGGGCTGGGCGCTCTTCGTTTGGGGTTACGCGCTCGCCTGGTTCCTCTTGAATGATCGCGTGAAGCTGCTCGCGTATCGGATTTTCGATTCCCGCAAAGGGGACGCGAAACCTGAAGTTAAAGCCAGCGCGCCCTCCGATTTAGCGCCGCAAATCGCCAAGCGTGCCTACGAGCTATACGAGCAGCGGGGGCGCCGCGAAGGTCATGCGGCCGAAGACTGGGCTCAGGCGGAGCGGGGGGTACGCCAGGATGAAACCGAGGGTGAGCCAACGGCCGGAGCCAAGGCACCGGCTGACCCGGCATCGCGGGCGGCATGACCGAAAAAATGACCACGAAAATCAAATCAAAGGATTTCCGGGTATCGGCCGGAGAACAGATCGCCCTTAAAAAGTGGCCCACGAAAATAAAGCCCTACTGCCAGACAAAGAAGCGCTATAAAAAGACCCTCGAAGAACACATTGCCGTACTGAGCTCGCTGCAAAACCTTCACTACGCATCCGGCCGCTATGCGCTGCTGCTGATATTCCAGGGTCTCGACGCGGCGGGCAAGGACGGCGCCATCCGGCACGTTATGTCCGGAATCAATCCGCAAGGCTGCGAGGTCTTCAGCTTCAAGCAGCCAAGTGCGGAAGAGCTAAAGCACGATTTTCTCTGGCGCACGACCCGACATCTGCCGGAACGGGGGCGGATCGGCATCTTCAATCGCTCCTATTACGAGGAGGTGCTCGTCGTTCGTGTGCATCCGGAAATGCTCCTCGCTCAAGGGCTCCCCGATGGCTTGAGAAACGAAAAGGGAATCTGGAAAGAACGGTACCGTTCGATCGTCGATCTGGAAGGGCATCTCCACCGCAACGGCACCCGGATCATCAAGATATTCCTTCACCTGTCCAAGGCGGAGCAGCGACGGCGGTTCCTCGAACGCATCGACGATCCGGACAAGAACTGGAAGTTCAGCCCCTCGGACGTTCGCGAGAGGAAATATTGGGAGAGCTACGTGGCGGCCTACGAGGCTTGCCTGAACGCCACCGGCACCCGCCACGCGCCCTGGTTCGTCGTCCCGGCCGACGATAAGGAGAACGCCCGGTTGATCGTTTCCCAGATTGTCTTGGATACCTTCAAGGATCTCCAGATGGCTTATCCGAGAACTACCGCAAAACGCCGGCGGGTTCTGAAATCCATCGGCCAGCGACTCTGATCGAGGGAAGTTTCACCAACCCACGAGCTTTAACATGAAATCACGAACATTGGGTCTTAGAGTTTCGAGTCTGCTCTTTGGGCTATTCTGCCTGGCGCACATCGCCCGGTTGAGCACACGGGCCGAAATCATCGTCGGCAGCCACAGCTTCGGACAGATCCCGAGCTTTATTGCCGTCACCCTCTCCGCCATCCTCAGCATCTGGATGGCGAAACTGGCTGGGCCGTGGTGCCCCGAACCCAACGAGGCTCCAGGGCCAAAATTCTAAATCGCAGCCCGCCGTAACGGCATTGTTAGGCCGTCTTTGCGGGCGTTGGCTAGGCGGCCTCGCCCGGTGCCTTCCAATAGCGCCCGAGCACGCCGCGCATGGTCATTCCCTGCGCCAGGATCGAGAAAACGACAATTCCATAGGTGCAACCAATCAAGGTATCCTTCATCGCCATGCGCGGCAACGACAGCGCCATGGCCACGGAGAGCCCGCCGCGCAATCCACCCCAGGTTAGGATAGGGATTATACCGCGGGGATGAGAACTCCAGGGCCGAAGCAAAAAGACCGGCAAAGCCACCGAAACAAGCCGGGCCGCCAATGCAATCGGGATCATCGCGGCCACGGCGATGGTCGTTAACAGCGTCAAATGGGTCGAGAGCACCTCCAGACCGATCAGCAGGAAAAGCACGACGTTCAAAATGTCATCCATCATGCCCCAAAACGCATCGACGTGTTCGACGGTTCGCCGGCTCATGGCAAACTGTCGACCATAGTGCCCAATCATGAGTCCGGCGACAACGACGGCGATGGGGCCGGAGACCCCAAGCGGAAAGGAAATCGTGTACACCAGCATCGCCAAGGCGAGAGTGATCAGCAATTCCAGTTCACGGTAGTCCACGCTCTTGAGCGCGCGATAGGCGGCGTACCCGGCGGTTATTCCAAGCAGCGCGCCTCCTCCGACCTGCCGCACAAGCATCCAAGCAACTCCCAAAATGTGAACGGGGCCTTGGAGCGAATGCGGCTCGCTGCTCAATCCTGCGATGGCTGCCAACGCCAGAAACGCGACTACCCCCACCCCATCGTTAAAGAGGGATTCTCCGGCGATCATCGCTTCCAGATCCTTGGGAGCGTGCAACCGCTTCAACATGCCGATGACCGCAATTGGATCGGTCGGAGAAACCACCGCACCAAAAGTGAGGCAAACCGCTAGCGGAATTCCGAGCCCAAGGAAGTGGAACACGGCCCAACTCCCGAACCCTACGAGGGCGGTCGAGATCGCCACGCCAAGAGTCGCGAGGGCGGCAATGGTCCAGCGGTTGGCGAGCAGTTCCTGAACGCCGACGTGCAGCGCACCGGCGAAAAGCAGCAGTCCCAGCATACTGCGCATGAGTAGCGCATCAAAATCGATGTTCCCAGAAAAGGCCGCAAAGCGCTCACCCAGATGCCAGCCTGGGACGAGCCATTCAAAAACAAGCAGACAAAGGGCGCCAGCCAGGGTGAGCGCCAGAACTCCGATGGTCGCCGGCAGTCGTAGGAACCGGTGGTTCACGTAACCTATCAGAGCGGCCGAACCAACCAAGGCTGAGGCCGTGTCGAAGGCGGTCATCGATCATCCATCGCACGTTCTAACTGAACCGTGTCAAGGCCGCCCGGACCGATGGAACTCACGACCGGCAGAGATCGCGCCACGTCAATGGCCCGGGGCCGCTGCCAGGCGCCGCATCGCGCGCTCCCGCAACGCCTCATAAATAGGAACATCGCTCATGGCCTCGGCTATGCCGTACGCAGCGAAACAGCTTACCAGCAGAGGCAGCATGTAATCGTATTTCCCGGTCAGCTCGACCATCAGCACGATTCCAGTCAGCGGCGCGCGCACGATGGCCGGAAGCAGTGCTCCCATGCCGAGCACGGCAAATACCTCCGGATGCCCCGCCCAGGTCGGAGCGATAACTACCCGCTCAAAGTGGCTGCTTTTGACCCCGCCCTACCTGGCTGCATTAGCCCCGCCCGTGACACTCTCGCTGAGGTCTGAACCTCCCCATGAATCAGCCCAGAAGTGAAAGTGCTCACACTGGCCGACATCGAGCTGACTGCGAAGCCATTCCAGCCTGTCCATCAGCAGCGATAGCCCAGGCCGGTCGAGTTGGATTTCGACTGTGCCTTTGTTCGCGGTTACCAGAAGGACGTGGGCCGGAGTCGGCATGGCCCAACGATCGAGGTCCAATCGGGAGGTAGGCAAGCTAGGAGCAAGAACGGGGGTGCTTCAAAGCCCGCGGTCCTGTTGCTTCATGACGATTCGGATAACCCAAAGGATCACGCAAACAAGGACTCCGATTCCGCCTACGGCAGCCCGAGATGCGGCTCGCGCTCATTGTCCATAAATATTACAGTTCCGGCAATGACGAGCCGGCAGGAAACTCCGATTGGACGAGCCATCGCCACGACATTCGCACTGCTCGTCCTCGGTGTCGGCATCGGCATTGTGTTGTTTCTTGCCCTCTGGGATGACGGCTCGACTCTGACTTGGGCGATCGTTCGTGCCGGCAGGTGGTTGCGAGTTCGCTTCCGCAATCTGGCAGGGTGAGACGATCGTCGGACCGGAAAATGAGCAACGCGCCGTTCCGCTGGATCCTTTCCCGCGTTCTCATCGCGATTGTCGTTCTCGCCTTCACGGCTTGGGTAGTTGCTTTTCACTGGGCCATCTATCGCGCAATCGTGACCCGGGAAATCTACACCAAATATCAGATGATCAGAGCGAGTGAGCACCCGTTGAGGTTCGCTGCATTGACCTCGTTCTACGCACTTTTGCTGCTCTGTTTGGATGTGAGCCTGGCAAAGTCGATGCTCAAGAAATACAGAGAAGCGAAGAAGCGGAAGTCTGCCGCCCAATTGTTCGGGCCACCGATCAGACGACTCAAGGATTGGGGGCCCGGAGG
>Ga0302326_10030363_pt1 | contig 10820 bp, 10 predicted proteins | sample Palsa_T0_3_FD_202264 | JGI IMG/M metagenome (GOLD analysis project Ga0302326, IMG submission 202264) | Peat permafrost microbial communities from Stordalen Mire near Abisko, Sweden - Palsa_T0_3 | ecosystem: Environmental > Terrestrial > Soil > Palsa > Peat permafrost | place: Sweden: Abisko...
GCAGTTCGTCGGGCCCGAAAATGCCGTCGACCGTGAGGCCGGCGTTGCGCTGGAATTCGGACAAGGCGCTGGCCGAGTCGGGCCCGAAGATCCCGTCGACCTTGCCCGCATCAAAGCCGAGCGCACCCAGACGCCGTTGGAGATCGGCGACGTCGTCGCCGCGCGTCATCGGCTTGCGCTGGTACAGCCGGCGGTCGCCGAGCCGGTATCCAGCCTCGACGACTGCCGCCCAGGTCTGCGAGCCGCAGACGCCGTCCACCCGCAGGCCTCGAGCGGCCTGGAACGCCGTGATCGCGTCCGCCGTGGCGGCGGCGTACGCGCCGGCCTCGTCCATCTCGGTGCTGAACCCGAGGGCGGCCAGACGCCGACGGAGATCGGCGACGGGTTCGCCGCTCAGGCCCGGCCCGAGCGGCAGCCCGTCTACAGGAATGGATCGAGCTCCTGGACCAGCTGGCCCTTGCCCTTGGCGCCGATGATGCGGAGGCTCGGCTCTCCGTCCTTGAAGAGGATCAAGGTTGGGATGCTCATCACGTCGAAGCGCCTGGCGATGTCGGGGGAGTCGTCGATGTTGAGCTTGGCGACCTTCAGACGGCCCGCGTAGTCCTTGCCGATCTCTTCCAGCGTGGGCGCGATCATCTTGCAGGGGCCACACCACTCGGCCCAGAAGTCGACGAGTACGGGCTCGGACGACGACTTGATCTCCTCGTCGAACGTTGACTCTGAAAGAGTGACGATGCCGGCGCCCATGATGGGTGGACCTCCTGATCTCTGGCCAGCGATGCTAGCCGTGATGCTTTGAAGAACAGCGCCTCATGAGCGGGCATTCCGGCGATCGCGCGCCGGGCTGTTTCATTGCATCGCCTCGAGCCACCGCTCGGCGTCGATGGCTGCCATGCATCCCATGCCCGCGGCCGTGACCGCCTGCCGGTAGGTGTGGTCCACGACATCGCCGCATGCGAACACCCCGTCGAGGTTTGTTGCGGTGCCCTCGCCCGTGACGATGTATCCGTCGTCGTCGAGTTCGACTTGCCCGACGAACAGCTCGGTCGTGGGCGTGTGGCCGATGGCCACGAACACCGCTGCGGTCGGCAGGGTGCTCTCGTCACCGCTGACGACGTTCTTCAATGCGACGCCTTCGACCTTGTCTTGGCCGACGATGTCGGTTACCACCGAGTCCCAGACGAAGCGCACCTTCGGGTTGGCGAAGGCCCTGTCTTGCATGATCTTCGAAGCCCGTAGCTCCTTGCGGCGATGTACGACCGACACGGTCTCGCCGAACTTGGTCAAGAAGTTGGCCTCTTCGAGCGCTGAGTCGCCGCCGCCGACGACCACGATGTCGCGCCCGCGGAAGAAGAAACCATCGCACGTGGCGCACGTCGACACGCCGTACCCGAGCAGCCGCCGCTCCGCATCAAGGCCGAGCATCATGGCCTTTGCGCCCGTCGAGATGATCACGCTCTCGGCCTGGTACTCGGTGTCGTCAACCCACACGCGCTTTGGAGAGGTCGTCAGGTCCACCCGAGTTACCCGCCGAGTGAGGAATCGGGCGCCGAACCGCTCGGCCTGAGCCCGCATGCTGGCCATCAGCTCGGGGCCCATGATCCCGTCGATGAAGCCCGGGTAGTTCTCGACCTCGGTCGTGAGCATGAGCTGGCCGCCGGGCTGGTCGGAGCCCATGGCCTCACCCTCGATGATCAGCGGGGTCAGGTTGGCGCGTGCGGTGTAGATGGCCGCGGTGAGGCCCGACGGTCCCGATCCGATGATGATGACGTGCTCGATGCCGTCGGTCATGCGCTCTCCCTCGTGGTCCGTCTCGACCAGCAGAACAAACCAAGAACGCTGAAAATGATTCCCAGCACGACGTAGGCGATCCACAGCCGGTGCTCGCCATGGACGCGGCCGGCCCAGCCCAGGAGCCAGACGTCAGCCACGCGGACCGCTCCGACGATCAACATGACCACGGCCAGGATCCCGACGATGGCGATGACGCTGCCGTAGACGATCCCCCGGGCGACCGTCCGGAGGAGCGTCGTCTTTTCCTTCACGCTCAGGACGAGCGACTCGACGGTCTCCGTCGCCTGGTCGGTCCAGTCGCGCTGGGGTGACGGTGTCGGGGGCGTCGTCGTGGCAGCCATGGTCGAACACTACCGTTGACACCTCGTGACCGATCATGGGCCCTCGCGCCGCCGGACGGGGCTGGCGGTGCTGGCCGGGGCGGCGACAGCCGCCTTCGGGGCGCTGATCCTCGGCGAGTACGAGTTCAACGGAGCCACCCCCTACTTGGCGGGCGTGCTGTTCGGGTTGATCGTGGCGGAGGTGGTGCTCACCGTCGCCAAACGAGGCTCCCGGGCGTTGGCGGCAACCAGTGCCCTCGAGGCCGGGCTCGGGCTGGCGTGGGCCGTGTGGATCTCGTCCGGGCGTGGGCGGGCGCCGATCCCGTTCGCCGCAGACGTCTCCGTCGCGCTCGGCGTGCTCGTTGCGGCCGGGTGGGTCGTCATCCCGACGCGCAACCGCTCCCGGGCGACCCCGGCGGCGTCGTCGGCGGCGCCGTCGCCGGACCCCGACGGCGGCTGACCGCTACCCGGCCGATTGTCGAATCTGGAGGGGCTCCCTGTTTCGGTGAGCAAACCCACCAGATCCAACATTGCCCCGCCCGGGGGCCCGCCCCGTCGCCGAAGGGCCCCGCCCCGCTCCGGCGGCGACCTTCAGCGCACAGCGATCTCGCCGATGCTGACCTGGTAGGGGGGTGTGGGGCCGAGTTGCGTGATCCAGATCAGCACGTCGGCTCCCGTGGTGCCCGACAGGCTGACCGGCGTCACGTCGGCATCCACCGTCACGGGCAGTCCTACCGGCTGCCCCCATCCCGCCAAGGTCGTCGCCGGCTGCCGGGCTACGTAAACGCTGAACGTCCACCCGTGCGTCGTGCTGGTCACGGTCACCTGCTGGAGGGCGTGGACGCCGTCCAGCGATACGAACAGGCCGTCACCGGTCTTCAGGCCTCCGAAGTTGCGGGTGGCGTAGGTGAAGGTCGTCCACACCGTGGAGGGGTCACCGTCGATGAGGTTGCCCAAGGCGTCGCCGTGCTCGGTCCCAGTGCCGAGCGGGTTGAACGAGGTTGCCCCGGTGAGAGCCAGGTCCCCGCCCCGCGCCACGGGCGCCCCGCCGCTCGACCCGCTTGGTCCCACGACCGGGCCGTTGGAGTTCCCGGCTGAGTTGAGCACGAAGGCGGCGACGCCGACCGACAGGGCGAGGAGCAGGCCGACGATCACGCCGGCGACGGCCCCCGTGCGGCTGCCCGCCCGCTGGGGCGGGGGCCGCACCGGTGTCCCGAGGGGCGGCGTGAACTCACGAGCGAGCGGGGCGAGCGGGGCGAGCGGGGCGAGCGGGGCGAGCGGGACGGCGTCGTCCTCTATGTCGAGGGCGCCGAGCGCCGCCGCCAGCCCACCGGCGTCGTAGGCGGGTGGGTCGGCCTGGGCGGCGACGAGGACCTCGTCGAGGGCCGGCGGTACTCCGGCCCGCACCGACCGAGCCGATGGGCCGTTCGGAGGCCCTCCGACCAGGGCGGCGACGAGCGTCAGCGCGCACCCTCGCACGTCGTCTCCTGTCGCGACGGCAAGCGGACGCGACGGGTCACGGAGCTGCGCCCGGACCGAGGCAGCGGCGAACCGGCACAGCTTCACCCGGTCATCCTCGGCCACGAGCACGACGTCAGGGCTCACCGACCCGTGTGTGACGCCTTTGCCATGGGCCGTTTCGAGCGCCAGCGCCAGCTGCCGGCCGATGGCGACCACCCGGCCCGGCGGGATCGGGCCGTGGCGTTCGAAGACCTGGGTCAGCGTCGGGCCGACCGGCCGCTCGGTCACGATGTACGGAACGCCGCCCACGGTGCCGCTGTCGTAGGTGGCGACGATCGCCGGATGCACCAGCCGGGCTGCCGCCGCGGCCGTGGCTGCGAAGACGGAGGCGGACGTCGGGCCGGCGATCTCGAGCAGGACCCCGCGGGCCAAGACGGTGTCCGTCGCCGCCCACACCTCGGTGATGCTGTCGTCCTCGAGCCGCCGGCCAACGGTGTACCGGCCCCCGACCACGTCCCCTTCGGTGAGCGGCGCCACCGGGGGTCAGGTCGCCGGGATTTGGAAGGCCACCCCCACGGCGCGCGGACCGGAGTGCGTGCCGATCACCGCACCGACCTTGGTGACGATGATGTCCTCGCCGGGGACCAGCTCTTTGAGCATCGCCAGGGCGTCCTCGTAGTCCGGTGCGTCGGCGTTGAGGAGGAACAGGTGCTCGACCTTCCCCGCCTCGCGCACCTTGTCGGCCAGGTGCCGGAGGGACTTGCCCCGGGTCCGCTGTCGCGATTCGGCCTCCACGACGCCGTCGACCAGTTCGATCACCGGCTTCATCGACAACACCGTCCCGAAGAACGCCTGGGCCCGACCGATCCGTCCGCCCTTGCGAAGGTTGTCGAGCGTGTCGAAGGTGGCGTAGAGGCGGGTCCGGCCGACTTCCTCCGCCGCCGCCGCCGCGATGTCGTCGAGGCTTTTGCCGGCCGCTGCCAGGCGGGCGGCGTTGGCGGCGAGGATGCCGACGCCGGCGCTGGCCTGTTTGGAGTCGACGAGGCGAACCGGGATGGTGTCGGCGACGGCGTCAGCGGCCAGTTGGGCGGCCTGCAGCGTGGCGGATAGGCCACCGGACAGGAGCACGGCGACGACGCCGTCGTGGCCGGCGGCGGCCGCGTCCCTGAACGCCGCCTCGAACGCTCCTGGCGATGGCGCCGCCGTCTCGGGCAGCGTCGGCGAGGCGTCGCAGCGGGACCAGAACTCGGCCGTGGTCAGGTCGATCCGATCGACGAACTCCTCGGTGCCGAACCGGATGGTCAGCGGCACGATCGTGATGCCGAGCTCCTCGACCAGGTCCTGGGGCAAGTCGCAGGAGCTGTCGGTGATGATCTTGATCGTCACGGCTGCGCCGCGGGTGTGGGCTGCACGACGGGGGGCGTGACCGAAGCCGACGACTTGATGTCCTCGGCGATCTTCTTGTCGATGTGACTCACGATCCAGGTGTCGGCCGACGCGCCGATCGTTACATGGACGGTGTTGGCGATCCCGCTGTCGTAGTTGTAGGTCTCGACCACGTCACCGCTCTTTGCCGCTTCCTTGGCGGCGGCGGTCGCGCCCGCCTGATCCCGCACCGCCGCGGGGGTGCCCACCGGCGCCGAGGCGATGGCGTAGGCCGCGTCACTCGCAGCGGCATGGGCGGTGTTGCGCACGTCCTTCTGCGCCTTGGCGATCTCGATGCCGTCGTGGGCGAAAACGCCGATGATGGCGAGCACGACGATCAGCACGACCAGCTTGCCGAAGCTACTCATGTCGGGTGCCTCCGCAGGTGCAGCCGGGTCCGGATCTCGGCGAACGCAAGGACGCGTGCGGCAAGGAGGTAGACGGTAACACCCACGACGACGCCGGCGGCGACCCGCACGGCGATCCCGAGCTGGCGGTGGCCGCCCGGGAGGTGCCCCAGCAGCGTGGCCAACCCCCAGGCCGCCCCCGCGGCGATGCCGGCGCCCATAGCGACCCTCGCAGCGCCGCGGGCAAGGGTCCCTCCGCCCATGCCGCCGACCCGGCCGGAGAGATGGACGAAGGCGATGATCGCGGCCACCGTGTACGCGAGGCTCAGCCCGGCGGCCAGGCCCCGCACGCCGAAGCGGTGGTAGAGCGCCAGGTCGAACACGATGTTGAGACCGTTCTCGACCAGGTAGATGAAGAACATGGTGCGGGTGTCCTGCATGGCCTGATAGACCCGCATCAGCAGCAGGTAGAGGCTGTAGCCCGGGAGCCCGAGGGCCATGCCGATCAGAGCGTCGGCGGTGGCCCGGGCTCCGGCAGCCGAGACATTGCCGTGCTGGAGGACGATGGCGATGGTCGGGCGGGCCAGGACAGCCATTCCCAATGCCGCCGGCACGACGATCACGAGGGCCAACCACAGCGCTTCGACCATCTTGCGGCGAGCCCCGTCCTTTTCGCCCGCCTGCCAGTCCTCCGCGACGCGGGTCTCCATGGGCTGCATCACCGACACGGTCCACACCCCGTGCGGGAGGATCATGAACGTGTAGGCGAAGAAATAGGCTGTGTAGTCGCCTGGGTGCGGGTCGGCGAGGAGGATGACGACCAGCAGGGCGACCTGATTCGCAACGACGAACCCGAATGTCCACTTGGACAGGTGGAGCATCTGGCGGATCGCCGGGTGCCGGAAGTTCCACACCGGCCGGAGGCGGGCGCCAACCTGCCGCAGGTAGGGGAGGAGGCCCATCGTCATGGCCGCGACGCCGGCGGTCGTGCCGATGCCGAGGAGGAGCACAGCGTCGTGTTGGTGACGGACGGCCGCGGGCGTGTCCACCGTGATCACGACGGCGGCGGTGACGAGCACCCCGATCACCACCAGGTTGTTGAGGATCGGGGTGAAGTTGACCGGGGCGTAGCTCTCGCGGGCCATCAGGATCGCCGATACGACGGTGGTGACGCCGTAGAGGGCGACCTGGGGCACGAACAGGTAGAGCAGGGACACGGCCAGTTGTCGCTCCGAGACGCTCGAGGCCGTGTGATTGCCCAGGGTATAGAGGTGGATGATGAGCGGGGTGGCGAGGAAGAACACCACGGTCACAGCGACGAGGACCACGGTGACGGCCGTGCACACCGCCGAGATGGCTTCCCACCCACCGTCGGGGTCGTCCTCGTCCCGCAGGGCCTGGACGAAGACCGGCACGATCGTGCCGGAAAGGACCCCGCCCAGGATGAGTTCGTAGATGATGTTGGGGGTGGTGTTGGCCAGCGTGTAGGCGTCGCTCACCCCGTTGATCCCGAGCGCCGATCCCTGCACGACTATGCGGATGAGCCCGGTGACGCGGGACAGTGCCGTGCCGATCGCCGAGACCCCTGCGATCGCGGCGAAGCCTCGGGGAACGTTGCTGCCGCGCCCGCTGCTCCTGGTGGTCTCGGCCGCCGTGATCGCGGGCGGGTCTGCTTCAAGCGCCGGTCCGGGAGGTACCGGCGGGACGACCGTGCGCGGTGCCGGCGCCCGCACCCTCGGCGGCCGGGGTCGGGGCACCGGGGGCCGCTCGATCGGCCGGGGAACGTCACCGATGACGATGTGGGTCCGCGACCCGGGTGGCGTGGTCGGATCCCGCGGCGCGGGCCTGGGGTGGGGGGTCGGGTCGGCACCCTGCGGGCGTGACAGGGGGCTGGGGTCGGGCTCGGAGTAGTCGCCCTGGCGCGGAGGCCGTCGGGCGCGTAGTCGAGGATCGACCGAGTGGTCGTCCTGCCACCGGCGGGGGCTCACGTGGCCAGTCCGGGTCCTGGCTGGACTCCACGTTGTCGCGCGTGGCGGCGCCGCGTCCGGTCGCCCCGCCCGGCCTCTCGCCGGGCCCGATAGGCGTGCCGCGCCCACCACACGACGAGGAACAGCGCGGCCCCGACGGAGAGCACCACACCCACGCCCGAGAGGGCCGTCGACTGGACAGTGAAGCTGGTCTTGGTCAGCACCAGGTTGCCGTCGTCGGACAGCACGGCGATGTGCATGGCGAACGCCCCGGACGTCCGGGCTTCCACCGTGAGCACGGTCAGGTTGTTGCCCTTGTGCAGCGTGAGCGGGAACGTCGCCGGGCCCGTTCCCGGGTGACCCGGGAACTGCAACTTGTCGCTCTGTACCTGAAGGAGCACGCGCAGGGGCTCGTCGGACAGGGATGTCACGTTGAGCGGTAGCTGGCCCTTCCGGGCGGTGAGCGTGATCGTGCGCGACGCGGGCAGCTGAATCAGGGCCATCTCCGTCCGCAACCCGGCGGCGAAGTCATCGAGCCGGGCTTGGCGCTGGCTCACCGAGAGATCGGTCGATGGCACCTCGAGCAGCAAGCGCTCGAGGTGCGGGTAGACAGCGGTGTCCTCGGGGAGGGTCGTGGCGAGGCTGTCGAGCTGGTGACGGGCCTTGACCTGGTCGGGAGCGAGCAGTGCGGCGGCGTCGCCACGGATCGTGCCGTTGTCGGTGACGACTTGGCGGATCAGCGGGCCTCCGTTGCGCGGGTCGCTGGCGGGCGGCACCACGGCGAAGAACCCATCGAGTTGCTCGGGAGCGAGGATCGGGCTCGTCGCCAGACCGTCGAGAAAGGTGTTGACGAACGCCGCGTTCGGCGTCCATCCGGCGGGGGTGACCACGATCACGCCGCGGCTGTTGGTGGCCGCGTTGGGGGCATCCCCGTAGATCTGGGCCAGGTCGGCCAGGAGCTGGTGCGCGCCGAGGACCGGATCGGGCTGGTTGGTGAAGTGCGCGGCCAATCCGGCATCGGCCACCGCCGCTCGGATCAAGGTCTCGTCGGTGCCCGCCACCTCGAACGGCTGGACCACCGTCTTCGGGAAGGGGTTGGCGTCGAGGTCGGACTCTGGCAGCACGACACGGTCGAACTGCGAGCCCCGCAGGAAGCTCAGGGTGGGCTGATCGATCGGGCCGTCCACCACCCAGGATTGGCCGGCGACGTTCGTGCCGAGGTCGGCCGTCAGGGCGTCGTCGCCGGCGGTGAGCGAGAGCGAAACCTGTCCGCTCAAGTTGTCGTCGAGCATGGCTGACACGTCGGTGGGGACCCACGTGCCGGCGAGCACTTCGCTGGCGCTGATCGACTCGCCGAGCCGGTTGACGAGCGCGGGATCAGCCGTCTCCAGAGCGGCGATTGTGTCGGGCGTGGGTTGCACCGTGACCGCCACGCTCGGGTGGGTGGCCACGGCATCGATCAGGGCGGTGAGCTGGGCCGTCTGCGCCGCCGTGATCCGTCCCGTGGTGGGGTCCGCTGGGGGTGCGTGGATCGGCACCACCCATACGACGTTGAGCTTCGACCCCGGCGGCCCCGGGTTGTAGATCAGGTGGGTGACGAACCTGGCGAGCGGTGCGCCGCCCCCGGGGGGCCGCAGGTCGACCGTGACCGGGTAGACCCCGGCCTCGTACAGGTGCAGCTGCCCAACCTCGCGACCGACGGAGATCTTGATGTCGATCGCCCCGCTGCTGTCCCGGGCGAACGAGCTCAGCGGGGCGCGGATGGGGTGGGCGATGACATAGCCGGCGAAGGCCGTCGTGAGGGATCGGGCGAACTCCGACCGGTTGTCCAGCACGTCGTAGACCTCGACGTTGACCTCGGGGTCCCCGGCTGATGCCGGCGCATGCGGCACGACGCGCAGCTCGAAGACGTCGCCCGGAGAGGCGTCCGACACCCATGACGTTTGCGAGAGGAGGAGGAGCGACGCCCCCGACGGGTTCGGCCCAAGGCCGGTGGTGATGGCCGGCCCGGCCGTCGTCGCCGGCCCCGGATCGGCCATGCGCACCGCGCTGGCGGACGCCCCCGGGGTGCCGGCGACCAGGCCGACGCCGACAACCGCGGCCAGGACCCAGCCCGCGGTTCCGAGGCGCCCGCGGATCACCCGAGTCCGGCCGAGAGCACGGATAGCCCCAGCGGCTGGCGCCGGAAGCCGAGGCGTTCGTAGAGGGCGAGAGCCCGCCGGTTGTCCAGCTGGGTGTTGACCACTGCGTGATCGACGCGCCAGCGTTTGAGCCAGCGCAAGCCGTCGACCACCAGGCCCGACCCCAGCCCCTCGCCCCCGCGGTCGGGATCGACCGCGAGCCGCTGGAGGTACCCGCGGCGGCCGGCCCGGCCGGTGATGGCGTAGGCGACGACCTCCCCGTCGTCCACGACGCGAAAACGCGACTGCGGCGTGGCCGCGACGGCGTCGGCCAGGCCGCCGGGGTCGAGCCGCCAGAACGGCGGGAACGCTCGGTGGTCAACCCGCAGCACGGAGATGTGGTCGCCCCGCCCGGCTCGCCTCACGGGCGCGCCGATCGGCGCATCCGGGATCCGAACCAGGTCGTGGGCGAGGAGGTGCAGCTGCTCGCTGATCTCGAACCCGGCGGCGAGGAAGCCGCTGGACTCGGCAGGCGACAGAGCGCCCGTGACCACGCGGTGGTAGCCGCGCTGGGCCAGCTGCTCCAGGCAGCGGCGGACGAACGCCGCCGACGGCACCGGGGCGTCGGCGACCGGGCTCAGGTACGCGACCTGCCGATCGCCTCTCCACGGCCCGGCCCGAGCTCGCTCGGGGCCCCACCTGATCACATCGACTCCGGCTGCACCCACGGCGGAATCCGAGCCTACCGAGCCCGGCGTGGTGGAGAAGAGGACGTCTGACTATATGAGTGGCCGTTTCCGGCCGATGAAGGAACGTGCTCGACCTTAACGAGCTCCTCCAGTTCATGGTGGAGCACCGGGCCTCCGACCTGCACCTCAAGGTCGGTTCGCCCCCACACGTTCGTGTCGACGGTCACATCGCGACCACCGTGTTCGACCCGGTGGTGCCGGCCGACACCAATCAGATCGCCCTCGCGGTGATGCCCAAGGAGCGCGCCGACGAGTTCGGCACCGGGGGCGAGACCGACTTCGCGCTGAGCGTGTCCGGTCTCGGCCGGTTCCGGGTCAACGTCTTCCGGCAGCGGGGCTCGATCGGTCTGGTCTTCCGGCGGGTCCTGCCCGGCATGCCCTCGTTCGACACGCTGGGCCTGCCCGGGATCGTCCCCCGTCTGGCCGACGAGACCCGCGGGCTGGTGCTCGTCACCGGGCCGACCGGGTCAGGCCGCACGACCACGCTCGCGTCGATGATCGACCACATCAACGCCACCCGCGCCGCCAACATCGTGACCATCGAGGACCCGATCGAGGTCCTCCATCCCGACAAGATGGCCATCGTCAACCAGCGCGAGCTCGGGACCGACACTCGCGACTACGCGTCCGCCCTCCG
>Ga0302326_10030365_pt1 | contig 10820 bp, 13 predicted proteins | sample Palsa_T0_3_FD_202264 | JGI IMG/M metagenome (GOLD analysis project Ga0302326, IMG submission 202264) | Peat permafrost microbial communities from Stordalen Mire near Abisko, Sweden - Palsa_T0_3 | ecosystem: Environmental > Terrestrial > Soil > Palsa > Peat permafrost | place: Sweden: Abisko...
GTTGGTCCCACCCGGTTGGTCCCACCCGGTTGGTCCCACCTGGTTCACCACCGGCGAGGTGGCGGTCAGTCGTTGGGCACCTTGACGACGACGACGGGGCACGTGGCGTGATGGACGCACTGGGTGCTGACCGAACCGAGCAGCAGGCCGGCGAATCCGCCTCGCCCGCGAGAGCCGACCACGAGCAGGTCGGCTCCTTCGGAACGGTCCAGAAGGCCGAACGCCGGGCCTTGGCACTCCAGCGGCACCGCGGTGAGCTCGGCGCCGGCTTCGGCACCGGCTTCGGCACCGGCGCACTCGGCGATCACGTCGTCGAGGAACGCTCTTGCCCGTTCCTGATACCAGACCTCATCGGCCTGCCATTCGCTGTTCCAACCTTCTGCTGACGGCAGGCTCCAACTGTGCACAACCTCGAGGGCTGCCTTGCGTAGCGTCGCCTCCTTGATCGCCCACCTCAGGGCGGCGCGACCTCCCGGTGAGTCATCAACGCCCACGACGATCCGGGTCACGTGCGGCTCCGGGGCAGTCCCATGGAGCGGGTGCTCTCGGTAGCGTTAGGTCGGCGGGCGAGCCGCCACGATTCGCGGTTGGTCATTTGTGCCTCCGGCGCTTTGGTCTCTGGGCGGCGATGTTATGAGGCGAGGGGGCAGGTGTATCGTGCATCACGCCGCGGCGAAGTTGCCGCGGCCTCGGGCTGCGACCGAAATCCTCGGAAGGGCCCGGCGGCGTTGCTCCGGACCCCGGTGGCGCAGTCGTAAGCGCGCTACACGAAAAGGAGTCCGAACATGGCCGCACTGCTCGCAGTCGCCGGCGTCGTCCTACTGGTAGTCCTTATTGGCTTTCTGCTGTCACTTCGCATTGTGCAGCAGTACGAGGAGGGGGTGCTCTTCCGTCTCGGTCGGGTGACCGGTGTCAGGAAGCCGGGCCTCAACCGGATCGTGCCGGTGATCGACGTGCTCCGTCGGGTGTCGATGCGCATTGTGACGATGCCGATCCAGTCGCAGGGAATCATCACCCGCGACAACGTCAGCGTCGACGTGTCCGCCGTCGCCTATTACCGCGTGATCGATGCCACCAAGTCGGTGGTCGCCATCGAGAACGTCGCCGCCGCCATCAACCAGATCGCCCAGACCACCCTGCGCAAGGTGGTCGGCCAGCACACGCTCGATGAGATGCTGGCCGAGACCGACCGCATCAACGTCAACATCCGCGAGATCCTGGATGTGGCGACCGAGGACTGGGGCGTGGCGGTCACCATGGTCGAGCTCAAGGACATCCAGCTTCCCGAGAGCATGAAGCGGGCCATGGCCCGCCAGGCTGAGGCCGAGCGGGAGAAGCGGGCCAAGATCATCGCAGCCGAAGGCGAATCGCTCGCCGCGGCCGCCCTCGGCGACGCGTCCGACACCATGATGGCCCACCCGCTGGCGCTGCAGCTCCGGAACCTTCAGAGCCTCGTCGAGATCGGAGTCGACAAGAACACAACCGTCGTCTTCCCCGCACCCCTCATGAGCACCATCCAAGAGCTGGGAGCCTTCCTGGCCCGCGAAACGGACGCGGCCAGTGCGGTGACCGCGTCGGTCAAACCCCTCTCTCGGCCAAACGGCGACGGCCCGGTCAAGGCGAGCGTGCCGCGGTCTTGAGGGCGTTTCGGAGGAAGGGACTTTCGCCTCCCGCAACCCGGCGTTGGGACCTCGACAATGGGGAGAAACGTAATTGAGGGAGCTCTCATGCAAGCCAACGTCGGCGATCGCATCATCGTCAAGTCCCATGGCGAGCGCTTCGTCTCGACCCCCGAGCAAGCGCTCACCTTCGCCGCTGAGCAGCTCTGACCGAGCTGTCCACACGGACGCTCCGCCACCCCTAACCGAACTCCTCCGTCCTCTCGATTGGCAAGTGCGGGGAGTGGTACCCCACGGGGAACCACGGCGGCGCGCCGAGAGTCAAATATATGGCATGCGACCGCACACCAAGCTGGGCGCCGCGCTGTTGGCGGCGGCCGTCGCCGTCGGCGCTTGCTCGAGCAGCGCGGCGCGAGTCGCGACGGGGCAGGCCGGCGCCGGCGGGTCGGGACCGCCTCCGGCCGGGTGGAAGACGGTCTGGTATGACGGCGTGGGGGCCGACATCCCGGCCAGCTGGGAGGTCGCTCCGGGAACGACCTTCGTCTGCTCCTTTGGCGCGACGCCGGTGGCCTACCTGGGCCCCACCCACACGTTCTATCCGTGCCCCATGCCGGCGCCGGGGCGTCCGGGCAACAACGGGCTGTGGATCGACGCGTCGTACGGGACGCCCGGTGCGTCGATGATCGAGACCTCGGTTCACGGAATCGCCGTGGACGTCGGCTTGGCCGTCGACCCGATCATCGCTCACCGGATCGACGCGTCGCTGCGCTACGACTCGGCAGCTCACGATTCCACAACCTGACGCGCAGCCAGGAGCCGGGGGACGGCGACGAAGCGACTACGCCGGTGACGGCGGCCGCCGGAGATCGTCGCCCAATACGTCGTCCACGAATCTCGTCGCCCTAGCCCCGAACGCCGGGCTCAGGAGAGCGCGATCCGAGGACACAGAACTCATTGCCCTCGGGATCGGCGAGCACAATCCACGAACACTCGCCTTGTCCGATGTCCGCTCGCGTGGCGCCGAGCGCTAGCAGCCGTTCGACCTCAACGTCTCTGTCGTCTGGCCGGAAGTCGAGGTGCAACCGATTCTTGATCGTCTTCGACTCGGCGACGGGGACGAAGAGGAGTCCCGGCAGACGATGCGCAGCGGGTCGAATTTCGAACTCGTCGGGGTCGTCGCTGACGACTACCCAGCCGAGCGCCTCCTGCCACCACCTCCCGAGGCCTCCCGGATGCCGTGCATCGACGATTGTTTGCTCCCACTCGAGGCTCACGAGGCGATCATAGAAACCGCGTAGCCGGCCTGCTTCCAAACGCCGGGTCAGCGGCCCGTCGGCGGGCGGGCCCGGGTGAGTTGGCTGAGGCCGTTGTTCTGGAGGCCCAGGACGGAGGGTTGGGACGGTTCGGTGCGGGAGGGGCGCTTGTTACGTCAGGCGGGACGGGGCACACCTCACTGCATGCCGACGCTAGCTACCACCACGGACCCCCCACAGCGACGCACAGAACCCAGAGACCCGTTCCAGCCCGACAGTCAGCCAGCACGCTGTCCTACGCGAAGCACCCCGAGGTAGCGGCGAGGTGCTCGTTCGCCCATCTGCTTTCGGATTCGCTCGGCGATGGCGTTGAGCAGGGGCTCGCGGGCTTCCGATTCGAGCCGACGGTAGAGCGAGGTCGAGCGGAGGAGATCAGCGAAGCCGGCCCCGTCCAAAAGTGACTGCGTTGCGCGACACCGCGGACTATGGGGGCCCTGGGGGCGCGTGTGCCGGCGTCGTTGTGTATGCCCGCGAAGGGCATTCAACGGCCCGACGGCCTCGTCTTTGAGGACATTCAGACCTCGGCGTCGATGCGGGCTGCTTCCGCAGCCTCCGTGCGGGAGCTTACCCCTAGCTTGGTCAAGATCGACGAGACGTGATGATTGACCGTTCGAGTCGAGATGAAGAGCACCTTGGCGATATCCGCGTCGGTCAACCCGCGCCCGACCATGCCGAGCACCTCGACCTCCCGGGAGGTCAGGCCGTCCGGATTGGAACGCGTCGACCTTCGGGGTCCTCTCGGCACGACCGCACCGAGCTGGCGCAAGCGCTGCCCAGCGAGCTCGCGAGCGGCCACAGCTCCGAGGCGGTCGAAGGTTTCGACCGCGGAGCGCAGGTCAGTGACATGGGGACTGTCCAACCGAGCCATCGCTGCCTCGTACGGGAACCCGTGCTCGGCCCACTCCGAGGCGGCGGCTTCCCAGTCCCCGGCCATCTGGAGGGCGAAGGGACGGATGGCCCCTTCAGGCGGGTCATCGAGCTCGCCGGAGCGCCACATCCACCATCCGAGCTCACCGATGTGCCAGGAGCTTTTCAACGCCATCGCTTGCTCGAACAGTTCCCGCACCTCGCCCGCAACAAGATGGCTGTTCCCGCTCAGCCAGTGGGCTTCGGCCCGACCGGCAGCCACGAGGGCCGTGTATTGCAGCTCAGCGACGCCGGTGGCCAATTGTCTTGCCTCGTCCAGCAGCGGCCAAACCTCCGGATCGCGCCGCCGGGCCCGGATCCGGGCCAGCACGACCATGGAGGCGATCCTCGACACATGGTTGCTAGCCAGAACCGGCTTGCAGAGCTCAGCGGCGCGGTCCCACTCTCCGGCCCAGAAGGAGAAATCGGCCAGGTTCGACTGGTTGCCGAGGCCATACGAGTGGATGTCGCGGTCCTGGCAGAACTGCAGCCCTTTGCTGGCGCTTTCTGCTGCCGCTTCGAGATCGAGGCGCGCCCACGCCGCGCACGCCAGGTTGTTGTAGGCCAGGGCGGCTTCTTTGTCGAGCCCCGCCTCGAGAGCGGTATCGAGACCGCGACGGATCATCTCTTCGCCCTCTGGATCTCCATTGATGGCCATGAACGTGCCGCTGGACTGCAAGGCACGTGCCATCGCCCCCGGAGGTCCGTATTCCTCAGCCAGGGCAAGCGCTTTCTCGCCCCAGGTCAATGCTGCCGGGTCTTGAGCACACATGTTCAGACAGCACTGCTCGGCGTAAGCCCACGCCAGTTCGGGGCTGGGGCCCAGCGGCTCGAGGATCTCAACGGCCCGGTCGGCGGCCAGTTCGGAATCGGCGCGACGCCCAACGTTCCAGTACGCACAGACGAGCTGTCGCCAGCCGTCCCCGGCCCGGACCCGGTCCCCGAGTTCCTCCCACAGCACGATCGCCTCCCGCCAGGCGCTTATGGCGTCATCGCGCTGGTCGAGGAGCAGGCACTCGTCGGCCCGCTTGGCCAGCAGAGCTGCTCGGTCCGCTGCGCTGAGCCGGCCGGCAAAGCGCAGGGCACGGGCGTACTGAAAAGCCGCCTCCCGATGGGATCGGAGCCGGGAGGCGCTATCTCCCGCCGCCGGCGCGAACTCCAGCACCGCGTCGGCGTCACCGGCCTCTTCCGCGTGCTCGGCCAAGCGGGCCAAGTAGTCCGGTTCACCACACAACTCCCGCAGACCTCTCAGCACCCCTGCGTGTAGCTGCGACCGCCGTCCTGGCGGTATGGACTCAAGGACCGCCCGCCGGGCCAGCTCGTGGCGGAACACCAGGACCGGACCCTCCGATAGCAGGAACCCGTTGGCCACGCATTCGTCCAGCTCATCGGCGCCGATCTCGCCGACGCTGCGAGCGATCGCCGGTTCGACCTTGGCTCCTATGACCGCGGCCACCTCGATGGTCTCGCGAGCTGCCGGCCGTAGCCGTCGCACGCGGGCCAACACCGCGTCAGCCACACTGACCGGCATCCCATGCGAGCCTTGGCGAAGGATCTCGGTGACGAAGAAGGCATTCCCGTTGGTCTCGGCATGCAGCTTGACCGGATCGAGATCGCTGTCGATCGTGAGCTCGGCCACCGCAGCGGGTGAAAGGGGCGGGACGGCCAGACGGCGGACGACCGGCACGGACGCCAGGTCGCCCAGCAGGATTGAGATGGGTTCCGTGCGGTCGACATCGTCGCGGTAGGTGACGACCAGCAGGGCGCCGGTCGAGCCGACCCGCCGCGACAGGTACTGCAGCAGATCAAGAGTTGCCTCGTCGGCCCAGTGGGCGTCCTCGATGACCATGACCTTTGGAACCGGGCCCGCCGTCAACGCGGCCAGGCAGTCGGTGAAGACACCACTGCGGTCACCCTCACGCATCCGCTCGACGATCACGCTGTCGAGGCTCGGCGCGATATCTGACAGAGGACCCAGTGGTCGGGGAGCCGACAACGGCTCGCACGCGCCCAGGTAGAGCGGAACGTTCGAAGGAAGTGACCGGCAGAACTCGCCCACCAGCGCCGACTTGCCGGCGCCCGCCTCGCCGCCCACGAAGACCAGACGACCCTCGCCGGCGGCGGCCTCCGCCAGCCACGACCCCAAGGCGCCCAGCTGAGCTTCGCGTTCGACTAACCCCACTGCGGCGAAGTTTAGGTGCGGCTCGAAAGCCGTCGCCTCTAGCATTACTGGTAGAAGTAGGGGTCGAGGACGGTGACCCGGGTGATGGAATCGACCGGCAGACCGTTGACCGTCGCAGCGTGGCGGATCGCTTCGGGGTCGGGGCCGTCGTAGACGCAGAAGGTCTTGGTCTTGTCCTCGCTGACGTAACTGTGGATCCACGTGACCCCCAGCTCGGCGTTGCGGTCAACCACCCCCAGGCACACCTTCTCTCCTTCGCCGTTGACGGGGATATCTAGGCAATCGGAGAACGTCCGCTCCACCATGTACCGGGCCATTCGACTTACCTCCTGTGGTCGGCGCGCACGGTCGGCCTCAGGACCCAGTAGGCCACCGCCATGCACCCGGCTGCATCGGCAACTGCTGCCTATATCAGGCGAGCCAGATGCCTACATCACCGCAAAGTGGGCATACGGGACACCAGATATGGGCAGCCGCTGCCGATGAAGGCGCTCCCGGAGCCGTGGCCTGATGGTCACAGCCGATCGGATGCCCCGATCCAGCAAGAGGAGGAACTCACAAAATGCGCCGAATTATCATGTCCCTGTCGAGCCTTTTCGCTGTCGCTGTCGCCTTGGTCAGCGCGGCGCCTGCTGCTTTCGCCATGAGAGTGGGCCCGACGGGAGGCGGCTCGCCCGTCGACGTCGCACCAGCCGTTCACCACTCCGCTGGTCTGGCAATGTGGCAGGTCGCCGTGATCGCCATCGCCATCGTCGTCATCGCCGCCGCCCTGCTGACCGCCCGCCTGGTGAGGATGTCCGACCGCCCCGCCTCATCGCCAGCGACGGCCTGACGTCACGGGCTCCAACAGAAGCCAGACCGCCGGGGGAGACAGCGTGGTCGCCCCCGGCCGCAGCACCCACCATCACGGGCACGCATAAAACCGTCCTGAGCAAGCTCCTGTCGCGCCGGATCGACCTTTCTGTATCGACAGCTACTTGCCGGCGGCGTCCTTCGCTGCCTGCCACTCGGTGAGTGTGTGCGGGCGCTGAAGATCACCCGTCCGTTTTCGTTGTCGAAGATCACCCAGTCGTGGGTGTACGTCATCTGGTCGTTCGGGTACAGCTTCATGAGCGGCACGATCCATTGGCGGACTGCGTCCCGGCCGTGCATCTCGCCGAAGACATGCTCGATATACGTGCAGTCCTCGGTGAACAGGTCCGCGAATGCGTTGTAGTCGGCGGACGCCGCGCACTCGTCCGAGACGCGCGAGAAGTGCTCGTATGCCTCGCGCAGTTCATCGCTCGAGTACGTCGCCATCCCGTGATCCTTCGGTTTCTGCCGGAAGCTCGTGGCTGCAGGAGCATATTGCCTGATCCGTGGTCCGGGACTTCAGCCCGAGAAGTGTGGGAGGGTCACCCAGGACAGCCGGCCCGGCTCGTGGTGCACAGCCTGATCGGCGTTCTGCAGCGTGGTGGCCGTGGCCGACGGATCTCCGGTGCCGAGATTGCGGGCGTAGACGGGGTGGGCGCCGCTGGAGACCTGGACGCGTATGCGGTGGCCTGGGGCGAAGGTGTGCCCTACCGGCCACAAGGCCACCGCCGCCGTGAACGTCGCGTCCGGGTTCCGGCGGATGGACGCTGGGTCGAAGCGCTGCAGGCCGTCGCACACGTTGACGGACCGGCCGTCGGGGGACACGTCGCACACCCGGACGAAGAAGTCGGTGTGGTCCAAGCTCGAGCCGACGTGCAGCTGCGCCTCCACCGGACCGATGAGCTCGAGGGGCTCGCCCAGTTCGTCGGATGTGTAGACGAGGACGTCGGAGCGTGCCTCCAGGGGGCGGTTGTCGGCGGCGCCCCCGGTGAGCATGCCGATGCCACCGATCGACGGCGTCGGGTCGGCGGGGCGCCAGCCGGCCTCCGGCATGGAGGTACCAGCGGGTCGGCTCCGAGGGAGGGGGCCAGTCCGGCAGGTCGCGCCAACGCGCGCCCTCGCCCTGGACGTGGACTTTCACCGGGGTGGGGCCGAGCAGCCCTTCCCGGCCCAGTAGCCAGGTGTCGAACCAGTCCAGTGGGGCGTCGGTCATGCCGCCCTCCCCGCCCCCGCCGAGGTGTCCGCCGGCTCCGATGCGCAGGTGCACGGGAGCGGGCGAGGCGCGCAGGGCGGCGTAGTCCTCCACGACGCCGGGCAGCGGGTAGTCGTACCAGCCGTCAACGAGCAGGGTCGGCACCGTCCACTCCGCCAGCAGGGACCGGAAGTTCAGCGGGTCCCAGAAGGCATCCCCTGCGCCTTGATGAGCGAGCTGGTCCCGGTAGAGCTGAAGGTCGACGCCGGTGAGCCGGTGGATCACCTCACCGAGAGGTAGGTGGTCGAAGCCCGCCTTCAGCTCGCTCATGCGCCGCTCGATGCCATCCGGGGAGATGTCGGTGGTGGGGACGGCATTGGTTTGCTTGTTGAACTGGGTGGCGCCCGCGTCCCAGGGGATGATCTCCTCGAGAGCCAGCGAGCCTCCCGGGTACCACGAGTGGGCCCGCACCGAGGTCGATAGGGCGACGGCCATGGCCTTGAGGTGCGGTGGCCTAGTGGAGGCCAGCGCCCACTGGGTGAAGCCCATGTAGCTACCGCCGAACGTGCCCATGCTGCCGTTGAACCACGGCTGGGAGGCGATCCAGTCGGCGGTGTCCCGCCCGTCCCCTGCTTCGGCGAAGTAGCTGTGCGTGCCACCCGACCCGTCCGTGCCCCGGCACGCCTGCAGGACATACCGGTAACCGCGGGCGGCGAACTCCGGGCCCATGGCCGAGGCGAAGTTAGCCCTGCCGTAGGGCGTGCGCTCCAGGATGGTGGGGGCGTCGTCGACGCCGACGGGATGGTAGACGTCGGCCAGCAGCAACGTCCCGTCCGACACGGAGACCTTGACGTCCCGCTCGACCTCGACTTCGTTGGTGCGCTCCCGCATGCCGACCCCCTCCGCCACCGGGGCCTCCCGGCAGCTGGCGATAGACCCGACCCTATGTCGGTCGTCCGCAGTCATCGCGGTTTCGATGTAGTCGCCGTCGCCGATGAGCTGATCGCCATGCTCTTCTTTACGAAGAACGACGGGCTCTCGATTCGCTCGGCCAGAATGCTGACGCCGGCCCCCTGAAGGTCGTTGAGCGCTCCGGGTCGGCCTGCAGTGGTCATGAGGATGGCCTCGAGAGGCCCACGGAGCTCTTGGCCCGATCCCCAGCTCCATGCGGTTTCTGCGGCAACGAGATGCAGGCCTTTCGACCGTTGGCGGGCGTAGGCCAAGCCAAGGCTTCCCGACCGGGACAGGGAGAACTCGAGCTGTACCAGGCCCGCTCCGCGTCGGGAGGACTGCTACACAACTCCATCGACACCCAGCCGATCAGTGAGCCGACAAAAGTGTTATAGGCGTCAGCCAGATCCTCCCCAGCGAACCCGGCCCCCTCGAGAACACTCAGCACAATCTCGACCAGGCGGACGCCTGGCACACTCACCGTCAGCTGCGTGGCGACCACGGGCCCCAGATTGGGATGGCGATGCAAGACCTTGCGGTACTCGCGGGCCGCGTCGCGCAACCACTGCTGCCAGGGCACCGAACCAGGGTCCAACAGCTCCAGCTCACCCAGGCCCCGGTCCACCATCGCAGCCAAGAGCCGGCTGCGGTTCCCCACATGCCAGTACAGGGTCGCCGGATAGGTTCCGAGTCGCTCGGCCAGGGCACGCGTGCTAAAGCCGGTAAGACCCACTTGGTCGAGCAAACTCAGCCCCGCCTCCACAATCTGTTCGGATGTCAACGGCCGATCGAGACGCCTCGACACCCGCCGCTTTGCGGCCACCAAACGTCCTCCCGGCTAGACCACCCAGCAAAGTACCGTTGCGCGCCGCATCCCACACGACGGACCCCCGTCAAGATCAAACCAGCCTTGAACGCCGCAAGACGATGGTCGTCGTTCCGCGCTCGCTGGGCACGCGGTCAGGGTCGCACAGCAGAGACGAGCGCCTTGTCCTCCGAGACGGAGTTCACCGGAAGCCCACGGTTCTTCGGGACGAGGGCTTGCGCTGCCGCGCGCATGCTGGCGGCGTCGACGACGTCCCACCCGCAAGCACCCACCAGCGTGACAGCGTCTGGCCGGGTGACGAGCAACCGGAGCGATTCACCGCTACCCGAGCGAGCGAGGCCCTGTACCCGACGTTGTCGCTGATCGTCTGCCGAACCGATGCCCTCGGGCGGATAGAAGTCCGTCGTGAGCCGGGTGCCAGGCGCGCTCGCGCTGCTCAGGTCGGTGAGCTGATCTCGAACCGTTTGCTCGCCCAGGTACATCGTGACGCCCTCGAGGACGAACAGCGCTCGGCGCTCTTGGTCGAGCCCCGCCTGTCGGAGGGCGTCGCCAGCACTCTCAACGCTGAGATCCGCCTGCACATAGATGGGCCCAGGCTGGGGTGCCACCCGGGCCTTGTGGATCTGTGTCGCCGGGTGATCCAGCTCGAAGAACTGCACGCCGTCGCTGCGGAAGCGCCACGCTCGACTGTCGTACCCGGCCCCTACGACGACGATCTGCTGGACACCTTGCTGAATCGCTTTTGCGACCTGGGCGTCGTGCCACAGGACGCGGGCTGCAAGCCCGGCCAGGGTGACTGGCAAGGTCGGGACCCGGTGCGGCCACCGGCGGACGAGGCGGTAGAGGGCCGCTATCGAAGGGCTCAGCATCGTGTGGGCGAAGGGGTCGTTCAGGACGCCCATGTCGGTCAACACGGCGCGCTCCGCCGCGACAGCCTGTGCGGTCCTGGATCGCCTGGCGCCGGACACCACCGATCGCG
>Ga0302326_10030367_pt1 | contig 10819 bp, 7 predicted proteins | sample Palsa_T0_3_FD_202264 | JGI IMG/M metagenome (GOLD analysis project Ga0302326, IMG submission 202264) | Peat permafrost microbial communities from Stordalen Mire near Abisko, Sweden - Palsa_T0_3 | ecosystem: Environmental > Terrestrial > Soil > Palsa > Peat permafrost | place: Sweden: Abisko...
TGGAATTTTCTGCCGTTTCTGCTGCGGAGAGTGGGCCGATCACCCAGGTGGGTGGTGGATACGGCGTTCGCAGTCTGGTTCGCGGGGATTGGGGCGCTTGTGTGTTCGCTGGCGAAGTTGCGGTGCGTGGTAGAATGGTAGAATTGTTATGGTAGAAGGTAGAATATGAGCTTGAACATCAAAGACGAAAAAACTCACCGCTTGGCGAGGCAGTTGGCCAAACTCACTGGCGAAAGCATGACTGCGGCTGTGGGCAAGGCGGTGCAGGAGCGGCTGGATCGGGTGCGCGCGAAGCGTGGAACCGGATTGGCGGAGCGGCTGCTCAAGATTGGGCGGGAATGCGCGGCGCACCTCAAAGAGCCATATAAGTCGATCGATCACGGCGAATTGTTATACGACGAGAAGGGGCTGCCTAAATGATCTTGGACTCGTCGGCGGTCATCGCCATCCTGCGGGATGAGCCGGAAGCGGCAGAAATGGCGGAGGCCATGGGCCGGGCGCGAACCTACCGTATCTCGGCGGTGAGTTACGTGGAAGCCGCGATTGTGATCGACAGCAGCCGGGACCCTGTGTCAAGCCGGCGCTTCGACGATTTCTTTCGTGAGGCGCAGGTAGGAATCGAGTCGGTAACGCCGCTGCAAGCGCGAATCGCGCGTGAGGCGTACCGCGATTTCGGCAAGGGGCGGCACCGGGCGGGGCTCAATTTCGGCGATTGCTTCGCGTACGCGCTGGCTAAGGCGACCGACGAGCCACTGCTATTCAAGGGCGATGACTTTCTCCATACAGACGTCGAAACCGTGAAGCCTTCCACCTGCTAGCGGCGGCCGTTCCAAGCCATGGACGACCTAAGCAACCGCGCCGCCCAATTTTTTCCACGAATCTCCCTGCTTTTTCCCACTAGAGTCGACTACATGAAAATTCGGATTGACAGGCCCCCTACCTTATTTTAGTCTAGGCATGTTTGGAATATGCCTATAGGACCGGAAAAAAAAGCTGCGCAACGCGACCTCTTTCGCGGCGCTTTGGAAATGATGATCTTGCAGTCGCTTCGCCGCCAGCCCATGCACGGGTATGCACTGGTGCAACACATCCGGCAGCGGTCGAATGATCTCTTGCAGGTGGAGGAGGGTTCTTTATATCCAGCCCTCCAGCGCATGCTGAAGGAGGAACTGGTGAAGGCCGAGTGGGAGATCTCGGCCACCAATCGGCGCGTGCGGACTTACAAGATCAGCGCTCGCGGCCTGAAGCATCTGGAGCGCGAACTCTCCAGCTTCGAGCGAATGCTTACGGCCATTAACCTGGTTCTTTCCCCAGCCAAGGGATAGGGTTCAAATATGAGCTGGTTTGGACAGCTTATTTCACGCCGCCGGATGTACGCGGACCTCTCCGAAGAAATTCAACAACATCTCGAAGAAAAGGTAGAAGCGCTTATGGCCGAGGGCATGAGCCGCGCCGACGCTGTGCAGACTGCCCGCCGTGAGTTCGGCAATGTGGCCCTCCTCGAAGAGCGCAGCCGTGAGGTTTGGGGTTGGCCTACGATAGAGAGTCTCTGCGCCGATGTCAGTTTTGCTCTGCGGCAGTTCCGTAAATCTCCGGGGTTCACAATAACGGCTGTCCTCATTCTCGCGCTGGGCGTGGGGGTAAATTCAGCAATCTTCAGTCTGGTCCACCACATCCTGCTTGAGCCGTTGCCGTTCCCGCACCCAGAGAGATTGTATGCAGTTTGGGCCAGCTCCGACGCACAGGGAGACAGCCGAATTGCCGCATCCGGGCCCGACTTTCTTGATTACAACGATCAGAACCGGTCGTTCTCGAACATTGCGGAGATGATTTCGAGTTTCACCTTCACCTGGACAGGTGAAGGAGAGCCGAAGCTCGTCAATTGCTCCTCGGCATCGGAAGGACTTTTCTCGATGCTAGGGATTCGTCCTTATCTGGGCCGTCTGTACGAGCCGCGCGAATACACTTATCTCAACAACGATACCATCGTCGTCTCCTACCGTTTCTGGAAAAACCAATTGGGAAGCGACCCTCATGTGGTGGGCCGCGTCATACATTTCGAAGACGACACCCAGACCATTGTCGGCGTCTTGCCACCGATGCCTGATCTATTCCCGGACACAGACGTCTGGCCCAAACTGGTGGTTCGCCCGAGCTGGAGTTTCATGCAGTGGCGGGGCAATAAGTTCCTGAGTGTGATTGGGCGAGTGAAGGCGGGTATCACCCCAGCGATGGCGGAGCAGGACTTGACTGGCATTTTGCGCCGTGCCGCAGGAGAGCCGCCAGATGTGCGGGTGCGGCTGGTTCCGCTCAAGGACGACCTGGTGGGAAACGTTCACGTGCAACTGGAGATCATCATGGCCGCCGTGGCACTGGTGTTACTGGTTGCATGCGTCAACGTGGCGGCGCTGCTGCTGGCCCGGTCCGTCAAGCGCAGCGCGGAAATGGCATTGCGGGTGAGTTTGGGCGCGGGGCACCGGCGCCTGATGCAGCAGCTAATCGTGGAGGGACTGGGGCTGAGCGTTGCGGCTTGCTCTTTGGGTATATTGGCCGGTCACTTCGGGCTTCGCCTGATTGGTTATTTGCCCGCATGGCGGTTGCCGCGCGTGGAGGGCCTTCACTTGGACGCTGCCGCATTGCTGGCCACTGCAGCGGTCGCGATTGCCACCACGCTTTTCTTTAGTTGGGTTCCCTCAATGACGTTCTGGAAGCTCAATCTTTCTTCCGTGCTACGCCGCGAACGCGCGGGCGGCGGGCGTTTCCAAGGCCGTTTCTTTTCCTGGCTGGTGATTGCGGAGATCGCTTGCGCCGTGGTGCTCTCGGTGAGCGCGGGCCTGCTTCTGCGTAGCTTCTGGCGCGTACAACACGTGAATCCCGGGTTTCGACCTGAATCCATGCTTACGGTCTATTTGCGGACTAACTATTACTCGCCCGGGGGGCGCGGATTCTGGAGAGATGTTCTCGACGGGGTGGCTGCCCTGCCGGGCGTGCGCTCTGCCGCCTTAGCGGACTGTACTCCGGGTAAAGGCGCCGCAAGCGCGACGCTGCTCTTTGACGATCGCCCGAACGACCCAAATCACTTGCCCCCGGCACAAGGGTGCTGGACCAGCCAGGATTTCTTCCGCACGAGCGGAACGCCGCTGATCCAAGGAAGGTTTTTTACCGAAGCCGATAACGCCGATTCGCCGCCCGTGGTCATTGTCAATGCGGAAACCGCACGGCGGTATTGGCCGGGACAAAATCCGATCGGGAAGCGTATTGGCGTGAACTACACGGGACCGGGAAGAACCAGCACCGCGGCGCCGCGCATGCGCGAGGTGGTGGGCATTGTCGCTGGAATCAAACAGGGGACACTCGATTCGCCCACCGAACCCGCCATCTACATGCCCTACTTGCAAGACGAAACCAGCCATGACATGGCAACGATGAGCTTGTTCGTGCGCAGCGCGAGCGATCCTCGGACGCTGGCGAACAGTGTGCGCACGAGAATCCATGCTATAAGCCCAAATCAGCCGGTGGGAGACCTGCGGACGATGCAGGATTTGATGGGTCAATCACTGGCGCCGAGACGCTACAGCCTTCTGCTGCTCGGAGCTTTCGCCGTCCTGGCAGTTCTGCTGGCTGCTCTCGGCACCTATGGAATCGTTTCCTACGCGGCCTCACAGCGAATGCAGGAGTTTGGTGTGCGCATGGCTCTGGGCGCAAGCCGGTACAGTCTGATGTCGCATGTGATACGCAATGGGTTGGCGCTGACGACCATCGGAGCAATCGTAGGCGCCAGCTTGGCTCTGTTGGCGAATCGCGCCTTATCGCAGTTGCTGTTTCAGGTCAGTCCGCTGGACGCCGTCAGCTTTTCTTCGGCTGCCGTCCTGCTTGCCCTCACTTCGATCGGCGCCTGTTTGCCCGCCGCATGGCGAGCCTCCCATGTCGATCCTGTGCGCGCTTTGAGAAACGAATAAGGTTTCGCTCCGATCACGTGTAGAGTCCGAGGGAAACGTTCGAGGCAAGACCCAGCTGGAAAGCAATAACGGGTGCGGTTCTTCAACATAAGCCGATGCTAAGCCAGGTCGTCACTCCACCGTGACTGACTTGGCCAGATTCCGCGGCTGGTCTACATCGCAGCCACGGCGCACGGCGATGTGATAGGCCAGCAACTGCAAGGGCACAATTTCAAGAATCGGTGACAATTCTTCCGGAGCGGCGGGAACGTAGAGGACGTGGTCGGCAGCTTCTTTGATCTCTTCGTCGCCCTCAGTGGCCAGCGCAATCACTACGCCCGAGCGGGCTTTCACCTCTTTGAGGTTCGAAGATGTTTTTTCGTAGCGGGTCATCGATCCGGGATTGTTCACGTCTCTGGTCGCAATAATTACCACGGGAAGATTCTCATCTATTAGCGCATTCGGACCATGCTTCATTTCTCCGGCGGGATAACCTTCGGCATGGATGTAGGAAACTTCTTTTAACTTCAACGCGCCTTCAAGAGCGATGGGATAGTGAATGCCACGTCCGAGAAAGAGAAAATCCTGCGCGCGCTGAAAGCGTTTGGCCAAGTCTTCGACTTGCTCGTCGCGCGCCAGCAGATTTTCCAGCTTGCCGGGAATGCGGGTGAGTTCATCGATGGCGATTCGCAGCTGGTCGGAGTTCATCACTCCGCGTACCTGGGCTAGATAGAGCGCGAAGAGATGCAGAGCCGTAAGCTGCGCGGTGAAAGCCTTCGTAGACGCCACGCCGATCTCCGGCCCCGCATGGGTGTAGATGGTGCCCGCGGCCTCACGAGTAATCATGGAACCGACCACGTTGCAGATCGCAATCGTTTTCGATCCCTTTGATTTCGCTTCCCGCTGGGCGGCGATGGTATCGGCGGTTTCGCCCGATTGAGAGATGACGAGCGTGACCGTATCGTCGCCGACGATAGGATCGCGGTAACGCCATTCGCTGGCGTAATCGACCTCCACGGGAACGCGAGCCAGACTCTCGATCATGAATTTCCCGGCCTGTCCGGCGTGCCAACTGGTGCCGCAGGCGGCGATGTTGATTTTTTTCAGGGCGCGAAATTCCGCTTCGCCCATCTCCATCTCGGAAAGAAAAATGCGGCCGGTATCGCTGGAAACGCGGCCTAGAGTGGTGTCGCGGACGGCGCGTGGCTGCTCGTAAATCTCTTTGAGCATGAAATGCTTGAAGCCACCTTTTTCCGCCTGGATGGGATCCCAGGTGATGTGCTGCACCTGGCGCTGAAGAGGCTTGCCGTAATAATCGGTGACCTGGACGCCTTCCTCGGTCACGGTCGCAACGTCGCCATCGGCGAGGAAGAACATGTCGCGCGTGTGGTGGAGGATCGCGGGCACGTCGGACGCGACGAAGAATTCATTCTTGCCGAGTCCGATCACGACCGGAGGTCCGTTGCGCGCGGCCACGATTTTATTGGGCTCGTCAGCTGAAATCACAACCAGGGCAAAGACTCCGCTGAGTTCCGTGACCGTTTTCCGCACTGCGTCTTCTAGCAGAATGCGATGTCCGTTGCCCGATTCGGCAAGATGCTTTTCGATAAGATGGGCGATGATTTCAGTATCGGTTTCGGTGGTGAACTTGTGGCCTTGTCCCATCAACATCTTTTTAAGGCTGAGATAGTTCTCCACGATGCCGTTGTGCACGACGACAATTTTGCCTGTGCAATCGCGATGCGGATGCGCGTTTTCCTCGGTGGGGCGGCCGTGAGTAGCCCAGCGAGTGTGGCCGACGCCATACGTACCATCGAGCGGATGGAGGCGAATCGCTTCTTCCAGATTGCGCAACTTGCCTTCCGCTCGGCAGACCTGGAGCCCGTTGCCATTGCCCGCAACGGCGATGCCCGCGGAATCATATCCGCGATATTCCAACCGCCGCAAACCTTCGATAATGACCGGCACTACAGATTTCTTGCCGACGTAGCCGACGATACCGCACATGGTAAAACCTCAATTCATGAATGATGGACGCTAGCGAGCGATGCTTTTTCGCGCGGACTCCTAGCAGGTTGCTGAAAACTATTTCCGCCTGCGCTACTTCACGCTAGCGGCTAAAGCCGCTATTGAAAACATGGCGGTTATCGCAGCGCTGAAGCGCTGCGCCACCAAAAATCGGATACCAGGGCGAGTGTTTCCGCAAACCTGCTAGTCCGCGAGGGAGAAGCGGAATTCTTCGATCACAGGATTGGTCAAGACCTCCCGGGCAATACGCTCCACCTCGGATTGAGCCTCTTCGCGGGTCAGGCTGCCCGAGAGCGACAGCTCGAAATACTTCCCTTGACGAACGCTTTCCAATCCTTTGTAGCCCATCTTGTTGAGCGCTCCCTGGATGGTTTTGCCCTGGGGGTCGAGAACGGTCTTTTTGAGGGAGACGTAAACGTGAGCAATCATGGAAGTTAGATTATACAAAATGGAGTGGCATGAGGCAGTTACATCGGTACACAGATCGCTTCATGGCGGTCACCTCACGCCGGCAGATGCAGAAGTTTGTCCTCGACTTCCTTTAGCGTCTGTTCCAGCAAGGCTCGATAGCGTGGGTCGGAGGCTGACTCTAACTGGCGAACGATGCTGGTACGGGCCATGGTCAGATTTTGCTTTTCCCGGAGGCGTCCGGCCTGTTCCGCCGTCAGACGAGGTCGCGGAGTCGAACTGACTTCCGCCGCGTCGGCCTGCTGCGCTTCGACGGACTTGCTCTCCCAGCCCCTTGCCATTGCCTTATTATCCATCTCCGCGACTCGCGAGAGCGGTAATTCTTCACCGGGTCAAGTCCGCGCGGGTCAAGTCCGCGCGGCCCAAGGCCGGAGCCCGAAGGAACTATTTTAGGATTCCCCGTCACAAAAACGTTTAGGCATTGACATGCTGACGTATAATTCCGCCGACCCGCGGAGTTGTAATGATTTCTCCCAGCGCGGCTCTACCCAATTCCTACGACTACAGCGAGGTGGGGCGATCCCTCCTCGTGGCCATCGCCGTCAGCTATGCTGGATTTGACCTTGCCGGGCGCGTATTGGTCGCGAGAGGACGCGCCCGACTAGCCTGGTTGAGCGGCGGCGCAATCGCGATAGGCGCCAGCATTTGGGCGGTTCAATTCAAGGGAATACTCGCCTTCCATCTTCCCGCGCCGATTGCATACGACTGGTCCAAAGTTCTGTCATCGCTCGGGTTGGCGATCGTCATCTCCGCGCTCGCTCTATACCTGATAAGCCGTTGGAAATCGGGCCGAATCGAAGCGTTGATTGGCGGCCTGCTTTTGGGTGCTGGCATTAGTGGCGTGCACTACCTGTTCATCGCTGCGGTGCGATCACCGGCCAGCACTCATTTTTACCCTCTTCTGGTGGCAGCTTCGGTTGTGCCGGCAATCGGGTTTTCCTGGATCGCATTGCTGCTGGCCTTCGGTGGCCACGCCGAACGCGGATGGACTCTCCGGCGAAGGCTCGGTAGCGCAACGTTGATGGCCGTCGGACTCGTGGCTATGCGTTACACCAGCATCGCGGCCACCAGTTTCGTCCCTGCCCCAGCTGCAAATTTTTCCTACGCAATCATCGTTTCTGTGCTTGGCGAGAATGGAGGCGCCATCGCGGCCCTGATTGCGATTGCGGTCGTCATCGTTACCTCGTCCGTAGACAGGCGTTCGGATGAGCAGGTGCAACAACTCAATCAAGCGTTGGAGAATCGCGTGGCCGAACGGACCGCCCAGATCAGGGCAGTCAACGCCAAGCTGGCCGAGAGTGAGGAGAGATTTCGAAAGCTGGTGGAGGCGCTGCCGGACGCAGTCATGGTTCACGGCGAGAACAAAATCCTGTTCGTCAATCCGGCGTGCATGAAGCTGCTGGGCGCCCAACGGGCGGAGCAACTCCTGGGTATGGAGGTTCTCGAGATTCTTCATCCCGACTACCGGGAAGGTGTCCAAAAATGCATTCAATATTGTCTGGAGACCGGAACTGCGTGTCCGGCAAAAGAAAGCGTCTTTCTCGCTCTTGACGGTTCGGAGGTGCAGGTTGAGGCGGCAGCAATTGCCGTTCCCTGGAAAGGATTGCAAGCTGTCGAGGTAATTGTTCGCGATATCCGCCAGCGCAAGCACGCGGAAGAAAGACTGCGGGAGTACGAAAAAGTGGTCGAAGGACTGGAGGAGATGATCGTAGTGGTCGACCGGGACTACCGTTACGTGCTCGCCAACCGCGCATTTCTAGACCGGCGCGGAATGGAGCGAGAACATCTCTTGGGTCTCACAGTTCCAGATGTATTGGAAAAAGAAATCTTCGAAACGGTTGTCAAGAAGAAGTTAGATGAGTGCTTCCAAGGCAAGGCCGTAACTTACGAAATGAAATACGGCTATCCCAAACTCGGCGCGAGAGACCTGCTCATCGCATATTTTCCCATAGAAGGCCCCCACGGCGTGGACCGGGTAGCCTCAGTCATGCGGGACCTGACCGAGCGTAAGAAGGCGGAAAGCGCGTTGCGCGCAAGCGAGGAGCGCAGCCGGCGGCTAGTGCAAAACTCCAGTGTGGCCATGATTGTCAGTCGCGGGCCGGAGCAAAAGGTCGAACTGATGAACGACAGGTTCAGAGCGCTGTTTGGTTACACGATAGAGGATGTTCCGGACGTGGAGCACTGGTGGCCGCTGGCCTATCCGGATGAATCGTACAGGCGGGCGATCCGGAACGAATGGCAGGCGCGGATGGAGAAGGCCGTCCGGAATATGGCTGAGATTGAACCTTTGGAAACCATGGTCCGGTGCAAGGACGGCTCCACGCGCGTTATTGAGGCTTACCTGGCATGCATAGGAGATACAAACCTCGTTACCTTGATCGACCTGACCGAGCGGAAGCGGGCGGAACAATCGTTGCAGCTTTTCCGCATGTTGATTGACCAATCCAACGATGCCATTGAGGTGATCGAGCCGGGAACGCACCGCTTCCTCGACGCCAATGAAAGAGCATGCCTGGACCTGGGCTACTCCCGCGAAGAACTCCTGTCCCTCAGCATTTACGATATCGATTTCGATGCCAATGAAGCCCGGTTCGCCAAAGTCACCGAGGATCTGCGGAATTCAGGATCTGTGATCTTCGAGAGTTTTCACCGGCGGAAGAACGGGTCGATGTTCCCGGTGGAGATCAGCGTCAAACAGGTGCACTTTGACCACAGCTACAGAATATGCGTGGTTCGCGACATCACGGAGCGCAAGCAGGCGGAGAAATCGTTGCAGCTCTTCCGCACGTTGATTGACCAATCCAACGACGCCATAGAGGTGGTCGATCCGCATACGCTCCGTTACATCGATATCAACGAAAGAGCCTGCATCGACCTGGGTTATACCCGCGAAGAACTTCTGTCCTTGAGCATCTACGAGATCGATCCCAATGTCGATGAATCCATGCATGCAAGGGTTCACGCCGGGCTGCGGGATCAGGGCTCGGCAATTCTTGAAAGTATTCACCGGCGAAAGGATGGGACCACGTTCCCCGTGGAAGTCAGCATTACGCAAGTCGAACTTGATCGAACCTACATGGTCTCGGTGGCTCGCGATATCACGGAGCGCAAGCGGGTAGAGGATGAATTGCGAAGGCAGAAGGAGGTTTTCCAGAAGATATTCGAGAATATTCCCGTGATGATAGCCTTCTTCGGCGAAGATGGCCACTTCAAGCTGGCCAACCCGGAATGGGAGCGCACTATGGGTTGGACGGTCGAGGAAATACAGAAACAAAATGTAGATATATTTGTCGAGCTTTACCCCAATCCGCAGTATCGCCAAATGGCCCGGGATTTCGCTGCTTCGTTGAGTAGTGGGCACGCCGACCTCAAAGTAAAGGTGAGGGATGGGCGGGTCATAGATATGGCCGCTGATGTCGTGCGTCTTTCCGACGGGTCGAGACTTGGCATCGGAAGAGATATCACGGAGCAAAGGCGCACGGAGGCAGAACTGCGCGAGAGCGAGGCACGCTTCCGGCTGGTGGCCGATAGTGCCCCGGTCATGATCTGGATGTCGGGCACTGACAAGCTCTGTACCTACTTCAACAAGCCCTGGCTGGAATTCGCCGGTCGATCCATCGACGACGAGCTTGGCAACGGATGGGCGGAGGGCGTCCATCCTGGAGATTTGTCGAGATGCGTGGATATGTATACTCAGTCCTTTGATCGCCGGGAAGCCTTCAGGATGGAGTATCGCTTGCGGCGGCACGACGGCGAATTTCGCTGGGTTCTGGACATCGGAGTGCCACGATTCAATCCGGATCGATCCTTCGCCGGTTACATTGGATCGTGTATTGACGTGACCGATCAGAGGCGAGCCGAAGAGCAACTGCGTCAAACGCAGGCGGATCTCGCACGCATCACCCGTGTGGTTTCGATGGGAGAACTGGTTGTGTCCATTGCCCACGAGATCAACCAGCCACTGGCGGCTGTGGTGACCAATGGAAGTGCCTCGTTGCGCTGGTTGGCGGCACAACCGCCGAATCTGGAAGAAGCGAGGGAGGCGATCGAGGGCGCGACTCGGGAGGCGACCCGAGCCAGCGATGTGATCGGGAGAATTCGTGCCCTATTACAGAAATCCCCGGCTCAGATGCAGGGGTTGGATTTGAATGCCGTCATCCGGGAAGTGCTGACTCTGGCCGAGACTGAACTTATGAGGGGCGGTGTTAGCGTGCAAACAGAACTGGCCGCCGACCTTCCCGCCGTGCTCGGCGATCCGGTCCAGTTGCGGCAGGTCATGTTGAATCTAATCCTCAACGCAATCGACGCGATGACCGCGATCGATGACAAGCCGCGCAAGATATTCATCGAGTCGGCGGCTCGCCCGGACGGGGTGCTGGTCCAGG
>Ga0302326_10030369_pt1 | contig 10819 bp, 9 predicted proteins | sample Palsa_T0_3_FD_202264 | JGI IMG/M metagenome (GOLD analysis project Ga0302326, IMG submission 202264) | Peat permafrost microbial communities from Stordalen Mire near Abisko, Sweden - Palsa_T0_3 | ecosystem: Environmental > Terrestrial > Soil > Palsa > Peat permafrost | place: Sweden: Abisko...
CGACATTTACTCTCGTGATCTCCCTCATCAATTGCAGCCAGCCGCTCAACGGCCGGTCATTCGTTCGAGCGCCTCGGGGTAGCGCGCTCCTTGCAGGTTGATCATTGCGGCAGCGCTATCGATGTCCCGCAGGTCCTCGGCTGTAAGCTCAACGGCCACCGCGCCGATATTTTCCTCCAGACGCGCAAGCTTCGTGGTCCCTGGAATGGGAACGATCCATGGCTTCTGCGACAGCAGCCACGCGAGCGCAATCTGCGCGGGCGTGGCGCTTTTGCGTTCTGCAATGTTGCGCAGCAGATCGACCAGTGCCTGATTCGCCTTGCGCGCCTCCGGCGTAAATCGGGGCAGGCTGCTGCGAAAGTCAGTGCTTGCGAGTGTCGTGTCTTCATTGATTTTGCCCGTCAGGAAGCCCCTGCCAAGCGGGCTATAAGGAACGAACCCGATCCCGAGTTCCTCGAGCGTCGGCAGGACGTGCGCTTCCGGTGCGCGCCACCACAGCGAGTATTCGCTCTGCACGGCCGTAACCGGCTGGGTGGCGTGCGCACGCCGGATCGTCTGTGCGCCGGCTTCGGAGAGCCCGAAATGCTTGACCTTGCCCTCGCCTATCAACTTCTTTACGGCACCCGCCACCTCCTCGATCGGCACGTCCGGGTCAACACGGTGCTGATAAAAGAGATCAATGACGTCGATCTTCAGACGTTTGAGCGAGGCCTCGGCAACCTCCCTGATGTGCTCTGGCCGGCTGTCGAGGGCCATCGGCCCGGAGGCACCGCTGGCGCCTACCTTGAATCCAAATTTCGTGGCGATTACGACGCGATCACGTACGGGAGACAGCGCAGCCCCCAGGAGTTCCTCATTGGTGAAGGGTCCATAGACTTCCGCGGTATCAAAGAAAGTGATGCCGTGGTCTACCGCGGAGCGAAGCAGCGAGATCATTTCCTGTTTGTCGCCGGGCGGACCGTAGGCGAAGCTCATACCCATGCAGCCGAGACCGAGGGCTGAAACTTTAAGCCCGCTGCTTCCCAGTGTGCGCTTTTGCATTTTTTGAACCTTTGTCAGTCAGAAATTCCGAATCGCGTCATTCGACGATCGGGCCTTGACAATGCTCGTCAGTCACCGGTTCCACCCACTCGACAGTGTTGCCCGCCCATCCGCTCGGGCAGGTCCTAATTGTGACGGCGGGGGCCCTTACCGGACGGCTCTGAACCACTTCGTTTGATCTCCATCCGCGGATTCCTCGGCGTTCTGCATCTATCATCAACCATCGGCAGAGTGACGGTAACAGCTTCGGCAGGATTTTATTAGATAGCAGAATCCTTATGGTCTCATGAATCATATTCGTGAACGCCGCGCTTACGCTCTAACGTCCGCGACCTGACTGTCATCTCTGCCCGCCGCGCGTGAGAGTACCGTAGATCCCGGCGGTGTAGGTTGCAGGTCGAACTCGCGCTGATACGTGTCATACCGCGTCTGCCGCCACAGCTAAGTTGCCGAGGTCAATATTGTTGCTGTCGCTCGCCAGCTCGTAGCCCGTCTTATACCCTTCGTCGATATTGGCGCAGGCCGTCGTCTTGGAGAAGAGCGCGTCGGCGCCACAGACGGTGTTGTAGTTGCCGGTCTTGCTCCATAAGTCACCTGCACTTCAGAGACGCCCCACTCGCGCCGTGAACTCACCGAGTGGTTATATCTGCGCGTAGCGCTAACTCATCGCGCGATCCGATACCAGCTCCATTATTGCCGTAAATCGCTAGAAATGGAGTCTAGCCAAGGCCGCACCATCCTGTTGGGATTGTGGCTCTCGCGCGCTACGGTGTACTCGTGACGCTAAAGTTTCCGTCCGTTGGGAATCGTCGCCAGCATAAGGAATGTTTGCTCTGCCTCGCACCAAAAATAGTCTCCTCTGACTTAGGGTATGCGGGTGAAGGTCAGCAGGTAGAGACGCGGGAAAGTCGTACGAATACGGCACTGATTGACATTTCAACGTGTGGGGAGAAACGCTATGTTCCGATTTAAGACAACAATAATCGTTGCGGCTGTAATAACGGCTGCAATTGCGTGCACGGCAACTCAAGCTGTAACTCCTGTCTATCCGGGGGGAATCAACCCAGGAAATACAACGGCAGAAGTGAATGCGAACTTTGCCAAGTACATGAAGGCCAATTTCTCGGCCAAGGCAATCGAAACTGGCTTGCTCCACAAGATGACGAAGCAGGATCTGTGCTTGTTTCGCACTCTCTATGCCTCCCCATCGTACCCCTCGCAGAAAACTGCAGCGGACGACCTCGTAATGGCTTACGCGAACGCAACTGATAAGCAACGGTATTGGGTGGCGTGTTACACCTATCCGGTTGGCGCAGCACAACGGAAGGCGGCGCATCGCCAACACACTATGGCCACGAGCGGGTTGGTAGTTGCGAATCCGACGCTCGACATGACGATCGAGGAGGTCTATCTCGACTTCCTGACGTCAGACCTCACGGTAACGGCAGCATTGACGGGGGCGACGATCTACACTGCAACCAATGTGGGGCTGGCATGGCAAGCGGGTTATACTGTAGGGACGATTATTAGTAACCTGATTGAAACACTCGATCCAGATTTAGACGACGACATTGGGGCTGCTATTGCAGCGGCTGGCGATGAACTCGCCGCAGCTGGAGACGCGGAACTTCAAGCCACTGCTACAGGCCAAGTTGATGACTCGATATTTCCTTCTCCCACCGATGACTATGGTGGCGACGACGGAGACGACTTAGGGTTCGATGACCCATGAGAAATATGCTGATTATTTCCGGTGTGCTTGTGATGAACCTCTTGGTCGTCAGCCAGATGCGCCGACGCAGCGGAGCGCGGCTAAATCAGTCTATCGGCCAGATTTATCAAACGATTCGCGCCAGCGGCAAGCCATGGCCGATGTGGTTGCATATAGCGGGAGCAGTTGCCTTCGTCATAACCGTGCTAGCCGGATACGTGGTCATCAAGAGCGGACCGGGATAGCCGAAGGGCAAATAGGGATCCGGCTGCGCAACTAACTTGCGGTCGGATCTCTTTAGCGACTCATTTCGAACGCGCCGGCCGTGTGTCCGGTTAAATGCTGTACGTCTGGGCGATCAGATGGCGAAGGATCGTCCACTGCCTAAGATGCCTCGGAAATTTCGTGCGACCTCAGCGTCGATGGCGGTCGTTCCGAAACCGCCAGCAATCACCGCAAAGCTCTTGCGGCTTAAGCGGCACCGGGACTGGATACTACCACGGCCCTCCGATCTAGACGCCTTTTGAGCCATAATAAATGAGCGCCGGGGTTCCACGTCCGGACGGTCCACGGCAGACCGACAAGGAAAGCTCTTGCGAGTGGCCTAAGAAGTATCAGAATCGGACAGGCTATTTCCGGAGTCACTCATGGCGACATCATTCGTTCTCAACGGCAAACCCACGACGCTCGACGCCGACCCCAATATGCCCCTGTTGTGGGCGGTGCGCGAGGTCGTCGGCTTGCCCGGAACGAAGTTTGGATGCGGCATGGCGTTGTGCGGAGCCTGCACGGTCCACTTGGACGGCCAGGCCATCCGTTCCTGCGTCATGCCTTTGTCGCGCGTCGCTGGCCGACAGGTCACCACGATCGAGGGTCTTGAAAGCGGTGCCGCCAAAGCCGTGCAGGCGGCCTGGATCGCGCTTCAGGTGCCGCAGTGCGGCTACTGCCAATCCGGCCAGGTCATGTCCGCAACCGCTCTCCTTGAAAAGAATGCGGCACCGACTGACGCCGACATCGATGGTGCCATGAGCGGCAATATTTGCCGCTGCGCGACGTACTCTCGTATTCGAGCTGCAATACATGCGGCCGCCCAATCCATGAAGGCATCAGCATGACGCCTGAAGCCCTATCTCTACTGCAGGCTGCGCGCCGCGCGTTTCTCAAGCGTGCCGGCTCGACCACGGCGATTGCGCTCACGATTGGATTTAACTGGGCGGGTCCAGCGCGACGTGCGACCGCGGCCATTGCGCCTTTGGCGGGCCGGACGTTTGCACCCAATGCTTTTCTGCGAATCGGCGGTGATGACAGCGTCACGGTGATCGCAAAGCACGTCGAAATGGGCCAGGGCGCCTACACGGGTATCGCCACCATCGTCGCTGAAGAGCTCGATGCTGATTGGTCGCGGGTGCGCGTCGAGAGCGCGCCTGCCGATGCCAAGCGCTACGCGAACCTCGTCTTCGGCACGATGCAAGGCACCGGCGGCAGTTCAGCCATGGCCAATTCCTGGGATCAGCTGCGCGAGGCCGGCGCCAAGGCCCGCACGATGTTGCTGAGCGCGGCAGCCAAAATCTGGAAAGTCTCCGTCGCGGAGCTCACTGTCGAAAAAGGCGTCATCTACCACACGGGCAGCAAACGCCAGGCTACGTTCGGGTCGCTCGTGCGGACGGCGGCGTTATTACCGGTACCCGATAAGGTGGCTCTCAAAGACCCTCGAGACTTCAAGCTGATCGGCCATCGGGCACCGCGCGTTGACGTGGCCGCAAAGGTTGACGGTACGGCGCAATTCACGCTGGATGTGGTGTTGCCAGGCATGCTCGTGGCACTGATCAAACGCCCTGCCCAGTTTGGCGCGACGGTCAAATCCTTCGATGCCACTGCTGCTAACGCAGTATCCGGCGTGGTAAATGTCGTGCAGGTGCCCAGCGGGGTAGCGGTCATTGCGAAGAGCTTCTGGGCCGCCAAGCAAGGGCGTGATGCGCTGAAGGTGGAATGGGACGACACTCACGCCGAAAAGCGCAGCTCAGGGGTTTTAATGGACGAATACCGGCAACTCGCCGACCGGCCTGCACTATCCGCACGCAAAGAGGGCGATGCCGCGCAGGCCATTCACAACGCCGCCCACAAGGTGTCAGCCAGCTACGAGTTCCCCTACCTAGCCCACGCGCCTATGGAGCCGCTCGATGCGGTCGTGAAGCTCTCCGCCGACAGCTGCGAAATCTGGGCAGGAGATCAATTTCAAACCGTCGACCAAAGCAACGCCGCAAAGACCGCGGGGCTGGATCCGCAACAAGTAAGTATTCACACGCTCTATGCTGGCGGAAGCTTCGGGCGGCGCGCCAACCCAGGCTCCGATTACATCGTCGAAGCAGTGTCGATCGCCAAGGCATACGGAGCCGACGGTACACCGATCAAGCTGCAGTGGACGCGCGAGGACGACATCCACGGCGGCCTGTACAGACCCATGTATTACCACAAGCTTGAGGCCGGCCTGAACGATAAACACGAGCTCACGGGGTGGCGGCACGTCATCGTCGGCCAGTCGATCATGGCGGACACGTTCTTTGCCCCAATAATGATCAAGGAGGGCATTGACCCGACCTCCGTCGAAGGCGCCGCCACCATTGCCTACGCGATACCCAATATCGCCGTCGACCTATCCACGACCAAGAACGGCGTACCGGTGCTCTGGTGGCGCGTCGTCGGCAGCTCGCACACGACGTTTGCGGTCGAGGCATTCATTGACGAGGTTGCGCACGCGGCAGGCGCGGATCCATTTACGTTCCGCCGTAAGCTGCTCGAGCATGAGCCGCGCATGAAGGCCGTGCTGGAACTCGCAGCCGAGAAGGCAGGTTGGAGTAACGGCCCCATGCCCAAAGGCAAGGGCCGCGGAATCGCGGTTTCCGAGGCATTCAAGACATACGTCGCGCAAGTTGCTGAGGTTAGCGTCGATGAAACCGGACATGTCAAGGTCGATCGGGTGGTGTGCGCGGTCGACTGCGGCACACCCATCAATCCCGACATCATTGCCGCTCAAATGGAGGGCGGCATCGGCTTTGGCCTCGGCGCCGTGCAGTACGGGGCGATTACGCTCAAAGAGGGTCGTGTCGAACAGGACAACTTCAATAGCTATCGAGTCCTGCGCATGAACGAAATGCCGAAGGTGGAGGTGTACATCGTACCGTCAACGCTGCCGCCGACCGGTGTCGGAGAACCCGGGGTCGCTCCCGTAGGTCCGGCCGTCGCCAATGCGATATTCGCGGCGACCGGCAAGCGTATCCGCGTGCTGCCATTTCCGAAGGCCGGCGCCGCATAACCCGATTTCCTCGAGAGGTACGCTGTCATTAACAAGACAACGCAAATCGGACACCTATCGCATCCTATCCTTTCGGCGCTCACCGCCATTATCGCTGTGGCGATCATCGTATCTGCCTATATCGTCCTGGGTCCGGGGCCTACCGATTTCGCCGGCGGCAAGCGCGTGGCACTTTCTGCCTATCAGGCGCAGGACCCCACCGGCGTTCCAGCTGAACTCAAATCAGCGGGGGTCGTCGAGCGCGGCGAATACCTGACACGCGCGGCCGACTGCGTCGTTTGCCACACGGCCGAGGGCGGCGCGCCGTTTGCAGGAGGACGCGCTTTCGTCTTGCCGTTCGGAACCCTGTACTCGACCAACATCACTCCCGATGTCGAAAGCGGCATCGGCAGTTACACCGACGCAAACTTTCTCGACGCTGTGCATAAGGGCGTCAGTCGCGGCAATACCAAGCTCTATCCGGCCATGCCGTACGCAAGCTATACCTACATGTCAGACGCCGATGCGCTGGCGATCAAAGCGTATCTCTTGACGCTTAAGCCCATTCGAGCGCCGGCACCGCCCAACACGCTGGTCTTCCCTTTCAACCAACGCAGCCTAATGAGCATCTGGTCGCTACTCTTCAACCCCGATAGGCGCTTCGAACCCAACACCGAACGCAGCGCCGAGTGGAATCGTGGCGCATATCTCGCCGAGGCCATGGAACACTGTGGTGAGTGCCATACCCCGCGGAATCTCTTCTTTGCGCTGAACAATCGAAAGAAATTCTCTGGAACAGTTCAAGCCGGCTGGCGCGCGTACAACATTACTCCTGATCGCAGGAGTGGCGTGGGAGCCTGGAGCGATGCGGACCTGATGCACTATCTCTCCATAGGGCATGCCGACGGACGGGGCACTGCGTCAGGTCCGATGGGCGAGGCGGTGGATGAAAGCATGAGTCATTTGAAGTCGAGTGACATCAGCGCAATGGTCACTTATTTGCGCTCGGTGGCAAGCGTTGCCACGTCAGATTTACCGGAACCCAACACCAATCCGGCGCCCTCCTCGTCCGCTGACCGCATGGCCGCGAACGTCGATCTGCACGGCAAGGCCATATATGAAGGCGCTTGTGTGGGCTGCCACGGTTGGACCGGGATCAGTCCCGTGATCTCCTTTGCGACGCTCACGGGAACGCGCGCAGTCAACGATCCCACGGCAAATAACGTGGCGCAGGTCATCATCAGGGGCGCGCAGCGACATACCGCCAACAGCGCAGACGACATGCCGGCATTTGGCAGCGCATATTCGGACGCCGAAATCGCGAGCGTCGCAAACTACGTCACTGCCCGATTTGGCGCCAAGGCCTCGCGATTGACTGTGGCGCACGTGGCACAGTTACGCACCGAGGATTAATTTAAAGGTCGCCATGGATCTTGGACTGATGGCTGCGTTGAAAGAGCGATCGGCGCTGAATGAGCTGGACGCGCTGAGGAAGAAGATCTCGGTCTGCCCTCCTCAGCAAACCCTCACAATTCGGCGCCTCTGGGTACAAGCGCGCCGCGTAAACTTCTGATACGGTCACTTAAGGCTTCGAGCAGCGTAGACTTGGGGGAACCAGTCTGTATCTCAGATGGTGATGTATCTCGCAGTTAGCACGGTATTGCCGCTTCAGATAGGCCCGTGGGTCATGCGAGGATGACACGGCTCCCGAACGTCCTGTCCGGATCGTGACGTTAGGATATGTCGGGTGGCCAAGGGAGGAGCATTGCAGTCGGCTTGGCCATTGCACACGGGCGTCCTTGATCCTCAAGGCCCAATCGGGGCAGCGGAACGGACTATTCTCCTGAACGCGACGGCGATCATGCTCGCCGTTATCGTGCCGGTCATCGTGCTCACATTGGTTTTTGCCTGGTGGTTCCGTTCCGGCAACCGCCGTGCGCACTATCTGCCCGACTGGTCCTATTCGGGCCGCATCGAATTAGTCACTTGGTCGATCCCCGCGCTCGTCATCATGTTCCTGGGAGGCATCGCCTGGATCAGCGCGCACGACCTGGATCCACCCGTGCCGATCCGCTCTGCCGTGACGCCCGTCGACATCGAGGTCGTGTCGCTCGATTGGAAGTGGCTCTTCATCTACCCGGATCAGGCTCTCGCCGGCGTCAACCGCCTGGTGGTGCCCGCCGGCACACCGATCCGTTTTCGCTTGACGTCGGCGACGGTCATGAATAGCTTCTTTGTGCCGCAGTTGGGCAGCCAGATTTACACAATGCCGCGCATGACGACGCGGCTCAATCTACAAGCCGACCGGCCCGGCACCTATCACGGCCTCTCGGCTCAGTTCAGCGGTGACGGCTTCTCGGACATGCGCTTCGACGTTGTCGCCTTGGCGCCAGACGCATTTAAGGAGTGGGTTACCGCAACGCGCGCGAGCGGCGGAAGGCTAGACGCCACGCGCTACGGACAGCTGGCGCAACCGGGCACCCTTGCAACACCGGCGACATTCGGCAGCGTTGCGCCGCAATTGTTCGAGGCAGTTGTTATGGGTGATGCAACTACAACAGGTCCGTCCTCCGGCGAGAGCTCGCCACACTCGGGAAACTGACATGCTGGGCAAGCTCAGCTGGGCCGCCGTTCCGCTCGATCAGCCTATCCCGATGGCGGCCTCGGTCCTGGTGGTCGCCGGCATCATGGCGACCCTTGCGCTCGTGACCGCAAAGGGCTGGTGGCCCTATCTCTGGCGCGAGTGGATCACGAGCGTCGATCACAAGCACATCGGCGTCATGTACGTGCTGCTGGGGCTTGTGATGCTGGTGCGCGGATTCATCGACGCGATCATGATGCGCTCGCAACTTGCTATCGCGGCCGGCGGTGCTCAAGGCTATCTGCCGCCGGAACATTACGATCAGATCTTCTCCGCCCACGGCACGATCATGATCTTCTTCGTGGCCATGCCCTTCGTCATCGGGTTGATGAACGTGGTCCTGCCGCTGCAACTCGGCATTCGCGACGTCGCCTTCCCGGTACTCAATTCCGTGAGCTTGTGGCTCACCGCCGCGGGCGTACTCCTCGTCAATCTCTCACTCGTCGTCGGCGAATTCGCGCGCACCGGCTGGCTTGCCTATCCACCACTGTCGGAGCTTGCCTACTCGCCCGGCGTCGGCGTTGACTACTATCTGTGGGCTTTGCAGATATCCGGCGTTGGCTCACTCTTAACCGGCATCAATTTCACGACCACGATCCTGAAAATGCGCGCGCCGGGGATGGGTTATGGCCAGATGCCGATCTTCTGCTGGACGGCGCTCGCCTCAAGTCTGCTGATCATCGCCGCCTTTCCGATCCTGACCGGCACCTTCGCGATGCTGCTGCTCGACCGCTATCTCGGCTTTCACTTCTTCACCAATGACCTTGGCGGCAACGCCATGATGTATGTCAACCTCATCTGGGCATGGGGCCACCCGGAAGTCTACATCCTGATCCTGCCCGCCTTCGGCGTGTTTTCCGAAGTGATCGCCACCTTCTCGGGCAAACCCATATTTGGCTACCGTTCGATGGTGATCGCAACCATGGCGATCTGCGTGCTCTCCTTCATGGTGTGGCTGCACCATTTCTTCACGATGGGCGCCGGCGCGGACGTCAACGCCGTCTTCGGCATCATGACCATGATCATCGCCGTACCCACCGGCGTGAAGGTCTTCAACTGGCTCTTCACCCTGTATGGCGGCCGCATCCGCTTCAACGTGCCGATCTACTGGGCGCTTGGATTCATGGTCACGTTTGTGATCGGCGGCATGACGGGAGTTCTGATGGCCGTGCCGCCAGCGGATTTCGTGCTGCATAACAGCCTCTTTCTGGTTGCGCATTTCCACAACGTCATCATCGGCGGTGTGCTGTTCGGTGCGTTCGCGGGCTACACGTACTGGTTTCCAAAAGCGTTCGGCTTTACGCTCGATGAGCGACTCGGCAAGGCCGTCTTCTGGTGCTGGTTCATCGGCTTCTATCTCGCATTCATGCCGCTCTACGCCCTGGGGCTCATGGGGGCTACCCGGCGCATGCAGCATTATGCCGACCCCGGCTGGCAGCCTCTGATGCTGGTTGCGCTGGTGGGTGCAATCGTGATTCTTGCCGGACTCGTGCTCACGATCCTGCAGCTCGTGATCAGCATCCGCACGCGCGAGCGTCGACGTGATCTGACCGGTGATCCTTGGAACGGCCGCACGCTCGAGTGGTCGACGTCCTCGCCACCGCCGCCGTGGAATTTCGCACGCCTCCCGCAGGTGGAGGGTATCGATGCGTACTGGGAAATGAAGCAGAAAAGAAAAGAGTCGACCGCAGCTTCTACGGAGGGACAGTTGCAGGCGATCTGGGTGCCTAAATCGAGCGCCATCGGCTTCGTGACAGCGTTCTTCGCCGTGGTCATGGGTTTTGCGCTCATCTGGCACATCTGGTGGATGGCGGTGGCGGGCCTGGTGGGGATCGTGCTGGGAGCACTCGTTCACGCTTGGCGCGCAGAGGACGAGGTCGAAATCCCCGTCGAGACTCTCGCCGCACTCGAGCGCGCCCGTCCTGGAGCCGGAGCGGCCGCATGAGCGCTCTCGAGGCCACGGGCACTTCCGCACCTTTACCTGATTACGAGATACCGTTCTCCCGGCGCGGCCCTGCCGCAACTCGCGACGTCGTCGCGTTCGGCTTTTGGTTGTTCCTGCTGAGCGATATCGTCATCTTTGCGACACTGTTTGCTGGCTACGCCGTGCTCTCGGGTCAGACGGCGGGCGGGC
>Ga0302326_10030370_pt1 | contig 10819 bp, 10 predicted proteins | sample Palsa_T0_3_FD_202264 | JGI IMG/M metagenome (GOLD analysis project Ga0302326, IMG submission 202264) | Peat permafrost microbial communities from Stordalen Mire near Abisko, Sweden - Palsa_T0_3 | ecosystem: Environmental > Terrestrial > Soil > Palsa > Peat permafrost | place: Sweden: Abisko...
GGAGGCTGCAGCGTTTTGCGATGGATGCGCTGCACGAAAGTGGAGCTCCGCTACCTTTTACACCCGGACCAGAGACAGGCAAGCGGGTGGCATTAATCGGTGGCGGGCCTACATCACTGGCCTGCGCTGCTGAGCTGCGGAGGCGTGGGATACGCTCGGAGATATTTGATGCGCGGCCTCTGCCCGGTGGTCTGAACACCTATGGTATCGCCGAATACAAGTTGACGCTGAGCGCGAGCTTGAGAGAGATAGACCTGCTCACACAGCTTGGCGTGGAGTTTCACTTCAACACGACGGTAGATGCGGAGAAACTCGTTGAGATTGAAGCGAAGTATGATGCGGTGTTCCTGGGCGTAGGACTGGGTGCGATTCATAAGCTGGGAATCGCGGGAGAAGAGATGCCCGGCGTTACGAATGCTCTGGACTTTATTGCCGGATACAAGAGCGGAAAGATCACAAGTTCGCCAGCGCGGGTCGCTGTGATAGGTGCTGGTAATACGGCGATTGACGCGGCTAATGCCGCGGTTCGACTGGGAGCGAAAGAGGTGACGATGGTCTATCGCCGCGGGCCAGAGCAGATGTCGGCCTTCGATTTTGAATATGAGCATGCCAAGCAAGAGGGCGTGAAATTTCTTTGGCATGTAATGCCGAGCGCGCTGAAGGGCAGCAGCAAGATCGAGGCGCTCGAGCTGCAAGAGTTGGAAACAACGGCAGACGGATCTCTGGTGCCGAAGGCCGGAGCGACGAAGACGCTGGCTGTGGACCTGGTGGTGATGTCGATTGGGCAGGCAACGCATACGGATTTTCTGGAAGGCGGCAAGGTGAAGCTGGAGCGCGGCAAGATTGTGATTGACCGCACGACCGGTCAGACCTCGAACCCAAGGTATTTTGCTGGAGGCGACTGCACCAATGGTGGCCGTGAAGTTGTGGACGCCGTAGCGGATGGAAAGCGAGCAGGCATTGCGATGGCAGCCTGGCTGGCTTCAGAAAGGCTGGAGGGACATCATGCCAACGCTTGAGACGACGTTTGCGGGCATCAAGTGCCTGAACCCTTTCTGGCTGGCAAGCGCGCCACCGACCAACTGCGGCGAGCAGATTATGCGCGCATTCGACGCGGGCTGGGGTGGCGCGGTATGGAAGACGATTGGCGCGCCGATTACCAATGTGAGCTCGCGCTACTCGGCAATCGACTGGGCTGGGCAGAAGATGATGGGGTTCAACAATATTGAGTTGATCTCCGACCGGCCGACAGAAGTGAATCTCGCTGAGATTGCTGAGGTGAAGCGACGCTATCCGAAGCATGTGGTGATCGCGTCGCTGATGGTGGAGAGCAAACGCGAGACGTGGCATGAGATGGTGGCACGCGCTGAAGATGCGGGCGCAGATGGGCTGGAGCTGAATTTCGGCTGTCCGCATGGAATGAGCGAGCGTGGCATGGGCTCTGCCGTGGGGCAGGTGCCGGAGTATTGCCAGCAGATTACGGAATGGGTGAAGGAGAAGGCGCGTACACCGGTAATTGTGAAGCTGACGCCGAACATCAGCGACATTCGTCTGCCGGCGCGGGCCGCCAAGCGCGCAGGAGCAGATGCACTCAGCGCGATCAACACCATCAACTCGATTACAGGGATCGATCTGGATACCCTGGAGCTCCGGCCTAATGTTGATGGCAAGAGCTCACACGGCGGATATTGTGGGCCGGCAGTGAAACCTATCGCGCTGAATATGGTGCAGCAGGTGATGGGCGATCCCACTGCGGCGCTACCGATGTCCGGCATAGGCGGCATTGGCACATGGCAGGACGCAGCGGAGTTCATCCTGCTCGGAGCAGGGACAGTGCAGGTATGCACAGCGGCGATGCACTATGGCTATCGAATCGTTGAAGACATGAGCGACGGCCTGCTAGCGTGGATGCGCAAGAAGGGCTACAACACCATTGACGACTTCCGCGGACTGAGCCTGCCCAATGTGCGTGAGTGGAAGAACCTGAATCTTAATTTCCGAGTTGTGGCTGAGATTCATGCGGACAAGTGCATTGGCTGCCAGCTTTGCTACACGGCGTGCTGGGATGGAGCGCACCAGTGCATCCATCTGGACCGAACGGATGGCGGCATGGACATCATCGTGAAGGGAACTGATCCGCGCTACACGATGCATGAGCCCAACCCGCATGGAAAGCCTACCCCGGCGATGGTCTCTGCACAGTCCGCGAAACTGATTTCGACAACACCTATAGCGAAGCTTGATTTAAATGGTGCTGGCGTAAACAGCGCCGTGACTCCACTCGAGCGCATACCGCGCGTGGATGTGGATGAATGTGTTGGCTGCAACCTGTGCTCGCTGGTGTGCCCCGTGCCGGAGTGCATCACGATGGAACGAGTGGAGGATGGCCTGCCATTCCAGAGCTGGGAAGAGCGTGTGGCTGCCGGAGCGGCGAAACAAGGCGCCGCAGACGCGGGAAATCCAAACCTCTAGATGTTGCGGGAGATGTAGCGATGGGAATTTTGATAAAAAACGGGACCGTGGTGAGTTCAAAGGACTCTCAGAAGCTCGACGTACTGATCTCCGGGGAAATTATCGCGAGAGTGGGCGCGGGCATTAGTGATGCAGGCCATGAGGTAGTGGATGCCACAGGCCTACTGGTGATGCCCGGCGGAATTGATGTACATACACACCTGGACATGCCGTTTGGCGGCACAACGTCCGCTGATGATTACACAACCGGCACTCAAGCCGCGGCCGTAGGTGGAACGACAACACTGATTGATTTCGCATTGCAAAATCAAAGGGGGACTCTGAAAGAAGCGCTCGACATCTGGCTGAAGAAATCCGACAACAAGGCGTGCGTAGACTTTTCGCTGCATATGGCTGTGACTAACCTGCACGGTGAAGGCGGTGCGGAGACGCTGCAAGAGATGGAAGAGATGACGAAGTTTGGAATTTCAAGCTTCAAACTCTTCATGGCTTATCCCAATGTGCTGATGATTGACGATGGGCTGATGTTCAAGGTGATGCAGAAGGCCACGGAACTGAATGCGTTGTGTTGCATCCATGCGGAGAACGGAAGCGCGATTGATATTGTGGTAGCACAGATGATCGCGGAGGGTAAGACAGCGCCACATTATCATGCGCTCTCGCGCAGCGTGAAGGCTGAAGCTGAAGCAACGCACCGTGCGATCGCGCTGGCTGATATGGCTGGATGCGCTGTGTACATTGTGCATTTGTCGAATGAGGCCGCGCTTGCGGAGCTGAAGTTCATGCAAGCCCGTGGTGCTCGAGCCCTGGCAGAGACCTGCACACAATACCTGGTGCTTTCGATTGAAGATCAAATGCCGGGCAAGAACTGGGAGGAGGCGAAGTATGTGTTCACGCCTCCGCTACGCGAAAAGTGGAACCAGGAACCGTTGTGGGGCGCACTGAAAGATGGATCGCTGAGTGTGGTCTCGACGGACCATTGTCCATTTCGTTTCAAGGACCAGAAAGAGCTGGGGCGCAGCGACTTTCGCAAAATTCCGAATGGTGGACCGGGAGTTGAGAACCGTTTGCAAATCCTGTGGTACTTCGGAGTGAATGCGGGGAAGATTACGCCGGAACAATTTGTCGCATTGAGTTGCACCAATCCGGCGAGGATTTTTGGGATGGAAAAACAGAAGGGAAGCATCGCGCCTGGGTTGGACGCAGATGTGATGCTGTGGGACCCAAACGTGGACTATACCATTTCCGCTGCGACGCAGTGCATGAACACCGACTACAATATGTTTGAAAGTTGGAAAGTTAAGGGCAACGCGGCCAAGGTGTTCAGCCGCGGCGAGCTGGTGGTGGACAACGTGAAGCAACCGGGAAAATTCCTGGGCGCGACTGGTCGCGGACGATTCGTTAAGCGCGAAGCGAATGCGGGAGGCCTGGCTTGATGCAGCCACCCATCGCTGTGATGGACCCGGGAGAGCCACAGAAGCTTGTGGGCAGTGAGACTGCGCCAGACCCGCGCCTTTACAACAGCGATCTTGCGCCTACGGTGCCTGAGCAGCGCACGTGGACCACATACAACTACATCGCGTTGTGGTTTTCCATGTCGATGGAAGTGACGACGTACATGCTGGCGGCAAGCCTGATTGCGGGCGGCATGAATTGGAAACAAGCGGTGGGCACAATTCTACTTGGCAACTTAATTGTGCTGATTCCGATGCTGCTGAATGCGCATGCAGGTGCGAAATACGGAATACCGTTTCCTGTGTTTGTGCGCGCTAGCTTTGGACCGGTGGGCGCAAACATCCCGGCAATGCTGCGCGCGATTGTTGCGTGCGGCTGGTTCGGAATTCAAAGTTGGATCGGCGGACAGGCAATTGCCGCAATGGTTGTGGTGCTGTGGCCTCAGGCAGAACACATGCCGAGCGTGACCTGGATCTGCTTTCTTGGGTTTTGGCTACTGAATATGGTGGTGGTGTGGCGCGGTGTAGAGTCCATCCGCTTTCTGCAAAGCTATTCTGCCCCACTGATGCTTGTCTTGGGCCTGGCGCTACTGTTTTTCATGGTGCATAAGGCAGGTGGGTTTGGGCCAATGCTGTCAGCGCCGAGCAAGTTCTCGACACGAAGTTCGTTTTTGCACTTCTTTTTTCCATCGTTGACTGCGATGGTTGGCTACTGGGCTACATTGAGCCTGAACATTCCGGACTTTACGCGCTATTCGAAATCACAGGGATCACAAATTGGTGGGCAGGCGTTTGGTCTTCCGGTTTCGATGACGCTGTATTCGTTCATTGGGATCGCAGTAACGTCGGCTTCTACGGTTGTGTTCGGTGAGCCGATCTGGAATCCGGTGACGTTGCTGGGCAAATTTCATCAGCCCTGGCTTGCCTTTCTAGGTCTCGTGGGCCTGCTGATTGCAACTTTGAACGTAAATATCGCCGCGAATGTGGTTTCGCCTTCCAACGATTTTTCGAATCTGGCGCCGCGGCTGATCAGCTTTCGAACGGGTGGTTTGATCACAGGATTTCTGGGGCTGGCGATGATGCCGTGGAAGCTGATGGCAACCTTCGGCAGCTATATCTTTACCTGGCTTGTGGGCTACTCGGGTTTGCTGGGGCCGGTGGCGGGGATTATGGTGACGGATTATTTCCTGGTCCGGCATACCCGGCTGGATAGCTATTCGCTCTATCGGCGCGGTGGAATTTATGAATACACGAATGGAATTAATCCGCGCGCAATTGTTGCTCTGGTGCTGGGCATAGGCGCTGCGCTGGTTGGACGATTCGTGTCTGAAGTAGCATTTCTTTATGACTATGCATGGTTCGTTGGGTTCTTTTTGTCCGGCGGACTGTATTACTTGATGATGCTTGGGCACCGCGTACCGCGCGTGCAGGAAGTGGAAGGATAAAAAGATGAGCCCGACTGATGTAATGGAAAAGACGATGACCTCCGCGGAAGTAGTGCAAATTACCAAGGACACGAACTATGGCACATGGAGGTTCCAGAAGGGATGGAACCCGCTGCACATTGTCGACGCCGAGGGTTGCTACATCAAGGATACGAATGGCAAGAAGTATCTCGACTTCAGTTCGCAGCTCATGTGCATGAACCTGGGGCACAAAAACCCGGCCGTGATTGCGTCCATCACGAAGCAAGCCGAAGAGTTGGCCTATGCAATGCCGGGCTATGCGACGACTGCTCGCGCTGAGCTGAGCAAGCTGCTGCTGGAGGTTCTACCGAAGGGGCTGAACAAGTTTTTCTTCACTACCAGCGGAACGGATGCGAATGAAGCCGCATTCAAGATTGCGCGCATGTATACGGGCAAGTCAAAAATTATCGCAAGATACCGCAGCTATCACGGGTCGACCTCCGGCAGCATCGCTGCCACGGGAGACCCTCGGCGCTGGGCGATGGAGCCGCGCGGCAAGGGGCCGGGCATCATCTTTGGGCCGGAGGTGCATTGCTACAAGTGCCCTATTCAGCACACCTATCCTGAGTGCGGAATCGCCTGCGCGGATTACCTGGAGCACATGATCCGTAATGAGAGTGATGTCGCAGCCGTGTTGGTAGAGCCGATTGTCGGAACCAATGGCGTACTTGTGCCACCCGCGGAATATATGCCGAAACTGCGCAAAATCTGCGATGAGACCGGTGTGTTGCTGATTGCTGACGAGGTGATGAGCGGCTGGGGGCGCGCAGGCGAGTGGTTCGCGATGAACCTGTGGGACGTAACGCCGGACATCCTGTGCACGGCTAAGGGAATTACGAGCGCGTATGTGCCGCTGGGTCTATGCGCGACCTCGGAAAAGATTGGCGACTTTTTCCAGGACCACTACTTCGCGCACGGCCACACCTATGAGGCGCATCCGATGACGCTGCTACCGGCAGTAGCAACGATCAATGAGATGAAAAGACTGAAGCTAGTGGAACGGGCACGGGAACTGGGTGAGTTTGTGGAAAGCAGGTTAAAAGCTCTCAAGGAAAAGCACATAAGTGTTGGTGACGTGCGCGGCAAGGGCCTGTTCTGGGCGGTTGACCTGGTGAAGAATCAGAAGTCGAAGGAGCCTTTCAACACTTACACGGACAAGGTTTCCGGTAAACCATTGCTGGTTGACCAGATTGCCGCCAAGACGATGGCCGACGGTGTGATTATTCAGGCATGGGTCTCGCATTTTGTGATTGCACCACCGCTGATCGTTACGCGCGAGGAGTTGCAACGCGGGATCGATACGCTGGATAAGTATCTTTCCATCGCCGACGAACAGTGCACAGCATAGCTCTAAATAGCTGAAAAGGAATTACCTAACCAGCATCTGGCAAGACGGCGGATGCTGGCTAGATTTTCGTTTGACATATTCCTATATAGGAATGTAATGTTTCAACATGGCAAGAGCGAGCACAACCTCTGATGCGTTCAACGCTGTGGCTGAGCCGCGGCGTCGGGAGATTTTGCTCTATCTCGCCAGCGCAGAGCGGCCCGTTGGTGAAATTGTTCTCGCGCTGGGTATGGAGCAGCCTTCGGTCTCCAAGCACCTACGCGTGCTGCGTGATGTTGGGCTGGTGCGGATGCGCTGCCAGGGCCGACAGAAGCTATACCGCACCAACGCTGAAGCGATACGCCCGCTGCATGAGTGGGCTGGGATCTTCGAGCGCTATTGGCAGCACCAGTTGAATCGAGTAAAGGAACTCGCGGAAGCGACAGTCCGCCGAAGCTCAGTCGCACCGAAATCCCCGAACCCCAATCCCAAGGAGAAATCATGATTCCCACCGAACAGACTCTCGAAGACCTCACCCTGACGATCAACCAGGAGATCCACGTACAGGCGCCGCTGGATGTAACCTTTGCCGCGCTGCTGGAGCAACTGGGGCCACGCAATCAAACGCCCGACGGTAAATCTCTCAACATGAAGATTGAGCCGTGGCCCGGTGGAAGGTGGTACCGCGACATGGGTAACAGCAATGGGCATTTCTGGGCCAACGTGAAGGCCATCATGCGGCCAACGTTGCTGGAGTTTGCCGGGCCGCTGTTCGCCTCGTTCCCGTTCGTTTCTAACGTGCAATATCGTCTGAGTGAAGTCGATGGCGGGACCTTAATTGTTTTCCGGCATAGTGCGCTTGGCTTTGTCTCCGAAGAGCACAAGGCGGGGATGGACAAAGGCTGGACTTCGATGAACGAACGCGTTCGCGTGCAAGCCGAGGCCGACTGACAACAGCCCATATCGCGATCACCGTATCGTGTTTACCAGTCGCAACCGACGAGTTGCCAACGAGGAGAAAAGCATGTGCCCAGCATGTCTAACAACCGTAGTGCTTATTGCCGGCAGCGTCACCTTTGCGGGCGGAATTGCGACAATTGCAATCAGAAAATTCGGCATGAAGAGTGCCATAGACGATAACTTCGCTACGCCCCTATCCGAAACCGAGAGGAGGAATCTATGAAGAATTTCTTTGAGGGCGCGACATTGGAAGAATCGAAGCAACGAATCTTTCTGTTGCAGCCGAATAGCAAAGCCTTGTGGGGAAAGATGGATCCTGCTCAGGCACTTGCCCATTGCTCCGCGTCCATGGAAATTGCATTGGGAAGACCTTCCCAGCCGAGAATCCTGCTGGGAAGGCTGTTTGGGGCCATGGCAAAGAAGTCGATGCTGGTCAAAGGCGAGCCGATGCGGCGAAACTCGATGACCGAGAAGAGTTGTCTCGTGACGGACGAACGGAATTTTTTCGTGGAGAAGCAACGGCTGCTCGAATTGATAGAGAAGTTCGCCGCGGGCGGGCCTGCGATATGTACAACGCGTCCGCACTTCTTTTCGGGACGCTGACCCCGGAGGAATGGGCGATATTGATGTATCGGCATTTAGACCATCATCTACGCCAGTTCAACACTTAGGAGAAGAACACGCGGCGAGGATTGGTGAAGGTCTTCGATGCGGCGGCAAGTTCGCGGATGCTGGTGGCAGACTGCGAAGGGATGGAAAATTGAGGAGAGATCATGATGCCAACAGGAATGATGGAGAACCGGAAAGTAGTGTCACGAGATGAATGGCTGACTGCACACGCGGACCTTTTGATCCGCGAGAAGCGGCTCACACGCGAGCGAGATGCGCTGGCCGCCGCGCGCAGGCGGATGCCGTGGCTGGCCGTGGAGAAGAGATATGAGTTCGATGGGCCTAATGGCAACGCCAGCCTGCTCGATCTGTTTGAGGGGCGCCAGCAGCTGATCGTCTACCGCGCCTTTTTCGATCCCGGTGTGTTCGGCTGGCCGGAGCACGCCTGCCGCGGCTGCTCCTTTGGCGCTGACCAGGTTGCGCACCTTGCCCATCTGAATGCCCGTAATACCACGCTCGCTTATGCTTCGGGTGCGCCGCAGCTGGACATTCAGCGATTGAAGGAGCGCATGGGCTGGAAAATGCCCTGGTACACCATCACCGATGATTTTGACGCTGATTTCGGTGTCGATCAATGGCACGGCCACAACGTGTTCTTTCGCACCGGCGACCGGATTTTCCGCACGTACTTTATCAACAACCGCGGCGATGAAGCGATGGGAACCACTTGGAGCTTCCTCGACATCACGCCGTTCGGCCGACAGGAAACATGGGAAGACTCACTGGCAGGCTACCCTCAGACCGAGCCTTACAAGTGGTGGAACTGGCACGACAACTACGCTGCTGAGGCCGCACCTAATCCAGGGTGGGTAGATATGATCACCGACCCCGCAGGAGCTGCAATCCGAAGGCGTGAGGCGGAACTCCAAAGCATGGCTACGCCACGGAGCAGGCCCTGTTGCTCTGCTGAAGGCGATTCGTAAAACGCCCACAAGCACACTGAAAGGAATCAATATGCCCATTGCGCAATCCTCTCCATCGATAGCAGAGTTGTTTCTGGAAGAATTTGAAATTCAAGCCTCTGTCACGCGGAAGTTCTTGGAGCGTCTACCGGAAGCCAAGTTGACATGGAAGCCCCACGAGAAATCTATGACCGCCGGGCAGCTAGCCTATCATCTAGCCTCTGTGCCCGGCGAAGTTGTCCAATTCGTCAAAGACAATCCGGCGCAGGCTCCCGAGTCATTCACGTTTCCTCAACCGGGGAGTCGCCAGGAGATTCTTGGGAAATTTGAAGATTGTGTTGCGACGGTGCGTGAAATATTGCCAACGTACGATAACGAGGCCATGTCTGAAACATGGCGCATGTTTGACGGCGATAAGGAAGTTTTAAGCAAGCCGCGTTCTGCATTCCTGCGCAACGTCATGTTCAGCCACTGGTATCAGCACCGTGGCCAGTTCAGCGTGTATTTGCGGTTGCTCAACGTGCCGGTACCGATGAGCTGGGGGCCAAGCGCCGATGAGCAGTAGCCTCTATTCACGCGCTTTGTGGGAAGCGACCTGCTCGATACCGCCGCTGGCCGAAGCAACGAAGATTTCACGATACATGCGAGCGCCCGAAAGGTCGCGGTAGTCGAGCGTGAGACGCGGACCTTCAAGCGTGAGGTTGACGAAGCCGTTCCAGCCGGCGGTGTCACCCTGGCCGATGGGGTAATCGTGGCGCGGGTCGTAGAAGACCAGCGGCGCCCGGTTGCCTTCGGGTGGCGTCACTTCCACGGGCATGCCGCCGTGGCCGATGCAGCGGCCGAAGCAGCGCAGATTGCCGTCTGGCGAGTAACGATCGTAGATGGCCAAGCGATGTTCGTGGCCCCACAGCCAAAGCAGGTCCTGTCCATAGAAAAACTCGCGCAGCTGCTCAGCGGGTCGTGGGTAGACCTCATCGGGGAAGGCGCTGAAGTACTGGTGGTGAGAGAGCAGCAGCGTGGTCTTGGGGTTCTCCTGCGGGCGGACGTTGGTGCGCAGCCAGTCAAGGATGGACTGCTCGAGATGCGCGTCGCCGCTAATCGATTGAATGCTGGCGAGACCGGGAAGCGACCCGAGGATGGGGATGCCGGTTGAGTTGTAACCGGTATCGAGGCCGATAATGCGCCAGTGGTCTGACTCGAGACAGAAGAACGCGGCGCGCTGTTTTTGACCCGGCGCGGGTGAACACCAATCCAGCATCTGCGTGTAATAGGGTTTACCTCCGCCATAGAGCTCATGGTTGCCGGGCAGCGTGAGTGTGCCCACTGCGCCGCGCGGGAAGGCGACTGGGGTGTGGTCGCTGGTCTTGATGCCGAAAAAATTCTCCTGCACCTCGGATTCATCTCCGACGTAGTAGACGTCGCCAAGATGCACGGTGTAGTCCGGGCGGGAGCAGGACATCTGCTCGGCGATGGAGAAGGCTTCCTGCGTGCCGGTGCCCCAGTCCGCAACAATGGAGAGGCGAATCACAGATCCCTTGTCTTCCGCGCGCAGTGGATAGATGCCGTCCT
>Ga0302326_10030372_pt1 | contig 10818 bp, 10 predicted proteins | sample Palsa_T0_3_FD_202264 | JGI IMG/M metagenome (GOLD analysis project Ga0302326, IMG submission 202264) | Peat permafrost microbial communities from Stordalen Mire near Abisko, Sweden - Palsa_T0_3 | ecosystem: Environmental > Terrestrial > Soil > Palsa > Peat permafrost | place: Sweden: Abisko...
GAGCAGGCAGCGGCGATTGAGCACGAGATCAAATTTGCGTCGGATGAAGCCTCGCGGCTGGAGGACGAAGAGTTCTTAAGCCTGGAGCGCACCGAGGCGCAGGAAGCGGCTCTGGCTGCGGCGCGCGCGGAGGTGGAACTGCTGGCTGGGGCTCTGGAAAAAACGCGGGCACGCGTGGCGCTGCGGCAGCAGGAGTTCAATGCGGAGCTGGCCGGGCTGAATGCGGAGCGCGAGGGGCTGCGGCAGGTGATTGAGCCGGAGTGGCTCACGCGGTTTGACCGGCTTTCCGGCTCGCGGGGCACAGGACTGGCACGGGCTGAGAATCAACAGTGCAATGGCTGCCGGATGGGTGTGCGTCCGCAGACATGGAACCAGCTTCGCGAAGGCGAACTACTGACCTGCGACAGTTGCGGAAGGCTGCTTTACTGGGATCCGGCATTTGCCCCGGCGCCCAAATCTCCGCAAGCGGCGGGACCGGAGACAAAATCCAAAGCCAGGAAATCGCAGGCCGGAGACTAGGTTTGCGGTGTATCTGCGTGGACATGATTGTGTCCCCCTATTTCCCCAGAGCCGCTTTGCCTCGGTGGTTCTCGGCGATACGCACCTCGTCCGCGCCGTTCGCTATGTCAGCTTGAATCCGGTGCGTGCCCGGCTGGTCGCCAAGACCGAAGAATGGAAGTGGTCCAGCGTTCGCGCACACCTGTCCGGGGTAGACGATGCGCTGGTCACGGTGCGGCCTGTCCTGGATAGGATTCCGCACCTCAAGGAGTTGCTGCAAGTGGAAGCGGAGGACGACTTCAGCGAAAAGCGCCGTGCCGAAGCACGAGACGCCCGCTCGGCGCGCCCGAGCTCGTCACCGCCGTTGAGAATCTTCTGGGACGCAAGATCGCTCGCCGCGCCCTGATATAACTGAAACTTCGCTTAGAGCGGCGTCCTCGGGTCATCGACACCATGCCGCTCAAATCTCGTCCAGGTGGCGCTCGAGTTCAGCGGTGTATTCCTTCAACTTATTCGGCCCTCCAGCAAAGTCTCGAGTATTGAAAACAAAGGCGCAATCAATCCCGTTTGCTCGGGAAGAAACAAGGCTACTAGTCCCTGGCAAGCTCCCGGTCCGTGCAGACCGGGATGCGCGACCCCCTAAACCCCATACGGCATTACGACAGCTGAACAGTGCCAAAGTTTCTGCATTTGTCATCAGGCCACCCGCGCTATCGTGGAGTTCAGGAACAAAACTTCCACCGTACGCGGCAGGAAGAATTTCGGACGATTTAGGATCGAGTTGACTTGGTCCCGACCCACCACTTATGTACCAGACTTCTCGCGGGTTCCTGGGTCGGACAAGAAGCCTCGACAAAAACACGTTAGAGCAATCGCTTTCAGGATTCAGACCAGACCGAATGTGGTCAATGTAAGATTTCTCGGTCAGCTTCTCAATCACAAGACCGAGTAACAGGTATCCAAAATTCGAGTAAGACTTAGATTGTGTCGTGTTGAAGTTCTGACTCCCAGGGGTGAATTGCAGTTTCTTCCCATACATGTATCGGGCCAGGTCGAATTTGGACAGCGGTTGGCTGGAACGAACTTCAATGGCAATTTGCCTCGCCGCAAACATTGGATCCCACTCGGTTCCCGGGATCCGAGTGCCGTCTTTTGCAACGAAGCTTTCGTGATCATTCCAACCACCAGCGTGATCAATAAGATGCTGGACGGTTATTTGGTCAATACGCGGGTCGGGTTTGTCTTTCTGAACTAACGGAGACATGATGCCAAGCATCGGGAAGACAGCAGCTTCAGCATCCAGCACTCCTTGAGAGCGAAGTCCCGTGATCGCTGCGCAGGTAAACATCTTGCTGCAACTCGCAATGCGAAACAAGCTGCGATTGTCCACGGGTGAGAATCCCTTAGGCGGCTTCGAACTGAACGCTCTGCTCAGCAGTACGCTTCCATCGCGGGCGACGGCAATTTGACCAGCGCTGATCCCGGTTTGTTCCATAAAGTTTTTGGTGAGAATCTCAATTGCGTGCAGGTTGTCCGTACCGGCACTCGGCGGAACTTGCGCTCCTGCTTCGAATTCAAGGCTGGGCGTGACCCCTCTGGCCGCCAAAAGGGAAAAGTGATGTAGCCCGAATGGAGCGACCGCGATAGTCCCAGCCGCGCAGGTTCGAAGAAACTTTCGCCTTGAGGTCATCGCCGTCTCACCGCAGATCTTTCTACCGGTCCTTTCGCAATCAGGATATTAAAGCACAGCGGTAATGGCATGGGTGCTTCAATTCAGGAGGCACGAGGCTTCTGCTTTCCGCCTTCCGACGCAACGCTCCCTGATTAGCACGCCGATGGGCGAAAAGTGTCGTTGCGGCGAGTCGTCCGAATGAGCCGTGGGTGGCTCATCGACCTAGCGGAGCGAGCGCGGTCTTGGTGCTTTGCGATTCTGCCCGAACCAGTTGAGCCGCCGGTCGAAGCGGGATGGGTTGCGGCGGCGGGGCCTGGTGCATGGTGACGATGATGGCGCAAGCTGGTTTCTTCCCCGCACACTGGTAGGAGTGCGGCGTGCTGGCATCAAAGTAAATGGCATCGCCGGGTTCAAGCGTGCAGGCTTGGTCGCCGTGATGAATATCCAGTTCGCCATCCAGCACGTAGAGGAACTCAAAGCCGGGATGCATGTGGGCCTTGGTTTCCATATCTTTGGAGAGCGGAACAAACTCGGCAAAGTAGGGGTCCATGTAGCGGTCGGGGACCATGTAAGCCAGACTCTCGAAGTAATAGGTGGGAGCAGCGACGCCGGTTTGGGGCAAACGGACACGCTCTTTGCGGCGGTGAATCCTGAAAACGGCGTTCGGCTCGGATTCAAAGAAATACGATAGGTCCTTGGAGAAGACCATGGCGATACGGGAGAGATTGCGCAATGTGGGTACAACGCGGCCGGTCTCAAGCTGGGAGAGGAAACTGGCGGAGAGGCCGGTGTGCTTGCCCAACTCGACCAGGCCCATGGACTTCTTGAGCCGCAAGCGCTTGATGCGCTCGCCGATCCGCTTTTCGGCAATGAAGCGCTCAGCGGTCTCGGGATCAACCTGTGTCTTTTGCGTCTCTTCGCTTTTGACTGCGGTCGAATCGCTCATTGCATCTCCTTAAGGAATTAGAATGCGACCCAGGGTCAAATGTTGTCCACATCAAATAATTTTCTTGTGCGGTTAAAGTTTCACTGAAAATGCAGGCGAGAATTTTCACAAGGGGGAAAGTTAAATCCATTCTGGCAATGACAGCTCGATTTCACGAAGAGTGCTGCTCTCCGGCGCTTCCGGCATGCTGGGGGCGGCGGTGCGCCAGGCGCTGGGCGCGCATGGCATTGATGCCGTGCAACTGGTGCGGCGCGAAGCGGGTGGACCGGATGAACTGAGGTGGAATCCGGCGGCTGGGCAACCGATTGCAGATATTGAACGCCTTGAAGGCCTGGACGCCGCCATTCATCTCTCCGGCGCGAACGTGGCTGCGCACCGTTGGACCTCGGCATACAAGCGTGAGATTTGGGCAAGCCGGGTGGACTCGACTCATGCGCTGGCGACTGCGCTGGCAGGCTTGCGGCAGCATCCCAGGGTGCTGCTGGCGGCTTCAGCAACCGGCGTATATGGTGACCGGCGCGACGAAATTCTGGATGAACGCGCGGGGCCGGGAAAGGGATTTCTGGCCGACCTTTGCAGGGAGTGGGAAGCTGCGGCGCGGCCGGCGGCGGAGGCGGGGATCCGCGTGGTAAACCTGCGCTTTGGCGTGGTGCTGGGGCCGGGGGATGGAGCGCTGGGAAAGATGCTGCCGCTGTTCCGGCTGGGGCTGGGAGGAAGGCTGGGGTCAGGACAGCAATGGATGAGCTGGGTGGGGCTTGCGGATGCAGTCGACGCAATTCTGTTTCTCCTCGACACGCCTGCGCTTGCCGGGCCGATGAACGTGACTGCTCCCGAGCCGGTGACCAACGCGGAATTTACGCGCGCCCTTGCAGCAGCGGTTCATCGGCCAGCCATTTTGCCTGCGCCGGCGTTTGCGCTGCGCCTGGCGCTGGGCGAGATGGCAGATGAGGCGCTGCTGGCCAGCGCAAGGGCGGTTCCGGCCAAGCTGCTTGAGGCGGGGTTCCGATTCGCGCAGCCTACGATCGGTGCGGCGCTGGCCGCTGCGCTGTTGCGCGCCCGGTAGGCCTTTGCTGCGAGTTATCCTAAAGAGTCTGGCCACGAAGCATTCCCGCGGCCGCCAAGGAAACCTTGTATGCCCGATGAAGCCGCAGTAAGCGCAACCCAAGCCGCGCCTGTAACTACGATCGCCAATCTCGGCGAGCACGAAGGCCAATCCGTAACCCTGCGCGGATGGCTGTATAACCTGCGCGAGAGCGGCAAGCTGCTGTTCCCCATCTTTCGCGACGGAACGGGGACGGTGCAAGGCGTGGCGCATGTGAAGGGTGTGCCGGCGGAGGTGTTTGAGGCGCTCAAGGGGCTGACGCAGGAATCGTCTGTCATTGTGACGGGCAAAGTGCGTGCCGACAAGCGCGCGCCGGGCGGGTTTGAGCTGGACGTTGAGGGCGTTGAAGTGGTGCAGCGCGTGCCGGAGAGCGATCCTTATCCGATCACGCTGAAGGAGCACGGGGTCGACTTCCTGATGGAGCACCGGCACCTGTGGGTGCGTTCGCCGCGGCAGTCGGCGATTCTGCGCATACGCGCGGAGATCATGCGGGCGGCGGCGGAGTATTTTGACCAGAATGGGTTTATTCGCACCGATCCGCCGATCTTGACGCCAGCGGCTTGTGAGGGGACTTCGACGCTGTTTCCGGTGGATTATTTTGGCGAGCCGGCGTTTTTGACGCAGTCGGGACAGCTTTACATTGAGTCGACGGCGCTGGCGCTGGGCAAGGTTTACAGCTTCGGGCCTACGTTCAGGGCGGAGAAGTCGAAGACGCGGCGGCATCTGACGGAGTTCTGGATGATCGAGCCGGAGGTGGCTTACTGCGACCTGGACGGGCTGCTGGAACTGGCGGAGAATTTTCTGTCGCACATTGTACAGAGCGTGTTGAAGAATCGCGGGCCGGAGCTGGCGGTGATTGGACGCGACCGCGCGAAACTCGAAGCAATTGTCCCGCCGTTTCCGCGCCTCCGCTACGACGACGCTGTGGAGATGCTGAACCAGGCTCACAAGGACGGGCATTTGGAAGCTCCGTTTGAATACGGCAACGACTTTGGCTCGCCAGATGAGACCTGGCTCAGCTCGCAATTCGACCGGCCGGTGATGGTGAATCGGTATCCGGCGGATGTGAAGGCGTTCTACATGGAGCCCGACCCGAAGGACCCGCGACTGGCGCTGTGCGTGGATGTGCTGGCGCCGGAGGGATACGGCGAAATCATCGGCGGGTCGCAGCGCGTGTCGAGCTATGAGTTGCTGCTGAGCCGCATCAAGGAGCACAACCTGCCGCTGGAAGCCTTCCAGTGGTACCTGGATCTGCGCCGCTACGGCAGCGTGCCCCATGCGGGGTTTGGCATGGGGATTGAGCGCGCCGTGGCGTGGATTTGCGGCCTCGATCACGTGCGCGAGACGATTCCGTTCGCGCGGACGCTGCATCGGATTTACCCGTAGTTGGCTCCTTATCCCCGGAAATTGCTCCTTACCCGGAACTGGCTCCTTTTTACCCCTAACTGGCTCCTAGAGCGGTGAATGGCTTCCGGAATCTGAACGGCGGCTCGGTGGTAAGTTCTTTGTCTAAGAGGGAGGAAATGGATTTTTTTGACTTAATCTTTTTCTTTTCGTGGGGTTGCGGAGAAAGTGGGGGAGGGGTGGGGTCATTTGCGTTCAGGCGTGATGCGCTCGGGGTCTGGGTTTTGGACTCCCTGGGCACGGCTGCGAGGGCGACCTGGGCGGCGTAGAGGAGCTTGCCGGCGTTTTTCTCCTTGATGGCTCCCAGGAGCATGCCGTAGCCGGCGCAGGCGATGAAGTCACAGATATTTTGATAGCCGGAGAGCGGGGGCATGGCCAGGCGGAAGGCTATGCTTGCACAGCGCTCGGCGGTGTACAGGTTCTTCGATCGCTCCCGGGTGGCCGCGTGAACCCTTACCCAGGCCTGATTGCAGAGGGCGACGGCGGGGATTTTGAGGGAGGGATGGAAGGCTGCTTCCAGGCTCTCGGGGGTGGAAGTCGGGATGGCTTGGATCATGGCGTTTCTCCGGTTGTGGTCTTTTTGTTACCGTAATTTCTATTATGCGCTTTGAGGGGGTTATTTAAGTAGTAACGGGTGGCGCGGTTTTTGCTCCAATTGATGGGGGACGCTGCGGCGCTTATAAGGGCTTTTGGCGATAGTGGGAGTGCGCTGGTTGAGGTTCGTGCTCTCCCATCCAGTCCGTTGGCTGGTACAGGGTGATAACCTTCTTGGGTCAGGCGAACAACATTTTGTGAGAGCGATCCCGTCTTGTCTTGCGTCGTACGCATATGCCTGATACAAGGCAGGTAGCGAAATGGAATCATGCGCCTGAATCTTGAACATTGCATTCCACACGAAAGCGCTGCGAAGTTTGTCCGAGAGTCAAACTCTGGCATCGCGCAAGTTAGGCAAGGACGTTGCTGGGGCTTTTCACGCGCGGCTCGCAGATGTCGAGGTGGCTCGTAACCCCGAAGAACTTCCGCTCGGGTTTATCCCCTCGGAAAAATCGTCAATCGGGTTCGCCTTACCGTTAGTTGAACACTACTTTGCGATCTTTGAATCAAACCACAGCAGCGACCGAGAGGCCGCACCAGCAGCGAAGATCGAGTGGAGTCGCGTGAATCGGGTCAAATTGATGGCGGTCGAGAAGAGAAATGACTGAGTCGGCCTTTCAACCAAATTGGGCTTCGCCACCTGGAGAGACAATCGCAGCGATCTTGAAAGCGCGAGCGATTCCTCTTCACCAGTTTTGTGCGCTTATCGGTTTAGGGGAGCAGCAGACCCTTGGCCTCCTGCACGGCCGACACCCGATCGATCCAAAGCTCGCCATCCGAATTTCCGCGAGTGTCGGCTCCACGCCCCGATTTTGGATCGAAAGAGAGCGTCGGTTTCAATCAAACCTGAAGGCGCTCGAAGCGTGCCGCCCTGCATTGGAACAGTGGTTTCGAGCATTCCCAATCGCGAAGATGCGCGAGATGGGGTGGATTCCTAGGATGGGGGCCAAGACTGATGCTCCTTTTGAACTCTTGGACTTTTTTGGCGTTTCCACAATTGAACAATGGAAGGAAACTTACGTTAGCTGTTTGGATCGCGCAAAATTTCGGACCTCAGAAACGTTTGAGAATAGCGTCCCAGCCACCACAGCGTGGCTCCGCAGAGGCGAGTTGGTTGCAGATGAAATGTCGTGTCAAAAATGGAGCAGAAAGACATTCCATAGATGCCTCATCGGGCTAAAGCCCTTGTCGATGGAACCCGATCCCAGAATATTCGTGCCAAAGCTCCAAATGGAATGCGCAAGGCACGGAGTCGCCGTTGTGGTAGAGAGATGCCCCGCAGGATGCGTCGCGAGCGGCGCGACGCTTATATTGGAGTCCGGACGGAGGCTATTGTTGCTGAGTGCACGGTTTCTTTCTGACGACCATTTTTGGTTCTCGTTCTTTCATGAAGCGGGACACCTGGTTTTGCATGGGGAGGAGCTAAACATCGAAGGGGCCGGGGCCGTCTCGCCCGCTCGGGAGGCCGAGGCAAATGAATTTGCGCAGAGAATCATACTTGACCCTGGAGGGGAGGAATCCCTCGAGTCGGTGCCCATTAATAAGTTCGCTATCGCCCGGCTCGCAAGGCGATGCAATGTTTCAAAAGGGCTAATCGTCGGTCAATTGCAAAACCGGAATCGTGTCTCCCAGACGAGATTCAACCCGTTTAAGACTCGTTACAAGGCGGAGGACTTCATCCCCGAAAGCGAATTGGCATAGTCGGACTTTTTTGCCAGTTGCAAAGGCTGTCCTCCATCGGCTGTTTGCCGATTCCAATCGCCTCCGCGAGAGCATCGGCGGACCTCTCTAGATGTCGGACCGGGGTCCGAGCAAGTTCATCGCCGTGAAAAAGCAACTTAGCCCCGGAAACCGGACCGGTCGCGGATCCAAAATAAACCGAATCCGGTTCAATTTGTGCGAGGCCGGTTTTTCCGACCATCGACAAATAGTCGAATTTGGCGGTTCTTCCGAAGGACATAACTACATTCATTTGCGCGTAGAGCTTTCGGAACGCTTTCTGTCCGTCTCCCCGTACGCTAGCCAGGGCCTGCGCGAAAAGCTCTTGGTGCCCTCCGGCTCCCTTAACCCAAGCGACATAACTTTCTACAGCTGATCCTGTTCCATTCTCTTTCCAGGCATTCAAACTCTGATACTTCCTGTGATTACCAAAGGCTCGATGCCCTGTATGGTCGGATTTGAGCGTGGAGCTTTGCCGGTCGAGCCACTGTCTAAACCCGAAAGAATCGTTCGAGGTCGTCTTCCAATCCCATCTCTCCTGGCCTCCGAAACGGCCATATACATCCCGCAACAACCTGTACCCGCTTCTCAGGTTCCTGCCAAAATGGGTGAATAGGAAAATGAGCCAACCGGCCTCGTCGAGGTCACCTGTCCGATGCCACACGATCGCCGCTCTTACGGGATCAAAGAGCTCGCAGCGCGGGTCTAGCCGCAAGGGGGAAATGGGCCGAGCTGCAACTTCGCTCACGTACCGGACGCGACGGATGCTCTCGATGATTTGAAAAACAAACGTGTCCAAGGCAACGGGTGATTCGATACCGGGTAGGGGTTTTACCGATCTTGAATACGACCGCAATTGGCCCTTGATAAGTTCCGCATGTTGTCTGTCTTCAGCTCTCATCGCTGCTCTGGCCAGCTCCAAGATTTACAAAGGGAAGAGTGTCCTTCGAGCGTCCGCTTGCTGTGCTCGTTCCCTTTTCTGCGCGATCCGGCGTTTTGTTTCAATGTAAGGATTATAGGCGTCGGAGCTCATACCCCTACGCAACAGGCTTATCTCAATGCTTTTGGCGGCCTTTTTATCAGCTTTGTGAATGCGGAGCAATTGGACGATATCTTGCCAATAAGGCGGCAATGATGGCGGCGTTCTTGGGTTTCGGCCTTCTCGAAGCGCTTTTTCAAGCCGCTGCACAACAGCGAGGTTTCCAAGCTGGTTTCCCAGGGGCATAAAGGGCATCGAGTGCCTTGTTTGCCAGCCCTCCGCCAGGAATCTCCTGGCGTCATTCCAATTCGCCTTGTAGAGGTGCAAGCTTCCTACGAGGTGCTTGTATGTTCCAACCTCGACGTTTATGGCTCTTGCGACGAGTTCCTGAATCATTGTGAAGGCGAAGACATCGCCGGGTAGGCCGACGTATGCGTCGTTCGAGCGCATGTGCGTCAGAAGCTCCAAGCGCTCGTTTCTGAGTAGGAACTGAAGAGAGCACGTACAAGGAACCTCGGGGAGATCAGTGAACGTATCCTGCACCGAATAAAGGGGAATTACTGCCCGGCGGGTGTTGCGCTTGTTTTGAAGCATTTCCACAATCCAAAGGAGCTGGTCCTTATCGGGATCTCGAAGGCGCGGGCCGTATGCTGCTCGCAGAGTGGAGGCCCCATTTCTGTCGTCGGGATACTTAGGAATGTAATACCTGATGAAAGGCAGACTGTCATCGCCTGAGAGATACCAGAGGAGTTCACCGAGGTAGCCGAAAAGCGAGTGCCGCGCCTCGCTGCGGCTCATGCGTGAGCGAGGATTTGTGAGTTCAATGACTACGCCAGACGCTTCTAGATTCTCCCCTTTTGTCGTCTCGGTGACATGCCTGCCCGTTCGAAGGAGACGCTCAAAAGCTTCATGTAGGATGTCATCGAGGGTGGAGGCTCGAATCTTCAACGCGTCACCTGACTGTCCGAAATCTTAATGTCAATTGTATTTCGGTGATCACGTGGAGCGTCGTCGAAAAAGTTGGAAGTGATCGTGCGGTGTATTCTTGATGGCTAATCCCGAAGAGTCCCCTTCTCGAACACAGCTTGAGCGCGCTGCGGACGGGCTCCGAGGTTTTGTGGGGCACCGATGTTCACACCTGCATGACTTCGGCTTCTTTTTTGCGGGAGAGCTCTTCCATGCGGCGGATTTCTTCGTCGGTCATCTTCTGCACTTCTTCCAGCGCGCGCTTTTCTTCGTCTTCGCTGATCTTCTTTTCTTTGGCCAGCTTCTTGAGCACGTCGTTGCCGTCGCGGCGGACGTTGCGGATGGCGGTGCGGTGCTCTTCCAAGACTCGGTTGAGGTGCTTGACGACGTCGCGGCGGCGATCCTCGGTCATGGGCGGGACGGGGACGCGGACGACCTTGCCGTCCGACTGCGGATTGAGACCGAGGTCGGCGGCGTTGAGGGCTTTCTCGATCTCCTTGATGATGGTGGGGTCGTAGGGCGAAATGAGGATTAGCTGCGCCTCGGGCGTGGAGACCTGGGCGAGCTGGTTGATGGGCATGTGGGTGCCGTAGTACTCCACCTTGACCTGGTCGAGCATGTGCACGCTGGCGCGGCCGGTGCGCGTGGAGGCCAGGTTGGCCTGGAATGTGGCCACGGCCTGGTCCATGCGGCGCTTGAGGTCAGCGGAGAGATCTTTGAGTGCCGGATGACCGGCCATGACTGAGACTGCCATTGGATTCGTCCTCGTTACATCCAAAACAATATATTAGCGGAGCGGGTGATGCAGGGAATAGGGAATAGGGAATAGGGAGTAGGGAACAGGGAATAGGTTCGCTTAGGCTAGGACGGTTAGGCCGGTGGATGCGGCTTGCTCGTGGGCGTGGTAGCTGGAGCGGACCAGCGGGCCGGATTCTACG
>Ga0302326_10030373_pt1 | contig 10818 bp, 10 predicted proteins | sample Palsa_T0_3_FD_202264 | JGI IMG/M metagenome (GOLD analysis project Ga0302326, IMG submission 202264) | Peat permafrost microbial communities from Stordalen Mire near Abisko, Sweden - Palsa_T0_3 | ecosystem: Environmental > Terrestrial > Soil > Palsa > Peat permafrost | place: Sweden: Abisko...
GATGCACAAACGCGCGCGGCTGGGTATTGGATATTTGACACAAGAACCTTCGGTTTTTCGCAAGCTGACGGTCGAGCAGAATATTTTGGCTATCTTGGAAACATGCGCCATGGGGGCCAAGGAACGTGCGTTGCGCCTCAAATCGCTGCTAGACGAGCTGGATCTGGCTCGGCTCGCCAAGAGCAAAGCCTACACCCTGAGCGGCGGAGAAAAGCGGCGTTTGGAGATCACGCGCGCCTTGGTGACCAGTCCGAAATTACTGCTACTGGACGAACCCTTTAGCGGCATTGATCCCATCGCCAAGTATGAAGTGCAAAAGATTATTCGCCGCCTTAAGGAACGCGGCTTGGGCATTCTCATCACCGATCACGACGCCCGGGAAACGCTCAAGCTGGTGGACCGCGCCTACCTGATTCATCACGGAAAGGTCGTTTATCATGGAAAGGGAGCGGATATGCCGTCCGATCCAAAGGCGCGGGAAATTTATCTTGGGCCGGAGTTCAATCTCTGATTTATATTGATGCCGGGCCAAACAACAGAAGCAAATTTGAACTTGGATGCAGACTGAATTTGACGTGTGTGTAGCAGGCGCCGGCCCTGGCGGAAGCAGTGTTTCGAGCTATCTCGCCCGCGCTGGCCGGCGCGTTCTTGTCCTGGAGAAGGAAGTTTTTCCCCGCTTTCACATCGGCGAATCGCTTCTTCCTTACAACGTCGCCATTTTTCGCGAAATCGGCGTGCTCCCAGCCTTGGAGGCAGCGGGCTTTCCGCGCAAAATGGCGGCGGAGTTTTTTCTGGGCAACGGCTCGCGGTCCAATCGGTTCCTGTTCCGCACCAGCCGGTTTGCCCGCGAAGGCGCGGCGTTTTCGGTGGAGCGCTCTCTTTTCGACCATATCCTGCTCAAGAACGCCCGCGCCTGTGGCGCCGATGTGCGTGAAGGTTGGACCGTGCTCAAAACGGCAGCGGACCCAACCGGCGTAAATGTCGAAGCCCGCGATTCCGAGGGCAAAACGCATCAATTGCGCGCAAAATTTCTAGTGGACGCCACGGGCCGGAGCACGCTGACCGGAATCCAGGAAGGCGTGAAGGTGGTCCATCCGCGACTCAAAAAGCTGGCCGTCTTCGGCCATTTTACCGGGGTCCCGAGGGAAGAAGGAGAGGCCGAAGGCGATACAATAATTACCCGGCTGGAGAATAAATGGTTTTGGAACATTCCCGTTTCGGCCACCAAAACGAGCGTCGGGCTGGTCATCGACAAGGATGAATTCACGCGCAGCCCAGGCCGGCCCGATGAAATTTTCCAGCATTGGGTTGAATCTTCGCGGGTGGTCAAGAAGTTCATGGCCAATGCCCGCTTGGTGGGCGCGATGCAGACCACCAGTGATTTTAGTTATTTTAATCGCCGCCTGGTCAGCCCGCGCACCTTGCGCATCGGCGATGCCGCCGGTTTCATGGACCCGATCTTTTCCGCCGGAGTTTATCTCGCCATGTGGTCGGGCAAGCTGGCGGCCGAAGTGCTGCAAATGGCCCTGAGCCGCGGCGATGATGCGGCGAAGGACGCGTTGAAGTTTGAGCGCCGAGTTCGGGATGGCATGCAGTTTTATTGGCAAATGGTGGAGCATTATTACACGACGCCTTTTATGGAGCTGTTTTTGCAACCCAGCAATCACGCCGGTTTGTTCGACGCCGTCAATGCGGTGCTGGCCGGCGAATTGGAAGGCGGATGGAAGTTCCGCTGGCGGCTGCGCTACTTTTTCTTCCTCGTCAAACTGCAAGGCCGCCGTCCTTTCGTTCCGCGTATCTCTTTCGACCCGGAGGCCGTGGCGCGGCGCCGGGCGGGCGCCAGCGTCGCTGTCAACCATTGAACTCGTGGCCTTTGATTTTGGTCGTAGCGCTGGGCGCCGGCTGCACTTCCGCCGTCCGCCTTCCGCAAGTTGATCTTTCCCAGGCCGGTTGGCGGACGCAACAGGGCCAGGCCGTTTGGAAACCGCCGGGAGCCCGCCCGGAAATTGCCGGAGATTTGCTGCTGGCCACCAACCAAAACGGAGATTTTTTCGTTCAATTTTCCAAAACGCCGTTCACTGTTGCCACCGCCGAAGGCGTCGGCCGGAAGTGGCAGATTCAATTCGGCGCCCATGATTATCATCGCCGCGGACATGGCCCGCCGCCGGGCAGGTTTGTTTGGTTTGAATTGCCGACCGCCGAACTTGGTTTGGCCAAGGACCGTCATTGGAAATTTTCCCGGGAACCAGACGGCCAATGGCGGCTGGAAAATGCCCGCAGCGGTGAAACCTTGACCGGCCGCTTTTTCCCATGAAGCACCGCTGGTTTCGCTGGTGGTGGTGTTTGTTTCTCATTCCGATGCTGGCCGGAGTGGCGCGGCTGCATTTCGATGTGGAAGTCCTCGATCTTCTGCCCACAAATACTCCCGCCGTGGCCGGCCTGAAAGTCTATCAACAACATTTTTCCAGCGCGCGTGAATTGATCGTCACCCTCCAGGCGCCAAACGCGGAGGCGGCGGAAGAGGCGGCACGGGCCCTCGCCGCGCAATTGCGAGCGCAGAGCAATCTGGTGGCGAGCGTGGATTGGCAGCCGCCGTGGATTGAACATCCGGAGCAAACGGCGGAGTTGATCGCCTATCTTTGGCTGAATCAGCCGCCGACGGTTTTCCAAACATTGGCCGGGACACTGGCCGAGACCAATCTTCCCGCCCTCTTGGAATCGACTCGCTCCAGGCTCGCCACCACTCTGTCACCCACGGAATTGGCGCAATGGAGTTACGATCCATTGGGCTTGACGCAATTGCCGGCCAACTACGCCACGCCTGATTTCGCCAAGGGTGGAGAATTTTTCTCTTCCGCCGACGGTTCCTTCCGCCTCCTCTTCGTCGAGGCGCGGACCGATTTGACCGGCTATCGAGAATGCACAGCCTGGCTTCAGGCCATCAAGAACGCGATGCACGTCGATGGCTGCAAGATTGGTTTCACCGGCCGGCCCGCGTTTGTCGCGGAAATCTCCGCCAGCATGCAGCACGACATCGCGTTTTCTGTGACGGGCACAGCGCTCATCATCGCGGTCCTGTTCTGGATCGCCCATCGCCGGTTCAAACCCATGCTGTGGTTGCTAACTTTATTGGCGATCATTCTCGCTGCGACTCTGGCGCTGGGCGGATTGATTTTTGGCGCCGTCAGCGTCATCAGCATGGGCTTCGCGGCCATTCTGCTCGGATTGGCGGTGGATTACGCCGTCGTTCATTATCAGGAGGCACTGGCGCAGCCGGAGTTGTCGATACCGGAAATCCGCCGGGCCATCGCACCGAGTATTTTTTGGGCGGCCGTCACCACCATTTCGGCCTTTCTGGTTTTGAATTTCGGCGGCTTGCCTGGGTTGGCCCAACTGGGTTCGCTGGTGGCTCTGGGCGTGGCTTTGGCGGCGCTGGTGATGATCTTCGCGTTCCTGCCGCCGTTGTTTCCGGAACGGATGCAACCGCGCTCTCCTTCGGCTAAAGCTGAATCGCTCCCAAATTTGGAGCCTCTAAACCCAGGGCGCGCAACCCCGGTTTTCGCCGGGACCGCTCTTCTCCTTCTGGTCTGCGGGCTGATCCTAAGGCATGGTTTGCCCGGCATCGACTCCAGCACGCAGGCCCTCGAACCCCGCGGCAGTCCGGCTTACGCGGCCCTGGATGCCATTAAGAAAAATCTCGCGCAACAACACGAACCCCTTTGGCTGGTGGCGGGTGGCAGGAACGAAAGCGAAGTTGGGCAAAAATTGGACGCGATCGAACCCGTTCTGCAAAGCGCCGTTTCCAATGGTTTGCTAACGGGATACACGTCACCGGCTTTTCTTTGGCCACGTCCCGAATTTCAAACGGCCAATCGTGCCGCTTTGCAAAAACTGCTCTCGGAACATGAAGCCTTTCACCGCGCCGTGTTGGCCGGCGGTTTTTCCGAGGCCGCATTGGGATTGCTGGACGAGGTCTTGAATACCTGGCAACGCGCCGCCGCCCAGCCGGGAGTTTTTTGGCCCAGCAACCACCTGAGCCAATGGATTTTCTCCAAAGTTGCCGCCCGCGATACAAACGGGATTTATGCTGCCGCGTTTCTCTACCCGGCCGGAGCCGCCACCTCGGTTTCAATCCTGGAATCGCAATTGCCCCAACAAGACGTGTGGCTTTCCAGTTGGGAAACGCTGGGCGCTTCCGTCCTGGCCACAGTCAAACAAAATCTCTGGAAACTGGTGCTGCCCATGGCGTTCCTGGTCCTGCTCTCGTTGTGGCTGGCCTTCCAGGGCTGGCTCGAGATCGTTTTCAGCCTGGCAGTGTTGCTGCTGAGTGGATTTTGCCTCCTGGCGGTGATGAAAATTTGCGGCTGGTCGTGGAACGTGCTTAATCTCATGGCCCTGCCTTTGATTCTCGGCACCGGTGTGGACTACAGCATTTTCATGCAATTAGCCTTGCGCCGTCATCGGGGAAACCTGCGCGAAGCACGACGATCTGTAGGGCGCGCCTTGCTGCTGTGCGGGGGAACAGCCATTGCTGGATTTGGTTCTCTCGGACTTTCCAGCAATGCCGGCATGGCCAGCCTGGGCCGGGTCTGCGCAGTGGGCATCGCGGCCAATGTTCTTCTCTCCGTGCTGGCTCTGCCGGTTTGGTGGAAAGCCGCTTGCGGCCCGAGCCATTACACCTCGCCCTCGCAATTTTATCAGGCGCCGTTGTGGCGTCTGGGTTTGTGGTTGGGACGCCATTTGCCTCTGCCGGTGGCCGCGTTCCTGGCCAGAATCGGCGCGGCCGTTTACTGGCAGATTGCCTGGCGCCGCCGCAACATTGTCATGGATAATTTGCGACCGGTCGCGGGCGACGCCTCGGCTCGCCGCGAGGCGCGGGAGTTGTTCGGGCAATTCGCGCTCAAGCTGGCCGATCTCTGGCGTTACGAAAGTGGAGTCAAACAAGGAAAATGGTTTTCGAACTGGCAGGGCTGGGAGCATTTCACTTCGGCCCACGCCCATGGCAAAGGCGTCCTGCTGGTCACGCCGCATTTGGGGAATTGGGAATTCGGCGGCGCTTTTCTGGTGGAAAAAGGTTACCGTCTGCTCGTGCTGACGCAAGCGGAGCCGGACGAGCAATTGACCAAAATCCGCCAGGCCTCGCGCACGCATTGGGGCGTCGAAACTTTGGTCATCGGCAACAACCCCTTCGCCATTGTTGAAATTATCAAGTGTTTGCAGGCTGGAGCCGCTGTGGCCTTGTTGGTGGATCGTCCCCCCGCGCCGACAGCCGTGACCGTCGAGCTCTTTGGACGGCCCTTTTCGGCTTCCATCGCCGCAGCGGAATTAGCGCGCGCCTCGGGTTGCGCTATTTTGCCGGTCGTGATGGTGCGCGGGCCCGATGGTTACTCGGCGCGGATTTACCCGGAGATTTCTTATGACAGAGCGGCCATCGGCGACCGCGCCGGACGTATCCGGCTGACCCAGGAAATCGTGCGTGCCTTCGAGACGCCTATTCGGCAGAATTTGAACCAATGGTTTCACTTCGTTCCAATTTGGCCGCGAGATTAGCCGCCGTTTTTCTGTTCTCGCTGGACGCCAGCACGGTGCTGGATGCCTGGTTTGCCGCGCAGCGGGATCTTCACTCCTGGTCCGCAGACTTTGTCCAAACCCGCATGCTCAAAACCCTGACCCAGCCTCTGACGGCGGCTGGACGTTTATGGTTTGAAGCCCCGAACGATTTCCGTTGGGAACTGGGCCGTCCCGCCCAAACCATCGCGTTGCGCAACGGGGCTGATTTGTATGTGGTTTATCCCGCCCTGAAACGCGCCGAGCATTATGCGATGGGCGCGTCTGCTCCTCGGGAATGGCGGGATTCCATGTCCCTTTTGAACGCAGGCTTTCCGCGCAATCGCGAGGAATTCGAGTCGCAGTTCAAGGTTCTCTCAGTCGCTGAAAGCAATGGCCTCTGGCATTTGGCGCTGGAGCCGAAAAGCAAATTTGCCCGGCAAATGATGCCGCAGCTAAAAATCGCCCTGGCCACGAATAACTTTTCCCTGGCTTCCACCGAAATGGTCTTCGTGGATGGTTCTGCGATGCGCAATAATTTCACCAACGCTGTTTCGAATCCAACTTTGGACAAGAACGTGTTTCGTTGGACGCCGCCTGCGGATTACAAAGTCACCGAACCCTTGTCAAGATGACGGAGAAAGCGCTCAGTCTTCTGCCGCACGGGCCGGAATTCCGTTTCCTGGATCGCGTGACCGAGCTGGAGCCAGGGCACCGCGGACGGGCCGAATACAAAATTCGCGGCGATGAGCCATTTTTGCGCGGTCATTTTCCGGGCGAACCGATTTTCCCCGGTGTGCTCTTGGTCGAGGCCGCCGCGCAGTTGGTGGGAGTCGTGGCCCAGAGCGATCCTGCGATTCCTCCTTTGGCCGGACTAAAGCTGGCGGCGTTGCGACAAGTGAAAATCCTCGGGTCGGCCCGGCCCGGGGAAACCCTAGAAGTGGAAGCGCTGGTGACGGGTCGAATGGGCCATTTAATTCAGGCGCAGGCATCCGTGCGCGTCGCCGACAAGATTATTTTGACGGCGGAGTTGACTTTAGCTGGAAACTCCCCATAAAGCGCGCAAACTAAATTTCACCACGAAGAGCACAAAAAACACGAAGAAAAAGCAGTCAACTAAACTGGCTTATCAGAATCTTCGTGTCCTTCGTGCTCTTCGTGGTGAAATTTACTTCGTGCCGCGCTGGGCTAGGCCTCGCCCTTTGGCGTTGATTCTGTCAACAATTTCGAACGCCATTCGGCGCGGGAAATTTTTCCCCGCGCACTCGCAGTTAATGACGGCACAAAGCGCCACTCGCGCGGAACTTGCCACGCCGGTAATGTTTCCAGCAGAAATTCCTTCAATTCCGCTTCGGTGGCGCTCCCGGCGACTACCGCCAGGATCGTCTCGGTCCGTTCGGCCAGGTGGCTGGGCGCGCCCAGGACAAGGCATTCGCGCACTTGCGGATGCGCCAACAACGCCCGTTCCACCGTTTCCGGCCAAAGCTTGCGTCCGGCGATATTCATCTGGTCGCTCACGCGGCCTCGCAAGAAAACGAGGCCATCGCGCAACTCCGCAACGTCGGTCGTCTGGAAACGCCCGTGGGCCAGTCCGTCAGCCTGTTGCGGCCAGTAAGTTTCCCCAACCGCGCGGCTGCTCACCAATAGGGCGTCTGCTTCGTTGAGCGAAACGGCGACATTTCGCAACAGCGCGCCCGCCAGCGAATCGTCCGGGCGCGGCGTTTCACTGGCGTCATAAGCGATGCCTCCGCACTCCGAGGCGCCGTAAAAATTGTGGATTTTAAGTCCCCAAGCCTGAAAAATCTCGCGCTCCAATGCCAGTGGAAGCGGCGCACCGGCGGAAATGGCCAGAGCGATATTAGGGGTGAGTGCGCGAGCCTCATGCCACGAGCGCCACATTGCCGGCACGGCCGCTAGAGTTAGACTTTTTTCATCGACGGCGGTTCGCCGAACCACTTCAGGCAAGACCGATGGCGCCAGGACTAATGGAATGCCGTGAAGCAAGAGCGGCGTCACCAAATTGGAAAACCCATAGGAATGCGCCAGCGAAATGACGCCCAAATTCGGCTTGTCCGCGCTCAACCCCATCGTGGCGACGATATTGTCCGCATCGGCCGCCAATTGTTCGGCGGTGAAAAGAATTAGGCGGGCTGAGCCAGCAGTCCCCGAAGTGCTTTTGACGTGCGCACATTGAGACCCAGGAAGCTCGACGTCCGGCGCGGACGCTCCAGGCTCCAACGGGCATACGATGCGGTTATCACGCCAGGCAGCGAGGACTGTCAAAATGAATTCCGCCCCATGCGCTTGAGGATGAACAATTCCGCCGGGAATTTTGAAACGTTCGGCTTCCTCCGCTAATTGCGCAAAGGTCCAGCGCCGCCCCGAGCTAGCATCGCGAAGCGCCATTTCGCCTGAGCGCGCCGCCGCTGTTTGCCGCCACCGTTCGTAAAGCATTGTCAGTTTGTTAACGCGCCCCTAGTCTCTGGCGCAAGGGATTTATGCCAGTTGATGAGTCGAACGCGCCGAGGCGCTTTGTGTTTGAGCGTGACAGCTTCGCTTTCGCGAACGAATTGCTTTGGGAATATCATCTCGATCCAGCTTCAGGCAAAATGAAATTCCAACCGCGCCGGCCAAAACCCGATTACAGCCATCGCTGTTTTGTGATGGTTCGAGCCGCGCGACAATTCCTTTATCATGCCCGTTTTGACCCTCAGGCGGCGATGGCGGATGACGCAACGTACCACAATCTGATGCGTAAAGTCATCGCGCGAGATCCCCGCCGGCCGGCTTCCCCGCAAGATCAAATTGTAATTCCCGGTTTTGGTCATCTGCGAGAATTCAGCGCGGCCCGTCCGCAGATTATCAAGAAAGAAGCCGGCGGCGCCTGGCAGTCTTATTTCCTCCGCAGTCATTGGCGGATGGTTTTTCCGATTTCCCGAGAACATCAGCATAGAACCGCCGCGCGCCTGGAGGAGAGTCTGCGCCGGGGGTTCTCCCCAGTGATCCATCTAGTGAAATTCCCGGCCTTGACCATTAATCACGGCATGATGCTCTTCGATGTGAGTTCCAATAATTCAAAATGTGAGTTTTCGGCTTACGATCCGAATGATCCTCAGCGTCCCACAGTCATCAGCTTCGAGAAAGCCTCGGGCCAATTTTCCATGCCAGTCAACAACTATTTTGCGGGAGGCAATCTGGACATTATCCAGATTTTTGAGAGTTGGTTTTTGTAGAGTCCACCTTGGGTCGGCCCGGCCGCCAGAATAACGGCCCGAAGAAAACCAGCCCGCAAAGGTTGATGCCGACGATGTAGCCTATCTTGTAAAGCCGGCCGGCGTTAACGACCGCGTAAATGGGCACATCCTGACCCAACAAAAGGCTGGGCAAAGCAATAGGCATGAGCGCGCCGTGCAACATGCCATAGCGGAATCCTGGCACCGGCAAAAGCGGAAACGCCCGAGGCGCGGCCCAACCATAAAAATAACCAAACGCCACCGACACCGCCACCATGGTTACACCTTTGCGCAACCAATGTTTCATGCGATGGGGTTGGACTGCGGACGCCATAGGGCTTCGGGCGCGCGCACGCCGCGAGAGCGGGTTGCGTGTTGGCGCCGATACCAGAGCCACCATCGCCAGGCGTCCGGAATGGGGCGAATGCGGCTTTGTCCGCCGAGATAAATAGTTTGCACGGGCACAAATTCGACTCGATCCCCTGCGGCCAAAAATGCGGTCAACATTTCGGATTCGATTTCAAAATGTTTCGTGGTTAGCGTCAGGCCCAACAAAGTCTCTAAATGGGCCAGGCGGAAGCCGCATTGCGAATCAGGCAATGAAGCGCCCGAAAGCGCCGAAATTCTACGCGACATCCAGACATTCACCTTCCGCCGCAGCCACGGCATGGCGTCGGGGCGGGTCATGCGGTTTCCGACCACCAGCTTCGCTTCCGAGCGGTCCGCGCAGGCAAAAAGCCGGGGGGCGTCGTCAGGGGCGTGTTGCCCGTCACCGTCAAGCATTAAGACCCAGGCAAAACCCCGTTCTCTGGCGCATTGCCAACCGCTCCGCAAAGCCGCGCCTTTTCCTTTGTTCTGCGGCAAATGGACAACGCTGGCGCCGTTCTGGCGGGCGACTCCGGCCGTGTCATCCGTCGAACCATCGTCCACCACCACGACCTGAGGCAGGTAGCGGCGGACTTGGGTCACAACCGCGCCGATGCGCTCTGCTTCATTAAAGCAGGAAATGACAGCGGCGCATTGCCGGGACCAATCAATCATACCGCCAGAATGCCTTTGCCAGATGGTTTTTCAAGCATTCGCGCAGACCGCAAATGGTTTGATTGGCTTTGATTAGGTGCGATTAGGGACCGCGTCACCAAGAGCGAGACTCCGTCGGGCTCTGACTCGATTGCCCTGGGAGAAAAGTCACAGCTCGACGGAGTCTCGCTCTACCATTTAAAGGATGAGGGGCCCAAATGGTTTGATTTGCTTTGACTAGGTGCGACTGAACGCGCCATGAACGTCAACCGGTCATGGGCACACCACACCTGCGGCTGTTCTGGAGAAGCCTTATCGTTCTTGAAGTTGGCGGATCGGCTGTGGAATGAAGGCCGGTCCCTTTTCTTCAAAAACAATGCGGAACTATCCGAAATTATCATGGAAATCAACGACTTGCGACGCGTGGCCTGCGTTCCCGATCGACCAGAACAGGACCGCCGGCGGTATCGAAACCGCGCCTTTCGCCGCTGACCTCATATCCCAAATTTCAAAGACCATTGTCTAACATAGAGATAATACCACCAATAATTGGGATCGCAAGTCCATTTCGCAAGTATGACACAAGGCCGAGCCTGCGACGAACGTCGCTACAAGAAGCGCCCGCAACTCCGTTCAAGCTTCAGCCACCCAGATTCAGCAGCCGAATCAAGGTCGTTTTGACCGTTTGAATTCCTCCGGCGTCAACGCCCCAAGCCGTGATTCAAAGTGCGCGAGTGAAACGGGCTGAATCTGCTGAAGGTGAAAGACTCCTGGGCTCTTAAGAAATGGTTTCGGCACGGCGAGTTCCCAACGATTGCCGCGCACAGCAGTGGTATGGGGAACTACGACGAGCAAAGCCAATTCGTCGTCCGCAGGATAATCACTCAAAATGAGGGCGGGCCGAACCTTTGCCGCCAAGCCGAAATCCACCCACCATACTTCACCGGGCAGCGTTCTTTTCATCCTCTGCTTCCATACGATCGAGCGCTTGGAACCGTTCCAGCGCCCGTTGGTCACA
>Ga0302326_10030376_pt1 | contig 10817 bp, 12 predicted proteins | sample Palsa_T0_3_FD_202264 | JGI IMG/M metagenome (GOLD analysis project Ga0302326, IMG submission 202264) | Peat permafrost microbial communities from Stordalen Mire near Abisko, Sweden - Palsa_T0_3 | ecosystem: Environmental > Terrestrial > Soil > Palsa > Peat permafrost | place: Sweden: Abisko...
ATCCCATAAGGGGGTAGGTGGGAGTAGGATTGGCAGGCGGAACCCACTGCTCTCACGTATCCCATAAACGAACAGCGGCGAATTGAATCCTGGAGTGTAGGCACCTTTTATTTCTGCAACTTGACTATTGGAACCTTACATGCGCACCATCGTTGGACAATGGGCGCATTTCTTCAAGATTTGCACTACGCGCTTCGCATGCTGCTGAAGCGGCCGGCGTTCACCGTGGTTGCGGTGGGTTCGCTGGCTCTCGGAATCGCGGTAAATGCGACTATCTTTTCCTGGGTGGAACGGATTCTTCTCAATCCGATGCCGGGCGTTCGGAACGGTCGCGAAATGGTGGCTATCAAGACCATCGCGATGAATGGGGACCTGCTGGATTCTTCCTATCCGGATTTTCGGGACTTGCGCGATCAGGCGAAGACGCTTTCCGGAGTGATTGCGTTCAAGCAGCGGCCTCTCTACCTGGGTGACGCCCCAAACATGGAGCGGGTTTGGTCTGAGATGGTTTCGGGTAACTTTTTCGATGTCCTCAGAGTGAAGCCGCTGCTGGGCCGCACCTTTTCCGCTGAGGAGCAAGCGGAGCGGCCGGGCGGATCGCCGGTGGCTTTGATCAGCGAAGCTCTGTGGCGTGGCCGCTTCCAGGCGGATCCGAAGATTGTTGGGCGCGTGATCAAGCTCAATCAGAAAACTTTCACGATTATCGGGGTGACGCCGGCCGCCTTTGCAGGTACCATCAACGGCCTGAAATTCGATCTGTGGGTTCCCCTGATGATGCAAGGGGAGTTGACTGGTTCGTGGAACTGGCTGGGAGATCGCAACTCGCGGCCGCTGGCGTTGATGGCTCGCCGGGCTCCCGGCACGGATCTGGAAGAGGCGGACACGGAAGTGAACGCAATCGCGAGGCACTTGGAAGCGGCCTATCCGGCAACCAATCGGAACATGGGCGCCCGCGTGCTATCCCTGGTGGATTCGCCGGACGGAGTACAGAAAATTCTAGGGAAACTACTGAAGGTGCTGCTGGCAATCGGGGCCGCGGTTTTGCTGATCGTATGCGCCAATGTGGGCAATCTTCTGCTGGCGCGGGCTACCGCCCGCCAGAAGGAGTTCAGCATCCGGCTGAGCTTGGGCGCAACCCGGCGGCGATTGCTGCAGCAGTTATTCACGGAGGCGCTGGTGCTGGCACTGGCGGGCGGAGCTTTGGGATTGCTGGCTGCCAGTTGGATGACGCGCGGCATCGAACTGCTTTTGCCGGCAACGGACTTGCCGGTGACGAATATGACGAGCGGGTTCGATAGCCTGGGGTTTCTGTTTACGCTTGCGTTGTGCATGGGAACCACTCTCCTTTGCGGACTTGCGCCCGCTTGGCAAACCTTGCGCCGCAAGGCTCAGGATGTGTTACGCGAGAGCGGGCGCGGTCTTTCGGCAGGGGTGCGGTCGCGCGCTTTGCGTGGCGCGCTGGTGGTATCTGAGATCTCACTGGCCCTAATTGCGTTGATTGGGAGCGGCCTCTTCATCCAGAGTTTCGAGAACGCAAAAACCGCCAATCCTGGTTTCCAGCCGGATCACGTGCTGCTGGCCGGGTTTGACCTGTCGCAGAGCCGGTATCCAGTAGAACAATCGGTGGCATTGTTGCGCCGGCTGAGGGACCATCTTCTCACCGTGCCGGGCATTCAGAATGCGAGCATGTGCGAGGACGTGCCGATGGGTTTTTCCAACGGCTCTTGGGATGAAGTGGCCATTCCCGGCTATGCTCCGCGCCAGGGTGAAAACATGAAACTGTATCGCAACATGGCATCGCCCGGATATTTCGCGACGCTCAAAATCCCTTTGGTAGACGGCCGGGATTTCAACGAACGCGACGACCGCGTGCAAGAGCGGGTGGCGATTGTGAACGAGACTTTCGTCAAAAGATTTCTGGCGGGCGGTCCCGCGCTGGGACACAAGTTCCACAAATCCGGAGAAGATTCGGATATTCGGATAATCGGCGTGGCCAGGGACAGCAAATACCATCTGCTAGCGGAACCTCCCATGCCCTATTTCTACCTTCCGCTGGCTCAATTTTATTCTGCAGGGATGGGTGTGGGCATCGAAGTGCGAACGGTGGAGCGGCCCCAGGCATTCGCGGCCAGACTGCGGGCAGAAATTCAATCGGTGGATCCGAATGTGGCCATCAGCGGTACAGCGCCGCTCGCGAGTTACATGAGCGCTGCCTATTTCGCGCAAAAAGTGGGCGCGAGCCTGGTGAGCTTGTTGGGTGGGATATCGCTGGTGTTGGCTACGCTGGGACTCTACGGCGTAATGACGTACTCGATGAGCCAGCGATCGCACGAGATCGGTATCCGGATGGCCATTGGAGCGCGGCCGTCGGAGGTGCTGCGGCTGGTGATGCTGGAGGGGATGCGGTTGTGCCTGATCGGGGCCCTGGTAGGAATTGCGCCGGCGCTGGTGGTGATGCGGCTGGCGGCGAGCGTTCTTTTTGGAATCGCAAGCAACGATCTGGTTACCTGTTTGGGCGCCACCGTGATCCTGATCTTTTTTGCGCTGGTGGCAACCTGGGCGCCGGCGCGCCGGGCGTCGCGGCTGGATCCGATTGAAGCGCTGCGCTGGGAATAGCTCAGGACGTGAGATCCACGCCATCGTAGATCAGCCGCAACGGCAGGGTTGCGCCGATTGAATCCAGCTTCAGCTCTCGGTCCAGGCCCAGGTGATCGTGCAATGTCCACGAGCCGTCGTCCTGGCGAACGTATTGCTCGATTTGCACTTTAGTTTGATCCACTAGAATGTATTCTCTGAGGGACGGGATGGATCGATACAGCTGGAACTTCAGGCCGCGATCGTATAGCTCGGTGCTGGGAGAGAGAACCTCGAAAATCACGGTCGGGTTGAGGAGAACATCCTTTTGGTCGTCTGCCAGTGACAGCTTTCCACAAACCACGGAGACGTCTGGGTATGCGTACATGCGACCGGAAACACGAACTCGGAGGTCGGAGTTATAAGCTTTGCACTCGCCCCCGCGCAACACAGTACGCAGTTCTGCCTGGATGCCAATTGCCAGACTGGCATGGCGCGGCGATCCGCCGGACATTGCATACATCACGCCGTCCAGGAATTCGCTCTTAAACTCAGCCGCACGCTCGAGGTCCAGGTACTGCTCTTCGGTGAGTTTACTAACGGGGTTCGACGCCATAAGCAGCCTGTTTGAAGTTTAGCAATTCACGAGACCTGCTCAGTGATCTATGCTAGAGAAAAGGTCACTCGCATGAACGTTCCAAAACTGTTGGCTGTATGTTTTGTAATTTTGGCCGCTGCGGGCCTGCTGTGCGCGCAAGCGGATCCAGAGAAACATCCCGAAGCGACATTCGGCAGCGACACGCACAAGCCGGTGAAGCCGTCCAAGCAGAGGACCATTGTGGGCATGGTGAAGGATCAGGCAGACAATCCGGCGCCGGGGGCCATTGTACAGCTCAAGGATCTGAGGACATCCAAGGTGGTGGACTTCGCCACAAAAGATGACGGCAAGTTCGCGTTCCGCGAGTTGCGTCTGGATGTGAATTACGAATTAGTGGCCAAGCGCGGCGCCCTGGGCACGCCGGTGAAGAAAGTAACTATCTACGACACACGCAACCAAGTGATCCTGAATTTCAAGCTGGAGCCGCAGGAACCAGCGGCGGCAAAACCGCAGTAAGCGGGTATCGAGTGCTATACTCGTGATTGCACCGGTTTCGGCCGGCTGCGAATCTCCATTCGGGGCGTGGCTCAGCCTGGTAGAGCGCCTGGTTCGGGACCAGGAGGTCCGGAGTTCGAATCTCCGCGCCCCGACCAACCTTCCTGATATCGTGAGGTGGTGAAGCGAACGGCCAAAACCAGAGACATGGCGGACTACGCTGATATGTTTGCGGCGATGGGTGCAGAGCAGCGGTTGCAAATCATGCGTCTCCTTTTATCCGCGCACCCCAAAGGCATGGTGGTGGGCGATGTTCTGGCAGAGTTACACATCGCACCTTCAACGCTCTCGCACCATCTGGAAAAACTGAAGCACGAAGGATTGGTGAGCGTTCGCCGTGACTCGAAGTTCCTTTGGTACAGCGCGAATACCGAGGCGCTTCAGGGTCTGATCAAGTTTCTGTATTCGGAATGTTGCTCGCGGTCCAACGCGATCCAGGCCGATGTCCTGATTCGACTTTGTAAATAGCACCTTGCGTTTATATCTATACTTCTAGTATTATCGAAACATGGAGTCCAATTCCGCGAGCATCAAAGAAGTGGTCAGAGAAAAATACGGGCAAGCGGCGCAGCGGGTAACAGCCGGGGAGGGATCTGCCTGTTGCGGCGCGAATGCGTGCTGCGGCAGTGCTATCGATCCAATTACGTCCAACTTGTATGGGTCCGATCAAACAGGTGAATTGCCTCCGCAGGCTGTTTTGGCGTCTCTCGGATGCGGTAATCCGACGGCTCTGGCGGAGTTGCGTCCTGGCGAGACGGTTCTGGATCTCGGTTCAGGAGGCGGAATAGACGTCCTGTTGAGTGCCCGGCGCGTGGGTCCCACGGGCAAAGCATATGGTTTGGACATGACTGACGAAATGTTATCGCTGGCCGAAGAGAACACGCGGAAAAGCGGCCTTCAGAATGTGGAGTTCTTGAAAGGAGAGATCGAGCACATTCCACTGCCGGATGGCTCGGTGGATGTCATTATCTCGAATTGCGTCATCAATCTGTCCGGCGATAAGGACCGCGTGCTGAGAGAAGCGTTTCGGGTTCTAAAACCCGGCGGCCGGTTCGCTGTTTCCGACGTGGTGGTCCGGGGCGAAGTGCCCGAACAAATCCGCCGCAGCATGGAAATGTGGGTCGGCTGTATCGCCGGCGCTCTGCAGGATCATGAATATATCGGCAAACTTGCTAAGGCCGGGTTTGACGGCATCGACATCGAGCCGACGCGCGTTTACAGTATCGAGGACGCGCGGCAATTCCTGACCGCCGAAGGAATCGACGTGGATGCGATCGCGCCCCAGGTGCAAAACAAATTCATGAGCGCTTTTATCCGTGCCGTGAAACCGTCTCCTAAGGGGTGAGCAGGGGGCTGCGGTCAAAGGTGATGAAGACTCTGAATGAGAAATTGTTGGCAGGCGAAAGCGCCTGCCCCACGTCGGCGTGCAATGACTCTACGGCGTGCTGTAGCTGAGGCGCTGGGGACGGCGTTCCTTTTGGCCGCCGTCGTAGGGTCCGGTATCATGGGCGAACGGCTGGCTGGTGGAAATGTGGCGGTCGCGCTCCTTGCAAATACGATTGCGACCGGCGCCGCTCTGGTCGCGCTGATTCTCACCTTCGGCCCTATTTCGGGAGCACACTTCAACCCGGCTGTTACGTTAGCCGATGCTTCCCAGGGCGGTTTAACCTGGCGCGATGCGTCTGTTTATATCGCCGCTCAAATTGCCGGCGCGTTCGCTGGAGTCGCGATGGCGCACCTGATGTTCGGCGAACCCTTATTCTTTGCGTCACGCCACGTCCGCAGCGGCAGCGCACAGATCTTTAGTGAATTTGTCGCTACGTTCGGGCTTCTTTCAGTGATATGGGGATGCGCCCGGCTGCGAACGCCGGCTGTGCCGTTCGCGGTGGGAGCTTACATTACCGGCGCCTACTGGTTCACGTCCTCGACTTCATTTGCGAATCCCGCAGTGACGCTGGCTCGCGCTGCGTCGGACACGTTCGCCGGCATTCGACCAGCGGATGCACCAGGGTTCATCGGCGCGCAACTCACCGGTGCGATGGCCGCAACGCTACTGTTCCGATGGCTGGTACCGTCACTTCCGAAGGACGCGGCCAATGTCGTGGTGGCTCACCCTCAGAAAGATTCCCCGCATGCCCGCTAAAAAGCGAATCTTCATTCTCTGCACCGGAAATTCGGCCCGCAGCCAAATGGCGGAAGGCTTGCTCCGCCACGACGCTGGAGAGCGCTTCGAGGTTTTCAGCGGCGGGACAAAACCGAGCCAGGTTCGCCCGGAAGCCATTGCGGTAATGCGTGAGCTTGGAATCGACATCAGCGGTCACCGGTCCAAGCACGTAGATGAATTCGCCGGTCAATCGTTTGACGTTGTCCTAACGGTTTGCGACAACGCGAACGAGGGCTGTCCACTGTTCCCTGGCGAAGGTAGCAAGGTCCACCACAATTTTGACGATCCTGCCGCTATCCAGGGAACAGAAGAACAGCGTCTGGCGGTTTTCCGGCGTGTTAGGGACGAAGTCAGAACCTATCTAAAGAGGCTCTGCGAATAGAGCTACCTGACCGGCCGTGACCCGGTGATGAGAATATCCACCAGTCTTCGGGCGCTTTGCTGCCAGTCCGGGCTGGATGCCACGTTGGCGACGCCGATGAGAGCCCGAAGGAGGTCAATCGGATCGAGGTCCTTGCGGATGCCGCCGCTCTTGATCGCGCGCTTCACTAGGACGCGAATCGCCTGCCATATCTGGGCGTGGGAAGCTTCGAACACCTTGGAGGGACCTCCGACCATGGTATTCAGCGCAGGTGCGATGATCTTCTTGGTCGCGATGTAGTCAACGAACAAAAACATCCAGGCACGCAACGCTTCCATGGGGGACATCGTCTCCGCAAATTTCTGCTCTGCCGCAGCCAGCTTTTCTACCTCAGTCCGATATACGGCCTCCAGAAGTTCATCGCGCGTGGGGAAGTGGCGATACAAAGTTCCTGCCCCCACACCGGCCTGCCTGGCAATGTCGTCCAGGCTGGCATCGGCACCCGACCGCGTGAACGCCTGCTTGGCGACTTCCAGAACACGGTCGCGATTCCGTTGTGCATCAGCGCGCGGTTTGCGTGCCGCGGATTGTGAACGTTTCGTGGCCATCAGAAAGAAACTTGCAACCGGAGACTGTCTCCGGTATTCTATATATACGGAGACTATCTCCGTTTTATCAAATTCGTGAAAGGTTGGTCAAGAGGTTATGCGCATTTTTGTCACCGGTGCTACAGGTTTTGTCGGCTCCGCCGTTGTTTCGGAACTCATGAGGGCAGACCATCAGGTGCTCGGACTGGCTCGTTCGGATCAGGGTGCTGCGTCCCTTAGCGCGGCAGGAGCCGAAGTGCTTCGCGGTTCACTCGAAGACCTGGACAGCCTGCGGAGTGGAGCAGCGAAATCGGACGGAGTGATTCACACGGCATTCATCCATGACTTTTTGAACTACGCGGCCTCGGCTGAGGCGGATACGCGCGCCATCGAGACGCTGGGCAAGGCGCTGGCGGGAACCGGCCGCCCGTTCGTCGTCACCTCCGGGACCTTGCTGCTTCGACGCCAAGGGACGCTCGCACTGGAAAAGGATGAGTCCGATCCGAATTTTCCGCGCAAGTCGGAAGCGGCCGGGCTTGCGCTAGCGTCGCAGGGCGTGCGCGTGTCCGTGCTACGACTTCCGCCTTCGGTGCATGGAGACGGCGATCACGGCTTCATTCCGCGTCTCATCGCCATCGCGCGCGAAAAGGGCGCTTCGGCATACGTGGGGGACGGGCTGAATCACTGGCCTGCTGTGCACCGGCTGGATGCTGCTCGTCTCTACCGGCTAGCGCTTGAAAAGGGTTCCGCGGGTAGCCGATATCATGGAGTGGCGGATCAGGGTGTTCTTTTCCGGGACATCGCTCGAATGATCGGCCGGCGCCTGAATGTGCCGCTGGTATCCAAATCGCCGGAGGAAGCAGCGGAGCATTTTGGCTGGATCTCGCACTTCGCGAGTATTGACTGCCCGGCCTCCAGCGCGCAGACGCAGGAAGAACTGGGATGGCGGCCCACGCATGCTTCACTCATTTCAGACATCGACCGGCCGGCCTATTTCGAAGCCGCGACGGAGATGACGCCTGTGGCAGGAGGCAGATGAACATGGAAAGCCCACTGAAAAAAATCGCTCTCGTCACTGGAGCGAATAAAGGCATCGGATTCGAAGTCGCCCGCCAGCTGGCGGCATCGAGTTGCATAGTTCTGCTAGGCGCGCGCAATAGAGCACTCGGGGAAGAAGCGGCAGCTACGCTCAAACGGGAAGGCGGCGATGTTCGATATCTCTCGCTCGACCTGGATGATCCCGCCAGCATCGCCACCGCCGCCAGGGATATAAATGCCGAGTTCGGCCGTCTCGACGTCCTGGTTAACAATGCGGGTATCGCTGCGCCGGGTGACGGGATGCCTTCGAATGTCAGTCTGGATGCAATCGAACGGGACTTCCGCGTAAACTTTCTAGGCACGGTGGCAGTAACTCAAGCCATGCTTCCGCTGTTGCGCAAGGCTGCATCCGCGAGCATCGTAAATGTGTCGAGCGGCCTCGGATCGCTGACCAAGAGCAGCGATCCGGCATGGACCCACGTGGCTGCGAAGTATCTAGGCTACGCCGCATCCAAGGCAGCTCTCAATATGCTCACCGTGCAACTCGCCTACGAACTGCGAGGCACGTCGATCAAAGTGAATTCAGCCGACCCAGGCTACACGGCAACCGATCTGAACCAACATCGGGGGACGCAGTCCATTCCCGAAGGATCGGCGGAGACCATTCGCCTGGCGCTGCTCCCGGAAGATGGTCCAACGGGAACCTTCTCAAACGCGCAAGGCATCGTACCCTGGTAAAAGTGAACAAGGAGTAAACATGAGCAACGGAGACTACAGAACAGCAATCATCACCGGCGGAAGCCGCGGGCTCGGGCGCAACACGGCGATCCATCTGGCCCGGCGCGGCGTGGACATTCTCTTCACTTATCACTCGAATCTGGCGGAAGCTCGGAGCCTCATCCGCGAGGTAGAAGCCATGGGGAGGAAAGCTGCCGCATTTCAACTCGACGCCGGAAATATCAGCTTGTTTGATGGTTGGGTGGAGCAGGTCCGCAACATGCTTCGAGTTTGGGGCCGGGAGCGATTTGATTACCTGGTAAATAACGCCGGAACTTCGTTGCACAAACCGTTCGATCAAACTTCGGAAGCCGAATTCGATCAGATTGTGAATGTTCATTTCAAGGGCGTTTACTTCCTCACCCAAAAGCTGCTTCCGCTAATCAAGGATGGCGGCCGGATTGTGAACATTTCGTCCGGCCTCGCGCGCTTCTGCATTCCAGGCACTTCAGCTTATGGGGCGGCAAAAGGTGCAATCGAAGTATTGACGCGCTACCTGGCGAAGGAGCTTGGGGCACGTGGAATCACAGCCAACGTGGTTGCCCCGGGGGCGATCGAGACAGACTTCAGCGGCGGGATGGTGCGCGACAATCCGGAAATTAACAAGCAGGTTGCGGCCATGACGGCGTTGGGACGCGTTGGGGTACCGGACGATATTGGGCCGATGATTGCGGCGCTGCTGTCAGATGACAACCGCTGGGTGAATGGGCAGCGTATCGAGGTCTCAGGCGGGATGTCGCTGTAAGGATCTCGTGTCTTGTTGTGTTAGGGGAGCGGTTTGATCCGAATGTTCTTGTAATGAACGGTGCTGTTCGGATCGTGTCCCTGCAATGCGATGGTGCCGTGGCTGAGTACGCGGCCCGGCCCTTCGCGTCCGCCGTTCCAATCGGAGGGTTGGGTCCATTTCACAACTTGTTTGCCGTTCAGTTTGATTGTGACGGTGGCGTCTTGGACCAGGATGTCCTCGTTGAACCATTCGTTGTCTTTCACGATGCCCTGAATGTCAGCGGCGCCGATGTCCTGGACGTGGTACAGGCTTCCAGTTTTAACAGGGTCGCGGTGGGTGTTGTTCACTTGAACCTCGAAGCCCTTTTTCGGAAAACCGCGATCCTGATACTCGGTGTGGAAATAGACTCCGCCATTCGAGTTCGGAGCGGTCAGGACGTCTACCATTAACTCAAAGTTCTTAAAGTCGTGATTCTGCACTGGACCATCGTAGAACGCATGAGCCACTTGCCCGTTGGCAACCAACGCTCCATCTTTCACCTGAAAAGCGTTTGGATCCCCACCGACCTTCCAGCCGGTGGAATCCGTTCCATTGAATAACGAGATCCAGCCGCTTTGCGCAAATGCGGCGGGCGCGGCGAGCAATGCAATCATAGCCAGATGTTTCATTGTCATCCCGCGGTGATTGTACCAATCGCGGGCGCCGACCGGCCGATGGTCCTCAGGGCAGCGTGGCCATTTCTGCCACGGCTACGCGCTGCGGAAACGTCTGTTCATTAGAATTCCCGCGGTGATGAGGCCGAACGTCAGCACGGCGAACAGCAGCGTCCAACGCCAATACTGCGCCGGATGACTAAGCATTCGAATGAAATGGCGTCCGTAAAGATCCGCAACCAAGGCGATGGCGGAATATCGGACGGCCCGGCTGACGGCGACCACCGCGAGAAACTTGCCGGTGCCGTATTTAGAAGCTCCGGCTGCCGCGAAAAACATACTGGTGGGGAAAGGAAAAGGAATTGCGGTAGACACGACCAGCGCTCCGGTTCCCCATTTCTCAAAAATCTTGAGAAGCTTGGAGACCTTGCCACTTCCGAATTTGCTGTTGAGGTAGGCCGCGCCGGCCTTGCGCGCGAGGCGGAATGTGAGATAAGCGCCGAGGATGGATCCCGCGGTGGCAACAGCCGCATATTCCCACCACGGGTTGCGGCGGCTGCCGGCAAGGATCGCGATCAGGATATCGGGACCACCGAAGGTCGGCAGCGGGGAGCTGTCCAGGATCGCTAGAAAGAAAAGCCCGAGGGCGCCCAGGTGCCGGAAAATAGAGGCGTAGCTGCGTGGGCGGGCTGCTGGGAGAAAAGCGATCAATATATGGGCAATATAACAGCTTAGGCGCTCAACCGGCCCCGATCCTCGCCGCCAGCAAACTGATTCCGAATC
>Ga0302326_10030381_pt1 | contig 10816 bp, 11 predicted proteins | sample Palsa_T0_3_FD_202264 | JGI IMG/M metagenome (GOLD analysis project Ga0302326, IMG submission 202264) | Peat permafrost microbial communities from Stordalen Mire near Abisko, Sweden - Palsa_T0_3 | ecosystem: Environmental > Terrestrial > Soil > Palsa > Peat permafrost | place: Sweden: Abisko...
GTATCTCGAAGTATGCAAGGCGCAGATTGAGCGTAACCGTACGACGAAAGCTGTGCCCGCCTGGCTGATCTTTGACGATGATTTCAGGAGCCGCTATGCCTTTTCGAAAGGCCGCCCCGGCGTCATCCCTCAGGAATGGTTCACGAACGGCGCCGTGATCAAGGCGGGAACTCTGCAAGAGTTGGCGACAAGCTGTGGCGTCGATCCCGAAGGCCTACGGGCCACAGTGGCTCGGTTCAACCCGGATGCCAAGCGGGGTGTTGACAGCGAGTTCCACAAAGGCGACGGTGCATACAACCGGTATCTCGGCGATCCGAAGTGGTTGCCCAACGGGTGCCTGGCGCCGATTGAGAAGGCACCCTTCTTCGCTATTGCTGTCTATCCGGGGGACGTTGGGACCTGTGGGGGGATCTTGGCTGATGAACACGCGAGGGTGCTGAAGCCTTCAGGTGACGTGATTCCCAATCTCTACGCGACCGGCAATGCCACCGCGAGTGTGATGGGGAGGGCATATCTCGGTGCCGGCGCGAGTATCGCGAACAGCGCGGTGTTCGGGTACCTCGCCGCGTTGCATGCCAGCGGTAACTGACTGAAATCGGAGCTGAGCTAAGGAGGCTCAGTAGGCGTCTATGTAATCGCCCCAACCCCTGGAGGAGTTGGGGTTCATGGTTGAAACTTTGGGAGAGTGCTATGACCCTGACCGAGCGTACGAGCGGCAATCGAACCAATCCCTTCCCCATGCAGGATCGAATCTCAGTGCCTCGCGAGCGCTACTACGACCGCGAGTTCTTTGAGTTGGAAAAGGAGAAACTTTGGCGACACACATGGCAGGTGGCGTGTCGCCTGGAAGAGATTCCCGAGGTCGGGGACTTCACGGAGTACGTCATCTGCGATCAGTCGCTCCTGGTCGTGCGAGAGAGCGAGCAGCGGATCCGTACTTTCTACAACGCGTGCCGACATCGTGCGACTGAGCTATTGAAAGGGTCCGGCAGCCTCTTAGGTGGTCAGATCGTGTGCCCGTTTCACGGTTGGCGCTGGAACTCCGATGGTTCGAACTCATTTGTCTACGGGTCCGAAGCCTTCGCGGCCGAATGTCTCAAACCCGAGGATATCAAACTCCAAGAGTGCCGCTCCGCCGTATGGGGTGGGTGTGTCTGGATCAATCTGGACCTTGACGCCAAGCCGCTGGAGGAGATGCTCTTGCCGGCCGCGTCGATCCTAGAAGCACTTGGATTCGGCGATATGAAGGTCTGGTGGTGGAAGGAAATTGTCCTCGACGCCAACTGGAAGCTGGCGATGGAGGCGTTTCTGGAGGGATACCACACAATGCGCACCCACCCGCAACTCACCATGGGACTTGGCGAGGACTGGCCCGCCGGCGCAATCGGATATGAGACGTTTGATCACGGCCACTCTCGTTTCTGGATTGAGCCGTCTGATGAGCCCGTGAGCATAGAGATGTTCATTGAGTTCGCCCGGCTTTTGTGGGAGGGTCAAGATGCAATGACCCTCGAGAACGACGTCCGAGTATTCGAGGGGCTCCGGCGCCGGCCTGACGCGCAGGAGAACGCGGCTCCGATTGCGATCAGCGCCCTGTATGAATACGCCACCGGATCTGGCATTCCGCTGCCCCAGCTCACTCCCGAGCAGATGACCCAATGGGGCGGTGAGATCTTTCTCTTCCCCAATTTCTTCGTGCTGCCGCAGTACGGTAACGCGCTCAGCTACCGATTCCGTCCCTTTGACGACGACCCCGAAAAATGTCTCTTCGAGGTTTGGTCGCTTACCCTCTACCCCGAGGGTCACGAACCCGGCCGGGCGACACTACGCGGCCGCTTCGCACAAGACGACGAGGAAAACTGGGGCCTTATTCCGCGTCAGGATTTCAGCAATATAGAACGTCAGCAGCGCGGGACCCACTCGGACAGCTTCGACCATATGCGATTGGCGACGGAGTGGGAAGGTGCCATTGCCAACCTGCATCATGAGGTAGATAGGCATATCGCCCGCTAGTGGAAGATTCCCTCAGCTCGTCACCTGACGGAGCACGTGCGGTCTCGTCGGGTAACGAGCAGGCCAGCCAGGTCCACGTCGAGCCCGGAGGAGCCCACTTCGATGTTGATCCCAAGGAGTCGGTGATCCAGGCTGCTTGGCGTGCTGGCTATCAGTGGCCCACGACGTGCTGGGGACAGGCCGAATGTGGTGTCTGCGTCATGGAAATCCTTAAGGGAATGGAACTCTTGAATCCCGTGACAAAAGCGGAGGCGACTCGTTTGCGGGCGCTGTCGCGTCACAACGCAGAGGCTTGCAGGTTGGCTTGTCAAGCCCGTGTGGTGGGAAATGGGAATGTCATCGTCCGCAAGCCCGGGGTGCGACCACGCACCATCGCGTCACCCTCGCCATGAGACGCCATCGCCACAGCCTTCTGCGCACCCGGCGCGTACGTCCTTTGCCTACATGGCCTGTTGAGTTATTGCGATCTGCGTGCCGACCGGATAGCTTTGGGCAGCTTCGGCTCCATGACAGAGCACGCCGCTCGCTGACATCTGAGACATAAATTCTCCTTGCGACGCGGGAGCGCGAATTTTGCCCAGCTGATCTCCAACATGGATCGCTCTACTTCCGTCTCTACCTTTTCGGTCTCGATGACGTAATGCGGCTGGCCCTCGACAACGACAGCACCGTCGCCCTGAGCTTCCCGAAGAGAGCGCCGGCGATAGTGGCGGCAACTTCGGCCCCTGGACCGGCAAAGGCCGTGGCGTGGTGAGCCACCACCGCGCTCTTGGTCTTCCCGACGGATTCGAGGATACGTTCGGTGTCGAGTGGCACGAGCGTACGAAGGTCAAGGACCTCGCCGTCGAGACCTTCGACGACGAGCTGCTCGGCGGCGGTCAACGCGTCGAAGACCTCAGCACGCTCGGCGTGCTGAGGGACCACAGTCTGATTCCCCAGCAGGACTTGACCGTTGTGCGTCGAGGCCAACAATCTCGTGCAGAATCCGCAACATCTCGATCATCTCGTCGATGTCAAGCTCCGAGTAACCAGCGGTGATCCAATCGCCAGAAGAGCGCTTGCGAATGTCCCGGGCAACCGCCATCGAGGAATATGAGGTGTAGCTTCGCATGAGCGGTTCCGAGCAGCGCTCCCTAGCGACCAGTGGGCCAGATCCATGCTGCAGCATGCAGGGCGTTGGACGACGGAGTATCGTTTTGAGATGCCCATTCGAGGTGTCCCATATTGCAATCGGGTCTCGCGAGGTGGAGGAGATCCTTCCTTCCGGACGAACTTCGGGGGCATCGAGTGGTGGATTCCGGCTCGGTGGGGCGCCGACTTCGCCTGCTCGTCGGCGACGCCGAAGAAGCCACCGATTGTTCCTGTGGCCTCTACCTCAACGACGCGGCCCGCAGGCTTCCGAATACACGGACGTACTAGCGCGCGGCAGTACCAGTATGCAGTGGGCTGGTTTCCCGGCCTCGAAGGAGGAGAGTCAACTGATGATTGAAGGAATTTCGACCCTCTACTCGGACCGCGCAAACCGGTCGCTCGAGAGCCCACTCATCTCGACCTATCGGGACTCAAGCACCATCCGGTACCGTTTGGGGACGGGCTTGCCGGATACGGAGCTCTTCCCGATCTCAGAACTAGAGGAGTACGCTACCCGTGCGCTGCGCGAGCGAGGCGTGGAATGTCTGGCCTACGGGATGGGTGGCCGTGGCGGATTTGCGGGTCCGCTGAGCCTCCGAGAGACATTGGCTAAGCGGACGCTCGAGCACGACGGCCGTGACGTCGGTGCCGACGGGATTGTGCTGGCCAGCGGAGCGTCGCACGGCTTGTCATTGGCAGCCAACGCCTACCTATCCCCCGGGGATGCTGTGTTGGTCGAGTCGTACTCGTGGCCCTGGGCCCTACGCTTCATGACCGACGCCGGTGCCACCATCGCCCCAGTCCCGATGGACGACGACGGGATGATCGTTGACGAGCTCGAGCCGCGGATCCAAGAAGTTAAGGCCAGCGGTAAGTGTCCAAAAATGATATACACCATACCCACCTTCCATATACCCACGGGAACCTGTATGCCGACGGAGCGCCGCCTGGAGCTGTTGGAGGTGGCCCAGCGCCACAAGATGGTCGTCTTGGAGGACAATCTCTATTTCGATCTGCGCTACAAAGGTGAGACCGTCCCTTCGTTGCTGGCTCTCGACGAGTCGGGCCTGGTGCTTCAATCAAATGGGTTCTCAAAGACGCTGGCCTGCGGGCTCCGCATGGCCTGGGTCGCCGGTACGCCGGAGGCAACGCTGCCCCTCGAGCTGGTGCGCCAAGACCTCGGGGTGAACCAGTGGACTGCCCACATGCTCTCGATGTGGGTGTCCGACGGTCGCTGGGACGTGCATCTGGAGCGCATCTTGGCGTCGGCCCGGTCCAAGTACGAGGTGACCCTGCTCGCCCTGCGAAAGTATTGCGAGCCCTACGTGAACTTCTTCGTGCCCGACGGCGGCATCTATTTTTGGTTGAAGTTCGCGCCCGAGGTCGACCCGGGCAAGTTCCGTCAGCGGATCGAGACGGAGGGCGTTGGCGTGGCTCCGGGAGAGCGTTTCTCTCCCGGACAGCAGGCCGCGCTGCCGGGCTGGGACATCAACGTCGGCGATTGCTTCTTTCGGATTGCCTTTGTCGACGTGCCCGAGGATGAACTCGAAAAGACTATCGCTGTGCTCGGCCAGTGCTTGGCGGACAGCGCTGCCTGAGCCGAGTGGGCAGCCAAGAGCTGGAGGATTCCTTATGCGTCAACGTATCGAGTCGAATCCAGCCAGCCTGTGGGCCGAATGCTCCAAAGGGGTGCAGGTCGGACAGGCCATCTATCTCTCCGGCCAGGTCGGCTCCGATGACGATGGGACCTTGGCTGGCGACGACATCCGGTCACAGGCCAAAAAGTCGCTTGAGAACATCGAGCGGTTGCTAAAGGTGGCTGGGGCTACCCTGCGCGACATCGTGCACCTGACCCTGTACTTCACCGACCCAGCCAACGCCGCTGGGTATTTCGAGGTGGCGGCCGAGTTTTTCCCTGAAGACCCTCCGGCCGCCACCGCCGTGGTCGTGGTCGCCTTGCTCAGCCCCCGACTGTTGATAGAAATCCAGGCGACCGCAATCAAGAGCGCATAAAGTACCTGGACGCACTCGACTTGTCCCTTTGGTTGACCCGGATACATCAACGGTGAGGCACGATCCGATAGTCCCGGCTACGCCGCGAGACAGGCGTCCGAGTGGGCGGACAGCCCGGATCGCTTCTGCCAGATCAGGTGCGGCACGGTCTATGACAGTGGGCATGCCTTCCGGCGTTAGGGCGTTGGAGGTCAGTTGGGGAGACTCCTGTGCTCACGTCGGTCACTGTGAGTCGGAATAACAAGCGTCCACGTGTTGATACGGAAGCTGTTCTCGTCAGATTCACTCTGCACGGAGTGAAAGGATTCTCGTATATGGCGTTGTTGCGATACTGCGATTCCGTCGATGGAATACTTCGACTACCAGATCTCGACCCCTCCGCCGGCGAGTTGGCCGAATGGTGACGATGCCCCAATCGCCTGGATTGCAGCGACCTCGCGAGCGTCGAAGTGAGTCGATGGTCCTCGCCAGTGCTTGGGACGGGCTAGGGGCTCTTCTGGCATGTCAGGTTCGGTCGGTAGTGCCCTGTGTTCAGTCTCGCTCGCGAAGGGCGTGTTCCAGTCTTACAAATCGGTTCGACATCGCCCTTAGCTACTTCCCCCTGAAAAAGTCGATGTGAAAAAAGCCCGTGACCAGCGCGTTCACAATACGAGGGTGCTCGCGTTCTGGTCCGAATGAGACAACGATGGCTCCGTCCCCCTCTTTGCCCAAGAGAAACGGAGCCATCGTGTTGCGCACCAAGGTAGACCTTCAGCCGACCCTTTGGCGACCGTGGGCGCAGTGCGGACGAGTCGCATGCTCTCCACTACATCGAGGACAACAATAACCGTTTCGGCCGCCCGGGCCAACGGGTAACCCGGCCTGGGGCGGCTTGCTCGTAGAAGGCTCGCCGCGCTGTCCTGACGGGGTGGAGGTTATTGGCCGACTGTGCGTCCCGGCACGGAGGGAATGACACGCTGAGCGTCGGCAGGCGCTCCGGCTGGTTTGAGGAACACCTCGACCTCTTCGGGCGGGAGAGGTCGGGCAAACAGGAAACCCTGCCCCACGTCGCACTGCTCGGTTTGGAGCTGGGTCAACTGGCCCGACTCCTCAATCCCTTCGGCAAGCGTTTCGAGATGGAGTGCTTTTCCCAGCTGCATCAGGGTGTGGATGAGGGCGTCTCCCTCAGGGGTTTTCGCCATGCCCGAGATAAACGCCCGGTCGATCTTCAGGGAATCGACCGGGAACTGCTGGAGGTATGACAAAGAGGAGTAGCCGGTGCCGAAGTCATCGATGGCGATGCGGACCCCGAGGGATTTGAGCGCCGTCAACTGCTTCTGTGCGCTGATGGTATTGCGCATGATGCTTGTCTCGGTGATCTCGATGATGAGATCGTCGGGCGGCAGACCCGAGAGGGTGAGTGCCCGGCGGACGTCGTCGAGCAAGGAATCGGCATCGAGCTGGCGCGCCGAGGCATTCACCGACATCCTGGTGACTCGACCTTCACGTCGCCATGCCATGGCCTGGCGACACGCCTCCTCCAGGACCCAGCGGCCCGCGGGAATGATCAAGCCCGACGCTTCGAGGGCAGGGATGAAGTCATCGGGCTGGAGCAGACCCCGTACCGGGTGGCGCCAACGCAGAAGGGCCTCCACCCCCACCACGGTCATGTCGCCTAGGTCGAAGATCGGTTGGTACAGAAGGAAGAACTGGTCGGTACCGATCGCCGCTTGGAGGTCACTTTCCAGTTCATGGCGGCGACGAAGCACTGATTGCATCTCGGCTTCGAAGACCACGAAGCCATTCCTGCCCTCGTCCTTGGCGGCATAGAGAGCAATATCGGCGTCTCGAAGGAGCTCTTCGGCACTCTCGCGTAGACCGACGGCTATGCCAATGCTGGCAGAGACGCTGACCGACGTGTTGTTCGAGTCATCAAGATGGAAGGGCTCGGCCAGCACGCCGAGGAGTCGTTCGGCCAGGAGCTCCGGGCCGGCCGCCAGTGAGAGACCTTCGGCTAGGACGACGAACTCGTCCCCACCGAGCCGGGCGACCGTGTCGGATTCTCGAAGTGTCCCGGCGAACCGGGCCGCGACCGCCTGCAAGAGCCGGTCACCCATTGCGTGGCCCAAGGTGTCGTTGATGTCCTTGAACCCATCGAGATCGATGAACAAGAGCGCCACCTCGAAGTGCTCGCGACGGGCACGCGCCAGGGTCTGGAACACCCGATCGAGCATGAGGACCCTGTTGGGTAGCCCGGTCAGGCCGTCATGCATAGCCTGGTGGCGGATTTCGTGGAGAAGGCGAGCATTGCGAATGGCAATGGCCGCCTGTCCGGCGAGGCCGCGGAGCCGATCGGTGACGTCGGCGTTGTCATTGAAGCGTTCGGGATGTTCGATGACGTCGACGGTGATCCACCCATACATCTCGTTGCCATAGATGATTGGAAAAGAAAGAGCCGCCACAGAACCCGCGGCCGACAGGACCATCGAGAGCCTCATGGTGTCATCGGTCAGATCGTGACGGAAGGTGGAAGTGAAGTCGGCGGTGGGGGGAAGAGGAATATCCAACGTTCGCAGTTCGGAATCGACGTCATGGTCGAACCCGTACGTGGCACCGACATTGGCCACAGAGTTGCCAGGCTCGGTCAGCCAGACGCAGACACGGTCGCAATTAATGACGGAGGGGATAGCGTGGGCAAGTCGAAACACCATCTCTTCAGTGGACGCCAAATCAGCAAGCGAGCTCGACAGCGTAAGCAGCGCCTGCGCTGTAGTTGCTTGTTGACGGGCATCAGCGATGGCCGCCGCCGAGTCGAGGGCGTTCGCGGCCAGGCGGGCGTAGGACTCTATGACCGGGTGTTCGTGTGGTTCAAACGTTGCGGATTGTGGGCGGACGACCAAGAGGGTTCCGTAGTGAGCCCGGTCCGACGAAATTTCTGTCAGACACACATGTGAGGCGGATTCGGTGTGTCTTGTGTCGGACAATTCATCGATGAGTCGGGCACCTTCGACCGAATCGATTCCCTGCGAACACAACCACCGATCGGCAGTGCTACTCGCCCGGATATCGAGGACGTAGGATACAGCAGGCACGGCTCGGGCCGCAGCCGCCATTACTCGGGTCAGCACGGTGTCGAGACCGTCTCCGGAGACAAGCTCGGCCACCGTGCGTTGCAGTTCCTCCAGCCGAGCCTGAGAGACCCGTGCTTGCAGCTCGGCACGAGCAGCCCTCGTGGCATCGTCGTCTACCGACTCCCAGTGTAAGCGGGCACAGCAAAATGTGGCACCGTCGCACTGACAGGACTCGTCGGTAATCTCTGCAGTCGGGTACCCAAACATGGTCGGTATGGCGGCATATAGGCCCATTGAGAGTGCACAGAACTCCGGGAAGGGTTCATATCCGTCCTTCAGTCGAATGCTGATCCTGCAGTTGTTCGGACCGACGTTCTCTATGCGAAAATCAGTGATCGGCGACGTCGACTCGGCAAGCCCGGCGAGGGCGTCATACACGGCTTCGGGTGAACCGAGAGCGGAGAGTGACTCGACTAATTCCGGAGACTGAATCGAATTGAATACTCGCTGGCCAATCTCCGAAAATGTAGAAAGACCACCGGTCGCCTCGCCGGTCGCTTCGAGCAAACTCCGAAACTGCGCGTAGGAACTCCAAGTACTGACATCGCTCAATACGGTGACCGTTCGTGTCTCACCAGCCGAGCGAAGGACTCGCTCGAGTGTTCCCTCGGGAGTGCACGTCTGCAAGTAGCCAGTTACGAAGCGGATGAAAAGTCCGCTGAAGCCTCGCTCGGCTGACTCACCGGTGCTGGAATGCTTGGTCATATCTGTGCCTCGATCGTTATGAAACGGTGAGCGACATCCAACGTGAGCGCACCTTCACATGAGATTCGAGTCGCTCGGAGGGCCGTATTCGGGATCAGAAATCACCTAATGAGATCAGCCTTCCCTCTTGTGACCAAGCATGCCGAGTACAGCCCCACGGACAACCCATGAAGGCCCAACACCAGCCCAACTTTCCGGTCCTGATGAGTGCGGTTGCTGGTTGGGGACCTGTTGCAGGCCTACTGGGGGCTCCGACACAATCCGAGCTGGCCGAGGGCCGCAGCCGTCGCCGACTTTGACACACTCCCGATCAGGCGACGGCGACGGCAAGGTTAGGAGTCTGGCGTAGCCCTGAGACCTCGGTCTACTCGTCTGGCAGGGTCAGATTTACAGCCTCGAACGCGAACGCCCACGGGGATCGAAGTCTTGCTGGCGGCTCGGACACAACAAATCCAGAAGCGCGGTCCAGCAGTCCCTCGAAGGCAATTCGAGCCTCCAGCCGTCCAAGGGCAGCTCCCATGCAAAAGTGGGGCCCCAATCCGAATGTGAGATGTCGAGCCGAGCGAGTTACGTCGAACCGTTCCGGCTGCGGAATTTCACGCTCGTCGAGGTTTGCGGCACCCCACAACAGCTGAATTCGAGACCCCTTGGGAATCGTCGTTCCGTGCATCTCTACCGCACGAGTTGTCGTTCGGGCGTGGCTTTCAGCCGGCGGGCGCAACCGGAGCATCTCCTCTATGGCGTCGGGCAATTTGGATCGATCTTTTTCAACGAGTTCCCGCTGGTCCGGGTGGTCGAGAAAGAGCAGCCAGCCGTTGGCGATTAGATTCGACGTTGTATCGTTTCCACCTCCGACCAACAGAAAGCAGAAACCAAGCACCTCGTCGTCGGAGATGCCGCCCTCAGATTGCACTTGCACGAGTGCACTCATCAGATCGTCCTCAGCCTTGTGCCTCCGTAGATCAAGGAGCGTCTTGAACATTCCGTAGATGCCCGTTGCAACATCGGCCAGTTCAGCAGTGTCACCCCGCTGACCGACCAGCAATAGCCGATCCGTGAGCTCCCGAAAGTCGTCTATTTCGAGTTCCGGAATTCCAATCAGGCTACCGACAACATTCGCAGCCAATGGGCCGGAATAGTTGGCGATGAGGTCGCCGCCACCGCGTTCGATATAGCGACCGAGCAATCCGTCAACCGTCCGTTGCACCAGGCCTTCCATGTTGGCGACGCGTGAGGGAGTAAAAGCCCGGGATACGAGTCGTCGTAGTTGACCGTGACGGGGTGCATCTAGGTAGTTGAGCATGGGAAGGAGGACGGCTGCCTCAGAGGCATCAGAGGAGAATGTCTCAGCGTCCATGGCGGCCTGTCGGACGTCTTCGAATCTACTGAGCACCCACGTGTCACGCTCGACGTCATGGTAAGCGGGGTGATTGTCGCGCAGTTCGCGGTACACGGACTCGCGATAGATGGCGAATGAGTCAAGTGTCGGATCGAAGATCGAGGGCATGGGATGCTCCTTTATGGCTCCGGCTGACCCCGGCTGCGGGAGAGATGGGGTCGATATCCTGCTTGTTAAGGAAGGATATCGACCCTCATCGCAATAATCAAGTGGGCGCTTGCTACATCGTGAGCGAGTTGAGATGGTGGGAATGTGCCACCATGCGTGACCTGACGGGCGACTTCCTACATCGAAGTTAGCTCGCGCATCCGCTCTACGAGGAGCCTCCGGCGTTTGCGATCTTCAAGAGCGGGGCGGCACGGCCATCGGTCCACCAATCAGAATTGCCCATACTGAATTTAACACTGCGGGGCTCCCCGTCGCGAGTACAGGTGCCATCTGCTCC
>Ga0302326_10030382_pt1 | contig 10815 bp, 5 predicted proteins | sample Palsa_T0_3_FD_202264 | JGI IMG/M metagenome (GOLD analysis project Ga0302326, IMG submission 202264) | Peat permafrost microbial communities from Stordalen Mire near Abisko, Sweden - Palsa_T0_3 | ecosystem: Environmental > Terrestrial > Soil > Palsa > Peat permafrost | place: Sweden: Abisko...
GAAGTCCCAGTCGAGATACCGGGTCACGATCAGGTCAAGCCGTCCATCGCGATCGTAATCCACAAAGCACGCGCTCACCGACCATCCCGATCCGCCCACGCCCGCATGCGCAGTCACATCGGTGAAAGTGCCGTCTCCGTTGTTATGGTAGAGAGTATTCCGGTCGAGATTTGTCACGTAGATATCCGGCCGGCCGTCGTTGTCGAAGTCCCCGACCGCTACGCCCATCCCATAGCCTTCGCCGCGCAGCCCCGCCTGGACAGTTACGTCGGTAAAGGTCCCGTCTCTATTGTTCTTGTACAGCCTGTTCCAGTAACGCGGATCGGACTTATCCGGCTTCGACCCCGGCGGCATGGGATCCCGCAGCGCGGCGCCGTTTACGAAGAACAGATCGAGCGACCCGTCGTTGTCGTAATCCAGCATGGCGGCGCCGGCGCCCATCGATTCGGGTAGATACTTCTGCGACGTCTTGCAGGCGTCATGCCGGAAGCGGATGCCCGCTTTGGCCGCTACGTCTTCAAACCCGCGGTGTGCGGCGGCGGAAAGCGGCCGCGCGATACCTTGTGCCAATATCGCGCTCAGGAAGGATCTGCGATGCAATCTGTCACGTCCGAATCACTCGATTGTATCTCTCCGAAGAGCGTGACCAGTCGTGCGCGGCGGCGTGATAACAGCGTGCGGTCCGCGTCTCACACAGCAGCCATGGGGAATGTGGTCCGCTTGACGATTCCCGAGGCTTCTCGTACAACGACAAGCTGGCCCGCCGTCACCTTGCGCAGGATTTCCCGCGCGCCGTTGGGCCAGCGGATTTCCAGATCGGCGCTTTCAGCCGTGCCAAGGCCGAAATGCAGCCGCGAATCGCTGGCGGAATAAAAGCTCGATTGGCTGACTACCTCCTGCGCCTGTACCCTTCCGTTGTAACGTGCCGTAACCCGCGCGCCGATGGCTCCACGGTTCGACTTTACCCCGATCAGCTTGACCTTCAGCCAGTGGTTGTTCCCGCTCACGTCGTTGCGAAGCAGCGACGGAGGTTCGTTCAGATTGACAATCAGCACGTCGATGTCGCCGTCATTATCGAAATCGCCGAAGGCGCATCCGCGGCTGCAGTGCGAGGCCGCGACACCGGGACCGGCGGCTTCGATCAGCTCCTCAAATTTGCCATTGCGGAGATTGCGAAAGACGACGCGCGGCGTCTTCATCGGATAAGCGGCCAGTTGCTTCTCAACCTCGGGATAAACCCCGCCGGTGACCATAAAAAGATCCGGAAATCCATCATTATCCAGATCGACGATGCCGGCTCCCCATCCGACGAAGCGAGTTTCTACGCCGAGCCCGCTGGCGATAGTGACATCGTCGAAGATGCCCTTCTCGGAGTTGCGGTAGAGTACGCTGGTGTCGTCCGAGAAATGTGTTTTCAGAATGTCGAGATTGCCGTCAAGGTTGAAGTCGCCGAGGCCAACTCCCATTCCGGCCTGCTGCTGACCATCCTCGTTGAGGGCTACGCCCCACTCAAGGCCGACGTCCGTGAAGGTGCCATCGCGGTTATTCCGTAATAGAAAGCTGGGGGAAGAATCGCAGGCCACATAGATATCCGGCCAGCCATCGTTGTTAAAATCGGCTGCGACCGCGGTCATCATATAACTGCCAGTAGCCTTTATGACATGGGACTCGACACTGACATCCGTAAACGTGCCATCGGCGTTGTTTCGGAAGAGAGCCGCGGCGCCTGGCGGCAGTCCCAGCGGGCCGCAGAGGACCGGAATGCTTTTCCAATTGCAGTGCGAGTTCGCGCCCGGTTTGGGGATGGACTCGAAGTCGAACTCGAGGTAGTTGGCGACGAAGAGATCCAGGTGGCCGTTACGGTCATAGTCGATAAAAGTGCATCCGGAACCCCAGCGCTTTCCAGGTTGCAGCAGGCCAGCCGCTTTTGTTACATCGGTGAAGGTGCCATCACCGTTGTTGCGATAGAGAACGTTCTGTCCCCAGTACGTGACGAAGAGGTCGTCGAATCCATCGTTGTTGTAATCGCCCACCGCGACGGAACAAGCCCATCCTGTCCGCCGCAGGCCGGCCTTTTCGGTAACGTCGGTAAACGTTCCGTCGCGATTGTTCCGGTACAGGCGATTGGTAGCGTCGGCCGAGCCCTCTACTTTTGTGCCACTGAGAATGAAGATGTCAAGCCAGCCATCGTTGTCGTAGTCGATGAAAGCGGCGCCGCACCCGGCCGTTTCGAGAATCCAGGACTTATGGTCCGAATCCCCCAGTATGACCGGCGCGCGAAGTCCCGCTTGCTCGGCGATATCGGTAAAACGAGCGTGGAACGGGAGCCCGGAAGGCTTACCTCGCGGCACGGGAGTGACATTTCGGGTGGCAACGCCTTGCCCGTGAAGACCGAGGACAGGTAGCGCCAACAACTTGGAGAACTCTCGCCGCGTCCGCATTTGCAACGTTCAGCGTAACACTGACATAGCGGATGCGCCGAGCGCCAGTCTTGTCTCATGCGAGAGACGTTCAGATCCGCGATTTTACGCGGAATCGCAAGGCTCCCGTTTACGCCAGAATCGCTTTAATGGGGCCGTTACCCTCTTCGAGCAGGTGGAACGGGCGGCCAAATACGCTGATCTCCATATTCTCGTAGTTGAGGCCCAATTGATGAACGATGGTGGCGTGCAGATCGCTACAGTAATGCCGGTCCACGACGGCATTGTAGCCGACTTCGTCCGTCTCGCCGTGCGTCATCCCGCCCTTTATGCCGCCGCCGGCCAACCAGACGGAGTAGCCTTTCGGGTTGTGGTCGCGGCCAGTGGTATTTTGCGACCATGGCGTGCGGCCGAAATCGCTCGAGAACACCACCAGCGTGGAATCGAGCATGCCACGCTGCTTCAGGTCGCGGATGAGCCCGGAAATCGGCTTGTCCACGGCGCGGCAACTCTTTTCATGCTCCTTCATGTCGACATGCGCGTCCCAGCTTCCGTTGCCGCCGCCTCCGTTGCAGATCTGGATATACCGGACTCCCTTTTCCGCGAGGCGCCGCGCCATCAGAAGCTGCCGTCCAAAGTCGTCCGTTTCTTTTTCCCCGATGCCGTAAATATCCAGGACGCTCTTTGGTTCATTCGAGAAATTGACGACCTCAGGCGCTGAAAGCTGCATTCTTGCGGCTAATTCGTAAGACTGGATTCGCGCCGCGATATCCGTATTGACGTTATACACATCCCGGAACTCTTTGTTCATCCCGAGCAGCGTCTGCATTTGAAGATCGCGCTCCGCGGCGGTCGAACCCTTCGGCGGATAGAGATTCGGGATGGGCGTGTCGCCGGGTTGGAACGGCGTAGCGGCAACGCTGGCGCCGAGATATCCACCCGTCAACTGGACAGGCGAGGACGGGCGGCCAATGTTGACAAACGTCGGAAGGTTTTTGTTAGCGGTTCCAAGGCCATAGGAAATCCAGCCCCCCAGCGACGGATGGTCGAACGCCCGTCCACGTTTCCCTGTAACGGTTTCGATTACGGCGGGAAAGTGATTGCCTTCGTGGTTCCACATCGAACGCACTACCGCGATCTCGTCGATTACCTCGCCAACGTTCGGTAATATATCCGACACCGGAATTCCGGATTTACCGCACGGCTTAAAAGTACGTATACAGGGAATCACGGGACGCTTGATCTCGGCGACATTGTCTCCGAAAGCGGTCCCGTCCATCAATTTACCCGCGTACTTGTTGCCTTTAGGATCGAACGTGTCAAGCTGGCTCACTCCGCCGCACATAAAAAGATAGATGACGGATTTGGCCTTCGCTTCTAACTCGATAGGGAAGTGGCCACCCTTAAGCTTATTGTCATCCGCCAGAAGACCGCCCACCGCCACGCCGAAGAAACCGCCGGCGGCTTTAGTGAGGAAACCGCGCCGCGAAACTCTGCCACAGGGATATATGCTATTGCTGTTCATTTTTGGTTCACCGGACGTAAATAAACTCATCCAGATTGAAGAGCAGCCACGCCAGGCCCTTCAATCTTTCCGGATCGTTCCGGACGTAAGTAAGCGCCTGGTCCTTCTCCCCAGGGCTCGGAGGGCGTCCGATAACGATCTCATATCCGAGGTCGACGGCCGCTCCGACGTCCCCGCCGGATTCCTTGCGAAGCCGGTCGGCCAGTTGCACAGATGCCTTGTCAATCTGCGCACTATTCATCAGGAACAGATCCTGAGGGGCGGTTACGGTGCGGGTCCGAAGCGGACAGGGAAGACGGCCGTCATCCACATCGAACGATTGCAGGAAGTTGGCCATGACGTCACGGCTGGTGGAAAAGCCGCGCAGCATATAGGCGGCGCGCCGGTTCGCCTGGGCCGGAAAAGCCACGTCGGCGGCGTTCGCGTCGGCGTTCGCGTCGGCCGCGGCCGCGGCGCGGCGCGGCGCGGCGGGAACGATATCGAACGATGGCCCACCGAGGGCCAGGTCCAGAGATCCGGCAGATGACAGGATCGAGTCCCAGATCGGCTCAGCCTCAAGCCTCTCTAACCGGAACTTCCAAAGATAGTCGTCTGCCGGATCGATTTTGGTGTTCGACGTCATGAGCGCGGGTTCCAGCGACGACGCGCGCTTGTAAGTGTCGGACATGACCATCAGCTTGTGCATCGCCTTCATGTCGAACTTTTTGGCGACAAACTCCGACGCCAGCCAATCGAGTAACGGCCGATTGGATGGCACTCCACCAAAGTTGCCAAAATCGCTGGTAGCCTTCTGAAGACCTTCGCCGAAGTGCCATTGCCATAGCCGGTTGATCGCCACACGGGCAAAAAACGGATTCTCGGGCGCCGTAAGCCAATCGGAAAACGCCTCGATCCTGCCATCGCGGAAGTCGATCTTCGACGGAGCAAACGGCCAACCGGGCTCCACCGGCTTATCTTTCTCGGGTTGCTCGGGCTCTCCACTGGAGAGTATATAGCTCGGTTCCTTTAGGCGTCCGTTGTCGACGGCAACTGTCCAGAAAGCCTGCATGCCCCCGCCGCGCCTTCCGCCACCACCGCCGCCACCTCCTCCTCTACCGCCAAGCGCCGTCAGCTTCTTCTGGATCTCGTCATACTGTTTGCGCGCGTCTTCAGGGAGCGCTTCCTTAACCTTAATCGGGTCGACGCGCAATGGGACGAAGTAATCGTCCACCGATTTCTGTTCTGCCAGCGTGCGCTGTTTTTCCGGTTTACGGTAGGCCGCCCGCACATCGGGGGGGAGCATCTGCACACGCTCTTCCTGCAATCTCGCCAGGGTCGGGCCGGCGACCGCATCCAACTGGGCCTGTAGAGGCGCTTCGGCGGCAGCCCGTTTCTGTTGGGCGGCGTCGGCTGACATGGCACTCTTGACGATCTCGTCCGGTGTTGCCAGAAGCACCTTCTGAACCACCAGCGGATCGAACAACGCCTTCATGGCATAGAAATCCCGATTAGAAATGGGATCGTACTTGTGGTCGTGGCACTTGGCGCAACCGACCGTCAGCCCCATAAAGGCTGTGGAAACCGTCTCTACCGCAACGATAGGAAGCTCCTGGGTATCTTTATTGTCCCGAATGACACCGCCTCGCGCGAGAAACCCCAAAGCGAACATATCGTCGGGCCGCGCTTCCATCCGTGAGCGGACACCGATGCCCGACATCTGGGTCCGTTCATTCCGATAGCCGGTCAATTGCGTGCGCACGAACTGGTCGAACGGCATGTTGCTGTTCAGGGCTCGAATCACCCAGTCGCGCCACAGATGGATTCCCGGCTGCGCGTACATCCGCTCATCGATGTCGGCGTATCTCTCGACGTCCAGCCAGTGCCTTCCATAGCGAACGCCATGCTGCTCGCTCGCCAGCAGGCGGTCGACCACTTTCTCGTACGCGTCGGGAGAATCGTCCTTAAGAAACGCTTCCTGTTCGGCGGGCGTGGGCGGCAGTCCGATCAAGTCGAAATAAACCCGGCGCAACAGCGTCCGCTTGTCGGCCTGACCGGCTGCTTTAAGGCCCTTCTGCTTAAGCTGCGCCGCTATGAACGCGTCTATCGGGTTGGAGGATGTGGAAACTCCCGAGGGAACCGCGGGACGAACGACGGGTTGCTGCGACCACGGCGCCGGCTTCTGGGTGTCGGCGGCGGCCAGAGCAATCCCGGAAAAAAGACCCAAGGCCAATGAAGTTCTATATAAGCGGTTCAGCATTTTCTACGCCCTCTACTCCTTAGTGTTAAACCATCGATGACACGGCGCGCCGCTCTAAACAGGAGTCCAGAACGATTCGCCGGCCGGCATGAAGTCGATGGGAACCTCGGTGATGAAAGTCTTCAGCCACTTCGCGCACTCCTGCATACCCCACTCCTCGGACATGTCGTGACCGAGGACGATAAGTCCCTTTTTCTTGCCATTGGCGATCGAATCCCGAGCGTATTCGACCGCGTCCCACTCTCTCGGCTCGCCGCAGACCAAAACATCGACATCCGGACCGGAGAAATATCGCTCCACCAGCCCCAGGCCGGTCGATCCGGGGTTAAAGGCGGCCTTGCTCACCAGCGTCTGCGGATCGCCGACAACGCGGATACCGCGAATCTTCAAGCGGTCGCGGATCTCTTTGGCAAGGGCTCCCAGGGAAGTTTGCGGAAGCGTGTAAAGCCTCGGGTTATCCGGAACCTGATACTTATCCCATCCCAATGCAATGGCCATGCCGGTGATAATCCCATCCGGCTTTCGGCCGTGCCAGTGATCGTGGAATCGCCAGACCACGAGATCGTTTTTCTCGATAAAGCTCTTCTTGAGCTGGAATAAAGGATCTTCGGCGTTGCCCGGAGCGTGCGCCTCATCCTCGAGGGAGCTATAGAAAGTGGGTTCGTGGACAACGATCAGATTTCTTTTGGCAGCCACCGCACGCTTCAGAAGATCGAGGGTCGCGACCATGGTCGTTGCAATGCCAATAACCAGCGTATCGGGATTTCCGGCCTTCACTGTATCCACAGTCGTCGCACGCCATGGAATACCCACGTGCTGCTGAATTCGTTCGATCACCTGCCGTGCTGTGAGGCGCCCGCTCTGAGCTTCAGACTGGGCAAGAACCGCGTGGGCCGTAACCAGCCCGGTTCCCATGTATAGAAAGGATCGTCTTGTGGGCAGATCCCGCGTAAATTCTATTAACTGAGCCGGAGTATACACGTGTATATAGTATATCCGTCCCGGCGTCGCGCCGAATCTGTATTCCGGCATATGCCTTTCGGCTGAACCAAACGCGGGCCAGCCTGCCTGGAGAAGGCTCGAAAAGGGGCCGCGCCCATTCCATTTCGCTCCGAGTTGTAGTATAGAATTCCCTTAGCTTGACATCGTTCCCAATGCCGATGCACTCAGGGAACGCCGCGGGGGACGGATAGAAAGGGCGCGGAATGAAGCGAAATGAGCCGATCCGTGTGTTGTGCGTCGACAATCCGGCGATGCGTAAAGGAATTGCCGCCATCCTGGCCAATGAGCCCGACATGCTGCTGGTCGGGGAGGCCAGTAACGGACACGATGCAGTTGAGTTGTTCCGGCTGCGCTATCCGGATGTGACACTGATGGATTTGCTGATGCCGGGTCTCGGGGGCATCGAGGCGATCCGGTTGATCCGGAAGGAGGCGCCGCAGGCGCGAATCGTAGCCTTGACGAACTACTACAGTGGCGACCAGGATATTTATCGCGCACTCGAGGCGGGCGTCTGGGGTTATCTGCTGAAGGAGAAGGCGCATACCGAAATGGTGCGGGCCATCCGCACGGTCCATTCAGGGAAGCGGCTGGCGCTGGCGGAGATTGCCGAACAACTGCGCGATTGTCCGCCCCACGTGGCGCTTACGCCGCGCGAAGTACAGGTGCTTCGCCTCGTGGCGCAGGGCCTCAGCAACAAAGACATCAGCGACCAGCTGGGCACAATGTTCGGCACGGTCAAAATCCACATCCAGAATATTCTCTGCAAACTGCGCGCCACAGATCGGACGCAGGCCGTGACAATTGCGCTTCACCGCGGCATCATCCACCTCGAAGAACTGACGAACACGGGTATTGCCGGCGCCTCCTGAGTGCCAACCGGCTTTACTCGGCATATGCCGAAAGGCAGTATGCAGATGGCGTAAACAGAGAGTAATATAATTCCGCTATTGCTTTGCAGGCAGAAGAGGGTCCATGTCAAGATCATCCATATCGCATATTGCCAGAGGCGCGCTCTCAAACCCATTACGATTGCTGTTTTGCCTTTTGCTCGCGGCGTGTGCCGGCTTGGCGCAGGATCGCGGAAGTATCACAGGTATCGTGTCGGATCCCTCCGGAGGCTTGGTTCCGGGCGCCACTGTCACGGTGAAGAACGCCTCCGGTCTGTCGCGAACGTTCAGTTCAAGAAGTGACGGAGGCTTCATCTTCGAGTCTTTGCCTGCCGGTGTCTACAGCGTGACAGTGGTGAAGCAGGGCTTCCGGAAAGTTGAAATCACGGCGGTAACGGTTGCCGTCGACAGCAGCACCCGGGCGGACATAAAACTGGAAGTCGGGCAGGTGCAGGAGACCGTGCAAGTTCAGGGAAACGTTTCGCTGCTTCAGACAGACCGGACCGACCTCGGCCAAGTCCTCGATAAGCAGGTAATCGCCGATCTGCCTTTGTTCGCTAACGGCGGCATGCGCAGTAACCTGGCTTTCGCAGTACTGGCGCCCGGCGTCAGAACGGACCTGTCGCAGGACGTCGACGAAGGTGGTTCTCCTGTCCTCGCCGGTGGTCTGGGCGGATCGGATACAAGCTTTCTCGTGGATGGCGGCGAAGTTCAGAGCGAGCGCCGCAACGATCCGCAGATGCGCGTCGTCAGCGCGGAAGGCGTTGAGGAGTTCAAGGTTATGACCAGCGCTTACTCCGCGGAATACGGACGCACTTCGAACGGCATTCTGAACTACACCACGAAATCGGGGACCAACGATTTCCACGGCACTGCGTTCGCCCAGATCCGTAACCAGGCCCTCAATGCAAACGGGTTTTTCTATGTCGCCCCGCTTCCGTCCGCTCAGACGGTCCACAACCAGAATGTCGAAGCAGTCAGTTTTGGCGGTCCCGTACTCATTCCGAAGGTCTACAATGGCCGTAACAAAGCGTTCTTCTTCTTTTCCGGCGAGCGCTCCCGATCGAAGGACATCGTCTCGAGCGCCTTGGAGAGTGTGCCCACCGCAGCCGCCCGGGCAGGCAATTTCAGCAACTACACCGGATCGAACGGGCAGGTGATCCCGATTTACGATCCGGGAGATGTGACCGGCGGGAATATCCTCGCCAATGCCAATGCCCGCGCTCCCTTCCCGGGTAACATCATCCCGCAATCGCGGATCAATCCGGTCGCGGCGGAGCTGTTGAGTTATGAGCCGCTGCCTCAGAATCCGAATTCGTTTCAGAACAATAATCCGGTGGTGAACACTGGGTCGCGGGACCCGGGTGAGAATCAGGCCGTGTACGCCATCAAGGGCGACTACGATCCGACCGCGAAGTTGCGCTTCAACGGACTGTTCAGCCGCCAGTACTTCAACGGCTGTAACATCTGTCTCGGTCCGATGCCCGGTCCGGAAGCGGAAGCGTTTCAGGAGAACTACGACAATAAGCAGGTCCACTTCAATATGGACTATATTGCCCGGGCCACTTTGCTGAATCACGTCACTTTTAACTACAACCGGCGGAATGGCGCCGAGGCGCCCAATATCCGGCTGGGGCCGAATACGGGAGCCTACGGCGTTGCGACCGAGCTGCCTGGCGTTCCGACTTATAGCCTCAGCCCGCTGTATACTTCGTATGAAACAACGAACTACCAGAACTACAATACCCAAAAGAGCGATCATCTGTATGGCAGGACTTATGATTTCACAGACATCCTGACGTGGATCAAAGGCAAACACAGCATAAAGACTGGCTTTACATTTATCCGCCAGAACTACAATGGCGATTTCTGTAATAACTGTGGTGGTACTGCGACCTTCACCAATACCGCCACATCGAACCCGTCGGTTAACGGCACCACGGGGCTGGATCTGGCTTCGATGCTGCTCGGGGTAGCCAATTCGGGCTCCTTCGCCTATCCGTCCGACGCCAACAATGTCTATCCTTACTATGCGGCTTTCATCCAGGATGACATCAAGCTTTCGAGCAAACTGACGGTGAACCTGGGATTGCGTTATGACCTTCCCCTGGCAAAGAGAGAACCGCACGGCTGGAATAGTCAATTCAATCCAACTATTCCGGACGCGGCCGCCGGGAACCTTCCGGGTGCGCTGGTATTCGCCGGGTACGGTCCGGGAACCTGCGATTGTAAGTCTCTCATATCCCACAGGACGACCGCATTCGGGCCCCGTGCGGGACTTGCCTACCAGCTCGATGCGAAGACGGTCATCAGGGCCGGCGGAGCGATCTTCTACAATTCCAATAAAGAGGATGGTTCCGCGACCGATGGAATCCAGGGTTTCGGAGGCACTTACACCGTACCCGCGAATTACTTCTCTTCGGGCATCTCGATGCTGTTGCCGTCGGGCTCGAATAGCGCCTTAGCCGGCTTCGTTCCTTTCGCCGCCGCGGCCGCGGCTAATGCACCGATAGACAGAAATCCGGACCTTGCCAACTTCGGCAGCCCGACCTACTACTCCGATGGCAAGGTCGCGCAATATTATGATTTCAACTTCACCGTGGAACATAATATTACCGCAGCGACCGTTTTGCGGGCCAGCTACCACGCCAACTATGGCAACGAGGTAACTAATAGCCAGCAATTCAATCAGCTGAATCCCAAATACATACCTATCTATGGCAATCTGCTCACGCAGCCGCTCAG
>Ga0302326_10030383_pt1 | contig 10815 bp, 10 predicted proteins | sample Palsa_T0_3_FD_202264 | JGI IMG/M metagenome (GOLD analysis project Ga0302326, IMG submission 202264) | Peat permafrost microbial communities from Stordalen Mire near Abisko, Sweden - Palsa_T0_3 | ecosystem: Environmental > Terrestrial > Soil > Palsa > Peat permafrost | place: Sweden: Abisko...
TCTGCCACCGTCTTCGACATCTCACATCTCCTTGCAACAGTTAGGTTCACAAACCCCTTCGGAACCTGCGCCCGATATCAATGCCCGGCTTTCAGTTCCGGTTTCGGCGACACGAGCTATAGTTACCTACGTCCGAGCCTTTGGGAATTATGTCACCGCAGGCTCATACCAAGCCTCGGTCCGACGCATTCAGTCGTCGTAGCTGACGGACACCGCGTCGCTTGTGGGCACCGCCTGGCAGGTGAGGATGTAACCCTGCGCCACTTCTTCGTCGGTGAGGCCGTAATTCTTTTTCATGGCCACCGTGCCGCTCAGCACCTTGGCGCGACAGGTGGTGCAAACGCCACCCTTGCAGGCATAAGGCGCAGGCAACCCGGCAGCCTGCACGCTTTCGAGAATATTTCCCTTGGCGGCATCGAACGGAATTTTGGCGCGACGGCCGTCCAGCGTGACGGTGAGCTGCGTTCCTTGCGCCTTCTGCTGCAGGGCTTCATCGCGCGCGAGTTGCGCTGCGGAGATTTTGCCTGTGGTGAAGCGCTCGATGAAGATGCGTTCCGGCGCCACGCCGCGCCCGACGAGTGCGGATTCCGCAGCGTCCATCATCGGCCCCGGACCGCAGATGAAAAGCGCGTCGGCCGCATTCACCTCGACCAGCGTGGAAAATACCTCCTCGCATTTCGCGGCATCGAGGCGGCCGTTGAACAGCTCGATCTCCTCCGCCTCGTTTTCGAGGAAATGATAGATCTCCAGCCGCTCGAGATAAATGTTCTTGAGGCCCGCCAATTCCTCCAGAAACATGATCGAGGCGGAATCGCGATTGCCGTACAGCAACGTGAACCGGCAGCGTGGATATTCTCTCAGGGCCGTTTTGAGGATCGACAGCACCGGCGTAATGCCGGAGCCGCCCGCCAGCGCCACGTAGCAGGGCTCGGCGCTGTCGGTTTGCGGCAGCACAAAGCGGCCCATCGGCGGCAAAACCTCGATGGAATCTCCGGCCGCCAGTTTGCTGTTCGCCCAGCCGGAAAAGCGCCCACCCGGCATCTGCTTCACTGCGATGCGGATTTCGTTTTCATGAGGCGATACGCAGACGGAATAATTGCGGCGCAGATCCTCGCCGCTCAGTTCAGTCCGCAAGGTCAAATGTTGCCCGGCTTTGAAGCCGAATGCCTCTTTCAGCTCGTTGGGGATCTCGAAGCAGATCGACACCGCGTCCGCGGTCTCGCGGCGCACTTCGGAAATCTTCAGGCGATGGAATCCGGCGTTGATCGACATGTCAGTGGCACTTAAAGCGATCGAAGGGTTCGCGGCAATCGAGACAGCGGTGCAGCGATTTGCACGGCGTGGAGCCGAAACGGCTGATCTCTTCGGTGCGGGACGAGCCGCAGCGCGGACATTCGGCAGACGTTTCACGCAAAGCGGCTTTTGCGGCGCCTTTGGGCGGGGGTGCAATCCCATATTCGCGAAGCTTCCGGCGACCGGCGTCGCTGATCCAGTCCGTCGTCCAGGGCGGCGCCAGCGTCGTTTCGATTTTCAACTGCGAAAGACCGGCACGATCCAGCGCCGCACGAATATCCCCTTCAATCGCAATGGTCGCCGGGCAGCCGGTATAGGTCGGTGTGATCACGACCGTCTTGTCGCTCACCGCACGCACGATGCCGAGTTCGACGACGGAGACGCAGGGAATCTCCGGATCTGGAACGTGAGCGAGAATTTCGAACACGCGATCCTTGAGCGACGGGGCGGCGGCCGGCATGGGGCTCACCATTGCGAATCCGGGTAAGCGCGTTGCAGGAACTGCATCTCGCTCAACAGATGTCCCAGATGTTCGGAATGGCGCCCGACGCGACCGCCATTCACGCCGCGTCGCGCTTTCGGCGCCTCGAGAGTCGCGTCTTTCAAAACCCTTGCGATACGTGCATCCCATTCAGGCCGCAACTTGCGCACATCGCAGGCGATACCAGATTCAACCAGCGGTTCGATTGCCGCGTCCAACTCGAACAATTCGTCGGCGAAGCGCCACATCCAATCGAGGCCCTCGACAACGCGGGCGCGGCTCTCGGCAGTACCGTCGCCCAGTCGCACCATCCATTCGTCCGCCAGGCGCGAGTGGTAGGCCACTTCCTTCACCGCCTTGGCGGCGATGGCCGCGATGGTGGGATTTGTCGAGGCGCACAATTGCCGGAACAACAATTCCTGATAGTTCGAGAACAAAAATTGGCGCGCGATGGTCTGCGCGAAATCGCCGTTCGGCTGCTCGACCAGCAGGCAGTTCCTGAAATCCAGAACGTCGCGATGGAAGGCGAGCTTGTCTTCGTCGCGACCTTCGCCTTCCGCATCGCCCGCCAGCTTCAGGAAATGCGTCGCCTGCCCGATGAGATCGAGCCCGATATTGGCGAGCGACAGATCGAGTTCCAGCATCGGCGCATGGCCGCACCATTCCGACAGGCGCTGGCCGAGGATCAGACTGTCGTCGCCCAGTCGGCAGGCGTAATCGAAAAGAGCCGCGGCGCGCATCAGATGTTCTTCACATTTTCCGGAATCGAATAGAACGTGGGATGGCGATAGATCTTGTCGGCCGCAGGTTCGAACAATTCGCCTGAATCGCCGGGATCGCTCGCGACGATCGACGCCGACGGCACGACCCACAGGCTCACGCCTTCCATGCGCCGCGTATAGGTGTCGCGCGCCGCCTCGAGCGCCATCCTGGGATCGGCGGCGTGCACGCTGCCTGCGTGCCGGTGCGACAGGCCGTTTTTCGCGCGGATGAAAACTTCCCAAAGCGGCCAGTTCTTGCTCATCGCCTACTCCGCCGCCTCGCGCGTTTCGCGTTTCGCCGCATGGGCTGTCGCCGCTTCGCGAACCCAGGCGCCGTCTTCCCAGGCTTTCACGCGCGCCTGCATGCGCTCCTTCGCGACCGGACCTTCGCCGCGCACCACGGCGTAGAATTCTTCCCAGTCGACGGCGCCGTAATCGTAGGAATCGCGCGCTTCATTCCACTTCAGATCGGGATCGGGAATAGCGAGGCCGATGGCTTCGGCCTGCGGCACCGTCACATCGATGAATTTCTGGCGCAGTTCGTCATTTGTCTCGCGCTTGATGCGCCAGCGGATCGACTGCGCGGTGTTGGGCGAATTCTCGTCCGGCGGACCGAACATCATGATCGACGGCCACCACCAGCGATTCAGCGCATCCTGCGCCATGCGCTTCTGCGGCGCCGTGCCGGCCGCGAGCACCATCATGATCTCGTAACCCTGGCGTTGGTGAAAGCTCTCTTCCTTGCACACGCGCACCATCGCACGCGCGTAGGGACCATACGACGTACGCTGCAACGGGACCTGGTTCATGATCGCAGCACCATCCACCAGCCAACCGATCGCACCGATATCGGCCCAGGTCAGCGTCGGATAATTGAAGATGGTGGAATATTTCGCGCGACCGGAATGAAGTGCCTCGATCATTTCTTCGCGCGAGGTGCCGAGAGTTTCGGCCGCCGCATAAAGGTAGAGACCGTGGCCGCCTTCGTCCTGCACCTTCGCGAGCAGCACAGCTTTGCGGCGCAGCGACGGCGCACGCGTGATCCAGTTTCCCTCGGGCAGCATCCCGACTATTTCGGAGTGGGCGTGCTGCGAAATCTGGCGCACGAGGGTCTTGCGGTAAGCTGCCGGCATCCAGTCTTTCGGCTCGATGAAATCGTCCGCCGCCACGCGCGCTTCGAACGCGGCAAGGCGCGCGGGGTCTTCTGGGGCGGTGATCGGCGCCGCCTGCTTCTGGCTTTTGTCTCTAAGCTCGGTCGTATACATGGCATCGGCTCGGCATAGGATAATCTCACCACAACCATATAATAAATCGACCGGTCGGTCAATCAATTTCCGGGCTCGACAGGGAGCTGCGGGTGACCGGTCCAGTTGGGACCTTCGTCTTGCGGTTGTGAAAAGTGCGAGAGATAAAGGCCGAACCTAGCGCCTGCGCCAAGTCCACTTCTGACCGATTTCGTTGAAAAACTCGGCAACGTTGGAGGTCATAAGCGCGGCGATTGTTAGGTTTGGCCAAGCGACGGAGTCGCTCGGCGAGGCTCAGGTGGCCATTGCTGGCTGAGGCATGGGGATCAGCTTCGCCAATCGTCTGAGGTTTTGAACCGTTGCCGCCAGGAGGAACTCGTCATGGGCGCCGCACGGCCCTCGCAATCGTAGTCGGTCGAGACGCAGGATGTGTTTGAGGTGTGCGAACAGCATCTCGACTTTCTTCCGCTGGCGGCGTGAGACTACGTAGGCCTCCGTCTTGGCGATTTTGCGCGCCATATCTCGAGCGCCTTCATGGATGCTGCGCGGTACTTTCCCCGCCGGCGTGTTCGGACAGCAGCGCTGCTTCAGCGCACAGGCATCGCTGTCGTATTTGCTGGCGCGATACATCAGCGTCGTTCCATCGTTCACCAAGGTCCCCGTGCAGGTCAGCGTCTTGCCGCCGGGACAGGTGTAGACGTCTTCTTCCCGGTCATAGGTGAAGTCGCTGCGCGAGAAAGTGTCGTCGGCGCGCTTTGATTTGTCGAAGACCGGAATGTGCGGCTCGATCCCGCGCGCGTTCAACAGCCAGTCGAGCATCTCCGCCGATCCATAGGCCGTGTCGGCGGCGAGCCGTTGGGGACATAGGTCGAACCGCTCATCGACGCGATCGATCATTGTCTTGGCTGCAGTAACTTCCGCTTGGCGCATTGCGGTTGAGGCTTCAACGTCGACGATGATCGCATGATCGAGGTCGATCAGATAGTTTGTGGAGTAGGCGAAGAAGGCCAAGCCACCATTCGCGGCGGTCCAGCGTGCCGCCGGGTCCGCCGGCGAGATGAACTTTGGCGGCACTTCAGTCGCGGCGCCGAAAGCGGCGTCGTCGAGCACTGCTAGATACTCGTCGATCGCTCGGCCGGTCATCTCGGGCGGAAGTCCCTTCGATCCTTCGACGCCCTTTTGGCGGTTTGCGTCCGCCCTGATCAGGCTGGCATCGACGGCAAACCCTTCGCCCCCGACCAGCCCTTCATCCACGCAACGGCGCAGAACTGTCTCGAACAGGTGGCGCATCAGGTCACTGTCGCGGAAGCGCCCGTGGCGGTTCTTCGAGAACGTAGAATGGTCCGGAACGTCGGCGTCGAGACCCAGACGGCAGAACCACCGATAGGCCAGATTGAGATGTACTTCCTCGCACAGCCGGCGCTCCGAGCGGATGCCGTAGCAATAGCCAATCAGCAGCATCCGGATCAGCAATTCTGGATCGACCGAAGGCCGACCCATTGCGCTGTAAAACGGAGCCATGTGCGCGCGCACACCATCCAGATCGACGAAGCGGTCCAGGGCTCTCAGAAGATGGTCTACCGGCACATGCCGTTCGAGTGAGAACTCATAAAACAGCGCGCCTTGATCCACCTGCCGCTCGCCCATCATCGATCGCACTCCTGCTTCGATAACGGTAGTGAATCAGCGCAAAAACCGCGTCGCAACAGGGAGTTTTTCAACAGAATCGACCCAAAGCGGACACTGACCCGGCGTTGGTTCGCAGTAGCGGTTCGAGTCTTGTCCGGTGCGCGCAAATGGTCGACTGTACCGAGCGCGCCCAGATAGCAAGGCCGCTCAATTCATCGGTACCTCTTGTGCATTGAGCAATAACACTTCAGCCGTCTGGTGAGCGCTGAGGGGAGAAGAGGCGATCACGCAATAATTGCTTCACGTTCCTCGGAATTTGCGAACCTGCGCACGCGATGAAAATAGACGGCGCCTGCGAGGTTAAGCGCCAATACCACACCGCCGACCTTAGTCGTGAACAAGGCGGGATTCTTCACTGCGATGGCTGGGAAGATTGAAAGCGCCGCGAAGAGCACGGTCATAGCAAGGCCGGACGCAGCCGCAATTCTCACGCTCGTCGGTGCCTTTTCGCCCTTTCCGAACAGCGGAATGCAAAACATCGCGATGTAAGTGAGAGCCCAGCAGATCAGTCCGGCGTTGATCGAAGTCTGGAAGGCTTCCTGGCCGTCGACGCCCAGATTGGCCAGCACGGTGACCACGATCGCAATGACGCCAATGAAGAAGATCGAGCCCGTCGGCGTTCCGAAACGGGGATGGAGCCGACTGAGCCAGGCCGGCAGAAGGTGATCCCACCCGGCCACCATGGGCAGGCGCGTGGCGATGTTGAAATAAAGTGTGGCCACGCCCAGCGTCGTCGCAATGGCCGATGCCGTTACCAGCGGTACGATGAAGGATGCAATGCCCGCATCGTGCGCGGCCCGGCTGATCGCCTGGATGGCCGGGGTAGTCATGTCGATCGCATGCGGTGCGGTGAAAGTGATCACGCACGCCGTGCCAACGATATAGATCGCGGCGATGATGGGGCCGGCCACCCATATCGAACGGCGAATGGTGCGGACCGTATCCGGATCGCGACACTCGCCGGAGAAGATGGACGATCCGTCGAGGCCGCAGAAGGCCGCGAAACCCATCTTTCCCAGCAGATTGAGGTTCATCAGCGTCGTGGCCGGAAGCACCAATCCAATCGGCGCGCCGGCGACGGCTGCACCGATCCCCAACCATCGCGGCAGCGCGAAGAGCACCATGGTCAGGAAAATTCCGAAGAGCAAAATGCCGGCAACGTTTTGGAACCATTTGCCCAGTACCAAGCCGCGCCGCACGACGAGCACAAGAGTGCCTGTCAGAATCGCGCCGATGGCCATGGTGACGAGGCGGTTCTCCGTGATCCATTCATGGCCGGGCCCGGCAAAATAGGAGAGCTCGTTGGAAAGCGTCGACGAATATCCGACGAGCAGAAGGGTGACGGTCGCCCACAGGTTTAGCCCCACCAGAAACCCGGGCAATGCGCCGAGCCTCAATTTGACCCATTGATAGATGCCGCCTTCGAGCGGCATCTCGCTGCTCAGGTGCAGGACGACAATACCCGAAGGAATGTAAAACAGGAGAACGGCAGGCAGCCAGTAGAGCAAATGTCCGGGCCCGAGTCTTGCGGCATAACCGAGCCACGCCCAGCCCACGATATAAGCGATTTGCGCGAAGACCAGATCGCGGAGTTTGAGCTCCTTCTTGAGGCGCGCGCTTTTTAATTCGACTTGCCGCTCGGCGGCGAGAAACGCCTCTGCGGCAGTGTGGTTCGCTGAAATGTCCGTCATATCGCCCCCGTCGATGATGGAGCGGCGCGCATCATTGCAAGTCAAGCGCTTTCGGTGTCGTCACGAAGGGGGCCATCCATGCAAGGCGCGAGGAGTCGCTGGATTCCTCTTAAGGGCCGGGGGTTTAAGACCAAAACCCAGTTCTCACTTTCATCTCGTCCGGTGCGCCATGATTCTATCGCGCGCAAATATCCGCTTCAGGCGCATGGCGGGCATTGACCGATGTCTGCTTTCCTCCCCGCGCTCCACAACGGGATTGAAAGTTCTGCTGGCGAGACGGACTAGCCAATTCTTTGAGCCGTCGCTTCATTCACGGCGCGCCTTCACCCATCGGCCCATCCGGCAGGACGGTTCCGCCGATGGAGCGCGACAGACCCTGAAACTGGGCCACGACTTCGCCGCCAGTCTTGCAGACCGATACCGTGTAAACGCCGCTGCGCCCCGCGCGACTTTGCTCATGTGCTACGGCGACCAGTCGGTCTCCCTCCTGGGCGGGCGCGAGAAACACAATGGACGCTTGCTGCGCGACCGTCTCCACATTGCGCGAATTGCAGGCATAAGCGAACGCGGTGTCGGCGAGCGAGAAGATCATCCCGCCATGCGCGATCCCATGGCCGTTGAGCATGTCCTTGCGCACGATCATGGCGATGCGCGCATAACCTTCGCGCGCCTCCTCGATCTCGATGTTCCAGGCCGCACCCGTGCCTTCGCGCGCGCGAAGATGTTCGGCGATTTTGCGTGCCGTCTCATCGGCGCTCATCGGAACCTTTCAAAATTGACCGTCCGCCCGTTCTATTTTAAGCCTAAGATGAAGGAAAGCGGGGCCAGCCCGCGCCTGTTGGGAGGTAGCCATGCCTTACGAAACCATTTTATTCGACATCGCCAACGGTGCGGCCCGGCTGACGCTGAACCGACCCGATCGCCTCAACTCCTTCACCGCGCAGATGCACGGCGAAGTGGCGGATGCGCTTTCAAGAGCAGAGAGCGATGCCGCTGTGCGGGCACTCCTCATCACCGGCGCGGGGCGCGGCTTCTGTGCGGGACAGGATCTGTCGGATCCCGCGGTAGCGCCGGGCGCCGATGGACTCGATCTCGGCGAGTCGCTGGAGAACCGTTACAACCCACTCGTCAAACGCCTCGTGAATTTGCCCAAACCGGTCGTGTGCGCGGTAAACGGCGTGGCAGCCGGCGCCGGCGCGAACATCGCCCTTGCAGCGGATATCGTTCTCGCGGCGAAGAGTGCAAAGTTCATCCAATCGTTTTCCAACATCGGCCTGGTGCCGGATTCCGGCGGCACATGGATTTTGCCGCGATTGGCAGGCCACGCCCGCGCGCTCGGCCTCGCATTGACCGGCGAAGCATTGAGCGCAGAAAAGGCAGAAAGCTGGGGCTTGATCTGGCGCTGCATTGAAGACGACCAGTTAAAGGCGGAAGCCGACAAACTGGTGGAACGTCTTGCCAGCGGACCGACGAAAGGTCTCGCCGCGATAAAAATGGCGATGCGCAAGGGCTGGCGCGCCGATCTGGACGAACAGCTCGATCTCGAACGCGATCTGCAGCGGGAGCTCGGCCGTTCCGCCGATTACAAAGAAGGCGTGGCAGCCTTTGGCGAGAAGCGCGCCCCAAAATTCACCGGCCGCTAGGAGGTTCTCATGAAATTGCAAAGCTACGCCGCGGACAAATGGATCGCGCCGGAAGGCAGCCTCACCGCGATCGCGTCAGCGGTCAGCGGCGAAACCGTGGCCGAGATCGGAACCACAATACGCGACTTCGCGGGCGTGCTGTCCCACGCGCGCAGCGTCGGCGGCCCTGCTCTTCGGGCGATGACGTTCCACCAGCGCGCGAAGATGCTCAAAGCTCTCGCCGACGCGGTGATCGCGCGCAAGGACGAGCTTTACGAACTTTCCTACAACACCGGCGCCACCAAGTCCGATGGATGGATCGACATTGAAGGCGGTTCGGGTGCGCTATTCGCCTACGCCTCCAAAGGCCGACGCGAACTCCCCAACGACACGATCCTCATCGAAGGCGCGCCGGAGGGCCTGTCCAAGCGCGGTACATTCGTCGGCCAGCATGTGATGACGTCGCGCCATGGCGCAGCGGTTCACATCAACGCGTTCAATTTTCCCGTCTGGGGCATGCTGGAAAAACTCGGGCCCACCCTGCTTGCGGGCGTTCCGGCCGTCGTAAAGCCCGCCAGCGCCACCGCCTATGTGGCGGAAGCCGCGTTCCGCGTGATGATCGAAGCGAATGTGTTGCCGAAAGGCGCGCTGCAATTGCTCGTGGGACCTGTCGGCGATCTGTTCGATCACTTGGGTGGGCAGGACGTTGTCTCTTTCACCGGCTCCGCCGACACTGCGCAGAAACTGCAGCGTCATCCGGCAATCGCCCGCGAAGGCGTGCGCTTCATCGCCGAACGGGATTCGCTTAACGCCGCCGTTTTGGGGCCCGACGCTACGCACGGCACTCCGGAATTCGAACTCTTCGTGAAGGAAGTCGTGCGTGAAATGACCGTCAAGGCCGGCCAGAAATGCACCGCCATACGCCGTGCATTGGTGCCCGCTGCCGCCATCGGCGCTGCGGAAGTGGCGCTGAAGAAAGCGCTGAGTGAAATCGTCGTCGGCGATCCGCGCGCCGAGACGACACAAATGGGCGCACTGGTGAGCACCGCAAAACGCGATGACGTGCGCGCCAGGATTGCCGAACTTTCGGGCGAGGTACGCATTGTCCACGGCGATCCGAACAAGAGCCATGGCAAAGGTGCGTTCATGACGCCCGTGCTCTTGCGTTGCGATGAGCCCGGCAGAGCGATGCACGTGCATGAAACCGAACCGTTCGGTCCCGTCGCGACGCTGATGCCCTATGGCGATCTTGGCGACGCGATCGGCCTCGTCAATCGCGGCAAAGGTTCGCTCGTGATGTCGCTTTACACTTACGATCCCGGAGTGGCGCGCGAAGTTTTGACCGGTGCGGGCGCGTTCCACGGACGGTTGCTGATTCTCGACCGAGATTGCGCCAAAGAATCCACCGGCCACGGCTCGCCGCTGCCGCAACTCATTCACGGCGGTCCTGGACGCGCCGGCGGAGGCGAAGAAATGGGCGGCTTGCACGGCGTGCTGCATTACATGCAGCGGACGGCGCTTCAGGGTTCTCCCCGCATGCTGACAGGCGTGACCCATGAATGGATGCGAGGTGCCCCCGAGATGCGCGAAGGCCCGCATCCTTTCCGGCTCAAATTCGGCGAACTGGAATTGGGCAAGACGCTTGTCACAAAATCGCGCACGATCACCCTGGACGACATCGAGCAGTTCGCGCATTTCACGGGCGACAATTTTTACGCACACATGGATGAGAAAGCCGCCGCCGCCAATCCGTTCTTCGGTGGGCGTGTGGCGCATGGGTATTTGCTGCTCTCCTTCGCAGCCGGGTTGTTCGTCGATCCGGCGCCGGGGCCCGTGCTCGCCAATTATGGCCTCGACAATCTGCGCTTCACCAAGCCGGTGAAGCCGGGCGATACGATCACCGTGCAGCTGACGGCGAAATCGAAATCGCAGCGTAATGAGCAGTATGGCGAGGTGCGCTGGCAGGTCATTATCACCAACCAGAACAAGGAAACCGCAGCGACCTATGAATTGCTGACGATGAATGCGATGTGA
>Ga0302326_10030386_pt1 | contig 10815 bp, 6 predicted proteins | sample Palsa_T0_3_FD_202264 | JGI IMG/M metagenome (GOLD analysis project Ga0302326, IMG submission 202264) | Peat permafrost microbial communities from Stordalen Mire near Abisko, Sweden - Palsa_T0_3 | ecosystem: Environmental > Terrestrial > Soil > Palsa > Peat permafrost | place: Sweden: Abisko...
CTTGACTACTAAGATCACGGTGGATGCGCGGGGCGAAATCCTTGAGCTTAAGAACACCATCAACACGATGGTGGACCAGCTGTCTTCGTTCGCGTCGGAAGTCACACGCGTTGCGAAGGAGGTTGGCACCGAAGGAAAACTCGGCGGGCAAGCAGAAGTCAAAGGCGTCGCCGGGACCTGGAAGGATCTTACCGAATCCGTCAACGGCATGGCGGGCAATCTGACGAACCAGGTCCGCAATATCGCGGAAGTTACAACAGCGGTTGCGAAGGGCGATCTGTCGCGCAAGATCACTGTAGACGCGCGCGGCGAAATTCTGGAGCTGAAGAACACGATCAATACGATGGTGGATCAGCTCAGTTCATTTGCTTCAGAAGTTACCCGCGTGGCCCGCGAAGTCGGTACGGAAGGTAAACTCGGCGGTCAGGCTGACGTGTTTGGCGTCGCCGGTACGTGGAAAGATCTCACCGAAAGCGTTAATTCCATGGCCGGAAACCTCACAGCGCAGGTTCGCAACATCGCTCAGGTAACTACGGCTGTTGCGAACGGCGATCTTTCGCGAAAGATCACCGTCGATGTGCAGGGCGAAATTCTGGAGCTGAAGAACACGATCAATACGATGGTGGACCAGCTCAACTCCTTCGCTAGCGAAGTGACGCGCGTGGCTCGCGAAGTCGGCACTGACGGGAAACTCGGCGGTCAGGCTGAAGTGAAGGGTGTTGCCGGTACGTGGAAGGATCTTACCGACAACGTGAACTTCATGGCGGCTAACCTCACTACTCAGGTTCGCGGTATCGCCAAAGTCGTCACAGCGGTGGCAATGGGCGATTTGAAGCGCAAACTTGTGCTCGAAACCAAGGGCGAAATTGCGGAGCTCGCCGACACGATTAACGGCATGATCGATACCCTTGCGACGTTTGCCGATCAGGTCACTACCGTCGCCCGCGAAGTCGGCGTCGAAGGTAAACTGGGCGGCCAGGCGCGTGTGCCGGGTGCCGCGGGTATCTGGCGGGATCTCACCGATAACGTAAACCAGCTTGCCGCCAACCTGACCACACAGGTGCGCGCCATCGCGGACGTCGCCAACGCCGTGACCAGCGGCGATCTTACGCGAACGATTTCAGTTGAGGCGCAGGGCGAAGTCGCGGCGCTCAAAGACAACATCAACGAAATGATCGGAACGCTGGCGGAGACTACACGCCAGAACAAGGATCAGGACTGGCTCAAGACCAACCTTGCGCGGTTTACCGGTATGTTACAGGGCCAGCGCGATCTGCTCGCTGTTTCAAAGCTTCTGCTTTCCGAGCTCACGCCTCTGGTTGACGCCCAGCACGGAACGTTCTATCTGGCGGATTCGACTGAAGACGGCGCCGCTCTTAAGTTACTCGCGGGCTATGCGTATGATGACGCTCTCGGAATTCCCACTCAGTTCAAGATGGGCCAGGGTCTCGTGGGTCAGTGCGCGCAGGAGAAGCGCCGCATGCTGATCAACCGGGTTCCAAAGGACTACATCCGCATCACGTCGAGCCTCGGCGAGGCTACGCCGACCAGCATCGTGGTCCTGCCCGTTCTCTTTGAAGGGGAGGCTAAGGCTGTTATTGAGCTGGCGTCGTTCGAGCAGTTTGGCGACATCCATCTCGCCTTTCTCGACCAGATGACGCAGAGCCTCGGAATTGTGCTGAACACGATCGCGGCCACGATGCGGACGGAGGAACTGCTCAAGCAAAGCCAGGCTCTCGCGGAACAGCTCCAGAAAACCAACGCCGAACTGGAAGAAAAAGCCCAGCTTCTGGCTGAACAGAAGACGGAAGTTGAAACCAAGAACCGTGAAGTCGAGCAGGCCAAGGCGGCGCTGGAAGAGAAGGCCGAACAGCTTGCTCTCACTTCGAAATACAAGAGCGAGTTCCTCGCCAACATGAGTCACGAGTTGCGGACTCCGCTTAACAACCTGCTCATCCTCGCGCAAATGCTGGCCGAAAATGCGGAGAAGAATCTTCAGTCCAAACAGGTGAAGTATGCGGAAACGATTCACAGTTCCGGCACCGATCTGCTGGCGCTGATCAACGACATTCTCGACCTTTCGAAGATCGAATCCGGCAAGATGGACGTTGAACTCGGCAGCGTGCGGTTCACCGATCTTAAGGATTACTGCTATCGCACCTTCCGGCACGTGGCCGACGGGAAGAACCTCGAGTTTGCAATCGACCTCGACACCGACCTGCAGCTGGAGACCATCCACACGGATGCCAAGCGGCTGCAACAGGTCCTGAAAAATCTGCTTTCCAACGCTTTGAAATTCACCGAACGCGGCGTCGTGCGGCTTCACATCGACAGAGCTGTGAGCGGGTGGAGCGCCAATCATCCGGTCTTCAAACGATCCAAGAACGTGATCGCATTCTCAGTCACCGATACAGGTATCGGTATCCATCAGGAGAAGCAGCGGATCATTTTCGAGGCCTTCCAGCAGGCGGACGGAACAACAAGCCGCAAGTATGGCGGCACGGGTCTGGGTTTGTCGATCAGCCGCGAACTGGCGCGGCTCCTCGGCGGCGAAATCCGGCTACAGAGCGCCCCCGGCGTCGGAAGCACTTTCACACTGTATCTTCCGCAGATCTATTTCGCGGCACAGCAGGTTCCCAAGACCGAGTATCCGCAACAGATTGAAGCCGCCAGCCCGGTATCGAACGGTATCAGCTACACACAGCACAACGGCCTGACCGATCCGGGGCTCGACATGATCCTGCCGCCGCTGGCGACCGTGGTGGAAGACCTGGTGCTTGACGACGACCGCAATTTGATCCATCCCGGCGATCCGGTTCTTCTCATCGTGGAAGACGACATAACCTTCGCCCGCATCCTGCTGGATCTGGCGCATGAACGGGATCTGAAGGTCCTCATGGCGCTGCGCGGCGGCCCTGCGCTTGCGCTTGCCCGTGAGTTCAGACCTGGCGCAATCACGCTGGATATCAACCTGCCCGACATGGCCGGGTGGACGATCCTGGACCGTCTGAAGCACGACCCGGCAACGCGGCACATTCCGGTTCACATCATCTCCGGCGACGAAAACCGGCGCAAAGGGCTCGCGCTCGGCGCCATGAGTTATCTGGAGAAAACGATTACGCGTGAATCGCTGCAGCAGGCTTTCAGCAGTATCGAACAGTCCGTTCAGCAGCGGGTCAGAAAGCTTCTCGTTGTCAGCGCGGATGACGTGCGGAGCCAAAAACTGGAAGACTATATTCAGGCGCCGGACATTCAGATACTGACCGCCGGATCGGGCGGCGACGCGATGGCGGTTGTGCAGCGGGAATACGTGGATGGAATTGTCGTCGATCTCGCGCTCACCGACATTCCGGCTCTCGATCTGGTGGAAGAAATCCACACCGAGAGTGCGCCGGAAGCGCCGCCTGCGATTATTCTCTACGGAAAACGCGACCCGGGCGAAACCGAAACCTCCCGGCTTCAGCGGCTCATGCGCGCCGGAACCATACTGCAGGCCCGCTCGCCGGAGGATCTGCTTGACCGCACCGTGCTGCTTCTGCACCGCGCCGAATCGGATTTATCCGACGAACAGCGCGCGACGCTGGCGAACATCCGAAGGGCGGATGAAGCGCTGGCAGGCAAGAAAGTCCTTGTGGTCGACGACGACCTCCGTAATATCTTTGCCCTGACCAGCGTGCTGGAACAGCACGGCCTGCAGGTATTTCACGCGGAAAACGGTCGTGACGGAATCGAGATTCTTCGCAGGATGCCGGGAATCGACGCCGTCCTGATGGATATCATGATGCCGGAGATGGACGGTTATGAGACGACCCGCGAAATCCGGCAGCAGGCGCAGTTTCACGCCCTGCCCATCATCGCGCTAACGGCGAAAGCGATGAAGGGCGACCGGGAGAAATGCCTGCAGGCGGGCGCTTCGGATTATGTAACGAAACCGGTCGATCTGGAGCAGTTGTTCTCAGTATTGCGCGTGTGGATCGCACAGGAGACGAAAATGCGGCCAGCGATGGCGATGGGTAGTGTCCAATAGTGGCCGGGGGAGCGGCAGCGGTTTTCAAACCCATGCAGTCCAGCGAGACGCTTTCGCCGGCGGGGACTTCACTGGAGACGTCGCGAGGGTCGCGGGTTAAAATTCTCCTGGTCGATGACACGCCGGAGAATCTGATCTCGCTCGAAGCCGCTCTTGAAACACTGGGAGAGGAACTGGTATCGGCCCATTCGGGAAGAGACGCTCTGCGGCATCTGCTGGAAGACGACTTCGCGGCGATTCTGCTCGACGTGAAGATGCCCGACATGGACGGGTTCGAAACGGCGGAGCTCATTCGCAGCCGCCCGCGCTCACGGCACGTCCCGATTCTTTTCCTCACCGGTTACAAGAATGAGGAGCATCTGTTCCGCGGCTACGATCTTGGCGCGGTCGATTTTCTGTTCAAGCCGATTGTGCCGGAAGTACTGCGGAGCAAGGTCGCGGTCTTCGTCGAGTTGAGCCGGAAGGCGGCTCTGCTGGAAAAGCAGACGGCGATCCTGCAGAAGACGGAAAGGCAGTTTCGCTCCCTTCTCGAAGCCGCTCCCGACGCGATGATTATCTGTCATGAGAACGGAAACATCGCGCTGGTCAACTCGCAGACAGAGACGATCTTCGGTTATCCACGGGCCGAGCTGCTGAACGAACATATCCGGCTTCTGGTCCCGAAGTGGCACTTTGAAATGCTGGTCACTCCGGATCGGGATGCCGCGGAGACCCATACGGGACCGGTGCCCCGCGAGCTGGATGCGCTTCGCCGCGATGGCAGCGCGTTTCCGGTTGAAATCAGCCTGAGCCCGCTGCAGATCGAAGGCGGCCTGCTGATCACCACGGCGATCCGCGATATCTCCGCACGCAAGAGGGCAGAGGAAGAACGGGCCAAAGCCGAAGCCAGGGTGCATCAGCTGAACTCGCATCTCGAACAGCTGAACGCACATCTGGAAGACCGGGTCATGGAGCGGACAGAGGCGCTGCTTCGTTCCAATGACGAACTGGCTCAGTTCGCCTATGTCGCCTCACATGATTTACAGGAGCCCCTGCGGACAGTTCTGATTTATACGGAATTACTGGGCCGTCAGTACAACGAAGCCATCGACGAAGACGGCCGTAAATTCATGGCCTACGTGACGGAGAATGCGCGCCGCATGGAGCAGCTGATTCGCGACCTGCTGCAGTTCTCGCAACTCGAGGCGGGCGGCGAGAGCCGGTTCACTCAGACCTCCTGTGACAAGGCGCTCGACGAAGCGCTTGGTAATCTGCAGGGACGGATTGAGGAAAGCAACGCGTTGATCAGCCGGGGCCCGCTGCCCGTGGTGTACGGCGACCAGACGCAGGTCTGTCTTCTTTTTCAGAATCTGGTGATCAACGCGATCAAATACTGTCAAACGGACATCCCGCCGTCGATTCGCGTCGCCGTTGAGCCGCAGGGCGATGAGTGGCTCTTTTCGGTACGCGATAACGGAATCGGCATCGAACCGGAATACACGGAGAAGGTGTTCGGCATCTTCAAACGGTTGCACGGCAGGGACAAACCAGGCACTGGCATGGGGCTGGCGATTTGCCGGAAGATTGTTACCCGCCATTCCGGAAGGATATGGGTGGAATCCGAGCCCGGTGTGGGCTCGACATTCTTCTTTACTTTGCCGAAGGCTGCGGCTGAACTTACTTGAATATCGATTTGGCGATCATGCCGTGGACGCCCTTCTTGCCATCCACCAGCTGCGTGATTTCGAAATCGGCGGCGATGCTGGAAAGCACGTAGGCTTCGTCCCTCGAAAGCCCGCGTGTAGTGACCAGGAAATCGATCATCTCGCGGACGGCGACGGTTGTCGCAACGGTGAGATCTTCATCCGTTCCCATCACGTAGTAGTGCGTCGGCGTTTCGGCTCGCGGCCAGGTCAGGTGAAGATCTTTGCGGACCACGAAACGGAACGTCCCCGTCAGCGGCGTTTCCATTGCGGTGATGTCGACTTCGCCATTACCCTGCCCGGCGTGGCCGTCGCCCACCTGAAACAGGGCACCCTTCACATGCACCGGAATATAGAGCGTGGAGCCTTCGCCCAGATCCTTGTTATCGAGATTGCCCGCATGCTTGCCCGGAGGCGCGCTGTTGACCTTTCCTTCAGAGGGGTCAGGGGCCACGCCCATGCTGCCGAAGAATGGATGCAGCGGGATCGTGATACCGGGCGCGAAGAGCGCAACCATGTGTTCACGATCAAGGTTGATGATCCGCGCATAACCCTGTTTGAAGTCTTCTTTCAGGAAGCCGGAAGTCGGACTGAAGCTGTTGTGCGCCCACGGTACCGGCATCGTGATCTTGTCGATGTGGAGTTCGAGAACATCGCCGGGTTCGGCGCCTTCGATGAAGATAGGGCCCGTAAGAATATGCCCGCCTGGGCCGCGGGCGAGCGTCTTGTCGGCCATCGCTTTGGTGATGGCGCGGAGTGAGTCGGGGATCTGATCCGCTGGTACTTTGAGCCTTTCCAGAGCCGCAACGCTTGCGGTGCCGACGGTATCGACCACTACCGTGTCTCCGGATTTGATCGTGAGGACCGGCTTCGACTCCGACCAGTAATTCCCCACCACCACGGTTTCGGGGCTTGCGGCAAGATGATGTTGTTCCGCGGCGACGGGAGCGCCCGTGAGTAATAGCGCGAGCGGCAGACTATAAGCGATACGAAGCGTCAAAGCAATTCTCCTGATTATGAAAATCCGATGGGGCGATTCGCAGCCTGGCGAAGAGTTAGATTAGCATCATGCCAACTCTCACGATCCCGGAGTCTGCGGAGACGGGAACACTCGGCGTTCGGCACCTGAAGCGGTTCTGGTCGGCGCAGCTTGCCGGGATCCGTGACGATTCGGACTGGGTCGCGGACAACACACTGCTCAGCGGACTCAGGGTAGGGTTGCGGGAGACTTATGATTATCTGTTGCACCAAAAGCCGTCACTGGAACAATTCGAAGCCTGGATTCTCGCAAAGAACGGAGGTACTCTCGATTCCTGCCGTTTGGAAAGACTCAATAGTGGACTTTCAGCGGAAGGGGTGGAGGGCCAGCCTGCGGATGAAAACGCCACTCCCGCACTGACTGCTGACGACCTCGCGTTCTGGGATGAGAATGGATACGTCGTACTCCACGATGCAGTGCCGCAGGAAAACTGCAGCGCCGCAGTGGAGGCCATTTGTGAGTTTCTCGGTGTGGATCGCAACGACCCCGACACCTGGTATGGAGGCGTGCAGGGCCACAGCATCTGGATCCCGCTGCTGCACCATCCCGCGCTTTGGGCGAACCGGGATTCGCCGCGCATCCATCGCGCTTACGCGCAGCTGTGGGGACGCGAAGACCTTTGGGGAAGCGTGGATCAGGCGGGTTTCAATCCACCGGAGAAACCGGGCTGGCCATTTCCTGGACCCCATCTTCATTGGGACGTGAGTATCAATCAGCCGATCCCGTTTGGCGTGCAGGGCATTCTCTATCTCGCCGATGTGGAAGCGAATCAGGGAGCGTTTGTCTGCGTGCCCGGCTTTCACCACACGATAGAAGCCTGGCTGCGGGACCTGCCGGATGATGCCGATCCGCGCAAACAGGATCTGTCCCATCTTGCCGTTCCCATCGCCGGTCGCGCGGGCGACCTGGTGATCTGGCATCACGCTCTGCCGCACGGGAGCAGCCCCAACCGCGCCGATCTCCCGCGGATCGTTCAATACATCAATATGCGCCCCAGCTTCTGGGGCTATGATCCGGTATGGCGCTGATGCGACCCCTGATCGTATTTACGCTGTTCGCCTGCGGGGCACTGGGCGCGGGTGACTTGTATTGTCCGCCGCGCATCGAAGTAGCGCAGCGGCTGTCGCTGCTTGTACCCGGCTGGTCCGCCGCTTCGGACAAGATGCCTCACCAGCTGGCGGGGATTACATTCTTCGACGGCAAGCCGGAAGAGGGAGCGTCCCTCGTACCCGACAAGCGGACCCGGACATCCGCGACATGGACATTCGCGGCTACCGGTCGACCGGTGTGGCTCGCGTGCAGTTACTCCGGCACAGACATCGTCCTTCGGCGCGAACTGCCGAAGACCATCAAGACCTGTTCGATCACCTACTCCGCACGGGATACGGTTGCCGGACTACCAGTAGTTGAAAAAGTCGACTGCAAATAGATCGCGGCACTCAAAAGGCCGATACTTAAAGAAGTGCCGCCTTACGAGAATCAGCTGACGCAAATTGTCGCGGAACTGAACCGCGCCGCGCCCGGAGGCCGCGATACCCGTCCCGACCCCATGAAGGTAAGTGAGCGAGAGGATAACCTCGCGCTCGACGCTGTCCTCGCGCATGCGGTGCGGCTTGGCGCGTCCGATCTGCTGCTGATCGCGGACGTGCCGGTGACGCTGCGGGTAAGTGGAGCTCTTTCCCGCTCCGCAGGGCCGCCGCTCACCGCGGAGGGCACGCGTAATCTTCTGTTCCCTCTGCTGACGCATGCCCAGGCGACGGAACTGCAGCGCGCCAAATCCGTGGACCTGTGCTTTACCCGGGAAGGCATAGGCCGCTTCAGGGCAAACGTTCACTACCAGCGCGGAACGGTCGCGGGCAGCATCCGCGTTCTGCCGGATAAGATGCCGACGCTCGAATCGCTGCACCTGCCCCCGTCGCTGCGGCAGCTTGCCGAAGCGCGCCAGGGTCTCATTCTGCTGACGGGCGCGACCGGCTGCGGTAAAAGCTCAACCCTGGCGGCACTGGTGGACTTCATCAATACCCATCGCCACGATCACATCGTCACTCTCGAAGATCCGGTCGAGTTCGTTCACTCCAACCGGAAATCGGTGATTGAGCAGATCGAGGTGGGCCAGGACGCTCCGGACTTCGCCAACTCCCTCCGCAGCATTCTGCGCCAAAACCCGGACGTGATTCTGGTGGGCGAAATGCGCGACGCCGAAACGATTGCCACGGCTCTCACGGCGGCAGAAACCGGGCACCTGGTGCTGTCCACTCTGCACACCAGCGACACCTCGCAGGCCGTGTCGCGTATTCTCGATACTTTTCCCGCGGGCAATCAGCAGCAGATTCGCCAGCAGTTGTCGCTCGCTCTGCTTGCCGTAGTGGCGCAGCAACTGGTCCCGGCTACCGGCAACGCCGGCCGTTATCCCGTGGTCGAAATCCTGAAAGCAACCAGCGGCGTTCGCAGCCTGATCCGTAAAGGGGATGACCACCAGCTTTACTCCGCGCTGTCTACGGGGCGCAATGAGGGAATGATTTCGATGGAGCAATCGCTCGCCGAGATGGTGAGAAACGGACGCATCAGCCGCGAGACGGCGATCCAATACTGCTTCCGCCCGGACGATCTGCTGCGCTATTTATAGATACTGGACCAGCGGCTTTCATTGCACAATGCTGACTTGCAACTAAAGACATAAGAGGGAAGAGCGGATATATGGAACTGAACGAACCCTTTGCGCGCCCGGATGACCTTTGGCCCCCTCTTCCTCAAACCGCGTGGAGCGACAGCTGTGCGACGCTGCAACTCTGGACTCAGATCGTGGGCAAAGTGCGGCTGGCCCTCACGCCGGCCCTGAACCACACCTGGAATGTGACGCTCTATCCCACCGTTCGCGGCCTCACGACATCGCCAATGCCGCACGGCTACCGGACGCTGCAGATTGATTTCGATTTCATCGGGCATGTGCTGCTATTGCAGACAAGCGACGACAAGCGGGTTACGATCGCGCTCAGGCCCATGTCCGTGGCCGCCTTCTACGCGGAGGTAATGGCCGCGCTCGACGGTCTGGGAACTCCCGTGCGGATCTGGCGCATGCCGGTTGAAATCGCGGGAGCCATTCCCTTCGATCAGGATGTCATCCACCGGGCGTACGACCCAGATTTCGTGCAGCGGTTCTGGCGAATTCTGCTGCAAACCACACGCGTGTTCACGCTGTTTCGCGCCCGATTCACAGGGAAGGTGAGCCCGGTCCACTTGTTTTGGGGAGCGCTCGATCTTGCCTGCACGCGATTTTCCGGCCGCACGGCGCCGGAGCACCCGAGTATGGCGGGGTTGCCGGACCGGGTGACACGGGACGCGTACTCACACGAGGTCAGCAGTTGTGGCTTCTGGCCCGGCGCGCCCGGTATCGAGCCGATGTTTTACAGCTATGCATACCCGGAGCCGCCCGGGTACGCGCAGAGCGCCATTGCGCCCGCCGGAGCGGCTTTCAACCCGCAACTGGGCGAGTTTGTGCTGCCTTATGATGCGATGCGCCAGTCCGCAGATTCCGATTCGGCGCTGCTTCAATTCCTGCAGAGTACGTATGAAGCCGCTGCGAACTGTGCCCACTGGGAGCGCGGCGCTCTTGAAGTCCAAACGCCAGGCTGACGCTGCTACAGGCGCATTCGTATAATCAATCACTGCCATGGGTGAGTACCCTTCGTCTGCACCTCCTCTGTCTTCACCCGCGGGACCGGACGATTCCAATAAGCAGCACCTCCACCTGCGTGTTCACGCGATCGACATTTATGTTCGGGACCAGGATAAGAGCCTCCGGTTTTACCTCGAGCTGCTCGGATTCGATCTGGCCTTCGATGCGCGGCTTCAGTCCGGTGACCGGTGGCTGGCGGTTTCTCCCCCGGACGGGAGCGCATTGCTTGCGCTGATCGCGCCTAAAGCCGAATCCCGGGAGTATGAACTCATCGGACGACAGACCGGGATTATTTTCGTTACCGAGGACGTCCCGGCCAAGTATGGTGAGTGGCGCCGGCGCGGCGTCCGGTTTCACTACGCGCCCCGCCTGAGGAGGGTGAAGTACGGAC
>Ga0302326_10030387_pt1 | contig 10815 bp, 7 predicted proteins | sample Palsa_T0_3_FD_202264 | JGI IMG/M metagenome (GOLD analysis project Ga0302326, IMG submission 202264) | Peat permafrost microbial communities from Stordalen Mire near Abisko, Sweden - Palsa_T0_3 | ecosystem: Environmental > Terrestrial > Soil > Palsa > Peat permafrost | place: Sweden: Abisko...
GATTTTCGTGTTGCGCGATCCGCGCGACGTCGTTTTCAGCTGCTTTCGCCGCCATTTCCAGGTCAACGAGTCGACTTATGCGTTTCTCTCGCTTGAGAACACGGCGCGGTTTTACGATTGCGTGATGATTCTGAGCGAGATTTGCCGAAAGCGGCTTCCCCTGCAGTTCCATCTCTACCGTCATGAAGACCTAGTGCGTGACTTCGAGAAAGAGATGCGACGCCTGTGCGCTTTTGCGGGCATCTCATGGACCGAGCGTTTCCAAGATTTTGCGCAAATCGCTCGGCAACGGGCTATTCGCTCGATCAGTGCCGCTCAAGTGCGTCGCGGCCTGAACGGCGACGGCGTGGGCCAGTGGCGGCGCTACGCCACCCACCTTCAACCTGTGCTGCCCATTCTGCGGCATTGGGTGGAATTGTTTGGCTACGAACCGGCCTAAAATCCCGGGATCCGGCCCCGGCCGTCGCTGCGCGTACGGACGGGAAACATCACAAAATCGGACGTTTAGAGCTCGGCTGGCGCGCGGCCCCCTGTGACCGAAAAGGCGCACCGTCGCGGCTTGACAGCAATAAGCCGATTTATATTATAAATGGAATCATACGCTGGCCCCACATGCATGGGGGCGGTTTCAGAGGGGGGATAGCCTGTGAGGTCAATTCATAATTCGCTGTTGTGCGGGGCGAGCGCCATCGCGCTTTGTTCGGTGATCACGTCCGCCGCTGTTGCGCAGGAATCCAGCGTCGAGACGGTCGTCGTCACGGGCGTTCGCGGCAGTATGCGGGACTCTCTGATCGAGAAGAGGATTTCTCCGCTCGTCACCGACAATGTCTCCACCAAGGATATCGGCCAGCTTCCGGACGTTACAATCGCCGAAGAGCTCAACCGCCTTCCTGGCGTAGACACAACCCGCGACCGCGGCAATGCGAGCCAGGCGGCTGTTCGTGGGTTGGGGCCTCGTCTCGTGTTCGGCCTTGTCAACGGGCGCGAAGTGGCATCGTCCGAGCCCTCACAGGATCTGCGCTGGGAGATCTATCCGTCTGAAGTGCTATCCGGCGCCCAGGTCTACAAGTCGCAATCTCCGGAAATTATCCCCGGCGGCATCGCCGCGACGATCGACATTCGTACAATTTCGCCGTTGGACTATGATGGCCCCTCGATCAATCTGCGCGTAGGTCCCACTTACAATGATGAAGGCTCGAACCTTCCTCACTACGATCCCTACGGCCTTCGCGGTAGCGGCGCCTATATCACCCACCTGACGGACAATTTCGCGATCGCCCTGGCCGCGAGCTATCAGAAGGAAAAGAACGGCTATCCCGACTTCCGGACGTTCGGCTGGAACACGCCTGATGGCTCCGGCGCGGGACCGGGAGATCCGAACGGCAACACAGGCGACCTGAATGGCGATGGCGTGCCCGACAATACCAATTGGGGGCTTGTGACGGAAGTCAAAGAGGTCCAGCAGGATCGCACAGCGGTCATGGGTGCCGCAGGATGGCGCGTCAACCCGGACCTGACGGTCAAGTTCGACGCTCTCTATTCCGCCTACACCATTCAGGAAAATCAGTTCCAAACCTGGTACGCCAACAATCTCGGCAACTGGAACAATAGCAATTTCAACCAGTACAATTGCGCCGGCTGTTCGTACACCATCAAGGACAATTCGGTCGTTGCCGCGGATCTGCCGAACATACAACAGGACGGCCCGTCGGTTTACTTTGCCGGTCCCGACTATCAAAGCCAGATCGCTCGATACGACGAAGAACATGCGCTGCTCGTGGGTGGCCTGAACTTCGATTGGACGAGCGGACAGTGGGATGCCAAGCTGGATTTGTCTCACTCGGAAGCATGGCGCAACAACAGATGGTCTGCGATCTATTTGGACACGCAATGGGCCACCGGCGTTAAATACAACTTGACCGCCGGAAAGGTTCCGAGCGCGACGCTTCTGGGCCCTGATCCCGCCAACCCGGCAATCCAGTCGATCGGCGGCCTTTCGCACGATATCTTCGGCGACTCTGGCGGACGTGCCGGCGAGATCGATCCGGAGCACACCAACGACCAGCTTTCGGCGGCGACGTTCGACGTAGCGCGTACGATCGACGGTTCATTCCTCACGGCCTTCGATTTCGGCGCGCGCTTGTCTGATCGTGAAAAGGGTCACAATCAGTGGCAATCTCATCCGACCGCCACCCCGCAGAGTTTGGCGGGTGACGGACTGGAGGAGTTCACGCTCAGCGCTTTCAATGCGGCGCCAAACGTATGGGGTGACTGGGCCAAGCTTTTCCCATTGGTCTATCCGGGCGCCTCGGCCGCAGCGACGACACCGGGCTTCGAGCTTCCCTTGGATCACAACAGAGTCACCGAATCCACTCAGGAAGGCTATGTGAAGGCCGACTTCGCGAGCGATGTCGTTGGTGTACCGATGACCGGGAGCATCGGCGCGCGCATTGCAGCCGTGGACACTCAGAGCACGGGCTTTCAAACCTCGGGCAGCGGGTTCTCCGCGGTGTCCATCAAAAACAACTACACAGATGTGCTGCCAGACCTGAACATGGTCTTCCATGTCACGGACGATTCGCTGGTGCATTTCGGCGCCGGGATTGCCGTCTCGCGTCCGCCGTTGGACGCACTGGCAACCGGGTTCAGCTTGCCCGTTGGATGCATACCATCGATACCCTGTTCGGGCGCCGGCGGCGGCAACCCGCTGCTCAAGCCTTACAAGGCTGATCAGCTCGATTTGTCGTATGAGTGGTACTTCCACGACGAATCGCTGCTCGCGGTCGCGCCGTACTACAAACACCTCCTGACCTACATCACGGCGAGTTCGAATCTGGAGACCATAAACGGCCAGCCGTACATCGTGACCGACCAGGGCAACGGCAAGGGCGGCAATGTCGAAGGCGTGGAGTTCACGTTCCAGACCCGCTTCTATTTCCTGGAAGGGTTCCTCAGCGACTTCGGCGTCTATGCCAACTACGCCTACGCGATGTCCGATATTCACGAGGTGGCGCCGTCAGCGGTCGGAACCAACCAAACGCCGTATACGATGGTCGGACTGACCAAGCACACGGCGGAGACGGATCTCTTCTACAATCGGGGCGGCTTCGAAATGCGTATCGCGTACAAATATCACAGCCCAACGACGGTCGCACCGACCTGGGTTGGCACGGTTTTGAAGAAGGAGGACGCGGAAGGAATACTGGACGCGAGCCTTTCCTATCAGCTGAACGACAATATCGGCGTACGCCTGCAAGGCCGCAACCTCACTAACGAGCCCAATCGGTTCACGACCGACAACAACATTCAGAATTTGGCGAATGACGGCGGCTATCAGGTGTTCGGCCGATCGTTCCTGTTCGATATATCGTACCACAACTAGTTCCCGTTGGTTCTTGGCGGGGGGGCTTCCCGGCTCCCCGCCACTTTTTTCGGTCGCAAGATGAAGTGGTGTTTTTCTCTGTTTGCGGCTTTTCTCGTTTTGACCGTGCCGGCTGCCGCCACCGATCTCTATTTTGGCGGCGATCTGTCTTTCGCGAACGAAATGAACGATTGCGGCGCGGTCTATCGCGACAATGGCGTCGTCAAGGACGTCTATGCGATTTTCAAGGATCACGGCGCCAATCTCATCCGCATCCGGATCTGGACAGAAGGCAACGACAGGAAATACAGCAACCTCGCGGACGTTGAGAGGAGCATCCGGCGCGCCAAGTCGGCAGGAATGCAGGTCCTTCTGGACTTTCACTACTCGGACAGTTGGGCGGATGGCGACAAGCAGATCATTCCCAAGGCGTGGACCGGGATCACCGACAATGCGGCGCTGGCGCAGACGCTCTACCAATACACCTACGACACGCTGACAACGCTCGACCGCGAGGGGCTGATGCCGCAGATCGTGCAGGTCGGCAACGAGATCAATCAGGAGATGCTTGGCCAGGAGGACTGGAAAGGCCGCCCGATCGATTGGGAGCGCAACGCGATGATCATCAACGCCGGCGTCAAGGCCGTGCGTGACGCTGGCGCGAAATCCACGATCAAGCCGAGAGTGATGTTGCATATCGCGCAACCGGAAAATGTCGAGCCCTGGTTCGCTGCGGCGGCTAAGGCCGGCGTCACCGATTTCGACATCATCGGCATCAGCTATTATCCCAAATGGTCGAAATACTCGATATCGAATCTCGGCACGGAGGTTTTCCGTCTCACCCATCTTTACAAGGCCGACGTCATGGTCGTCGAGACCGGCTACGCGTGGACTATGGCTTGGAAAGACACCACTCCCAACACGCTTGGTGAAGATTCCATTGCCCGCGGCTATCCGCCCACCCGGGAGGGACAGGAGAAGTTTCTCCTGGATCTGACGGATGCGGTACTTGGCAACGGCGGTGACGGAGTGATCTATTGGGCGCCCGATTGGGTCTCAACCGACTGCACGACACAGTGGGGGAGGGGATCGAGTTGGGAAAACGCGACTCTGTTCGACTTCGACGGCGAGGTGTTGCCAAGCATCGATTTCATGAATCGGCCCGGAAAATAGATGGCGTCGGGGCGTAAGTCGCCGGAATTTGGTCTATGATCCGTCGAAATGACAAGCCAGCTGCCAAATATCCGTGAATGGCGAAACGTCGACGTCGCGACCTTTCAAAACGAGATTCTTCCCGAGAACAAGCCCGCGGTGCTGAGGGGGCTGGTTAAGAATTGGCCCGCCGTGCAGGCTGGTATGGGATCGCACAAGGCACTGATCGACTACATAAAGGGGTTCGATCGCGGCAACCCCGTTGAAACGCTTGTCGGCGCTCCTTCCATCAAAGGGCAGTTCTTTTATCAGGACGATCTGAAAAGTCTCAATTTCGAGCGCAGGCAGGAACGAGTCAGTGTTTCGCTCGACCGGTTGCTCGCGCATCTGGAAGACGCCTGTCCGCCGGCCCTGTCCATACAATCGGCGTCCATTCCAGATTGCCTGCCGGGTTTCGCGAGCGGGAATTCCATCGATCTGCCAAGCCCGTCGGCGGTTCCGAGGATCTGGATCGGCAATTCCGTGACGGTCACGACGCATTACGATCTGTCCGACAACATCGCGTGCGTCGTCGGCGGTCGAAGGCGCTTCACCTTCTTTCCCCCGGAGGAAATCCGCAATCTCTATGTCGGGCCAATTCACTTCACCCTCGCCGGCCAGCCCGTCAGCATGGTGTCTCTCGACGGACCCGATCTCGTGCGTTATCCTCGCTTCCAACGCGCGCTTGCCGCGGCCCAGGTTGCGGAGCTTGAACCCGGCGATGCAGTGTTCATCCCCTATTTGTGGTGGCACCACGTCAAATCGCTGGAAAATTTCAATGTTCTCGTCAATTATTGGTGGAACGATTTCGAGCCGGGTTTCGGCTCGCCATATGATTGTCTGCTTCACGCGTTCTTGACCCTGCGTCCGTTGCCTGCCAATCAGCGCGCCGCCTGGCGCGCTGTGTTCGACCATTATGTGTTCCAGACGGGCGAGGATCCGGTTGCACATCTGCCCCCGGAAAATCGCGGGGCGCTGGCCGTCATGACACCCGAGCTTGCGGCCCAGATAAGGGCTGGATTGTTACGAAGATTGAATCGCTCGTGAGCGCGGTGGCGAGCATCAAGGCTCGACATTCCCCGAGACGGCCATTTATGGTATTTATATGACTTATTCGCGCTGACCGTTTGGGCATCTGGAGAGCGAACCGTGGCACGCGTAACAAGGCGCGATTTGTTAAAGAGTGGTGCCGTTGCCGGCGCGCTTGGCACGACGTCGGCTGCTCTCGCGGCGCAAGAACCGGCATTGGAACCGTCCCGCTATTCGGTTGCGGCGTCCCGTGAAAAGCTTCTGCTGGATTTCGACTGGCGCTTTCATCTCGGACACGCGGAGGATCCGCAACAGGATTTCGGCTTCGGGCTGGACCAGCGCACTTACGCCAAGGCCGGCCAGGGCGTGGCGTTGGCGGCCGCGGCGGATTTCGACGACAGCGGCTGGACGAAAATAAACCTGCCACACGATTGGGCGGTGGAACTGCCCTTTGTCCCGAGCACGGATCTCGACCCGAAGCTGGATGAGGATCCCCGCGCCGCGCATGGCTTCAGGCCCCTTGGGCGGGAATATCCGCAAACCAGCATCGGCTGGTACCGGCGCGTGTTCGACCTGCCCGCCGCCGATCTTGGTCGGCGCATCACTCTCGAATTCGACGGTGTCTTTCGCGATTGCCTGGTTTTGTTCAACGGCTATGTCGTCGCGGCGAACGAAAGCGGCTATTCGCCGTTCCGCGTCGACGTCACCGACTTCGCCAATTATGGCGCGAGCAATGTGCTGGTCTTGCGCGTCGACGCCAGCCTCGGGGAAGGATGGTTCTACGAAGGTGCCGGCATCTATCGCCATGTCTGGCTGGTCAAGACCGATCCTCTGCACGTGAAGCAATGGGGCACATGGGCCCGTGCCGCGGTTAAGGGCCGAACCGCCGCGATGACGCTGACGACGGAAGTCGAAAACGAAGGCACGACCGTGAAGCATTTCCGGATCGTCTCCACGATCCTCGACCCGAACTCCCGAACCGTTGCCGCCCTCAAGAGCGAAGCCGTCCTGATCGGTCCGCAACAGACATCCGCTCACGAACAGTCCGTTCTATTGCAAAATGCCGAACTTTGGTCGATTGAAACGCCGCTGCTTTACGAATTGGTCACGGAGATCGTCGCAGACGGCCGGGTGGTGGACCGCACCGCAATCAATTTTGGCATCCGCGACATCCATTTCGATCCCGACCGGGGGCTTTTCGTCAACGGCGCGCCCGTCAAGCTCAAGGGCACCTGCAACCATCAAGACCATGCCGGCGTCGGCGCGGCTCTGCCCGACCGATTGCACCAATGGCGCATAGAGAAACTCAAGGAGATGGGTTCGAACGCCTATCGCACGTCCCACAATCCCGCGGCGCCCGAATTGCTCGATGCCTGCGACCGCCAAGGCATGCTGGTCGTCGGCGAGACGCGCCGGATGTCGTCCGACCAAGAGAGCCTTGATCAGTTCACGCGGATGATCCGGCGCGACCGCAACCATCCCAGCATCATCCTCTGGTCGATCGGGAATGAAGAGCAGAGCCAGCAGGGCACTCCACGCGGCGCCCGCATCGCGAAGACGATGAAGCGCCTCGCCAACACGCTCGATCCGTCCCGGTTGATCACGGCGGCGATGGATCACGAATGGGGCAAGGGGATTTCGCCGGTATTGGACGTGGTCGGATTCAACTACCGGACCGAACAAATCCCGCTATTCCATCAGCAGTTTCCGGGGCAACCAACCGTGGGTACCGAAACCGGCAGCACGGTGGCGACGCGCGGCATTTACGTGAAGGACGATTCCACCGGATACCTTCCCGCTTACGATACGGAATTTCCGTGGTGGGCGTCAACGGCCGAATCGTGGTGGGAGATCGTCGCGCCGCGTCCGTTCATCGCAGGCGGCTTCGTGTGGACCGGCTTCGACTATCGCGGCGAGCCGACACCGTTCAACAAATGGCCGAATGTCAGCTCGCAATTCGGCATATTGGATTTGTGCGGCTTTCCCAAGGACAATTTCTATTATTACAAGGCGATGTGGGACCGCGCGCCGGTACTTCATCTTTTTCCGCATTGGAATTGGCAAGCGGGCCAGACCGTCAAAGTCTGGTGCCACACCAATCTGGATCGCGTGGAGTTGTTCCTGAACGGCAAGAGCCTCGGCTCGCGCGGCCGCGCGCCCTACGGGCATGTCGAATGGGATGTCCTCTATGAGCCCGGCTTGCTGGAAGCGCGGGGCTATCAGGGCATTACGCAAGCCATTGTTTCTAAAAGAGAAACGACGGCCGCGCCGGCGCAGATCGTGCTCCGTGCGGACCGCGCCGCTATCGACGCGGATGGCGAAGATGTTGTCGTTGTCGCCGTCGAGATCGTTGACGCTCAGGGCCGTGTCGTGCCGACGGCAAACAACGACATCGCGTTCCGTCTGTCGGGTCCGGCGAGTCTCATCGGCGTCGGTAATGGCGATCCGCGAAGCCATGAACCCGACAAGGCCGACCGGCGCATGGCCTTCAACGGTCGCTGCATGGCGATCTTGCAGGCTTCCAAATCCACCGGACAGATTCGACTCGAGGCTGCGTCGCCGGGATTGGCAGGTGGTTCGACAATCATCGAGGCGGCGCAGGTCCAGGCGCGACCGTTCGTGTCCTGATGCTACGACTTGGGTTACTCGTGATTGTCGCCGTTTCGCTCGCGGAACCCGTCGCGGGGCAGGCGCTTGTCGAAATGCGCAACGGAATGCCTGACGCCAAATTTGTACCCGAGTATTCGCGCACGCAACGGGCAAAAGCCCTGCAGGATGCCATGGGGCTTTCTTCGTTGCCCATGCTCGGCGCGCCGGTCTCGCTCACCCCCGACGCACCCTATGCAACCGACGGATCGCATCTTTCATTCTGGAAACCTTCGTTCGTGATCGGAACGGCGAATGGCGGCGAGGCGGGATTCAATTATTGGGGCAAGTATCAGGACGGGCACATGAATGTCGGTCTTGCACCCCACGCCGCGAGCACCATCGTTCTCGATTGCCGGATGTTCTCAGCTGGTGGCATAACCTACAAAATATACACTGGAGCCGGCGGTGTGCCGGGCGCTCACGGCGAGGGACCGCTTCGCAACGGTCATTTTTTGCTTTTGATCCCAGGTGTTGCGACGGACGAACCCATTTCCGTCGAGCTGTGGCCCGCGACACCAATACAAACGGTCGGAGTCTTCGGCTGTGACATCAGCAGGACCGGAAAGGGACATCCATGAAATACAATCAGCTCGGCAACACCGGCCTGTTCGTATCCGAGATCTGCCTCGGCACGATGACTTTCGGCGGCCACAACGCGTTCTACCAGACCTTCGGCAAGCTCGGTCAGAAGGAGGTGACCGCCATCGTCGCCCGTTCGCTTGAAGCCGGCGTCAACCTGATCGACACCGCCGACGTCTATTCCGACGGTCTGTCGGAACGTCTGCTCGGGCAGGCGTTGAAGGATGTCGGGGTGAAGCGTTCCGACGTGGTGATCGCGACGAAAGCCTACGGGCGCATGGGTCCGGGCCCCAACGACATCGGCGCCAGCCGCGGCCATATCATGGATGCGGTGGAGCGCAGCCTCGAGCGGCTTCAGACCGGTCACATCGATCTCTATCAGATTCACGCCCAGGACATGACGACTTCCGTCGAGGAGATGATGCGCGCGCTGGACGATCTCGTGTCGCGTGGGCTGGTGCGCTATGTCGGCTGCTCGAACTGGCAGGCGTGGCGGACCATGCAGGCACAAGGCATCGCCGACAGGCGCGGCAGTGCGCGGTTCGAGACCATGCAGGCCTATTATTCCATCGCCGGCCGCGGACTGGAGCGTGAGGTCGTGCCGATGCTGCAGAGCCAGAAGATGGGACTGCTGGTCTGGAGCGCGCTCGCCGGCGGCATCCTCACCGGCAAGTTCGGGCCTGACGGCAAAGGCCCGGAGGGCGCGCGGCGCACGACGTTCGATTTTCCGCCGGTGGACAAGGAACGGGTCTGGCCGATCGTCGAGGCGATGCGCGAGATCGGCAGCGCGCACAACGCCAGCCCGGCGCGCGTCGCTATCGCCTGGGTTTTGGCGAAGCCGTTCGTCACCAGCGTCATCGTCGGCGTGAAGACGCTCGAGCAGCTCGACGACAATCTGGCCGCGACCGGCCTCACGCTGTCGGCGGACGAAATGGCGCGCCTGGACGAATTGAGCGCGCTGCCGGTGGAATTTCCCGGCTGGATGGTCTCGCGCCAGAACACCGGCCGCGTGCCGGAGCCGAAAGGATAGCAATCGAAGGGGCATTACCGGCTGGAACGCCGCAACAATGGAGTTCGCAATGAAGATCGCTTTAATCGCTCTGGCAATCTCCCTGGGCGGCTCGGGCTGGGCCGTGGCAGCCGAAACATCGCAATCGCCGATGACTAAGAGCAACGCGGTGTGCCTGGACGCCGGCCATATCGATCATACGACGGTTGTCGACGGCCAAACCATCCTGTTCTACATGCGGGGCGGAAAGATCTGGAAGAACACCTTGCCGGAGCCGTGCCCCGGTCTGAAATTCGAACGAGCCTTTAGCGAGGAGATCAACGGCGATGTGATCTGCTCCAGCATGCAGATGATCCGCGTCATGCACACCGGGGCGATGTGCTCGCTCGGGCCATTCACGCCCTACACGCCGCCGGCCAGCGCCGCGACGAAATAGAGTTGCGCTCTACCCGGCAACGATCTCGATCCGGTCGCCCGTCAGCGACGGTGCCGAGGCGGACAATGTCATAGGCCCCGGCAGACCTGCGGATTGCAGGATAACGAGCGCCAGCCCGTTAAAGGCTTTTCGGCTGCTCGCCGGATAGGGTTCGTGGCTGTCCGGCCTGCCATTGTCGACGCCGAGGATCCTTGTGTTGCCGCCGACGTCGAAGGCGATCTGGTCTTCCGCAGTGGGGACAACGAGACCATCCGTATCAACGATCTCGACTTTGACATGCGCCACATCGCGGCGGCTCGTCCCGATCCGGTCCCGATCGGCCGAAAGGCGGATGGAACGAGCCTGACCTGTCGTGCGCCGCTCGACCGTCGAGACGATTTCGCCGTTGCTGGTTCCGACCGCTTTCAGCACGCCCGGCTCATAGGGCACGTCCCAGGCGAGGTGGAGATCGGCCGTGGTCTGCAGCGCCTTCGCGCGCGGCGGATAGGTCGGCCATTTTTCGATCATGCCGGGTCTGGGAAAGGCATACCCTTTGGCGCCAAGACTGCGGCCATTGAGGAG
>Ga0302326_10030389_pt1 | contig 10814 bp, 8 predicted proteins | sample Palsa_T0_3_FD_202264 | JGI IMG/M metagenome (GOLD analysis project Ga0302326, IMG submission 202264) | Peat permafrost microbial communities from Stordalen Mire near Abisko, Sweden - Palsa_T0_3 | ecosystem: Environmental > Terrestrial > Soil > Palsa > Peat permafrost | place: Sweden: Abisko...
GATCGCGTCGCCGTTGCAGTCTCCGCGCGCGCTCATGGCAGGAGCACCAAGTCGGCCGCTTCCTCGGCGTCATTGAGGAGCGTCTTACGCGACGTGCCCATCTGTGCACGCATCGTCAGACCGCGGACAAGGTCGAGGACCTGGCTCGCGCGCACGGCGGCTGGGAAGTCAGACGGGACCTCTCCCGCGCTGATCCCGTCGCGAAAACGGCGTTCCACGAGCGCCAAAGCGGCATCCGCCACGTTTTGCAGGAACTGCCGGACCTCAGCATCGCCTACGAGCGGCGCGGTGCACAGGAGAAGACATCCCGAAGCGGACCCTTCCTCTGTCGCACTTTCCACGGCGTACCTCAGAAAGCTGGCGAGCGAGTCACGAAGAGCGTGCGGCGAGAGGAGTGCCTTCGCAGCGAGAGCGCCTTTCGTCTCTGCGTAGGCCTTGAGGACGCGCAAGAATATCGTCCGCTTGTCCCCGAAGACCGAGTACAGGCTCGGGCGCCCCACGCCCATCCCGGCGACGAGATCGTCGATCGTCACGCCGTCATAGCCTTTCGACCAGAAGACCTGGGTCGCTTTTTCCAGCGCGTCCCTCTCGTCGAAGCTGCGCGGTCGTCCCCGCGGCCGTGAAATATTTTGAAACATTTAGTTCAAAACTCCTTGCGTCTGACTGTCCGCCCCATTATAGTACCAAACAGTTACAATATGCAGAGGCGACACGGGCCTCGCAAGGAGAATACACATGGGACAGTACGAAGCGAAGCGCGCGGTGATTATCGGCGGCACCAGCGGCATCGGGCTCGCGACGGCAAAGATGCTCCTCGATGGGGGCGCGCGCGTTCTGGTGACGGGCCGCTCTCAGGCCGGCCTGGAATCGGCGCAGAAAGAGCTTGGGAAGGGCGGCGTCGTGGTTTCGAGCGACGCGCGGTCGTTGACGGACATCGACGCCCTCGCTTCTCGGGTGAAGGCCGAGTTCGACACGTTCGACCTGCTCTTCGTCAACGCCGGGCTCGGCCTCTTCGCCCCTCTCGCGAACACGACCGAGACGACCTACGACGAGATGTTCAACCTGAACGCTAAGGGACCGTTCTTCGCAGTCCAGAAGCTCTCGCCGCTGATGAACCAGGGAGGCGCTGTCGTCCTCACGACCTCGACCGCAAACATTAAGGGGATGCCCTCGATCGCCGCATACGGAGGGGCCAAGGCTGCGCTGCGATCCTTCGCTCGGACGTTCGCCGCTGAGCTGCTTTCTCGGGGGATTCGCGTCAACGCGGTGTCGCCCGGCCCCACCGACACGCCGATCATCGGCAAAGCGTTTCCCGATAAAGACGTGGCCGCCCAGCTCATGGGGCAGATGACCGAAGCCATTCCGATGAAGCGCTTCGGGACGTCGGAGGAAGTCGGCAAGGCCGTCCTCTTCCTCGCGTTCGACGCGACCTTCACAACCGGCGCCGAATTTCCGGTCGACGGGGGTTGGTCGCAACTCTGAAGGTCATGCGCGGCCACATTCACCTCAGGCTGCTGAAAAGCTGATCATCTGGTGATAGTTCGGCCCGGATCGTTGCTTTGGTCACGCCGGTTCACCGTGCGGCGAGCGGTATTTGTCTCTGCGGTGATTTTGCGCGATAGAGGGGCCGAACCATCGGCCCTTCGGCTCATGGAACATTCAAAAATACACTACGGCTCGCAAACCGAGATCATGGCAAACATCGTGCAAGAAAAGTTCGCACCGAAACAGTCGCGTGGGATGGGCCGTTAAGTTTGGACTCGGCCCGACGTCACGGATCGTGCCCGCGATCTACGGTCCAACGCGGATGACGCCCGGCGACTGGAAACTACCGATCGCTTTAACCAAGTGCTGTCGTCCAAATACGTTCTTGTTGTACACCAGCACCGAGGGCGGATATCCGTTGCAACTCGTGAGCAGGTAGTCGCCGCTGATGGCTGCTGCGAGGTCACCGCCGTTCGTGCAATCCTTGGTGAGGATGAATGGTCCAGGTCCGACGTTTGTCGGCTGGAGGCTTTGCTTAACGTAGTCGGCGCGAGTCCACGGATTATTCAAATGCCCATAACCAAAGCTCGCGTAGAATACGTCGACTGCTCGACGGCTATCGCGCCGCCAACCGGACCAATTGGCTGCGGTTCGCTGAGAAACACTTCACTCGGGGTCTGCCAATGGCTGATCGGGTCGTCGTAAATATAGACCCCACCAAGAGTAGAGACGAACAGCCATCGTTCGTCTCAGCGCCATCCAGCGAAGGCTTCCTCGGCTGATCATGTAAGCGGTTGCGCACCAACCGACGCCGAGACGCCCGGGCGGAAGGATCTAGGATTGGGATAAGAACGGCTCGAGTTCTTGGAGCAATGCCTCCGGCGCCTCTTCCGGCACGAAGTGGCCGGCATCGGCGATGACTTTCCCTCGAACGTCGGTGAATAAGGGGCGCAGATTGTCGGCGACCGCCGAGCCCATCCCCCGCTCACCGCCAATGCCGAGCGTGGGAACCCTCACCGGGTGCTTTGCCGCCTCGGTGTTCGCCTGGACGTCCCTCGCCAGCGCTCGCACCAGCTCGAACCCGGGGCGCATGCCCTCGGGAGATCCGTAGGTGCGGAGGTAGACATCGATCTCCGCGTCGGTGATTGCGTCGGGCCGCGCGGCGAAGCTGCGATAGAACCAAGCGAGGTAGGTCCGTTCCCGCCCGGCCGTCATCGCCTCCGGAAAGCCCGGTGCGCGGTGGAAGGTGTAGAACCAGGGTTCGGGTTTCGACCAGGGCCCACGAGGTTGCGCCTCGACGACGACGAGTCGCCGCACCTCATCGGGGTGGGCGCTCGTCCATGCCGCCGCAGTGCTCCCGCCCCAGTCGTGGCCGACTAGAAGAAGAGGCCCGAGACGAAGCTGCTCGCGAACCAGTCGCCGGACGTCCTCGGCCATGGTCATCCGGTCGTAACCCTCGGCCGGACGCGACGAGTTTCCAAAACCGCGGAGGTCGGGAACGATGGCCTGATAGCCGGCGGCGACGAGCCGCGGAGCGACCCGGCGCCATGCGTAGCCTGTCTCCGGCCAGCCGTGAAGCAAGACGACCGGCTCACCGCTGCCACCGATCCAGAAGTGAAGCGTAACGCCGCCCACCTCAGCCGATCGGCTCTCCAGTCCCTCGATATCTGGCGGATCGGGCAGGGGATCGGCGCTGGCCGAGCGAGCCGGAGCTGGGCTTTCCGGATGGGCCGCCTCTGCCGGCGCGCTTGGAAACACGCGGAAAGCTTCGGTGAACAACCCCGGCTCGGGCGTGCCGAAGGCTGCTAAAGCGTGGCGCCCAGCTTGCGCGTCAGCGTTTTCAGTGACCGCCGCATCGAACGCATCGCGACTCGCCCAGCGCCCCTCGACCAGGATCCGGCCGTCATCTGAGCACTCGGACACCAGCATCGATCGAAAACCGGATTTCGCCGATAACGCCGGCGCCTCGGCCCGCATCTTGGCGAGAAGTTTTGCGCGATCGTCCGGCGTCTTCGTGCGCCAGACGTTGTAGAAGACGACTTCCGTCATGTGGAGGCTCCCGACGTCAGGTTTTGATGCTCGAGGAATCCCAAACCGTTCATTGCGGCCAATTGGAACGATGTCGTCAATGGAAACTTGCAGACCATTACCGCGCGGGACGAGACGGCCCGACGCATCGTTGATTTCGTGGCTCAAACTCTGGAAAAATTGCTCCAGCAAGCCGCTGCCGCCGCGGCCAAAGAATTCATCGCGATCGTTTGACGCCGCAGTCGTGGGGACTCGCCGATGAACAGCGCGTTAGTCGATCTCGCGGGCGTTGAGGTCGACGAGGGCACCGTTGATTCCGCTTGCGCGATCGCTTGCCAAGAATGTCAGGGCATCGGCGACTTCTTGCGGCGTGGCGGCCGACGCAAAATCTTCGGCCGAATAATACGCTTCGGCGCCTGCGAAACCCACGCCGCCTAGCACCAGGGCGTTCGCGACGATGCCATCCGCCTTGTGTTCCCGAGCGAGCGCGAGCATGAGCGCATTGACCGCGGCCTTCGCGGCGGCAAACGGCCCGCGCCCGGGTGCAGGCGCTTTTGATGAACCCGCCGTCACGGTGACGATCCGACCCCGAGAACGCGCACCGGCAAGATAGGGCTGCGCGAGCATCGCGCGCAACGCCGGGACGGCAAGGTTGTAGGCAGTCTCGACAAACGCAGCCAAGCTGGACCGCAGATCGTCGAGACTGGATTCCCGCAGTGAGATCAGTCCGGCGCCGCTGCCGGCGAGGTTGACGACGGCATCGAGCCGTCCGAACGTCGCGACGCATTCGGCGACCGCCTCGCCTGCCGCCGCCGGATCGGTGAGATCCGCCTCGATCGCGAACGCCCGTCCATAGAGCTCGCTATCGACTTCGTTTGCGATCGTCGTCAGTGCACGGTTCCGGTCACGCGAGATCACCGCTACATGGGCGCCTTCACGCAACAGCGTCGCGAGGGTCGCCCCACCGACGCGGCCGGTTGATCCGGCGAGCACAATCACGTTGTCGCTGACGAGGTTCATGCGGTTCCTAACAGATCACGCGTGTGAAACTCAAACGATGTACTCAATGTTTGGTGCGAGCGCCTGTCGGCAAAAGGCCGGGCTCCGACCGACGGCAGCGTACGCGATGACGACGCTACCCGACTCAGCGAGGGTGATTCTGGAGCGCGCAACGGCCCAGTTGGGGCCGCAAAGCGCATGATCGCCGAGGGCGCTCGGTTCACGCGGCAGGACGCCGCGTGAGGACGCACGCAACGAATGAATTACCCAGTTCGGACCTCAGTAGCGCGGGCGCGGCCGGTGATAGAAGAGCGGTAATGATCAATGCGGGCGACTTCTCACCCCAGCAGACGCGTGACGGACTGTCGCGGCGTCAGGCGGAGGTTGCGAAGCTCGTTATCCGCGGTAGATCAACTCCTCAGATCGGCCACGAACTCGGTCTAAGTCCGCGTACGGTCGAGAACCACATCGCGGCGGTTTTCAACAAGCTTGGAGTGAGTTCGCGAGTCGAGCTGACCGCGGCACTGCTCACTGGTGGCGCAGACCGACGCACGTCGCGCCGCACCCGCACCAATCTTCCAATCCAGCGGTCGAGCCTTATCGGGCGGGACACACTCGTCGCCGAGATCGCGCGCAGCCTTCGAACGACTCGGCTCATCACTATCGTGGGGATGGGCGGCATGGGCAAGACCCGGCTGGCACTTGCCGTCGGCGAATCGGTCATCGATCACATGCGCGACGGTGTCTGGCTCGTCGAATTCGGGCCGGTCTCCGCAGGGTCAGCCGTGTACTCCGCCGTCGCCAGCGTGTTCGATGCTCGCGAGTCGACGATCGTGCCACTGCTGCAGACGCTGCTCGGCCACCTCGGAGCGCGGGAGCTGCTGCTGGTCCTCGATAACTGCGAGCACGTTGTCGCGGAGGCCGCGGGATTGGCCGATGGGCTGCTGCGCCACTGCCCAGCGGTACGGATCCTCGCGACCAGCCGCGAGCCGCTGCGAATCGGCGGCGAACAGATCGTTACCGTCCCCGCGCTATCCGTTCCCGAGCCCGACGAGGCGCCGGTCCTCGACGCCGTCGGCGCCGCGGCCTATCCCGCCTTGACGCTGTTCGAACAACGCGCGCAGGCCGTCGACCGCACCTTCAAGTTAACGAAAGCGAACGCACCAGTCGTCGGTAGAATTTGCCGCCAGCTCGACGGTATTCCGCTGGCGATCGAGCTGGCGACTGCGCGCATGAACGTTTTGACGGTCGAAGCGCTGTGCGCGCGGCTCGATCGGTCTGTTTCGCTGCTCTCGAGAGGTGATCGCACGGTCCAACCCCGCCACCAGACGCTGCGCGCTCTCATCGACTGGAGTTACGATTTGCTCGCGCCGGCGGAACGCTGGCTCTTTGGGCGCCTTTCCGTTTTCGTCGGCGGCTGCGATCTTGCTGCGGTCGCCGCGGTCTGCGCGGACGACGTATCGGAAGACGAAACCTTGGCGTTGCTTGCGTCACTGGTCGAGAAGTCGCTGGTTGTCGCGGATGTCGCCGATCGGGAACCGCGCTATCGCCTGCTGGAAGTGACGCGACCCTATGCGCGCGAAAAGCTCGCCGATCGCAACGAAACCGCGCTCACCGCCCGGCGTCACGCGATCGAATACACGCGGTTGGCCGACCGGCTGGAACGCGGCGACGGATGCAGCTGCGACGCGACCCGCCCGCGGGCGCTGCTCGACATCGAGAACTGGCGAGCGGCCCTCGAGTGGACACTGACGGGGCGCAACGACGTCCAGCTCGGACAACGTTTGGTCGCAGCGCTGCGCACCGTTTGGTCGTATGTCTCGCTGATCGAAGGCCGGCGTTGGCTTCTCGCAGCGACCGCCCTGATCGACCAGCAGACCCCAGAGCCTGTGAAAGCTGCCCTCGAATTCACGCAGTCGAGCATCGCGTCGGGCCTGGGCGAATGGGAATCGGCACTCGCCGCAGCTCGCCGTGCCCTGGTCCGGTACCAAGAACTTGGGGATCCGTCGGGACTCGCGAACGCTCAGCTCATGGCGGGTGCTGCGCTCATTTGCCTGATGCGCGCGGAGGAAGGCGAACCCTTGGTGCGGGAGGCGCTCGAATCCGCGCGCGCGTTGGGAGATGGCAAGTTAATCGGCAATGCGCTTGAAAACATTGCGTATGCGCGCTCGATGGCGGGCGATCTCGCGCAGGCGCGCGGGTGTATCGCTGAGGCCTCAGCGGTGCGTGAGGTCACCGGCAATCGGAGCGGTGTGGCGAATGCCCAACTGGTTCTCGCGGAAGCGGAGTTCCGCGCCGGAAACGTCGACCGAGCGTGCGCGCTGGTAGAACCATGCGTGGTGATGTTGCGCGAACTGCGTGCGACCCGTTTGCTGACCCCGGCGTTGCTCAATTGGGCGGCGTACCTCATCGCCTGCGACCGCTGGGACCAGGCGCGAAGCGCCGCGCAAGAAGCGCTGACGCTCGCGCGCGAAACGCAGCGCACGATCTGGCCCGCTTGGGCGTTGCAACACCTCGCGGCGGTCGCCGCGTTGGCGCCGGACGGCGCAGGTTCCGGTGAGCGCACGCGTGAGCAAGCCGCGCAATTGCTGGGCCACGTTGACGCCCGCGTTGCCGCGACGGCAAGCGAGCGCGAATTTACCGAGCAACGCGAATACGACCGCACCTGCGCGGCGTTGCGCGCGACGGTGGGTGCCGAGCGATACGTGTGGCTAACGGCTGCCGGAGCCTCGCTGACCGAACAGCAGGCACTCGAGTTGGCAGCAGCGATCTGGTCGTAACGAGTGCGGCCCGCAGCTATCGGGGAGCCGCTCGGGCGATCAGTATTCCTGGAGCGTGGGTGTAATGGTCAGCTCCTGCAGAATGACACTCTGCGGCATTTGATAGGCAAACAACATTGTCTGCGCCACATGATCGGCCGAGATCCCGCCGCCGATCTCGGCGCCGCGTTCTAGCCAGATGGCACGTGCTTCTTCGTTCAGCATCGTCTGCTCAATGGTCGTACGAGTAAGCCCCGGGGAAACGAGAATGACTCGGACGTTATATGGCGCCATGCTTCGTCGCGCGCCTTCGCTGAGGTTATGAACAAAGGCTTTCGAGCCGCCGTAGGCATCGTGATACGGGTACGACTTTCGGCCCGCTATCGAGCTGACGTTGATGATCGTGCCGTGGCGGCGCGACTTCATCGCTCGCATCAAGGGCTGCATAACGTTCATAACGCCGAGACAGTTGATGTCCAGCAAGTCCCGCCACTCCTCTGGGTCCTGATCTTCGAGCCGGGCCAGCGGCGCAATGCCGGCGTTATTGATAAGGCAATCGACTGGGCCGTAGACCCGCTCGCCTTCCGCTACGGCGGCCGCGATCGACGCGCGATCGCGCACGTCCGCCTGGACGCACACCGCATTCGGCAGACCGAGCCCGTGCAATTCGCGGGGCCGCCGCGCGAGCAGAAGAAGCGGGTAGCCTGCACCCGCGAAAGCTCGCGCAGTAGCCGCGCCAATGCCGGCGCTCGCTCCTGTGATCATCACTAACGGCTTGATCGTGGCCGCAGACCCGAGCGGTTCATCGCTCACGCGGTGTCACCGCCCCCAAGCGCGATCGAAACCGGGTCAGCATGGCTGAACACACGCACGCAAGCACTCCAGCTCGAAACCGCGACAAGTATTGAGCGAATATGAGCGAGTTTGTCGCTTTCCGAAGTATAGGGCGGGAATGAGCGCCGCGCAAGACGACGCTCGTCGAAACCCGATTTCTGGCGAAAATGCCGGCGGTGGGGACCGAAACCGCGGCCCGGCGGTAGGGAGCGCATCGAACAGTCGAGATGTGATCTTTCATGGGACGACGCCCTTTGCAGCGGATCCAAGCCGCGTTAGCCGCCCGCCGCTATTTTATCGGCCAGCAAACGAAATCTCGGATCGCCGATGAGCTTGGCATTTCGCGCTTCAAAGTTGCGCGACTCATCGACGCGGCGATCGACCAGCAGATCATCCAATTTGTCATAGCCGAGACTGACGATCTCAACTCAGAACTGGGCGAGGCGGTGCGCAGCAGATATAAGCTCAAGGCCGTCTTGGTGCTCAATGGCCCCGATCTGTCGACGAGTGAACTCACCGCGCCATTGGGGAGTCTCGCGGCTTCGCTGCTGGAAGAAATACTCGTCGACGGCCAGCTTGTCGGCGTGGCGTGGGGGCGGACTTTGGCGGCGATGGCCAAGGCACTTTCGCACTTGCCCAAAGTCGACGTTGTCCAAGTCGCCGGCGCCCCCGCAGGCCTCGATATTTCGCAGAACCCCGTGGAACTTGTCCATCGGCTGGCCACACTCAGCCGCGGCACGGCGTATCCCATCTACGGGCCGATGTGGACCGAAGACCGCACGATCGCCCAAGGGCTGCGGCAAGAGCCGACAGTCGCCAAAGCAATCGCTACGTATGACAACATCGATGTTCTCGTCGTCGGTATCGGATCGTGGAATCCGCCAGAGTCTTGTCTCTGTTCAGGCTTTCCACTGGCTTGGCGGAGCGAGGCCCTCGCCGCCGGTGTTCAGGCCGACATTTGCGGCACGTTGGTGGACCTTAGCGGTGCCGAGGTTCCAAGCAAGCTCGATGAGCGCGGGATCACGATCACCGCCGCGCAATTGCGGCGCATCCCCGAGGTCATCGGGATTGGCGGAGGCCTTGAAAAGGCCGAGGCGATTGCCGCGGTGCTGCGCGGCGGTTGGATCGACGTCCTCGTCACGGATGCCGGCGTGGCCCGGCGACTCTTAGCCTAGGAGCCGGCCGAACGCGACGGATCGACGAAATCGATCCTCAAGCATCGAGCAAACGCCTCATCGCAAATGTGCTCGTTTGAGCGTATATGCGCTCTGTTGACACAATAATGTTCTATTGGCACAATCGAGTTGTCCCAAATTGGTCGAAACGAACAACGATCCTACCGGGGGGAGGGTTGGCGTGGCCGCGCTCGATGACAAAGAGCTGATCGCCCTTGGGCGTTCGGTCATTGAGGCCGACGCACGGGCAGTCCGTGACGTAGTGCGCGCTTTAAACGACGAATTCGTAGCGGTCGCCCGGCTCCTCTGTGACGGAACCGGCAAGCTGCTCGTCACCGGCAGCGGCACGTCGGCGACAATCGCAGCGCGTGCGGCGCACCTCTTTTCCGTTTGCGGTACGCCGGCATTCCATCTTTCGCCGGCCGATGGACTGCATGGCGGGTTGGGTGTTCTGCAATCGAACGACCTGCTGCTGGCCCTCTCGAAGAACGGAAGCTCGAACGAGCTCAATGAGTTCTGCGCGCGAGCGAAGTCCTTGTGCCGCGGCGTCGTCGCCGTGACAGCCGTTGCGGACTCGCCGCTGGCCGCGATCGCGGACCACGTGATCCAACTCTCGCTCGACGACGACGCCGATCTCGGCGCGGTCGTGGCGACGGGCAGCTCGCTTGCCATGGCCGCCCTCGTCGACGCGCTCGTGGAAATTGCGCGGGTCGCGCGGGACTACGATTGGGAACGGTTGTTTTTCACGCATCCATCCGGAGCGGTGGGACGAGACGCCGGTCGGGAACTCGAACGCCTCGCCGGCCGCAAGTCGGCGAGTTCCGATAGATGATGACGCGCGACCTCGTCGCGGGGATCGACTCTTCGACCCAATCCTGCACGGTGTTGCTGCGGCGGTTGGACGATGGAGCGGTCGTTGCGGAGGCGCGAGCACCGCATCCGCGGACGTCCCCGCCGGTGAGCGAACAGCTGCCGCAGGCCTGGTGGAGCGCGCTGGAGGCTTGCCTCGGTGAGTTGCACGAGCACCTTCCGCGCATCGCAGCGATTTCCGTCGGCGCACAGGGACACGGGCTGGTCCTGCTCGACGCCGATGATCAGCCGCTTCGTCCGGCAAAACTCTGGAACGACACCGAATCGGCGCCCGACGCCGAACGTCTCCTGGTCCGCAAGCCGGCGGACGAATGGGCTCGCCGCACGGGGTCCGTCCCGGCGCCCGCGTTGACGATCTCGAAGCTCGCCTGGACGGAACGCAAGTATCCGGGTTTGGTCGCCCGCGCTCGGCGCGTCATGCTGCCCTTCGATTACATCGTCTATCGGCTCAGTGGTCACTCGGTCACCGAGCGGGGCGGCTCATCCGGGACCGGCTACTTCAATCCGTTCGAGAACTGCTGGGACCTCGAACTTGCCGATCTCGCGGTGCCCCTTGCCACGTGGCGTTCGAAGTTACCGGAGATCGTCGCGTCCGATGCACGAGCCGGGCTCGTCCGCGAATCCGCAAATCTCGGTCAACTCGGCTCCGCAGTGGTCGGGGCCG
>Ga0302326_10030390_pt1 | contig 10813 bp, 10 predicted proteins | sample Palsa_T0_3_FD_202264 | JGI IMG/M metagenome (GOLD analysis project Ga0302326, IMG submission 202264) | Peat permafrost microbial communities from Stordalen Mire near Abisko, Sweden - Palsa_T0_3 | ecosystem: Environmental > Terrestrial > Soil > Palsa > Peat permafrost | place: Sweden: Abisko...
GTTCCGACGACCCGGTGCGGCGGCGTCCCGATATCAGCCTCGCCCGCGAACAGCTCAAGTGGGAACCCCGCATCGCGCTGCATGCCGGACTCAAGGTGACCATGGATCATTTTCGCCATGAGTTGGGACTGCTCAACGCCTGAATCATCGAAACCGTCCTCCAAATGCCGCACTACAATTCCATCGCGGCGAAAATTTGACTCCGGGGCGCGACAGGAAGAGAGGGAAGAACGCGCATGGCGACAGCTCTAATCACGGGGGCGTCGAGCGGCCTCGGCGAGCAGTTCGCCTACGCGCTCGCACAGCAGAAATACGACCTGGTGTTGACCGCACGGCGGGCGAATCGGCTGGCCGAAGTCGCGGGCAAGGCACGCAAGCTGGGCGCGGCAATGGTCGAGGTAATCGAGGCCGACCTGGCGCGGCGCGAAACCCCTGCCGACATCTTTGGCAAGCTCGAGGCGCTGCGGATTGAAATCGATTACCTGGTGAACAACGCCGGCTTTGGCACCGCGGGTCGTTTCGATCGGCTGCCGCTCGAGCGCGAGTTGGAAGAGATCGATCTGAACGTAACCGGGCTGGTCGCGATGACGCGACTAGTCCTTCCCGCGATGGTCGCGCGCAACCGCGGCACGATCATCAACGTCGCCTCGACGGCCGCATTTCAGGCGGTGCCATTCATGGCGACCTACGCCGCCACCAAGGCCTTCGTGCTGCACTTCACCGAAGCGCTTTCCGGCGAGCTAGCAGGCACCGGCGTGAAAATTTCCGCGCTCTGTCCGGGGCCGGTCAAAACAGAATTTCAGTCCGTCGCCAAGAACGAACACGGCAAGCTGCCGAACTTCGCATATCTGGAACCGGAAACAGTGGTCGCCCAGGGAATCGCAGCGGCGGCGAGCGGCCGCAGTGTCCATATCGCGGGCATGATCAATTTTATCACGGCCCAATCGACCCGCGTGATGCCGCGGGCGCTCGTCAACTTTTTCGCGCGGAGGATTTACCGTCCCAACGCGGATAATCACTAGTGGAGCGCAGCGGAACGAGCTAAGGAGTCTGCGACGTGCGCACAATTAAGGCTCTGCGAGGTGCGCATCATTAAGACTCTGCGATAGTCAAGGAACGAAGACCTTTAAGTTCCTTCGGAGGCTGAAACAGTACCTGACGCACCTCGCAGACTGGTTAGCTCGGCTCGCAGCTCGCCTAGGTAGTCTTGCGCGCACAAGCGTCTCGAGCGGCGCGGATGTCGCTCTAGCTCTTCAGGAGGTTGCGGGCGATGACGACGTGCTGGATCTGCGAGGTGCCCTCGTAGATCTGGAGCAGCTTGGCGTCGCGCATCAGCTTTTCGACCGGATAGTCCTTCATGTAGCCGTAGCCGCCGAAGATCTGCACCGCGTCGGTGGTGATCTTCATGCAAGCCTCGGAGCCGAAAAGTTTCGCATAGCTGGAAATGGCGTTGGGAACTTCGCCGCGATCGACCATCCAGGCCGCCTTGTAAGTCAGCAGGCGCATCGCCTCAATGCTGACGGCCATGTCGGCGAGCATGAATTGGATCGCCTGGAAATTGGCGATCGGCTGGCTGAAGGCGCTACGTTGCTGCGAATATTTGAGGCTCTCGTCGAGCGCGCGCTGCGAAACTCCGATGGCGATCGCGCCGATCTCGGGACGGCTGCGATCGAAGGTACCCATCGCATATTTGAAGCCCTCGCCCTCATGACCGACGAGCGCGTCGGAGGGGATGCGCACTTCGTCAAAGACAATTTCGCCGGTGTCGGCGGCGCGCTGACCGAGCTTGCCATGCATCCGGGTGCGCGTGACGCCGGGGGTGTCCGAGGGCATCACGAAGCAGGAGATGCCCTTGTGCTTGAGGCGCTTGTCGGAAGTCGCGAAGGTGACCATCCAATCGGACATCGAGCCGTTGGAAATGAAATGCTTGGTGCCATTGAGGACAAACGCGTCGCCGTCGCGGCGGTAGGTGGTGCTCATCCCGGCGACGTCGGAGCCCGCGCCGGGCTCGGTCAGGGCGAACGCGCAGAAACTCAGCTTTTCGATCAGGCCGCCGAGATAGACCCTCTTCTGGGCGTCGCTGCCAGCGATCAATAGAGGCAGTGTGCCAAGGTCGTTGGCGCTGAACGAATTCGAAATCCCGGAGCATCCGTAGTTCAGCTCTTCCTGGATCAGGCAGGTATCGAGAATGCCGAGGTCCGGGCCGCCGAATTCCTTGGGCACGCCAAAATTCATTAGGCCGGCGGCATGAGCCTTGGCACAGATGTCGCGGGGGAAGGTCTCGTGGTGGTCGTATTCGCGGGCGCGCGGGATGATTTCCTGCTCACTGAACTTGCGCGCGAGCGCCTTTAGTTCGGCCTGTTCTTCCGTCAAGTCAAAAGCAATCATTTGGCTTCTCCGTGTGAGACTCTTAGGTCGGAGCTTACCAACGGGCGCGGCTGCTGTTAATGATGAATCGGGTCGGGCGGCGATGAGTATCGCTTGAAAAAGCCGGGCAGCCCGACTAAGACGGCATCAAGCCGTGCGGCGAGAAACGCACGCGCCGAGCGAGCATCGCATGAATCGCGCAAATGCCCAATTCGGGCCAGGAGAATCCGATGTCAGTTACGATTATCGCCAGACTGAAAGCCAAGCCGGGTAGCGAAGCGGCGCTTCAAGAGGCCTTCCAGGACATGATCAAGACGGTGCGGGCGGAAGAACCCGGATGCCAGGCCTACGTGCTGCACAAGTCGAAGAAAGACGCGACCCAGTTCGTGTGGTACGAGGTTTACTCGGACCAGGCGGCAGTGGATACGCATATGAAGACGCCGCATATGAAGGCGATGGGCGGGCGCATCAAGGACTTGCTCGATGGCGCTCCGCAGGTCGAATTCCTCGAGGAACTCGACCGGCGCTGACGAGGCGTCAGGGTTCGGGTTGGCGCGGACGCAGTTCGCGCCAACCCGAAGAGTTCGCAGCTACGGGAAGGTGAAAATGTTTCACAGAAACATTTTCACCTTCCGTCAGGAGACCTGCGGGGCTACGATCGCGAGGCGATTTCGCCTCGCGATCCTAGCCCGCGGAGGCATCGCCGGCCCGGCAGCTGTACTGAGCGAGCCACGCAGCGACTTACGGCGATGCCTTGAATTTGTGGTCGCGGTACGGGAATGTCGGAACCTGCAAAACACCTGCTGACGTCGCTTATTGCGAGCATCTTTTTCGGCTACTCGGCACTTAACGCGCTAATCTTTCATCGCCGCACCCAGGCGCGCGCCGAAGCTTACAAGAACCAGCCGTTGGAAGGGATCGTCCGCTCACCCCAATACAACCAGGTGCTATGGTTCAGCGGAGTGGTCGGCGTAATCGGCTTCGCGGTCTCGTCGTGGCAACTGGTGCTAAGTTTGATAGCCCTATTGAACGGGCGCAGTTAGAGAAGCACCCTCCCCTGTATGTCCGGTCTCATCGCAGGATGACGCCATCGTTGGAGATGTCGAGCGACATTATCCGATGGAGCGCCAGTTCGTTCGGTCGCTTGCGCAGGTAATCGACGAGGAAGGTTCCGGACAAGGCCGAGATCAGGTTAGCCGGCGCGACCTCAGTGAAGCCGAAGCGCGCCAGATAACGCTCGGCGTCAGGGTCGGGAGCGAGGGCGTAGAGCGTGCGCGCCCCACGCGTATGGCCGGCGGTGCGAGCGGCGGCAACCAACGCAGCGCCAATGCCGCGGCGGCGCATCGGGCCGGCAACCATCAGCGAGCGCAACAGCGCAGCGTCAACGCGCGCCTCGATTCCGATCACGCCAACGGAATCATCGCCAACGTATGCGCATAGATAACATCCGCCGGGCGCTTGCACACCCTCGGCGAACATCCCGGTTGCCGACAGTATGTGCTCCACCTGAGCGAGGTCTCGCGTCTGTTCAACCGACAGCACTCCCGGGGAGCGCCGGGAGATTTTTTTGGCGGCCGCGGGCATCACGATATGCCGGCTATTTCTTCAGCGGGAAGAGTTGGGTGCCAGTGTCCTCGTCAACGACAGTAATCGCCTTGGCCGGACAGGAGCGAGCCGCAGCCACGATCACGCCGTCGGCAGCACCAGTGGGATTGTAGACCTCGGACTTATCGTCGGCATCCAGCTGAAAAACACCGGGGGCATTTTCAACGCAGTCACCGCTCGCGATACAACGCACCTTGTTGACCGTAACACTGAGCTTCGCCATCTGGACGACCTCCCTCGACTCCTTCGATCTTCACAACAGAATAGAATCCGCATGGCAAACCCTGCAAGCGCGAACCGGTTAAAGCGATGGTTGCTTCGAGCCGCAAACCATACTTTGCTCTAACTTGCTATGGCGCAAATTCTTGGAACCGGAATCGATCTGATTGAAGTCGATCGCATCGAACGCGCAATCAAGCGACCCCAAACGGGCACACGCTTTCGCGCGCGCGTCTTCACCGCAGGCGAGGTGGCGTATTGCGAGTCACGCGGACGACCGCGCTATCAGAGCTACGCAGGTCGATTCGCCGCGAAAGAGGCGACGATGAAGGCCCTCGGTACCGGCTGGAATCGCAACGCGGGATGGGGCGAAATTGAGGTCGTACGCCAACGCGGCCAGCCGCCGACGATCAGGCTCTCCGGCAAGGCTGCCCAATTCGCGAGCAACCGGGGTATCAAGGGATTTCACGTGAGCATCACACACACAGCAACCACTGCGATGGCTCATGTAATCGCTGAAGGATGAACCATCGGTTTCCCTCACTTGCGCTCTACAGGAGCTAACTCGCGCCCGGACCAATGCTACCGCCTCCAGTCCCGCGTTCCGCTCGTTACCGGCTAACCTTTACGTGCCTAAACCCTGGCCACGCTGCCAACAATTCGCAGCCATCTGCGGAATTGCGCCCATTGGATAGATCCTGATCAGTACTTCACCGTCACTGCGCATACGCCTACAACCAGCAGCAGGCTTCGACTATTCTTTTCTCAGCCAACCCCTTACTAGCTGGAATCCAACCAAGCGATCCTCAATACTCAGTACGACCTCTAGGATTACTCAGTCGCGCGCTCCAACGAATATGTACTCGGTTCTCCAGAGAACCGGATTTGCATAATGTCGTAGAGCTCCGATAGGTCCCTCGGCGGTTTAAACAACTAATCACTTCGTAGTCGAACGATCCATTAGTAAGTCTCAGCTTAAATACATTCGCAGCGACTGCACAGCTTGCGGGCATCCGATGCCTCATCCGACAGCGCCGCCGCTCGGACTCATCGCATTGTCCGACTACGGTTTGCCGCTCCTGTCGCAACCGTCGGGAATGACTCTTGCCAGTAAATGCTTGCACTACGTGTAGTTCCTTCAACGCGAGTGTACAAAATTCTCTGACTGACCAAATAATCCACGCGGAGTTGATGTTCATCGAATTTACCGATCTGCAGCCAGAGACCAGTATGGGCTACTCATTGTATGCGCATTCTTCTTCGAGCGAGGAGCTGAGCTAATACCGCCGCCACTCATAGTGGAGCAAAGTAGCTCAACGTTGCTCGCGGCGGGCAGCACTGATGGCCCAGAGTCAATAGTCATATTAGTACATTTGAAATACTAGTTGTAATGACGACTGAGGTTTCCCAGCATTGATTGGGTAACGGGCAGATGATACTCAGTGAGTACGTCAGCGAACGAATAATCCGCCGCCGTGTAATTTGTAATTCTTACTTCCACGATCAGCTCATGAATAGCAGCAGCACCTCAAAAATTTTCGTCGGCGGAGGTGCATGAGAGCGGCTTAGATAGGATCGGGAAAGATTGACGGACCGCTCGATCCCGTTTCCGGCGGACTCCCGTGGCAGACGTACCATAGGTCGGGAACGGCACTTGCTGCTGAGCCTGACAGCGCAATGTACATGGTCGCTCACGACTGTTCATTGCGAATAGTAAGAATAGGAAAACAAACAGTCCCCCTGGTCAGGGATGGCGGACGCATGGGCGATATTATGTTTTAGTGTCCGGGCGCAGGAATCAACGAGTGACTATTAGGTAATCTATTTCTCCTGTGGCTCAGGGTGGCCTGCGGACGCAGAATTACTTCCTAGTCGGACGATGGGACCTGGTTCTAATCAATTAATGGCAAGTTGTTAATCGATTAGTAATGAAATGAGAATGTACCGCTTCTCGAATGCGCAGTGAATTCTGCCGACGGCGGAACCGACGGATCATCAGAGCAACTGTGAGGGTAATAAAATCCGGAATGAGAAACCTGTGCCTGTTCGCGATTGTACTAGTCATAGTCTGCGGGTGCAGTGCGAATACGGGCAAGGGGAGTCCGGCGGCACCGGCGAGTCCGATGGCGCCGGTGAGTGACGTAACGGCGAAGGGCGGTCCGGGCGGGGCGGGGCTGAACGGGGTGTCACTGGCGCCGCAGGTGTGCGAGAGCGACGGGGCGTTGAAGGAGCTGCGGGCGCAGCGGATGAATGCTGACAATGGCTACGACTATCCGGTAGGCGCGGGCGACGTGTTGCATCTGACGGCGGCGGAATTGCCGGAGCTCAACGACGTGACGGTGCGGGTGGACGGCGACGGGCATATCGACCTGCCGCTGGTGGGCGACTTGCAGGTGAGCGGGCTCTCGGAGGACGGGGTGCGCGAGCTGATCGACCAGGACGCGCGCAAGTTCCAGAAGGAGCCGCGGATTCACGTGTTCATCCGGCATTACGCGGGGCGCAACGTCTCGGTGATGGGGATGGTGGCGCAGCCGGGCTCATATGCGCTGGACAGTCCGGACGAGTCGCTGTTGAGCGTGCTCGGGCGGGCCGGCGGGATCAAGGGCAACGGGAGCGAGGAGGCAGCCGACATGCTGGTGTTATTTCCGGGACGTCCGGGGGCGGGGGCGGTGACCGATCGGACGGCGGCGGCACTGCCGGCGCAATGCGCGGAGGCGAGCACGGCGGCGGCCAGCGACGCGCCGCGGGGCTGCACGACGGCGGCGCTGTTCAGTCCGGCGGGTGCGGGGGTGGATCCGATCATCATCGACATGAGCAAGCCGACCATGGCGAGCTGCCTGGATACGCCGGCGCGGCCGGGCGACGTGGTGGTGGTGCCGGCGGCGGGGCAGGTGGGGGTTTACGGCTGGGTGGATAAGCCGGGGTCGTTCAATATCACGCCGGGGATGACGGCGCTGGGGGCGATCACGGCGGCGGGCGGGGCGATGTTCAGTTCCAACGTGGAGGTGAAGCGCACCGTGCGCGGCACGCGCGAATCGATCCCGATCGACCTCTCGAAGGTGGAGAAGGGCGAGGAGCCGGACGTGCCGATCCTGGCCGGCGACGTGGTGGTAGTGAAGGCTTCGGCGGGCGGCGCGGTGCCGTACGCGGCCTATACCTTGTTCAACAAACTGGGCGCGGGACTGTACATGGCGCCGGCGGCATTCTGATGAAACAACTATCGCCCTACATAATCGAGCGGACGCTGGACACGCCGATGATGCCCTATCGTCCGGCGGCGGCGCGCTTCGCCGCGGACCCCGAGACCACCGGCATCGGGCTGGCCGAATGCTGGAAGGTGATCCGGACGCATGGGCGGCTGATCGTGGGCCTGATGGGGGTGGCGCTGGTGCTGACGGCAGTGGTGGTGTTCAGCATGACGCCGCGTTACGTGGCCACGGCGCGGCTGTTGATCGAGCCCGAACCGCCGCGGCTGATGGACGCTTCGAGCCTGTTGCAGAGCATGCAGAACGCCGACAGCGCCAACGACGATTACGCCAAGACGCAATACTCGCTGTTGCGCGACGAGCAGCTGGTGGCGCAGGTGATTCACGAACTCAACCTGGAGTCGAACCCGCATTTCGCGCAGCCGCCGGGAGTAATCCGGCGGCTGCTGGGGTGGCTGACCCAGGGGGCGTCGCAAAAGACCGCGCGCGATCGGCTGGGGGTGAGCACGGCGTCGATCGACCATTACCTGGCGCACCTGGACATCTCGCCGGAGAACGGCACGCGGCTGGTCAAGGTGCGCTTCGACAGTCCCGACCCGGAGCTGGCGGCGCGGATCGTGAACACGCACGTAGCGGACTTCCTGACGCTGAGCCAGCAGATCCGCGCCGACGCGGGCAATGCGGCGCGGGCGTTCCTGGGCAAGGAGCTGGTGCGGATCAAGGCGCAGGTCGAAAAGTCGGAACTGGCGCTGAACGACTATCGCGACCGCACCGGGATCCTGTCCTTCGGCGAGAAGGACCAGGAGAGCAACGAAGTGGCACAGAAGCGGATGGAGGCGCTCGACGAGGCGCTGACCGGGGCGCAAAACGACCGGATCAAGGCGCAGGCCGAGATGGAGCTGGTCAAGAGCGGGGCGTACGACTCGCTGCCGGACGTGGTCAACAACCTGATGATCGAGAATCTGCGGCCGGATATCGACCGGCTGCAGGCGGAATACGCCGAGATGGCGGCGAAGTATAACGACGCGTATCCGCCGCTGCGCGAGGTCAAGGCGAAGCTCGACGAGGCGCAGGCGCGGCTGAGCAAAGAGATGGCGGCGATCGCGCGGGCGACCGAGCGCAAGGCGGCTGCGGCGATCGTCAGCGAGCAGAACCTGGAGGGCAAGGTGGACGAGGAGCGGCGGCGCGATTTCGCGCGCAACGACGCCTCGCTGCAGGACGCGGTACTGGCCCGCGAGGTCGATGCGAACCGGGAGATCTACGAGGCGGTGCTCAAGCGGATGAACGAGATCGGGGTAAACGGCTCGGCGCCGGTCTCGAATATCGAGTTGGTCGAGGAGGCGGTGCCGCCGCCGTTGCCGTCGTTGCCGCAAAAGGCCAAGGCGCTGCTGATCGCGGGGGTGGGTTCGGGGCTGCTGGGCATCGGGCTGGCCTTTCTGATCGAGCAGTTCGACGACCGGCTGAAGAGCGCCGAGGAGATTCAGGCCTACCTGCATCTGCCGGAACTGGCGGTGGTGCCCGACTTCACCAAGCTCAACGGGCGCGCGCTGCAGGCGCTGCCGGACGGGGCGCTGGGCCTGCTGTGCCAGTCGGGGGAGCCGGACGTGCCGGCACCGGTGGGCCATCGCCAGCACGCGCTGGATACGCTGGAAGCCTACAAGCCGCTGCGCAACGCGCTGCTCTATTCGCGGGCGGGCGGGGCGCCCAAGACCATGCTGTTCGTGAGTGCGGTGCCGCTGGAGGGCAAGACCCTGACGGCGTCGGGCACGGCGTTGGCCTTTGCGCAGACCGGGGCGCGCACGCTGCTGATCGACGCGGACCTGCGCCGCCCGCGCTGCCATCGGATCTTCAAGACCAGCGACTCGGCGGGACTGAGCGAGCTGCTGGTGGGGCGGGTCGAACCGTGGCAGGCGATCCAGCGCCTGGATAACTGGGAGGAACACGACTACCAGGGGCTGTTCTTCCTGGGGGCGGGCCGGCGGGTGCCCAATCCGGGCGAACTGCTGACCTCGATGCGGATGTTCGAGACCATCCAGCGGCTCAGCGCGGACTTTGACTTCATCCTGATCGACGCGGCGCCGTGCGCGTCGGCGAGCGATACGGTAGGGCTGGCGACGATGGTCGAAGGGGTGGTGGTGGTGGCGGCGGTGGATACGCCCAAGCAGACCATCCGCACGGTGTGCAAGCGGCTCGGGGACTCGGGGGCGAAGGTGCTGGGGGTGGTCCTCAACCGGGTCAACCCGCGCGACAACGCATTCATCGATTTGAGCCATCGCTACGGCTACGGCAATTACGGCTCGCCGGCGGACGAACGGAAGTATCTCGATGCGGCTGCGGCCGGCTGATCAGGAACGAGAGGAGACGACGATGAGTGTGGGAAAGAACGGCTTGCTGGGCAACGGACTGGCCCGCTGGCCCTACGACGAGGCCTCCGGCGGCGGCCCGGCGCGGCCCGCGGCGCCACCGTCCGAAGCCCTTCGCGCCGAAGCCTTTCGCGCCGAAGCCCTTCGTGAAGCTTCCGGCGCGGCCCTGGGCCGGCCGTCACCCGGCAACTTCAAGCGGGTCGCGATGAGTGCGGTGGATTGTGCGCTCGCGCACTGGTACCTGGTGCCGGGCCTCGCGTTTCAACGCGCGCGCTTTGGGCTCGGCTTGAAGAGCCTGCTCGGGCGGGGCCGCCTGCCGCGGTCGGTGCGCGCGCTGATCCTGCAGCAGACGCCGGCCCCGGCGGCCTACCTGGGGTTTCACTTCGCCGCGCGGTTTCTATCCCGCGACACCCTGGGCAGCTATCTCGACGTCTCCTCGCCCTGGCTCTTCCCCTTCACGATGCTCTCGCGGCGCCGGGCGGCGAGCGCGACCTTGCTCAGCGACGAGGCGGCTGAGCTGCGCAGCCTGATGGAGGCCGCGCAGCTCAGCCCGGCCGGCGGGCTGCGCTGCGCCGCGGCCGATACCGCGCTGGCCGGCGAAACCTATGACACCATCACCAGCCTGTGCGACGCCGGCGGCGGCGTGAAGCACGACGCGCGCGCGGTGCGCAACCTGTGGCACCTGCTCAAGCCCGGCGGCACCTTGCTGCTCTCGGTGCCGTGTATCAAGGCCTGCAGCAAGGACGGTGCGGGCGCCGGCGGGGGGCGGCTCTACGACGCCCGCGCCCTCGAGCGCGAGATCTTCGCGGTGCTGGGACAGCCCCGGCGCTATGCCATCTACGGAGCGCAAACGCCGTCGCGCCACGGCCCTGAGGCACCGGTCGACGGCGCGGCAATCCGCTGGGGCGCCGCGGCGGCCATCGGCCGCGACTGGCGCTGCTATGCCCGCCTCCAGGAATTGCCCGGCGAGGGCGTCATGGTCATGAAGTTCAACCGCCCCGAACGTCTTCCCGAATCCAATTGCGCCGCTTTCGCCTCGCGCCTCACCTAACC
>Ga0302326_10030393_pt1 | contig 10813 bp, 12 predicted proteins | sample Palsa_T0_3_FD_202264 | JGI IMG/M metagenome (GOLD analysis project Ga0302326, IMG submission 202264) | Peat permafrost microbial communities from Stordalen Mire near Abisko, Sweden - Palsa_T0_3 | ecosystem: Environmental > Terrestrial > Soil > Palsa > Peat permafrost | place: Sweden: Abisko...
GACTTGAGCGGCTTGCGCGGCTTACCAAACACTCCACCGGGCATTTGACTGGGGCAAACATGAGCGACGACCTCCCGAAGCTGAGCACAAATCAGAAAGCGCTCAAGATCAATCTTGACCCTCTCTTCTACGGCACTTTTGCGGAAATTGGCGCTGGGCAGGAAGTCGCGCGCTGGTTTTTCAAGGTGGGCGGCGCGGCCGGCACGATTTCGAAATCCATGTCCGCTTACGACATGGCCGTCAGCGACGCGATTTACGGCCGTTGCAAGCGCTACGTGTCTCGCGAGCGGCTCCAAGGCATGCTCGACCATGAACACAGCCTGAACCTCGAGCGGCTGCAGTCCGCGCGGCGGGATAGCACTGCCTTCTTCGCCTTCGCCAATACCGTGGCGGCTCGCAACTATTTGGGCACCAACGAGTGTCATGGATGGATGGGCGTGAAGTTTCAGGCCCACCCACGGGACAACGACAGCCAGATTATTATTCACGTCCGAATGCTCGATCGGGAAAACGACCTTCAACAAGAAGCCCTTGGCATTGTGGGAGTGAATCTGCTTTACGGGGCGTTTTTCCTGCATCACAGACCCGACGCATTGGTCGAATCGCTGCTCGACAACCTCTCCACGCAGCGCATCGAAATCGACATGATCGAGTTCTCGGGCATCGAATTCCGCTACGTCGATAATCGCGTGATGAGCCTCAAGCTCGTGCAATTGGGTCTCAGCGGCGCGGCCATGTTCGGGCCTTCCGGCGAGGTGTTGCAACCCTCCGAGGTGCTGCGGAAGCACCCTGTCCTGGTCGAGCGGGGGAGTTTTCGTCCCGTTACCAAGGTGAACATCGACATGATCAACAGCGCACGGGACCGCTTTGCCGCGGAACTGCAAGTCGATCGCGGTGAGGTCGTCGAGCTCATGGAAATCACCATGCGCAACTTGCTGGCGGCCGGAAAGATCGATTTGACCGACTTCTTGGCGCGTGCCGATGTATTGGCCGCTGTAGGCAAGACGGTGCTTATCTCAGACTATTTCGAATACTACCGCTTGGCTGCCTACCTGGCGCGCTATACCTCTCAGCCCATCGCTGTGACCATGGGCGTCGCGAGCATTCAGGATTTGTTCAAAGAGGAGTATTACTCCGGGCTGGAAGGCGGCATCCTCGAAGCCTTTGGAAAACTATTCACCAAGGACTTGAGGATTTACGTGTATCCGTTGAAAGATCCGGTTACCGGACAGTTGAGCACTGTCGAGAACATGCAGATGGCGGGAGATCTTCACAATCTGTACCGCCACTTGGTTGACCGGGGGCGCATCAGACAGCTCGATAATTTCGATGAAAACGTGCTGCACATTTTCTCGCGGGATGTATTGCGTCGAATCAAGGACAACGATCCCTCGTGGGAGACGATGGTGCCGCCGCAAATCGCTGAACTCATCAAGGATCGCCGCTACTTCGGCTACCGCGAGGCCGAAATGTCGGATGCGGCTACGCCCAAATAGCCGGCTGGGCTATCGGGCTGGTTACTTGGATAGCTTGCGCAGCAAAGCCATTGCTTCCGAATCGCTTACTACCTTCTTGTTGTTCAACAAGGCAATCAACACGCTGACGACATTCCGTAATTCATCGTCTGCGCCCTTCGAAATAGCCGGTTGCACGACCACGCTCTGTATATCTCGTGCGATCGATGTTTCGCCGCTCAGCTCGGTCAGCCATCGTTCAAGTTTCACGAGTTCGTCGGGGTCCGTCTTGGTGAACGCCATCCCCATACCCATGCCAACCTTCGAATAAACGACGTTGGCTTGGGTGGTAAATGACTCCTCGTCTCTTGTAATCGTCAGCGTGACGGACGCGTCTTTCGCAAAAGGACTTATCGTATCTATGTAGCAGCCGTACCGGCTGATATCGGAGACGCGGGCCATCATTCGAATATTTGCCTGAATGTCGATTGCCTCCACCCCAGCCATAAACGAATAGCGCGGAGAACCGCGCTTTTCCACGGGCTTGCTATAGAGCTGCCCGTAATTGACTTTGTCGAACTGTTTCAACGTCATTTTTGGCGGCTCGGATCGCCGGGCAAGGTATCAACGAAAAGAATCGTGGGCCGGAAGAAGGGCAGCCCTGTAGCCACGCGGTCGCTTTCTAGGAAGGGAACTTGATCGTATAAAACAGTCGCAGGACGGGTCAACACATGTTTCCAGCCAGATTTCCAGTGGGCCATGAAGCAACTCAACCACCCGCGGTGCCGCCCGGAGTCTGTGGTATAACCTGAGAAATCTCTGGCTCTTTTCGACTCGTACAGGAGAACTGCCGTGATGCGTACGCGACGGCCTTTGTTCGTGGCACTTGCCGGAATTCTTTTTTCCTGGGTGGCGGCAGCCACGCTCGCCGCACCGGATGCTGCTCGCGACCAGTCCGGAGCACCCGCGCAGGCACCGGTGCCGCCGGGCCTTCCAGCATCGCTCAGAGTGCTTCCGCAAATCGTCCATCCGCTGACCGACTCGATTTATTGGATTTTCGGCCCGACAAGTTCCAACAACTCGAATAACGGCGTCATCATTGGCCGGGACGGTGTGATTCTTTTCGACACCAAGAACACGCTTGAGGACGAAAAAACGCTGCTCGCCCGAGTCGCCGAGATCACCGACAAGCCCATCACCACCGTGATTCTGTCGCACAGCGATGGAGACCACATCAACGGCCTGCCCGCTCTGCCGAAGGGTGTGGCCATCATCGCGCAGCAATACTGCAAGATGGCCATGGAAGCGTCTATTGCACGCGGGGGCCCGGGAGCCGCCAATCCGGATTACCTGCCTACGAAGACCTTCGACAAGAGAGAATCGCTTACCGTGCACGGCGTTCGGCTGGAGTTGTACCACTTCGCTCCGGCCCACACGGGAGGGGACACGGTTCTCTATCTTCCGGAGTCAAAGATCGTCTTCATGGGAGACATTGTCCTGGCCGAGCAGAACGATCCCTTGATGCATATGAACAACGGCGCATCGCCGCAAGGAATCGTGGACTCCATCAAAGGAATGATCGCGCTGGACTCCAATACCTACGTTTCCGGCCACGGGACGCTCGTACCGAAAGTCGAGCTGCAACGGAGGCTGGCGTACCAGGAAGATAGGATTTCCAAAGTGAAGGCGCTGGTGGCTCAGGGCAAATCGCTTTCAGAGGTTCAGGAAGCCCTGGGAGAGCCTGTAGCGCCGCCCACAGGCCTGGGGACGTATACTGACAACATCTATATCGAGCTCACGCGGAAAGTAGCTTTCCTCGCTTCCCTCGCTATCTTTCCGTTCACCACGAATTAGGGTACTAGCCCTCTCGTACTTTGGAATTGGGCCGCCTGTGCCATTTGCGTACGCGGATGCAACTCCTATCTTTAGCGAAGAAACGGAGGGCGGATGAAAGCCACGTCGATGATTTCGATACAAGACCTTTGGGGACGGCTCCATCTTGCACAGGAACAGCGTAATAGCGACGCCGCCCTGTGCTTCCGTCGCGCAATCGAGGCAGCCACTCGAGCAGATTCGCTGAGCGCGTATTGGTGGCTGTCGCAGGGCGAAATGTGCGAATCCGCAGCGGTCATCAGTCACTAAACTTGACTCATATCGATACTGCGCTCGATACGACCGCGTACCATCCGACTTGACCGCATAGAACAGCAAAGCCGCACTGGACTCGAATACCCGGTAATCCGGGTGATCTCAACAGGTCGACGCAACACTAGCTCGAGCGTCTACTTGTAGGCGAAACGCTTGAGTCGCCCATGAGCGTAATTCAAGAAAACACCACCCTGTTCAGGTCTAATTGTGTCCAGCGGGTCGCTTGTCTAGCGGAAGCATTGTCCGATCAACCTATTAGAGGTGTTGCATCGACCGGCGCGACTTACCGGGAGTTGCCGTAGACGCGTCACGAGAGTTCGAAGAGAGTTCGAAGAGAGTGAACACACAGGTACTTAACCTGCTTACAAGCCGAGTCATTGTCGGCTCAGTGCGCTCCTGCCTTTCTTAATACACTTACGAGCCTCTCGCGGCCCTTTTAGGGCGAGAACTCGATACCTTTCACCTGATAAAGCATGATAGTTTACAAAAAACTCTTCGAGTTCTCGGGCGAACTCCTTTCCAAGATCCCCTACGTGCTTAATTGACGCGAAACTGTGATTGTCCTGCTCGATAGCCACGATCCGATCGTTTCGCTCTTTTTTCCTCTTTTTACCTTGCAATTGGACTCATGGTGTTCGCCTTCGTTATCTGGAAGTTGCTTGGACGCAGTTCCACGGGGATTGTGTTGGCCGTCGCGGCCATCATGTGGTTAGGGGTATCAATTTCGCTCTGGTATACCCGCAGAATAGTCCGGACGTTGACCAAGCTGACAGGATCTTTGGATTGAAGAAGGTTCTCCCGGCAGGGATGACCTTCCCCTACGACTTCGGATTCGTTCCCTCGACATTGGCGGACGATGGCGATCCAGTGGATGTCTTAGTCCTGATGGACGAGCCAGCTTTTCCGGGCTGCTTGTTAAAGTGTCGAATTGTGGGAATTATCCAAGGGCATCGCCGCACCGCGAGCGTCAAGGCTCGCCGCCAGACGACCTCGGACAGCACCATCGAAACCGCCCTGACTTTTCTTTTCCTTTTCGTGCTTGTCGACCAGAGTTGCGCTGGCCGGGAAAATGGCTGGAAAAGCGAGAAAGAGCCCTCCGACCGTAGGACCAAACTTCTTAGCTATGAGACCTGCTGAAACGGTTATCAAGCCCCCCAAAATAAATCGAACCGCGTACTCGTACCATCTTGTCTTGGACGCGGCAGTGAAGTCCATCCGGATAGCCATCATTTAAGTGAAATGCTCCAGATAGTGAAGGCCACTGCAAACCATCCTAATAAGAGTCCCGCCGTAATTGGTAGAACACGAACTCGCCAGCGGTAGAGTGCGTAGCACACAGCCCAGGCATAAATCAAAAATGCCGCTGATCCGGCAATCATCGAACGTGCCTCAATGCTGGCATAGCTGGCCCCATCGGCATTGATCGTTAGCGCCAATGTGACCAGGGCCACCGATGGAGCGGCGCCGAACAAGCCAGCGAAGCTCTTGGGCTTCAAACTGTCGCCTAGGGCCGAAAACAGGGAAACAACAATCCCGCCCACTAGGAAACGCACTATCAATTGCTCGACCAACGGCCACCCTGTTTAGCTCAATGTGAGCAGCAGGCACCTTTATACCCACAAGGCCTGATGCCGATGGGCTGTACTATCCTTGGGCCAGATGTAAGTTTCCACGTAGAGGCTTTGCCGGATTGGTTTAGAGCAAGCCGATGCTTCGCAACGTTGGGCCGCGAAGGTAAGTTTTGTCGGCAGTGCCTGAGTAACAGTGGTACCGAACACGTGCCCGATAAGTTCCTGAGGCTCGTCCTTACACCCAGCACGAGGTTCCACGCGTCCGCGAATTCTAGTGAGCCCACGACCAGTGAATGAATCGGATAAGTAAATACAACGCCCCAAGGGCGGTGCCCATGCCCAAGATGATTAAAGTAGTTGCTGTTAGCAGGCTTACCGACGCTGCATGCTTTAACCTCGCACCCCACACCCCGCGGGTCGGCTCCGTTCTGTGCAGTGCGTTCATCGGCCTCCTGTACTCCCCACGACGGAGCACATTCAATTCCGTTACAGACTACGAACAATCCAAATTATCAAACAGATCACAACCAGCGTTCCGATTAATCCGTATCCGAACATAGGGGGGCTCCTCTCTCACAAGCGTTCTTCCCGCTGGCTAATCAACGATTTCGGCGGTATCCATGGCTTCCACATTGATCGTTTTCGCAAGCTTAGATAGAGTCTTGTCCGTGTCTTTCTCTTCTACGTAGGTTTTCCCTAGGATTGCAGATGCCTGCTTCTCTCGAAGCAAACGTGCGTATGTGCGGACGCAACCGTAGCCCGCCATCTCGTAGTGTTCGACGTGTTGAGCGGCCGCAATCAGGCCCGCATCCAACTGTTCCGGGTCTGGGCCTTCGGCAATAAGGTCGCTGCCTTCCTTGATTAGGCCCTCCATCCCAGTGCAATGCTTTCCGTGGGGACCTTCCTTCATGGTCTTGAAAATCTTCTCGAGGCGAGCGACGTGCTGCTTCGTCTGTTTGAGATGCTTCTTGAATCCGGCGCGCAGCTTTGGCGAAGTCGCTGCGTTTGCCATCTTCGGCAAGGCCTTAACCAGTTGGCTTTCCGCGCTGTAGAGATCTTTCAGTTCATCAACATACAACTTTTGGAGCAAGTTCTGCTTCATCTGGTCCCTCCCTTGGACGTGCCCTTGAGTCGTACAGAAGATAGTGGGACGACGTCTCCGCAGCCATACCCGATAGCATGTAAACGCGACGACTTCTGAGCGTAGGGTCTTTTGATATCCGGTGGTGAAGAGCGACTGCGCTGATTGAGGAGTGCAAATACCTTTAGCAGGTATCGCGGCCCGAGCCTTCTCGACCTACTGTGTTTCGCTGTCCCGTTGAACTGTTCCCAGGCAGGTTTTGTACGGGACCGATGTAAACACGGGAGGAGCCCATGAACGGATTTGCTCGAAGCGGTAGATGGTTTCACGGGTGCTATCATTGGTTTGGGTATTCCGGAATATGAGGCCAAGCGTTACGAAGGGCGCTTGCAGAAGGGCGGAATCCTCCTTTCCGTTCACTGCAACACCTCTGATGTGATCAAACGGGCCAAGGAAATAATGAAAAATACAAGTGCAGGGGATATCTTTTCGACCGGCGAGTCTTCTCCAGATCCTGCCATACGGCGACAGGAAAGCGTGGCGAGGGGCCCATGGGGGCAAATTGCGACTGTGCGGCCGGAATTCCGATAGTTGTCTGTCGATTATCCTTTAACCGCGTGTCTTCGAGGCCCGTCAGGCGCCACGCGATCAAAAGGAGCGCCATACAAGACTTGTTGTATTATTTTGCTATCTTCGACCGCTCTAAATATGTACTGGATAATGCAGCTCGGCCACCGGCGGGTCTATGTTCGAAACAACTCTTTCTGAGGTGATGGGATGAATATCCCGGGTAGAGAGATTGTCAGCATCTCTCTTCATATAAACGGTACCGAAAGGTCCTTAACGATCGAGCCCCGGGTTTCCCTGCTCGATGCTCTCCGCGACCACCTTTGTATGCCCGGCACAAAGAAGGGTTGCAATCAAGGCGCGTGCGGCGCCTGTACAGTTTTGGTCGACGGCGAGCGCATTAACTCCTGCCTTGCGCTGGCAGTTCAGTATCAAGGACGACAAATCATCACCATCGAGGGACTCGCCACGTCGGGCGTATTGCATCCCGTGCAGCAGGCTTTCATCGAACACGAGCTTCCAGTGCGGCTATTGCACGCCTGGCCAGATTTGCTCCGCGGTAGCCATGCTGGGAGAGTTTCGCAACGGCACACCAAGTGCCGTCACCAAAAATGGTGTTCCTAACGACCTCAGCGACGCGGAGTTGCGCGAACGCATGAGCGGCAATCTTTGCCGCTGCGGGGCCTATGTGGGTATTCGGGAGGCCATCCACCAGGCGTATGGAACCATGAAGCCATGAACAACTTCACTTACAGCAGCGCCAGCGATATCAATTCCGCTCTCAAACTTTTTTCCGAAAGTCCGGGTCGCAATGCAACTCGCTTTCTCGCCGGTGGAACCAATCTAATCGATCTCATGCGCGAAGGGATCGAGCAGCCGCAATCGCTTGTGGATATCACGCGTCTTCCGCTCGCGGAAGTGCAGCAGTTGCCCGATGGCGGCGTGCGTATAGGCGCGATGGTGCGCAATAGCCACCTTGCGGCACACGCATTGATTCGCGAAAAATACCCGTTGCTCTCTCAGGCCATTCTGATCGGCGCGTCCGCGCAACTTCGCAACATGGCCACCACCGGCGGCAACCTGATGCAGCGCACCCGTTGCTATTATTTCTACGACGGCGCCGCGGCCTGCAACAAGCGCGCCCCCGGTAGTGGTTGCGACGCACTGGAAGGCTCTAATCGCATTCACGCGATTCTCGGCGCTACTCGGAAGTGCGTCGCAACCCACCCGTCGGATATGTGCGTAGCGCTTGCCGCGCTCGATGCGAGCGTCAACGTCACCGGACCCTCCGGGGAGCGCCGCGTGCCATTCACCGATTTTCACCGCCTTCCCGGTGATACTCCCGAAATTGATACGAATCTCGCGCACGGCGAGCTGATAACCTCGATCGACTTGCCGGCGGCATCATCCGGCCTGGCTTCCACGTACCGCAAGATACGCGATCGCGCCAGCTACGCCTTCGCTTTGGTATCCGTGGCTGCCGCATTGCGGGCAGAAGGCGGCAGGACTCGCGACGTTCGCCTGGCACTCGGCGGAGTGGCGCACAAACCGTGGCGTGCCTCGGTGGCAGAAGAATTCCTAAAAGACAAGGCGCCGACGCCGGATAATTTCTCGAGGGCGGCCGCCGCGGAGTTAGCTCAAGCGGTACCGCTCAGACATAACGCTTTCAAAGTCGAGCTTGCCAAGAGAACCATTGCACTGGCTCTTTCCGCTCTGGTTACAGATGCCCCGACTGCCAACGGAGGGGGCGCGCAATGACTGTCATAAAGAAAACCATGGAAACCGTCGCGCACGTCATGCCGGATCGGGACCGCGACAAACTCACCGATCAGCACCGCTTTCTGGGCCAATCGATCGACCGGCTGGATGGGCACTCCAAAGTGACTGGGGCCGCGCCGTTTTCCGCTGAGTATCCGGTTGACGCGCTTCTTCACGCGGCCCTTGCCTTCAGCACTATTTCCAAAGGCGTGATCAAGAGCATCGATACCAGCGCCGCAGAACGCTCCGCAGGGGTAATAAAGGTAATCACTCACCTTAACGCACCGGAAATGAAGGTTCCCAAACCAATCTCGGCGCAGGGCGAACCGAGCGCCGGCGCCACCGAAGTTAGAATTTTGAATACCGATCAAATTTCATGGGACGGACAGCCTGTGGCGATTGTAGTCGCCGATACCGAAGATCGCGCGGAATACGCGGCGTCTCTTATCAGAGTGGTCTACGCCGCCGACCGAGGGGTGAACTCATTTGAAGAAGCGATTCCCAGCGCGAAGAAGCCCAAACAGATTCTGGGCGAAGATCCCGAGGTTACTAACGGCGACGCCGACCAGGTATTCAAGTCAGCGAAACATCGCGTGGACCTGAAGTTCAGCACGCCCCCCTACAACCACAATGCAATTGAGCCACATGCCGCTATCGCTGTATGGGACGGCGATGAAAAACTCACAGTGTACGACACCAGCCAATTTACCGCCGGCACCGCCAATAGCCTGGTCGATATTTTTGGATTGAAGAAGGATAGTGTTCGTCTCATCGCTACGTATGTCGGCGGAGGTTTCGGCGGCAAAGGATGCCTCTGGGCTTATAACCAGCTCGCGGTGTTGGCCGCCCGCATGACCGGGAGGCCCGTTCGTCTTGCGCTTAGCAGGGAGGGCGTTTTCCGGCTCGTCGGCGGCCGCACTCCTTCACAACAGCGCGTGGCAATTGCGGCGGATGCCTCCGGGCATATCTCTGCATTCATCCACGAAGGCGTCACCGCGCAATCCACCGACAACAATTTCCCGGAACAATTCAGTTTTCCACCGCGCCACCTGTACTCAATGGCTACTTATCGGATTGGCCAGCAGGTTTGCGAAGTCAATCGCGTCGCCAACACGTTTATGCGCGCCCCAGGTGAATCGATCGGCACTTTTGCCGTGGAGAGCGCCATGGACGCTCTCTCTTACCAGCTTGGACTTGATCCGATTGAATTTCGCATGCGCAATGAACCTGAGAAAGATCCCGTCAGCGGAAACGAGTTTTCAGGCCGTCACATGCGCGAAGCTTACCGCATGGGCGCTGAAACATTCGGCAGGGAAAATCGCCCTACCGCGGTGCGTTCGCAGCGCGAGGGCGAATGGTTGATCGGGCAAGGAGTGGCCACCGGCACCTACCCGATGTACCGCATGGTTTCGGCTGCGCGCGTGCGGATAAATGCCGATGGAACCGCGCTGATTGAAAGCTCAGCCCAAGAGATGGGTATGGGCACGGCCACGGTTCAAACACAACATGCCGCCGAGCTCCTCGGACTTCCCCTGGAAAAAGTGCGGTTCGATTACGGTGACAGCACCCTGCCGTGGGCGGGTGTGGCCGGCGGGTCGTCGCAAACTGTAAGCATCGCGCTCGCGGTGCAGCAGGCGGCGGAGAAAGTGGTCAAGGAACTGCTCGCGCTGGTGCATCGGGATTCCAGCTCCGTTCTGAAAGGCGCCGGAGTCGATGACGTACGCCTGGCTAACGAAGGAATCTTCCGGAAGGAGCAGCCCCTCGTTGGAGAAACCTACTCTCAGATACTGAAGCGTGCGAAAAAAGATTTTGTGGCGTCGGAGCATACCACCGGACCTCCGATGGAAATAATGAAGTACTCCATGCATTCTTACGCGGCGCAATTCTGCGAAGTGCGGGTACACGAACAAACCGGCGAAGTGCGCTTGAATCGTTGGGTGGGCGCGTTCGACACGGGACGGATTCTGAATCCCAAGATGGCGTTGTCTCAGTTCCGCGGCGGCGTCATCATGGGTATCGGCATGGCGTTGACGGAAGAAACGATATTTGACGATCGAACGGGACGCATCGTCAATCCCAGCTAGGCCGAGTATCACATCCCCGTGCAGGCGGACGTGCCTCCCATCGACGTCGTGTACACCGATATTCCTGATCCGCACACTCCGATGGGGGCGCGTGGCATCGGCGAGATCGGAATAACAGGAGTCGCTGCCGCGATTGCGAATGCCGTTTAT
>Ga0302326_10030395_pt1 | contig 10812 bp, 6 predicted proteins | sample Palsa_T0_3_FD_202264 | JGI IMG/M metagenome (GOLD analysis project Ga0302326, IMG submission 202264) | Peat permafrost microbial communities from Stordalen Mire near Abisko, Sweden - Palsa_T0_3 | ecosystem: Environmental > Terrestrial > Soil > Palsa > Peat permafrost | place: Sweden: Abisko...
AAGGAGCCGAACGTGAGCGAAGCCAGCTTGCGGAGCCCTCAGTCAGCGCTGCTGACGCCGCAGTCCCGGTACGTGCTGCCGTCCTTCGTGGAGCGGACCTCGTACGGGGTCAAGGAGATGAACCCGTACAACAAGCTCTTCGAAGAGCGGATCATCTTCCTCGGCGTCCAGATCGACGACGCCTCCGCGAACGACGTCATGGCCCAGCTGCTGACACTGGAAGCCATTGACCCCGATCGTGACATCACCATCTACATCAACTCGCCCGGCGGGTCGATGACGTCGATGATGGCGATCTACGACACCATGCAGTTCATCCAGCCCGACATCCAGATCTGCTGCATCGGGCAGGCGGCCTCGGCGGCGGCGGTGATTCTCGCCGCGGGCACGAAGGGCAAGCGGATGGCGCTGCCCAACGCCAGGATCCTCATCCATCAGCCCGCCACCGAGGGCGGCTACGGCCAGTCCAGCGACATGGAGATCCAGGCCAGGGAGATCCTGCGGATGCGCGCCGCGATGGAGGTCATCCTGGCCAGGCACACTGGCCAGGATGAGGAGAAAGTCCGCCGCGACATCGAGCGCGACAAGTTCCTCACCGCCGAGGAAGCCAAGGAATACGGCCTCATCGACGACGTTCTGACCATGATCAAGAGGGGCAGCGAGCGCGCTATCGAGGTAGTGTCATCGTAACCAGGAGGATTCAGCTCTTCCCTCATGGGCCGCTGAAGGGGTTTGATGGTGTCCATCGGAACCCAGGAGGCGGTACCGTCGATGTACAAGCGCTTTGACGGCCTCGCGGGACATGTCCGCTGGAGGCGGCCGGTAAGGTCGTCGCCGTGGCACCATGTAAAGGAGTATCTGGGTGGCACGCATCGGTGACGGTGGGGACCTGCTGAAATGCTCGTTCTGCGGGAAGAGCCAAAAGCAGGTTAAGAAGCTCATCGCCGGTCCGGGCGTGTACATATGCGACGAGTGCATCGACCTCTGCAACGAGATCATCGAGGAAGAGCTCGCCGAGCCCACCGAGTTCAAGTGGGACAGCCTGCCCAAGCCGCGGGAGATCTACGAGTTCCTCGACGCGTACGTGATCGGCCAGGACAAGGCCAAGAAGGCCCTGTCCGTGGCCGTGTACAACCACTACAAGCGCGTCCAGTCGGGGGACGACCGGCCCGGCGATGAGGGCGTTGAGCTGGCTAAGTCCAACATCTTGCTGCTCGGCCCGACCGGCTCGGGCAAGACGCTGCTGGCCCAGACGCTGGCCCGGCTGCTCAACGTACCGTTCGCGATCGCCGACGCGACCGCCCTGACCGAGGCCGGCTACGTCGGTGAAGACGTCGAGAACATCCTGCTTAAGCTGATCCAGGCGGCGGACTACGACGTCAAAAAGGCCGAGACGGGCATCATCTACATCGATGAGATCGACAAGATCGCGCGCAAGAGCGAGAACCCGTCGATCACCCGCGACGTCTCAGGTGAGGGCGTCCAGCAGGCGCTGCTGAAGATCCTCGAGGGCACCACGGCCTCGGTGCCGCCGCAGGGCGGGCGCAAGCACCCGCACCAGGAGTTCATCCAGATCGACACCACCAACGTGCTGTTCATCTGCGGTGGAGCGTTCGCCGGTCTGGAGAAGATCATCGAGCAGCGCTCCGGCCATAACGGGATGGGCTTCAACGCCAAGCTCCGGGTCAGGAACGTTAACACCGATCAATTCGGCGAGGTGATGCCGGAAGACCTGCTGAAGTTCGGGATGATCCCCGAGTTCGTCGGCCGGCTGCCGGTGATCACCAGCGTGCACAACCTGGACCGGGACGCGCTCATCCAGATCCTGACCGAGCCGCGGAACGCGCTGGTGAAGCAGTACCGGCGGCTGTTCGAACTTGACGGAGTGGATCTGGAATTCACGCCGGACTCGCTGGAGGCCATCGCTGACCAGGCGAACCTTCGCGGCACCGGGGCCCGCGGGCTGCGCGCGATTCTGGAAGAGGTCCTGCAGTCGGTCATGTACGAGGTGCCGAGCCGCAAGGACGTGGAGCGCGTCGTGATCACGCGCGAAGCCGTGCTCGAGAATGTGAACCCGACGATCGTTCCGAGGGACGTCACGCGGCGCACACCGCGCGAGAAATCAGCCTGAACCGGTCTGTTCGCCGGTCCCTCGCCGGTCGCGGGAACCCTGGGAGGTCATTTTCCCGGCCTGAGTTGTCCTTCTGCGCAATTATTCGATAACAGCGGGCTGGCCAGCGTATTCGCAGGGTAAAGGTGGCGTCTGCCTGATGTCGACTTTGAGGGTATTGCTCTCGATCCTCGCAATCGATGTGTAGCCTCCTGCGTATTGCCGTTAGTCTGGCGGGGTTCCCGCCACGCCAGGATCTCGGACGCTGTCAAAGCAACCGTCTTCCACAGCGACGGGGGAATTGAGCACAGATGAGTGGTTGGGATGCCCCCACGGGGAGCTGGGACGCAAGCGAGGAGCCCGAGGAACAGAGCGGGCCGGGCTACCAGCAAGATCAGTCGACAGGCGGCCAACAGGCCCCGCGCGGCAGCGAGGGCCGAGTTCGGGCCGGGCGACGCGGCCTGCCCGGGTACGACCAGGCCGAGACCCACGACCAGGCCGCAGGCTACGACAGCGGGTCCGGCAGCGGCTACGGGCCGGGGTCGGGTTACGGCCAGCAGCCTGTCTACGAGCCGGTAACGGGCAGCGGCCAGCAGCCAAGCCTCGGGTCCGGCCCCCAGCTTCCGGGCCCATCACAGAACACGCCGAGCTCAGGTCCGCGCCGTGCGATCGCCCCCGGCCCGCCGCGCCCGCAGGCTGCTCTCGGCCCGGGTCCTTCGGCCGCCGCGGGTTACGACGAGTCCCGAACCGGGTCATTCCCTGGATACGGCGCGACCGGGGATAACCCGCCAAGCTGGTCAGATACCAGCGATCAGCAGGGTTACCGCGGCCCGCAGGGTTACCCCGCCCAGGCGGGTTTCGGCAGCCAGCCGGGCTACGGTGCCGACCGCGATTTCGGCGCCGATCAGGACTACCAGACCCAGCGTGGCGCGCGGTCAGGTTACGGCCCGGAAGGGTCCGGCGGCGAACCAGGTTATGGCCAGCAGACGCCAGGCCAGGGCGGTTTCCTGCCCGCCGGTGTCGGCCAGCCGGATCAGCCGGATCAGCCGGATCACGACTACCAGACGCAGGTATATCCGCAGCCGGGCTTCGAGCGGCCCGGCTACCCCCAGTCCGACTACCCCCAGTCCGACTACTCGCAGTCCGACTACCCCGAGTCCGGTTTCCCTCAGTCTGGCTTCCCCCAGACTGGCTTTGGGCAGCAACGCCCCTGGGCGGACGAGTCTGGCCAGGATGCCCTGCAGGCCACCCGGTCGGAGCCCTCCATTCCGACCCTGGGTAGCCCGGCGCCTGGGGCCCAGGACAGCTTTGGCCAGCAGGCCTCCGGGCCGGGCGGTTTCCTACCGGGTGGCACCGGGCCGACCGAGCAGTCCCATCCGGCCTCGGACTACCACACGGAGGCGTACAAGCTGCCGGACTCCGAGCCGTCCGCCGACGACCAGAATGGCTTCGACCAGAACGGTCGCGGCCAGAACGGCTACGGTCAGAACGGTTACGGCCAGCACGGCTTCGACCCGGACGGCTTCGGCCAGGCTGGTTACGGCCAGAACGGTTTTGGCCCCAGCGGCGCCAGCCACGATGCCGGCCAGGACGCCCCGGCTCAGGACAGCTTCAGCCAGGCCTCTGGCTCGGGTGGCTACCCGCAGCCCGGCTACAGCCAGGACAGCTACAGCCGCGATGGCTATGGCCAGGGCGCCCACACCCAAGATGGTTACGCCCCGGCAGGGTACGACCAGGACGGGTACGGCCAGGACGGATATGTTCCCGGTGCTTTCGGCCAGCCCGCACGGCCATCCAGCACTCCGCAGACCGGTTCCCCGCAGGCCGGTTCCCCGCAGGAGGCCTACGGTCAGGGCGGCTACGGTCAGGACTCCTATGCCCCGCCGGGCTTCGAGCAGCCCGGCGGCCAGGCTTACGGCGATGATGATTTCGCCTCGCGCGGTCGTCCGCCACGGTCGGGCCTGTCCGGGCCGGATCAGCCAGGCCCGGGCCAGGGTTCGCCGCATCGGCTCGGCAATACCCGGATGATCCTGTATCTAGCGGCGTCGGTCATCGGCGTGATCTTGATCGTGCTCCTCGTCTTGCACCTGACCAAGAGCGGCGGGAGCGGCCAGGCGAGCGGGTCCTCCACCCCCACCGCGCGGACCACGGCCACGGCGGGCGGGGCTGGCTCCGGCTACCGTCTCAAGCAGGCGGCCGCGGTCGGGACGTACCCGCTGAACGCGGCCGCGACCAAGGAGTTCAGTACGATCGCGGCGAACAAGGCAATCCCCTCGGCCGCGCAGATCAAGGCCAAGGGCGCGGGCCAGCCGGGCGCATCTGTGGTCAGTATCTACACCATCGGGCCGGTCACGTCGGTGGCGTCCAGCGACTTCAGGGGCATCCTGTTCGTCGGCTTCAATGGCACGTTCGACCCGGCGGCCGTGATCAAGGTCGCGCAGTCCGAGCTCGTGTCCTCGCGCGTGGTGAGCGCGGGCCCGCACGGCGGCGACATGGTGTGCGGCTACAACACCTCGACCGGCCCTGACGCCAGCGAGTGCGTGTGGGTCACCCCGACCACCCTCGGCGAAGTCCAGTTCCTCCATAAGGCGAATCCGTCGAAATACGCGGGCGCCGCCACGATCGCTCTCGATGTCAGGAACGCCGTGGAGGTCCACGCCGGGTGATTCTGGGTCGTAGACTCACCTGTCGTGAGCAGACCCGAGCCCATCGAGCTGCCCTCCCAGTACGCGCCCGCCGAGGTGGAAGGCGCGCGCTACGAACGCTGGGAGAAGGCAGGTTACTTCGCCGCGGACGCGCAGTCGCAAGCTCCCGCGTTCTCCATCGTCATCCCGCCGCCGAACGTGACGGGTTCCCTGCACATCGGCCATGCGCTAGACCACACGCTGATGGACGCGCTGGTCAGGCGCCGCCGGATGCAGGGTTACAACGCCCTGTGGCTGCCGGGCATGGATCACGCCGGGATCGCCACCCAGAATGTGGTCGAGCGCGAGCTGGCTAAGGAGGGCCTGAGCCGTCACGACCTTGGTCGGGAGGCCTTCGTCGAGCGCGTCTGGCAGTGGAAGGCGGAATCTGGGGGCAAGATCCTCGGCCAGATGCGCCGCCTCGGCGATAGCGTCGACTGGTCGCGCGAGCGGTTCACCATGGACGAGGGCCTGTCCCGCGCGGTCCAGACGATCTTCAAGCGGCTCTTCGACGACGGCCTGATCTACCGGGCCGAACGCATCATCAACTGGTGCCCGCGCTGCCTGACGGCGCTGTCCGACATCGAGGTCGAGCACAGCGACGACGAAGGCGAGCTCGTCTCGATCCGCTACGGCGGTGTCAGCCAGGACGGCGATGACGAGTCCATCGTGGTCGCCACCACCCGGGCCGAGACGATGCTCGGCGACACCGCGGTCGCGGTGCACCCCGGCGACGTGCGTTACACCCATCTGGTCGGCCGTACCGTGGAGCTGCCGCTGACCGGCCGGCGCATCCCGGTGGTCGCTGATGATCATGTCGACCCGGCCTTCGGCACCGGCGCGGTGAAGGTGACTCCCGCCCACGACCCGAACGACTTCGAGATCGGCCGCCGTCACGGCCTGCCCAGCATCACCGTCCTCGACGAGCACGGCGTGGTCACCGTGCACGGCCCGTTCCAGGGCCTGGACCGGTTCGAGGCCAGGCCCGCGGTGGTGGCCGCGCTGCGGGAGGACGGCCGGATCCTCGCCGAGGTCCGGCCGTACCTGCACTCGGTCGGCCACTGCAGCCGCTGCGGCACGACGGTCGAGCCGCGCCAGTCGCTGCAGTGGTTCGTGGCCGTCGCGCCGCTCGCCCAGGCGGCCGGGGACGCAGTGCGTGACGGCCGGGTCCGGCTGCACCCGCCGGAGATGAACGCGCGTTACTTCGGCTGGGTGGATGACATGCACGACTGGTGCATTAGCCGCCAGCTCTGGTGGGGGCACCGGATCCCGGTCTATTACGGACCGAACGACGAGGTGGTCTGCGTCGGCCCGGACGAGCAGGCCCCGGCGGGCTGGCGCCAGGATCCCGACGTGCTCGACACCTGGTTTTCCTCGGCGCTGTGGCCGTTCTCCACCCTCGGCTGGCCCGACGAAACGCCTGACCTGCGCACGTTCTATCCGACCAGCGTGCTGGTGACCGGATACGACATCTTGTTCTTCTGGGTCGCCCGGATGATGATGTTCGGCCTTTACGCGATGCGCGATGCCGAGCCGGACGAGGTTTCCGGGTCCGTGCCGTTCCGCGTCGTGGCCCTGCACGGCCTGGTCCGCGACCAGTTCGGCAAGAAGATGTCCAAGTCGCGCGGGAACACGGTGGACCCGCTGGACTGGGTGGACCGGTTCGGGGCCGACGCGACCAGGTTCACCCTGGCCCGCGGGGCCAACCCCGGCGGTGACATCGCCATCAGCGAGGAGTGGGCCGCAGGCTCGCGCAACTTCTGCAACAAGCTATGGAACGCCGTCCGCTTCGCTCTGCTGAACGGCGCGCACGTCCCGGCGGCTCCGCCCGAGCCCAGCTCGTACGCCAGCCCCGACCGGTGGATCCTGTCCCGGCTGTCGGCCGTGATCGCCGACGTGGACCGGCTGTTCGAGGCCTTCGAGTTCGGCAAGGTCTGCGATGTGCTGTACCACTTCGCCTGGGACGAGGTCTGCGACTGGTACCTGGAGCTGGCCAAGGTGCCGCTGGCCTCCGGTGACGCCGGCGCGGTCGAGACGACCAGGGGAGTTCTGGGCTTCGTGCTCGACCAACTGCTCCGGCTGCTGCACCCGGTCATGCCGTTCGTCACCGAGGAGCTGTGGACGGCGCTGACCGGCGAGGAGTCGGTCATGGTGTCCGCCTGGCCGGTCTTCTCCTATCAGGACCCGGCCGCCGAGGCGGAGATCTCGTCGATGATGCGGCTGGTGACCGAGGTCCGGCGGTTCCGCTCGGATCAGGGCCTGCGCCCGGGACAGCGGGTGGCGGCCAGGCTGGCGGGCATCGAGAATACGCCGCTGGCCGGGCACGAAGAGCGGATCCGCTCGCTGCTGCGGCTGAACCCGCCTGCGGAGGGCTTCACCGCGTCCGCGGCCCTGGAGGTAGAGGGCGTTACGGTCGAGCTCGACGTGGCCGGAGCCATCGACGTGGCGGCCGAACGCCGCCGGATGGAGAAAGATCTCGCGGCGGCCAGAAACGAGGCCGAGCAGGCGGCCAGAAAGCTGGACAACGCCGCCTTCACTGCGAAGGCTCCCGCCGCCATAGTGGCGAAAACCCGTCAGCGCCTAGACGCGGCCCAGGCCGACATCATCCGCCTCGAGCAGCGCCTCGCCTCAATCTGACCCAACGGTATCCGGCGGCGCGGGCAGGCCGGCTGGGGCTGCGCAGTAGGCTGGATGTGTGGATATCGAGGTTCGGATGCGCGAGGTCGAGCAGGAGATCATCTCCCGCCGGCCCGAACACTCCGTTGATCTTGCCCTGGACCGGATGGCCGACCTGGTCGGGCTGCTCGGCGATCCGCAGCGCGCTTGCCCGGTCATCCACATCACGGGTACTAACGGCAAGACGTCGACCGCCAGGATGATCGACGCGCTGCTGCGCAGCCGCGGCCTGCGCACCGGCCGGTTCACCAGCCCGCACCTGGTCTCGATCAGGGAGCGGATCTGCGTGGACGGTGCGGCGGTGACACCGGAGCGCTTCGTCGAGGCCTACGAGGAAATCCTCCCGTTCGTCGCGCTGGTGGATGACAGGCATCCGGTGGCGATGTCCTTCTTCGAGGTGCTGACCGGGATGGCCTTCGCGATCTTCGCCGATACGCCGGTGGACGTGATGGTCCTCGAGGTCGGCGTGGGCGGCAGGCTCGACTGCACCAACGTCGCGGATGGTTCGGTAGCGGTGATCACCCCGATCGCGATCGACCACACCAGGCTGCTCGGCCACACGATCGAGGAGATCGCGGGGGAGAAGGCCGGCATCATCAAGCCCGGCGCGGTCGCGGTGCTCGCGCAGCAGTCCCGGCCCGCGGCCGAGGTGCTGCTCAGGCGCGCCGCCGAGGTAGGCGCGACGGTGGCCAGGGAAGGCGTGGAGTTCGGCGTGCTGAGCCATGAGCAGGCCGTGGGCGGCCAGCAGCTCGCGCTGCGCGGCCTGCGCGGCACCTACGAGGACATCTTCCTCCCTCTGTTCGGCGCTTACCAGGCGGGAAACGCGGCCTGCGCGCTCGCGGCCGTGGAGGCGTTCGCCGGCGTGTCCAGCGTGTCCGGCGAGGCTGGCGAGGCGCTCGACGGCGAGCTGGTGCGCGAGGCGTTCGCCAAGGTCAGCTCGCCCGGGCGGCTGGAGATCATCAGGCGCAGCCCTACCATCATCATCGACGCCTCGCACAACCCGGCCGGCGTGGCGGCGACCGTCGCCGCCGTGCAGGAGACGTTCACCTTCACCAACCTGTACGGTGTCTTCGCGGCCAGCGGGGACAAGGACGTCGCCGGCATGCTCTCCGAACTCGAGCCGCTGCTTGATGAGATCGTGGTAACTCGCAATTCCTCCGACCGGTCGATGGAGACGGCAGAGGTCGCGGAGATAGCGGCCGAGATCTTCGGCGACGACCGGGTCACCTCCGCCGACCGGCTCGACGATGCCATCGAGGCTGCGGTGACGCTGGCCGACGAAGCCGTGGTGGAAGGCCTGCCGGGCAGCGGCGGCGTGCTCGTTACCGGATCGGTGATCACCGCGGGTGACGCCCGCAAGCTGCTCGGACCGAATGGTGGCGAGCTTCCGCCCGAGCCGCCGGTCAGTCAGCCCTCGCGCCATTCGTTCACGGCCGCGGAACTCTCATGAGGGGCCCAGCGTCGCAGGAGGCGAGCGGATGAGGCAGTTGTGCGGCACGGTGCTGATGATGGAGGCGATCATCCTCGGGCTCGCCATCACGCCCGCCATCGTCCTTGAGCACGCCAACCGCCCTCTGGCCGGCGGCATCGGCGGCGCCCTGGCCGTCTGTGCCCTGCTGCTCAGCGGGGTGGTGGGGCGGCCGCGGAGGGGCTGGGCGCTGAAGGCCGGCACCGTACTCCAGGTCGCGGTCATCGCCGCCGGAGTCGTCGTGCCGGTCATGTACGTCCTCGGCGTGATCTTCGCCGCGCTCTGGGTCACTGGCATCTGGCTGGCCCGCCGGCACGCGGCTCCCAGGACCGCCGCCGCCCGGCACCCGGAAAGCTCCGGCGCCCCCGCCGCGCCTGCCCCCTGATTCTCAAGCCTTCGGGATTCTGACGCCTTCGGGTGCATGATCATGGCCGGACGGGCTAGCCTACGTCGGTAGCGTTGAGTGATTCTCTTGGAGCTACAAGTGACGACGGAGTTGGGTCAGCCGCCATCGCGTCCGGATAAGGCTGTACCACGCCAGCGGGGCGGCGCACACGCCGCGATCCGAGGCGACGGCTTGTTCCGCCGCAAGAGCGCCGCATCGCCCGCCGCGGCCCGGCCCTCCGCTGCGCTCCCGACGTTGTCCGCTCCGATACTGTCCGCCCCGGTGGCCGTCCCGCTGCCGCGGTGGCCGTTGCCTCACCGTCGGCGGCCGCCGCCGGGTCTGGCGCTGCCCGCGATGGCCGTCACGGTGGCCGGGCTGGCCGCCGCGGCCGGGCTAATGCGCTACCGGGTCAGCTCAGGCGACTGGCACGCCCTCCAGCCGTACCCGTGGCTGACCGGCGCGGCGCTCGGGTTGACCGTGCTGTATGCGGTCCTGGCCAGCGGGAGCGCCACGGCGTCCGCGAGGAACGCTTTCCCGGTGGCCGAGCGATCGCAGCTAGCTCTGCCCGGGCCGCTGGTCGCCGGAATGTGCGCGATCACCGTAGCCGTTACCTACCGAGCGGACAAGGCGATGATCGCGGGCCTGATCGCGCTGTCCGGCCTCACCGTCATCACGGCCAGGGCCGGCGGTCACCGCTGCCGTCGCGCTGGCCATGGCGGTGGCGGCGATCCGGCGTCCGGGCCGCAGGCCCGGTCAGTGCGTTCAGCGGGACGGATGGTGAAACGGGCGGAAAACGGACGGTAAAGTCGACGAACTCGCGTACGGCGCGCCGCCCGCGGGGACTGGCGACGCGCCCGATCATGGGTAAGCTGACGGAAATAGCGAATCGCGTCATCGACCTGTAGCAGGCTGCGACCTTCGGTTAGCTGCCTGTATCGCAGCTGTCTGTGCCCGGTGGAGGAGTGTCGTTGTCAGAACACAATCTCGCCCCGATCAGACTCGACGCGCCGATGCTGCGAGATAGACATGTCCGGGGCGGGATCGGGGTGCGGTTTCCGGAACTTGCTGTCCCGGCGTCACCGTTGTCTGATTAGGGACCGAAGGAACCACACGGCCCTCGAGCCCGTCCAACTCACATCGACGAGTCCCGAAGATCATCGATAGTTCCCAGATCAAAGCCCGGACCGGAAGGCCCCGTTCCTGATGAGCAACGCCCTGACGTTTCTCGGCCGTGACATGGCGGTCGATCTCGGCACTGCGAACACGCTGGTGTACGTGCGTGGACGCGGCATCGTGCTGAACGAGCCGTCGGTGGTGGCGCTCAATACCAACAACGGCCATATCGTCGCGGTAGGCGTCGAGGCTAAACGCATGATCGGCCGCACCCCCGGCAACATCGTGGCGGTGCGGCCGCTGAAGGACGGCGTCATCGCCGACTTCGACGTGACCGAGCGGATGCTGCGCTATTTCATCCAGAAGGTGCACCGGC
>Ga0302326_10030397_pt1 | contig 10812 bp, 8 predicted proteins | sample Palsa_T0_3_FD_202264 | JGI IMG/M metagenome (GOLD analysis project Ga0302326, IMG submission 202264) | Peat permafrost microbial communities from Stordalen Mire near Abisko, Sweden - Palsa_T0_3 | ecosystem: Environmental > Terrestrial > Soil > Palsa > Peat permafrost | place: Sweden: Abisko...
ACAGCGCCATCCAGGCGGTGCCGTCCGCCTGTTCCAGGCTTCCACCCGTGGGCAGGGCGGCGCTGCGGTCGAAGACGCCGATGTTGTCCAAACCGAGGAAGCCACCTTCGAACAGGTTGCGACCAGTGCGATCCTTACGGTTCACCCACCAGGTGAAGTTCACCAACAGTCTGGCGAAGCACTCCTGGAGAAACGGCAGATCGTCCTCACCGAGTTCGGACTCCAAACGGTGCAGGAAAAGCGTCGCGAAGGCGTGGACGGGCGGGTTCACGTCACCGAAGTTCCACTCGTAGGCGGGGATCTGGCCAGAAGGGTGGAGGTACTCCTGGGAGAGCATCAGAGTGATCTGGCGCTTCGCGAAATCTGGATCGACCATGGCCAGAGGAATGCAGTGAAACGCCAGGTCCCAGGCGGCGTACCAGGGGTACTCCCACTTGTCCGGCATCGAAACGACGTCGTGGTTCACCATGTGGAACCACGAGTCATTGCGGCTGCCTCGCCGCGTCGGAGCTCGCAGCGGGTGGGCGTGGCGCTCGCGCAGCCAACGATCCACATCGAAGTAATAGGACTGCTTTGACCAGAGCATCCCCGCCAGCGCCTGGCGCATCACCGCCTTCGCGTCGTCGTCGACGGTCGGAGGGGTGATCGCGTCGTAGAACTCGTCCGCTTCGGCGCGCCGTGAGGCGATCAGCTCGTCCGCGCCGGCAAACGGCGCCACGAGCTGCTCCGGGCCCGCACGCGTCAACCGCACGCGCATGGTCGCCTCCCCGCCCGCCGGTACGTCAAGGCGGACATGCACAGCGACCTTGGTGCCTTCGCCGTCGCGGTTGACTGTATCGGCACCATGGAGGAGGTGATCACCGATGCCATCCTTGGCAAAGCGGGTCGGGCTCTCGGTGCCTGACACGCGCGCCGAGTTCGTTTCGTTCTCGCAAAACAGGAGGTCAGCTCCTGCCTCGGCATGGAGATAGAACACTCCGAGCTGCTGATGCTCGGCTCGCACTACTGCCGCCACGGACTCGACGCGAGTCAGGTGCGGCTTAGGCACATCGGCCCGCCACGACCATGTGTTACGAAACCACAGTGTCGGCAGCACGTGGAGATCCGCAGCGTGAGCGGCGCGGTTGTGCACGGTCACGCGACAGAGGATGTCTTCAGGGCTGGCCTTTGCGTACTCGACCTCGACATCGACGTAGTCGCCGTCGTCGAAGACGCCCGTGTCGACGAGCTCGTACTCAAATTCCTCCCGTGACCGAGCCCCGTTCACCGCCACCAGATCGGTATATGGGAACTCGGCCAGCGGGTACTTGTACAGCCAGCGTTGGTAGCTGTGCGTCGGGAGGTTGTCGAGATAGAAGTAATATTCCTTGACGTCCTCGCCATGGTTGCCCTCGGCATTGGTCAAGCCGAACAGCCGCTCTTTCAGGATCGGGTCCCGCCCGTTCCACAGCGCGAGCGCGAAACACAGCCGCTGCTGCTCGTCGCTGATCCCGGCCAGACCGTCCTCACCCCACCGGTAGGCGCGGGATCGGGCCTGATCATGACTGAAATAGGACCACGCCTCCCCATTGTCGCTGTAGTCCTCCCGAACCGTCCCCCACTGACGCTCACTCAGGTACGGTCCCCAGGCGCGCCACGGCACTCCGGCCCGGGCCTCTTGCAGCCGATGCTCCTCTGCCGTCAGCGAGGCCGGATCGGGGGGGTCGGAGCTCATGGCGGAAACCCTTCCCGATCCTGGCCACAGCGCTGTGAAGAAGCTGTAAACGACGGAGCCCTGGTATCCGACGCCGGTGGCCTGCTGCGACGGTGGGTCCTGGTGGCGGCGCTGACCGGCATTTCTCCGGCGATAATAATTCCCGCGTGTCGGATATTGGGCCACCGCTGCGAGAGCAGGATCTCGATCCCGATCCCGTGGCTCAATTCGCCGCCTGGTTCGCACACGCCGCGCGGGCCGGCATACGAGCGCCGGAGGCGGCCGCGCTCGCCACCGCCTCGACGCGCGGCGCTCCGTCGGTGCGAATGGTGCTGATCAAGCAATGCGACGAGCGTGGGTTCGTGTTCTACTCGAACTACGCCAGTCGCAAGGGCGAGGAGCTGGCGGCCAATCCGCGCGCCGCACTGCTGTTCTACTGGGAGCTCCTCGGACGCCAGGTCAGAATCGAGGGAGGGGTGCACCGCACAACCGTCCAGGAGTCGACCGCATATGTGCGCAGCCGCCCGCGCGCGAGCCAGCTCAGCGCACTCGCGTCACCCCAGAGCCGGGCGATCGACAGTCGCGAGGTGCTCGAAGCGCGGGTAGCCGAACTGACGCTGCGGCACGGCAACGCGGAGCTGCCGTTGCCCGATGCCTGGGGCGGATTCCGTGTGGTGCCTGAGAGCTTCGAGTTCTGGCAGCACGGTGCGGACCGTCTCCACGACCGATTTCTGTACACGCGCGAGGAGGACGGCCGCTGGCGAATGCAGCGTCTGGCCCCGTAGCCGTGGCCCGCCTGAGTTGACGGGGACTGGCCGTCCGTGGTATAGCTTCGCAACAGGGAGGGAGCGCGATGACACCGCAGGACGGCCAGCACGTCCGCCGCAATGTATGGACGTTGTCGAGTGGCGATCAGACGATCGACGAGTACGCGAAGGCCGTCACGGTCATGAAGGGCCGCCACCCCAGCGACCCCACCAGCTGGTCCTACCAGGCGGCGATCCACGGCACACATGCGACGCCGACGAAGCCGTTGTGGAACGGATGTCAACATGGCACGTGGTTCTTTGTCGCCTGGCACCGGATGTTCATCTACTACTTCGAGCAGATTGTCCGGGCCGCCGTCGCGGAGGCCGGCGGCGCCTCAAATTGGGCGCTGCCGTACTGGAACTACGGGGCCGGCGGGCAGCAGGCGACGATCCCGCTCCCGTTCCGCGAACCGACCACGAACGGTGAACCCAACCCGCTGTACGTCTCGCAGCGAGCGCAGGGGATCAATAGCGGCCTTGCCCTTCCGCCGCCCGTTGCATCGCCGGCGCACGCACTCAGCCGTCCGAACTTCACCGGCACGGCGCAGTTCGGCGGGGGCGTCACCCCCGTGCAACAGTTCTCGGGCAGCACGGGTCGGCTCGAGCAGACCCCTCACAACGACGTCCACAGCACGGTGGGGGGACGGAGCGGCTGGATGGCCGACATTGATCAAGCCGCCGAGGACCCCATCTTCTGGCTTCATCACGCCAATATCGACCGGATCTGGTTCTTATGGGCGAGCCCGGCGCACAGAGATCCGGGTGACACTCGCTGGACCGGTCAACGGTTCTCGTTCTTCGATGCTCAGGGCAGCCGAGTCGAGAAGACCTGCGCGGACGTCCGTGACATCAACCAGCTGGGGTACACGTACGAGGGTGTACCGGCGCCCGAGGAACAAGAGGCCGCGATGACCACACCAGGCGAACCAGACGACGAGGAAGCCGCGCCAGAGTTGGTCGGCGCCTCCGATGCGCCCCTCCAGCTGGTCGGAAGTCCAGCTCAGGTGGCGTTCCAGATCGACGCCAAAGCGACGGCAGCGGTGCTGGGGGATGCCGGCGTCACGGAGCCCGGCCACATCTACTTGAATGTCGAGGACATCGACGCAGAGCACAATCCCGGCACGGTGTACGGGGTCTACATCAACCTCCCCGAGGGCGCGTCGGCCCAGACAGCGGAAGCCCACTACGCCGGCAACGTGTCGTTCTTCGGCGCCGAGCGTGCGCGCAACCCTCGAGGTGACGAGCACGCGCACAGCCTCCGGGTCACGCTCGAGGTCACCGAGCTGGTCCATGAACTCGCGGCCGCGGGCCAGTGGGACGGACAGCACGTGAACATCACCTTCCGCCCACTCGGCCTCATCCCCGCCGACAGGCCTGACCTGGCCCATGCGCTGCCGGACACGATCTCGGGCTCGGACCCGCCGGTGACGATTGGGCGGGTCAGCATCTTCTACGGTTGATGGCGCAACTCGCTGCCCGCGCAGTCGCTCTGAGGTGGCGTCCGCCCGCAGGCCTGGGCGGGCGTCGGACCACGTTCGGGATCGAGCCGGCAATCGTCGTGGCTTGGGTCGTCCTGATCGCGATGCTCGGGTCAGGCACGATGGATCATCGTCGCGCCGCGGCGCGCACTCTGAGCGGCCGCGTCGCGTCCACGACGTCAGGGATGAGCGGCATGCCCGGCATGAGCGGCATGAGCGGCAAGTCCGGCATGAGCGGCATGAGCGGCATGGCCGGAATGAGCGGCATGGCCGGAATGACGATGGTCGGCGCCGCCGGTCACGGTTCGATGTTGCTCGGCGCCGGTGCGGCCGGCGCCATCGCGATGTGGGCGCTCATGGTCGTGGCGATGATGCTCCCCGGCACGCTCCCGGCGGTTCGCCATGTCGGCGTCAACAGTCTGAGATGGCGACGACGGCGCGCGGTGGCGACGTTCGTGGCCGCCTATGTCTCGATCTGGGTGGCCTTCGGCGTGCTTGTGCTGCTGGTCGCTCCGTTATGGTCGTCGATCGACCGTGCCGCTGTACTGGCGCTGGCGCTGGCGCTGGCGGCTGGATGGCAGCTCACCGCCTACAAGCAACGCGCGCTGAGGGACTGCCACCGGCCCAAGCCGCTGCCGCCGCGGGGCCGGCGCGCGACGGTGGGGGTGATGCGGTTCGCGTCGTGCAACGGATTCGCCTGCGTCAGGTCATGCTGGGCGATGATGCTCGTGATGGGCGTGGCGAGTTCGGCGATGATGTTCTGGATGATCGCGATTACCGGCATCATGACGACGGAGAAGTTCGCCCAGAAGCCACGTCACGCTGCGCGGACCGGTGCCGCCCTGCTCGCCGCCGGCGCGATCGCCGCCGGCGCAGGCGCGTTCATTCGCTAGTGGGGCTGCACTGGTCGGTGTCGGCGGGTGCCGCCCTGGTCGCCTCCGCGTGCAGGATCCGCCAACCCTCCATGAACTCGGCACGGGCCCGGGGAGCGAGACGCTCGAGGGTGCTGCGAAGCGGGGCCAGGGTCTGTCCAGCCCAGTCGCTGATGACGTCTTGGTAGTCGTCGTGGAGGCGGACAATCGTGCGCCGGCGGTCGGCGTCATCCTCGGCGCGCACGAGCAGGCCAGCCCGGTTGAGCTGGCCCACGATTGCGCTGGTGCTCGACAGTCCTAAGCCCAACCGCCGTGCCAGTTCACTGACGCTGAGCGGTCCGGCCGCCGCGACCGCAAGCAGCGCCGGCATGTGACGCGGTCCCAGCGACGCGCGCGCGGCCGCGTCACGCAGCTCTTGCGGCGGTGGACTTGAGTGCTTGAGACCGCGAAAGGTCTCCCATAGCAACGACAACAGCTCATCGACGTTCTCCTCGATCGTCGGGCCACGGTCGGTCTGTGCGCTGGCAGCAGGCATGATCGCTTCATGCTACTTTCGACATCGAAGTATTTGGATTTCACACATTCTCGTCAGAGAGTATCGCGAGGGGAGGCTAGCCATGAGCTCCGTCGAAGGTGCGCAGGGCAAGCTCTTTGACCGTGCGCTGATCGGGGTGGCCAGCGTCGTGGTGCTCGGCGCGATCATGTCGATCCTCGACACGACGATCGTCAACGTCGCGATCAACACGCTGGCCCGCCGGTTCCACACCTCGCTGTCGACAATCCAGTGGGTTTCCACGGGCTATCTGCTCGCGCTGGCCACGGTGATTCCGCTGTCCGGCTGGGCCGCTGACCGCTTCGGCACCAAGCGGCTGTTCATGACCTCGATCAGCTTGTTCCTCGTCGGATCGGCGCTATGTGGCGCGGCTTGGTCGGTTGACTCGCTGATCGCCTTCCGGGTGGTCCAAGGGATCGGCGGCGGCATGATCCTGCCCGCCGGGATGACGATGCTCACGCAGACGGCCGGGCCATCCCGCGTCGGACGTGTGATGAGCGTGATCGGTATCCCGGCGATGCTCGGGCCGGTGTTCGGCCCGGTCATCGGCGGCTTGCTCGTCGACGATGCGTCCTGGCGCTGGATCTTCTACGTCAACGTGCCGATCGGGATCGTCGTGCTGCTGTTGGCGTTCCGGGTGCTACCCACCGACCGCCCGACGCCCAGTGAGCGGCTGGACTGGATCGGCCTGATCATGCTCTCCCCTGGGCTCGCGGCTTTTGTCTACGGGCTCGCCGAGACCTCCTCCAGCGGTGGGATCGGTTCCGCTCGGGCGTTCGTGCCGATGCTGGTTGGTCTCGCCCTGATCCTCAGCTTCCTGATGCACGCGCTGCGCACGCAGGGCGCGCTGCTCGATGTACGCCTGTTCAAGCAGCGGGCGGTGAGCGCCGCCTCCGGAACGACGATGCTGTTCGCGATGGCCTACTTCGGCGCGGCGCTGCTGCTGCCGCTCTACTTTCAGATCGCGCGCGGCCAATCACCGCTGCACGCCGGGTTGCTGACCGCGCCCCAAGGCCTGGGTGCCGCGCTGATGATGCCCTTCGCCGGGCGGGCCACCGATCGCACCGGCCCCGGACGCGTTGTGCTCGGCGGCCTGCTCGTCACGATCGTCGGAATGTTCTCGCTCACCCACGTTGGCGCGCACACTTCCTACGTCCTGATCGAACTCACCTTGTTCGTGATGGGCCTGGGGCTGGGCGCGACCATGATGCCTGCGATGGCGGCGGCGTATCAGACCCTCACTCGCACTCAGATTGCCCGCGCGACGTCGGCGCTGAACATCATCCAACGCGTCGGCGCCTCGATCGGCATCGCGCTGATATCCGTCGTACTGACCCACCAGCTGACCGAGCACCTGGGACGCGTGGCGGGACACACTGGCCTGGCCGCTGCCCAGAGCGTGCCCGCCAGCGCCCACGCGCATGCCACCCCGATCATCGCCGCGGCCTTCGGCCACACGTTCTGGTGGACGCTCATCATTCTGGTCTGCGCGCTCGTGCCCGCGAGTCTGCTCTCACGCAAGCCCCCCGCGGCTCCGGAGGCTCCCGGTCCACCGGCATCCACACCGGCGGCCGGCGAACCTCGCGTGCTCGTGGAGACCTAACGACGAAAGGAAGTCCATGGCAGACGTACTTGACTTGACCGGCGACGTCGCGGCGGCAGTCACCGGCGCCGCAGAGCGCGGCCACGCGGTCGTGCTCGGGTACATCGGCGACGATGGCTATCCATCCATATCGTTTCGCGGTAGCACACAGGTGCACGGCCCTCAACAGCTCGCGATCTGGGCCCGCAAGCCAGATGAGGGCTTCGCGAAGGCCGTCGCTGAACGCCCCCAGGTCTCGCTGCTGTACTACTCGCCCGACGGACCTGGACCGAAGTACCTTTCCATCCGCGGCGCGGCGCATGTCACTCCGTCAGCCAACGACCAGGTCTACGCCGCGATGATCGAAGGCGAGCGCCAGCTGGACCCCGAGCGCAACGGCGTGGCCGTGATCGTCGAGGTCGACACCGTCAACGGCTTCGGCGCCAACGGTGCCTTCCAGATGCAACGTCACGTTGGCTAGATCGGACTCATAACGGGCGTCGGGCTCCTCGGGCCCGCGAGAATGTCACCACGCCAGCGACAACGTATCCTCGGCTGACTGGCCGAGCAGCGTCGCGAGGGCCGGAATGTCCGAGACGGCAGGTGTAATAGCGGCCAGGCGTCCCACCATTCGACCGTAAAGGAGTTCCCTTGGCGCTAACCCAGACACAACTGACGGCTGCCGTCGCTGACCGCGCGGAAATCAGCCGCGCCGAAGCCAAGCGGGTGCTGGCCGCGCTCGACGAGATCATCCTCGAGGAACTCGGGAATGCGCAGAAGGTCCGGATCGGCGGTCTCGTGCAACTCACCGTCCGGGTCAAGCCCGCGCAGAAGAAACGCCCGGGCCGCAACCCGGCGACCGGCGAGGAGATCACGATCGCCGCCAAGCCCGCGAGCGTCGACCTCCGCGCGCGGCCGCTCGCCAAGGCCAAGGCGGCACTGCCCTCGGTCCAGAAGGCGCGCCGACGACTGGCCGCCGCCTGATTGATGAGCCACCTCGGCACCAGGAGGCCCGCAGGCCCCGGGCGGGTGTGAGGTTCGCGGGCGCCCGCAAAGCCGCGACGCTCAGCGAATGATGTGATCGGCCAGGAGCCGATGCACGACCAGCGTGGCCGCGACGGTATCGCTGGCCACCGATAAGTGGACACCGTCAGATTCGTGGATGACGAACCCGCGGCCTTGATAGGTCATAAAGTCGCGGTAGCGGTTGCCCGGAGTGAAGAGCGCGTTGGCGTCGATCAGGCCGACCCTCCCGGGGAAGCGCTGGGCGGCCAGGCGGATGCCGCCGTTGACGCCGTCGAACACCGACTGGAAGCTGCCGGGCCTCGGCGTCGGGAGCGTTAACCAGTAGACCCGCCCGGCGTTGCCCCGCAGGTAGGTGGCCATCATCCGGGCGACGAGGGTCGCGTACCCCTCTCCAGCCGGGACCGCAGCACGGAATCAGTTCCCCGTTGGCGCCCCTGACCGCAAATCCGTCGTTGGCGCCCATGAAAATGACGGTCACATCCGGCCGTAGCGCTGCGGCTTCCTGGGCCGCGTGGGCCGGCCAGTCACAGAAGAACGAGTTCGTCAGGCCGGTGCTGATGCGGGCGTCGCTGGTCACGTCGACGCCATAGGACTGCAGGTCCGCGCCCAGGAAGTCATCGAGGATCTGCATCTCGGAGTCTCCGGCCGCAAGCAGGCTGATCCGCCCCCCGGGGTGCGCGGCCCACACGGAGGCCCGCGTCTTCTTCTGGTATTGGGTCCGGACTGTGACGAGCCAGCCGCCTGGGCGCGGGGTGGCGATGTGAATCACTCGGCTCGGTGCGCCGGTCCGCAGGCGCCAGCGCGCACACGCGGGGCCTCCCCCCGGCGCCGAGACACAGATCGTGACCGGCAGCCCGCCGATCCCCCACCGGTCGCGGAGGGCAATCGTGAGCGCGCCGCCGACCGCCGCGTCGCGATCGACGCGTGTCGCCAACCGCCTCGAGCAGCTCGGTGTTTGCACGCTGACGCTCGCCTGCATTGCCACGGCCGGTGCCAGGGTGCTCACCACGAGGTCTCGCACCCGCCGGTCACATTGCCATCTCAGCGCGCGCGGAACAGTGGTGGCGCCGCTGGCCAGCGTGACGATGTCAATCGGCCGGGTCACGTGCCCCGCGAGTTCGCTGAGCGCCACCCGCGTACCCAGCGGCCCGCTGATGCTGGCGGTGATGTAGCCGAGGTGGGCGTCGCTGGCTCGGATCACCAGCGGTTGGCCCAGCGCTGGGCCGGTGGGCGGTGAGCCTTCCGCCGGCGCGCCCCGCTCGCGGTTGTGGTGACTGCCGCGCTTGGGCTTGGGCTTGGGCTTGGGCTTGCGCTTGCGCTTGGGCTGTGCGTACGGCAGGGCGCGCGCAAGCAGGCGGGTGAACGCGGTCGCACCGGCAGTGGTGAGATGCAGGCCGTCAGGCTGGAACCACTCCGGATGACCCTGGCTGTATTCGACCCAGTCGAGCAGGAGAATCCGACCGGGATGACGCTGCGCCTGCTCGCGTTCGACGACCGCGTCCGAACCCGAGCCACCACCGAGCTCTCGTGGGGTGACCAGCACAAGCAGGCGCTGGCAGCAGAGCAGGCCGAGAGCGACGCCGACGTCGTTAGGTGTGACCGAGCCGTTGGCGCCGAGCGCGATCACGACCATGTGGGGCAGCGTGCCCTGCGACTTGCGCGCGCTCAGCATCGCCAGTGCGGCGGGAAACTGGCGGCAGCCCTGCGCCTCGGCATCGTAGCCTTCCCCCGCGAGCTGGTAGAGCGCCAGCAGCATCGTCGAGTCGCCGATGACGAGCGGGGGCAGCACCCCCCGGACGTGGTGGCTGGGCTCGGCGACGTCCGGACCACCGCAGTCAGCGTGAGCGGCCGCCGGCACCACGAGCGCCGCGAGGACGAGCACCAACGCGGTCGCACCGCCCAGACCGCACAAGTGGCTCGCTCCGGATCTCACTCGGATCGATACTCTGACTGATTCGCTCGTCGGGCGCTAGGGCCCGGGCCCAGGGACACGGGGTCTGCATAGATGCTGTTTCCAACGATCCAGTTCGGCATCTTCTTCCCCATCGTGCTCTGGATCTCGTGGGCCTTGATGTCCAGGCCCCACCTGTGGAAGCCGTTCATCCTGGTCGCCAGCTACGTCTTCTACGCGGCCGCGAGCCCCGTCTTCTGCCTGCTGCTAGCGGGGGTGACTGTGTGGAATCACCTCGCGGCGCAGTTGATTGGCCGCCGCACCGACGAGCCCACCCGGCGCCGGATCGCGGCCGCGGCGGTGACCGGAGACCTGCTCGCCCTGGGCGTGTTCAAGTACTACTCGTTCTTCGCGGAGTCCGTGGCCCGCGCGTTTCACGCGCTTTCGCTGGGCGTCCCATTGCCGTTGCTGACGGTCGCGCTGCCGGTCGGAATCAGCTTTTTCACCTTTCAGGCGATCTCCTACACCGTCGACGTGAGACGAGGGCTGATCGAACCGGCGCGGCTGATCGACGTCGCCATCTACCTCAGCTTCTTTCCTCACCTGGTCGCCGGCCCGATCGTTCGCGCCCGGGAGTTCCTGCCTCAACTCGAGCGTCCGCGCGACCCTCGCCACGTCGCGGTCAGCTCAGGACTGTTCCTGATCGGCTTGGGACTGGTGAAAAAGGTCGTGATCGCGGATTACCTCGGACGCACGGTGGTGGATCCCGTGTTCGGCGTTCCGCAGGCGTATCACGCGCCCGACGTACTGCTGGCGGCGTATGCCTACGCGGCCCAGATCTACTGTGACTTCTCTGGCTATACGGACATCGCGATCGGCCTGGCGCTGTTACTGGGATTCGTGTTCCA
>Ga0302326_10030398_pt1 | contig 10812 bp, 8 predicted proteins | sample Palsa_T0_3_FD_202264 | JGI IMG/M metagenome (GOLD analysis project Ga0302326, IMG submission 202264) | Peat permafrost microbial communities from Stordalen Mire near Abisko, Sweden - Palsa_T0_3 | ecosystem: Environmental > Terrestrial > Soil > Palsa > Peat permafrost | place: Sweden: Abisko...
ATGCCGGGCCACAAACGCACACTCCACAAAATGCCGTTGGACAATTTGCTCCGGCTCCCGAACCGCAGTCAGGCTAAGCCGCTGGTTCCAACGGAGTAGCAACTCCAGGTAAGCGTGGAACTGCCCGAAGGCTTCTGCCGGCAATCCCGAGATCCCCGCGTCGATGAAAGCCTTCTCTATTTGCTCCCCGGTCCCATTCACTGCGCCCTCGGCTTGGCATTGTTAACAGAGGCTTTCGGGGAGGCCGACCATTCCCGCGCCGCTTCGAGAAACGACGCAAACAGGGCGCGCGAAGCAGCGCTTACCTCGTAGTTCCGCTCGGGATGCCACTGCACCGCGACCACAAACTGGTTCGGATCCGCACCTTCCAACGCTTCGATAACCCCATCATCAGGACTCGTAGCCGTCACTACCAATGCCTCGCCCGGGCGATCGATCGCTTGATGGTGGCTCGAATTGACGAAAAGTCCCGGCGCTTCCTCTTCGCTCTTCACTAAATCCGAGAGGCGGGAACCCGGCGACACCAGAACCGGGTGTGCCCTTTGCACCTCCCGCCCAGGCTGATGGTTAACAACTCCCGTTGTTGCTGCCGCGTGAGGTAAATCCTGAATGAGCGTGCCGTGCCGCCACACATTCAACGATTGCAAGCCATAGCAAATTCCGAAGATCGGTTTCGCCTGCTCGAAGGCGCCTTGCAGAAGAAGTTCGTCTACCGCCTCTCGCGCCTCGTCCTTGGCCGCGCATTCCTTCACCCGCTCCTGTCCGTATCGTGCAGGGTCAACATCCGCTGGGCTCCCTGGTAGCAGGACAGCGGAGCACGAATCAAGGATGCCTGCCCATGAGGCGGGCGCCGCGTGCAAGGGAATGGGGACCGCAATCCCTCCCGCTGCTTCCACGGCACGGATGTACTGCGGCAAGCTGCGCTGGTTGTATGCCTCGTCAGTAGACGTAGGTTCGGGGATGGCGATACGGGGAAGTGCTGGCGTCATAGATCCTCTCTTGCAACCTGCGGATGATTCTCCGGCAACGCCTCTGCACTCGGCGTAGCCAGACGTGGCGAAAGGTCGCCGGGCGCCGCGTGGCTCTGATACAGCTGCAGGATTTCGTCCCGTAGTCTGGCCGTGAGTTCATCCGTCTGCCGGATCGTATAGCCCCCGGGGTCAATCGGTTTGCCAATTACTAATTTGACCGGCCGGGGACGAAAGTGGTGGGTGTGAATCGGCAACAACTCATAGGTGCCAATCAGCGCGATGGGCACCAACGGCACTCGGGCGCGAATCGAGATATAAGCAGGTCCGCGCATAAAGGGCTGCACCTGTCCATCCGTGGTGCGACCACCTTCCGGGAAGATGAACAACGGCATACCCGACTTAAGCACGCGGATGGCCTGATTGAGCCCGGCAATCGACCCACTGCCACTTTCCTCGTCGACTGGAATCTGGCCTGAGCGATGGAGATGCCACCCAATAAACGGCCACTTCCAAAGGCTCTGCTTAGCCAGGATTCGAAACTGGAAAGGCAGGCTGCTGAAGACCAGGGGCGTGTCCATAAACGAGGTGTGATTCGAGGCATACACGGCAACCGGCAACAAATTCTCACGTCCGATAACGGTCACAGGAGCGCCGGCAATCCTCAGTGAAGTCCGCGCCCATTGGCGTGCGATGTTATGCTGCAGCCGCCCATCCTTTTCCAGGCACGACGCCGCTAGCGACATGGATCCAAAAACACCAGTAAAGAAAAAGAACAACGGACCACGCGCCAGGTTAGAGGTCAGCCGGCTTGTCAACGACAAAGGCGGTTGAGCACCGGGCGTGGAACTTATGCCCGCGGAGGTCATACTTTCATCGGCTCCGCAGGTGTCGCCTGTCCAGCCACCAACCGCGGCCGCACCTCTCCAACCAGGTAAACGGAGCCGGTCACGACGACCAGGCCATGCACCGGGGTGAGCTGTAGCGCACGCTCAAGTGCCCCAACCCCCCCGGCAGCCGCCTCTACCTCGCTGCCTGTTGTCGCCGCAGCCGCCAGCAGATCCTCAACCGAGGCACTACGCGGGGAGTCGACCGGCGTCACCACCACCTTGCCAAACAGGGGGAAGAGAATCTGGGCGAGCTCCACAGCGGGTTTGTCTTTCAGGCAGCCGAAAACCAGGGTCAAGGGTTGCCCACGGTCCAGATGAGAAACCGCCGCGCGCAGAGCCCACGCCCCCGCAGGATTGTGGCCAACGTCCAGCAGCACATCTGCCCGATCGCGAGTACCTGTTATCAGTTCCAGCCGAGCCGGCCAAACCGTATCCCGAATGCCGGCCTGGATATCGATCGGGGTGATATTGTAACTGTGATTGTTTCTTAACTCTACTGCGGTGGCAATGGCCAACGCGAGATTACGCTGTTGATGCGCGCCCGCCAGCGGAGAGTCGATCCCGATCAGTTCGCCCATCACAGACAACGGATAGCGATTGCGGGTGTACTGTTCGGGATGATTGTGCACCGGCACATAGCTGGCCGCATTCACGCCTCTAACTCCCAGCGCGACTGCCACTTCTCCCAATGCCTGGTTGGCTTCAGGGTGCTGCGGCAGGGTGACCATGATCCCCTGGCGGCGCAGGATGCCGGCTTTTTCGCGCGCTATCTGGTCGACAGTCGAGCCCAACCACTCCGTGTGGTCTAGCGAGATATCGGTAATCACTGAAACCGCGGGCTCGACGATATTGGTCGCATCCAGCCGGCCGCCCATGCCTACTTCCACCACCGCGGTATGCACCTGGCGAGAAGCAAAATACAAAAAGCCCATCGCGGTGAGGGTCTCGAAAAAACTCGGCAACGCCGGCAGACGCCCATCCCGTACCAGGCTCGCAGCGATTTCCTCGACATGAGCGAAGAGGGCAGCGAAATCATCGTCAGCAATCATGGAGCCATCCAGCTGGATGCGCTCATTCACGCGGCTCAGGTGAGGCGAAGTGTAGAGACCGGTCCTGTAGCCGGCTCGGGCCAGGATGCTTGCCAGGGTCGAAGCTGTCGACCCTTTGCCGTTGGTGCCGGCCACCAGGATCGAGGTGAAGGAGCGCTCGGCGTTGCCCAGCGCTGCCATGAGCGTGCGCATATGCGCCAGCTCAAATTTCCGGCGAGGCGCGCCGGCCGTCGTGTGCAATTCCTGACCGAGAGCATGCAGGCGGTCCAGGGCCGAGGCGTAAGACATGTTCTTATTCTAGAGTGAATTCCCTGCCACTAGGCGCGGACGGTTGCCGGCCACATGAAGTCCAACGCGCGGATGAGATAGTTCTTCATTTCGCGGCGCGGCACGATGGCGTCGAGCATACCGTGCTCCAGCAGGAACTCAGATCGCTGGAATCCTTCTGGAAGCTTCTGTCGAATCGTCTGTTCAATGACCCTTGGTCCGGCAAAGCCTATCAGGGCGCCGGGCTCGGCAATATTAAGGTCGCCCAGCATGCCAAAGCTGGCGGTCACTCCGCCCGTGGTCGGGTTGGTGAGCACCGAAATATAGGGCACACCCGCGTCATCCAGCTGGGCAAGGCCCGCGGATACCTTGGCCAGTTGCATGAGGCTTGCGACCCCTTCCATCATGCGCGCACCACCAGACGCGGCGACGATGATGAGCGGCTGCCGTGCAGCCAGTGAGCGATCGATAGCCCGCGCGATGGTCTCGCCCACCACGCAACCCATACTCCCACCAATGAAGGCGAATTCCATCACACTCAGAACCACGGCATGAGGACCAAGGTTTCCCACGGCATTCATCACCGCGTCATTCAGGCCCGTCTCGCGCCGGGCCTTTTCCAGCCGGTCCCGATACGGCTTTATATCGACAAACTCCAACGGGTCGGTGGATACGAGTTCGAAATCAACCAGCTGGTATCCCGGCTCCAGCAGGCTGGCGATGCGGCTGCGCGCGTCCAGGCGCAGATGATGTCCACACTTAGGGCAAACCTGCAGGTTTGCTTCGAACTCGGCCTTGAAGACGTATTGCCCACAGCCCTCGCACTTTTGCCACAACCCCTCGGTGCGAACACTCTTTTCTGCTGTATTCGGTTCAATCTCGTTTTCCTGCCGCTTAAACCAGGACATGTATTCCCTTCCGCCACTCGTCCTCGGTGGTGTTGATTGCCGTGCCCATTACCGCCCTTGCCCCGAGTTTGGAGCATACAGCCACTGCGCTCTTTATGTCTCGGATTTGTGCAGTTTTCCCCGACTGGGAAGCTGTATACACACTGCTCGCATCAGTGCCCGGTGTGGTACGGATGCCCTGCGAGTATTGTAAATGCCCGATAGATCTGTTCCGCCACCATCAACCGGGCAAGCTCGTGGGGCAACGTCATCCGTCCTAATGACAGCATCGTTTGTGCCTGCCGGGGCGCCCCGTCCGACCAGCCGCTCGCTGGCCCAATAGCGAAGACAATACTTTGCTGGCCTGAATCCCGCCGGGCGCCGAGCCACTTGGCCAATTCTTGTGACGAGAAGGCCTCGCCGCGGCTATCCAGCAGGACCAGCCACGCTGGAGTACGTGCCCGTTGGCGGGCGACAAAAGCAAACAGTGCCTCCTCATCACGGAAAGCCATCGCTTCGATGCCTGCATAAGGCGCAATGCGCTCCAGATAGGAGCTCGTCGCAGGTCCGAGCAGATCGCTTCGGGTGCGCTGGGCGACGAATGCGAGGGTAAGGTTCAGGAGGTCACCGTTAAGAAAGGGCGGAATTTGACTCTTGAGGGCTTTAGAGCGTGTGAGAACCCGATTTCCAAACTCAGTCCCGCAGGGACGGCTGAACTTAGCCCAGGACGCTAGTCCTGGGTTGGATTTGAAAGCACGACCAGTCCCGCAGGGACGGCTGAAAATACGCCGCGACGCAATCCTGGACAACCTTCAGCCGTCCCTGCGGGACTCAATCATGTTTCATGATGTACCCAGGACTAACGTCCTGGGCTAAGTTCAGCCGTCCCTGCGGGACTTAACTCCTAAATCCTGGTTCTCACGCACGCTCTTTAGCCCCTGAGGTACGTTTTTTCCATGGTTTGGTTTTGCAACCGCGTTTCGGCTAACTTGATCATGCGCTGCATGTCTGAAGAAAAGCGTACCTCAGCGGCTAAAGCCGTGGAGGAGAAGTGAAATTTACGGCACGGCTGAACCCGTGCCCTTCGTACGCAGACGGTTCCAGCCTCAAGACTCAAGGTCTTGATCCTTTAACTGCTCCGGCCGGCGCCGACCTGCTCCCGGACCGCTGCCATCCCCGCCCCGTCCAGCACCGATTCAATCATGGCGTCACACCCCATGCAGGAGTTGATCATCATGTGGTACAGCCGGCGATCGGTCCAGTCCCGGTCGTAGTAGCGGCGGATGTACTCCGCGCGGCGGTTATCCGTGGCCTCGAGCTCCGCCCGGGCGCGTCCCGCATGTTCCGGAAAATGCTCTTCAAACCAACGAACCTTCCTCGACATCGACGCGTAGACGAAAATGTTGAAGACCCCCGGCAGCGATGCCAACGCACAAGCAGCGCCGCGGCCGACAATCACACAATGACCGTCTGCCGTGCACTGCTTCAGGTAGTTGCGCACGAACTCGACCATGCGCTCGCTATCGAAGACCTGGTCTTTGGGCGGCGCAGGCAGGCGGTCCACGCTGCCATGCCAGAAAGACTTCCCCATCCGGTAGTACCACGGATCAAGGCGTTCATCGCACTGCTCCGCCATGCTCCTGGGTACTCCGGCCTTATGGGCAATTTCTTCGATCAGGCACTTATCGATGAGCTTCCAGTGCAACCGGTTGGCCAGGCGGTGGGCGAACTCCGCTCCCTGGCTGCCATACTCCCGTTCAATGGTGATCACCCTGACCATGGAGATTATCTCCCGCCACAATGTGCCGGACCGTCCGGTGGCGTGATGCTAGCACCGGCAGACTGAATAATCCAGAGGCCGGCGGTACCGTCAAGGTTCGGCGAGGACAGGGTTTCTCAAGCTGCCGATACCGGCAATCTCTATCACCACGTCATCGCCGGGCCGGAGCCACCGCTGCGGAGAGCGGCCCATTCCAACCCCGGCGGGAGTGCCGGTACTGATGATGTCCCCCGGCACCAGGGGCATCATGGTCGAAATGTAAGAGATGAGACGCGGCACCTTGAAAATAAGCTCGCGGGTATTGGAACTCTGCAAGGTCTCCCCGTTAATCGACAGAGAAATATCCAATTGGTGAGGATCGGGTATCTCATCCTTAGATACGATCCACGGTCCTATCGGTCCGAAGGTGGGAAAGTTCTTGCCCAGCGTCCATTGCGAGGTAGCCAATTGGACGTCGCGAGCGCTCACGTCATGAAAGATGGTGTAGCCGAAGACGTGATCCTCCCAGTCAGCCTCGGGTATATTGCGGCCTCCCTGGCCAATCACCACCGCCAACTCGGCCTCATAGTCAGGTTGCTGGCTGGCGCGCGGCAAAAGGATGGACTGCCCATTCCCAATGAGAGTGTGCGAATACTTGGTAAACACGGTGGGAAACTTGGGCGGCTCCATCTTCGATTCCACGGCGTGATCGCGGTAATTGAGGCCGATGCAGAGAATCTTGGGCGGCCGCTGCAGCGGGGCCTCCAGGGAAACGGAAGACAACGGCGCGAGCAGATTCGGACCCGTCTCATCCAGCTGAAGATTTACCCCGGCCCATCGCTTCGGACCTGCGGCGATGAACGAAAGCGTGTCCGGGTATCCAAGCGGGCTGAGAGGGAAGACATGGCCGTCCTTGAGGAGTGCCGGGCCAACGGTTGCATCACGACGGTAGGTGATCAGGCGCATCCGTTAATTGTCCATCGGCCGGCGAAGGAATGGGTAAAAAATCGTGGACTCGGGCACGCTGGCTGACCGGCCAGTTCCAGGACGGCCTTCCGTGCGGGCCACAAGCAACCTTCGGGTGGAGAGCAAATTTGTCACTGGGCCGTAGAAGCAAGCCCATTTCGCAACAGCAGGAAACTGCATCTGCCTACAATGGGGTTTGTTGTGTCCATTCAAACGGGGGGTTAATGGCGAAGCCGAACGAGGGACGAAGCCGGGTAGTGATTGAAAACGTACAGCCACAAGTAAACTGTGGCCTCTTTCCCATCAAGCGAATCGTTGACGACCTGGTCTCCGTGGAGGCGGACGTCTTCGGTGACGGCCATGACCACGTTCGCGCCCGGCTGCTGTGGAAGCAGGAGGGAGAGAAGGCCTGGCAGGAGGCAGAGATGCTGCCCCTGGGGAACGACCGCTGGCGAGGCGAATTTCCCGTCACCCAGGTCGGCCGATATCGCTACACCCTGGTGGGTGAGATTGACCATTTCGAAACCTGGCAGAGCGACCTCAAAAAGCGGGTGGAGGCACAGCAGGATCTCGAAGTGCCGTTTGCCACCGGCGCCCTCCTTCTCGAACAGGTGCAGCCCCGGGCCACGAAAGAAGACAGCGCGAAGCTGGCTACCTGGGCCAAGAAGCTAAGGACGGGGAAGAAGGACTCCGCCGGGGTCGCCTTTGCATTAAAGGATGACCTGTTGGCGATGGTCCATCGTTATCCGGATCCCGCAATCGAAACCTGGTACGAGCGCGAGTTGGAAGTTGTTGTAGACCGGGAAAGAGCTCGCTTTTCCTCCTGGTATGAGCTCTTCCCCCGCTCCTGGTCGAGCGTTCCCGGAAAGCACGGCACGCTGAGCGACGTAACCAGCCGGCTGGACTACGTGGCGGAAATGGGCTTCGATGTCCTCTATCTGCCGCCGATTTCTCCCATCGGAAAAAGCTTTCGTAAGGGCAAGAACAACGCAGTCGAAGCCGCTCCGGGAGACGAGGGCAGCCCCTGGGCGATCGGCTCCGACGAAGGGGGACACACCGCGATCCTTGCCAAACTGGGCACCATGAAGGACTTCGCCAACCTGGTCAAGCGGGCCAAACAACTAAAGATGGAAGTTGCCCTGGACATTGCATTTCAGTGCGCGCCCGATCATCCCTGGGTCACCGAGCATCCTGAATTTTTCAAGAAGCGCCCCGACGGATCGATTCAGTACGCGGAGAACCCGCCCAAGAAATATCAGGATATTTATCCGCTGGATTTCGAGTCCTCCAACTGGCAGGGATTGTGGGAGGCGCTCAAAGACGTCTTCACGTTTTGGATGGATGCGGGTGTGCTCATCTTCCGCGTAGATAACCCGCATACCAAGGCGTTTCCATTCTGGCAGTGGGTGATCCCCGAGCTAAAGGCGAAAGACCCGAATGTGCTGTTTCTGGCGGAGGCCTTCACCCGGCCCAGGGTCATGGAGCGGCTGGCAAAAGTCGGCTTTTCCCAGTCCTACACCTACTTCACCTGGCGCGATACCAAAGAAGAGCTTACCCAGTACATGCTGGAACTCACCACCACTCCGGTACGCGAATACTTCCGGCCCAACTTCTGGCCCAACACCCCCGACATTCTCCCCGGGCACCTGCAGACCGGCGGTTTACCGGCCTTCCGCAGCCGGCTAGTCCTGGCCACGACCCTCTCTGCCAATTACGGAATGTACGGGCCCGCTTTCGAATTGGGCGAAAACACCCCCATCCGGCCGGGCAGCGAAGAATACCTGAACTCGGAAAAATACGAGATCAGGACCTGGGATTTGCAAAACCCCGCAAGCCTCAAACCGCTGATCACGCACCTGAACCAGATCCGGCTAACCAACCCGGCGCTGCAGACTAACGAGCGGCTGCATTTTCACCCCACGGACAATCCTTCGCTCATCTGCTACTCCAAACGCACGAAGGAGGGCAGCAACCTCATCCTCGTGGTGGTCAACCTCGATCCTTACTTGGTTCAGGCAGGTTGGGTGAATCTCGATTTGGACGTCCTGGGGCTCGCGGCGGGCGATACATTTGAAGTCTATGACCTGCTGGCGGATCATTCGTATCGCTGGCAAGGATCGAGAAATTATGTTGCCCTGCGCCCGGCCGAAGCGCCGGCTCATGTCTTCCGCGTACTGCAAGCGGGTGAAACGCCATCGAAAGTAACTGCAGTAGTCACGATTTAAGCAGGAACCAAGCCGGGAGGCAGGATTGAAGAAACCGGGAAGCGCGGCGGACCCGCTCTGGTACAAGGACGCGATCATTTACGAGTTGCACGTCAAGGCGTTTATGGACGGCAACAACGACGGCATCGGCGACTTTCAGGGATTACTCAGCAAGCTCGATTACGTGCAGGACCTGGGCGTCACCTGCCTCTGGCTATTGCCATTCTTCCCTTCTCCTCTGCGTGACGATGGCTATGATATTTCCGATTACCTGAGCATTCATCCCAACTACGGGACCATGGAGGACTTTCGCGAGTTCATGACGCAGGCGCACAACCGCGGTCTCCAGGTAATGATTGAGTTGGTCATCAACCACACCTCCGATCAGCACCCCTGGTTTCAGCGAGCGCGTCACGCTCCCAAGGGTTCGCCGGAGCGCGACTTCTACGTGTGGAGCGACACCGATCAGAAATATCAGGCCGCGCGCATCATTTTCACGGATACCGAAAAATCCAACTGGACCTGGGATCCTGAAGCCCAGCAGTACTATTGGCATCGCTTCTTCTCCCACCAGCCAGACTTGAATTACGACAATCCTGTCGTCATCGAAGAAGTAGTCAAAATCATGCGCTACTGGCTCGATATGGGCGTCGACGGGCTGCGCGTGGATGCCATTCCTTACCTGGTGGAGCGGGAAGGTACCAATTGCGAAAATCTTCCCGAAACCCACGCAGTCATGAAGCGCATTCGCCACGAAATCGACAAGGACTACGCCGCCAGGACCATCCTGGCCGAAGCCAACCAATGGCCTGACGATGTGCGCATCTATTACGGCGACGGGGATGAGTGCCACATGGCGTTTCATTTCCCCCTCATGCCCAGAATGTATATGGCGCTGCGGCAGGAGGATCGCCTGCCCATCACCGACATCATGGCGCAAACACCGGAGATTCCCCATAACTGTCAGTGGGGGCTGTTTCTGCGCAACCACGACGAGCTGACGCTGGAGATGGTCAGCGATGATGAGCGCGATTACATGTACCTGGCCTACAGCGCGGACCCGCGCATGCGCATTAACATCGGCATTCGGCGGCGGCTGGCGCCGCTGGTCGACAACAGCCGGCGCCGCATCGAGCTGCTCAACAGCCTGCTCTTCTCCTTCCCCGGCACGCCCATCGTTTATTACGGGGATGAAATCGGCATGGGCGACAACATTTACCTGGGCGATCGCAACGGCGTGCGCACCCCGATGCAATGGAACGGGGACCGGAATGCCGGGTTCTCCCGCGCGGTGCCGGCAAAGCTTTACAGCCCGATCATTATGGACCCGGTCTGGGGTTACGAGGGTTTGAATGTGGAAGCGCAGCAGAGCGACCCATCGTCGCTGCTGAGCTGGATGCGCAACATGATCGCCTTGCGCAAGCTCTTCCAGGTGTTTGGTCGCGGCACCCTGTCCTTCCTGAACCCCACGAACCGCAAAATTCTTGCATACATCCGCGAATTTCAAAACGAGAAAGTGCTGTGCGTGGCCAATCTTTCCCGCTTTGCCCAGCCGGTCGAACTGGATCTGGCAGCGTATGCCGGCATGGTGCCGGTTGAGATGCTGGGTTACGTCGAATTTCCCAGGATTCGGACTACAGCCTATCCCTTAACGGTAGGCGCCTACGGCTTTCTTTGGCTGGAGTTGCAGCCTTCCCCCGAACCGGTGCCCAGCCTGGCAGACGCCGGCGAGCCGGAGCTGGAGGTCAGCGGACCGACCGACTGGATGAGCGTTCTCGAAGGCAATGGCCGCCGGGAGCTGGAGGAGGCGATCCTGAGAGGT
>Ga0302326_10030400_pt1 | contig 10811 bp, 8 predicted proteins | sample Palsa_T0_3_FD_202264 | JGI IMG/M metagenome (GOLD analysis project Ga0302326, IMG submission 202264) | Peat permafrost microbial communities from Stordalen Mire near Abisko, Sweden - Palsa_T0_3 | ecosystem: Environmental > Terrestrial > Soil > Palsa > Peat permafrost | place: Sweden: Abisko...
AATTCTGGAGCGCATGGACGACCGCTTCGAGCACGATCAGGGCTGGGCGGGCACTTACAATCACATAACATCGGGGCGCCTACCCAGCGATATCTTTCGGGATCATGTGGGATGCACCTTCATGCGGGACCGCACGGCTATTGCAAGCCGCGCTCTGATTGGACGGGAAAACATAATGTGGGGATCGGACTACCCGCATTTCGATGGTGGCTGGCCCAACGCTGCAGCGTTGCTGGAGGCGCAATTCGATAATGTTTCGCTCGAAGAGCGAATGATGATTGGACGGACAAATACCATCAAATTTTACGGGCTTCCAATTTAAAAACGACGGCAGACTCGACCTCCCCGAACACAGACAACCGCCCGGCGACGTTTGTGAGAAAGGTTCTTTCTATCCCACACAAGTCGTGAGCGCTGCGCGGCCAGCCAAGAGGTGCCCGATCATCGATTTAAAGAGCAATCATAGTCCGATCGGCCGATTGGTGCGCGCCTGCGAGGCAGGTGAGCGCACGGCGCGCAGTTGCAGAGCCAGAGGCGGCCGACGGTCGGCGCGTGCGCTACGGGAAACTCTTTCGCGCAGAAGCGATTGCGGCCCAGACCAGGATGATGCGGACCGGCTTGCGGTGCTCGTCACATGACTTACGACTTTATCATCGGCGGCGGCGGATCAGCGGGTTGCGTGCTTGCAAATCGATTGTCCGCGGATTCAGGTAACCGCGTCCTTCTGATCGAAGCTGGCGGCAGGGACCGCAACATCATACTTCGGGCGCCGGCCGGCGTCCTCCCCATCCTGAACCAAGGTTGGTTCAGCTGGAATTACCAGACCGAGCCGCAGATCCACGCCAACAATCGCTTGCTCCAGACACCGCGTGGAAAGGTGCTGGGTGGATCGAGTTCGATCAATGGGATGATGTACGATCGGGGCGCCCCGGTCGACTATGACACCTTTCGCCAGATGGGCTGCGAAGGATGGTCCTATGCCGACGTGCTCCCCTACTTCAAACGACTGGAGACCTATCTCCCCGGGGAAGGCCCAGCACACGGAACCGATGGACCGGTCCGCGTCACCCGCCAGGGGGTCAAGAATCCGTTGGCCCGCGCCTGGGTCGACGCGTCGTTGGCCTACGGACTCCCTTTCAATACAGATACCAACTCTGGTGATCGGCAGGGGGTAGGGCCCAGCGACCAGACGGCTGCCGACGGCGTCCGCTCAAGCTCTTCCCGCAGCTACCTGAACCCTGTCCGATACCGCAAAAATCTCACCATCATCACGAACTCGCGGGTCACTCGCATTCTCTTCGACGGGAAGCGCGCGTGTGGCATCGAATGTGTTCGCGGCGGGCGCGTCGCACAGTTGCGCGCCGAACGCGAGGTGATCCTCTCAAGCGGCGCCCTGGCCTCCCCTCATCTGCTGATGGTTTCGGGCGTGGGCGATGCCGATCATCTGCGCGAGCATGGGGTGCCGGTGGTCTGCGATCTCAAAGGCGTCGGCCGCAACCTTCGCGATCATCTCGGCATAGATATACGGGTGACCTGTACGGAACCGGTGTCGCTCAACACGTACGTCAATCCTCTGCGTATTGCGCTGGCGATGGCGCAGTATGTGATCACGGGGAAAGGCCCGATGACCATGCTGAGCATGGAGGCGATCGCCTATGCTCGGGTTACCCCTTTCGCCGAAAATCCCGAACTCAAGATCCACTTCGCCGCTGCTTTATATGAGCAGATGGGCCGAATCGTTAGTTCACGCCAGGGCTTTGTAACCCACACCGATGTCCTCTATACGGAGAGCCAAGGCAGGATTCGACTGCGCAGCGCCGATCCACTGGCGCCTCCGCGGATCGATCCCAACATTCTCGCCACCGAAAAGGACCGATTGCTGGCGCGGCAGAGCGTCCGCATGGTGCGCGAAATTCTCGCCCAGGCCGCCTTCGATCGCTATCGCGGCGAGGAATTGGCACCTGGTCCAGGTGTGCGTACCGACGCGGAGATCGACGCCTTTGTGCGAGAAACCGCAGTGGCCGATTTCCACACCGTCGGCACCTGCAAAATGGGGTATGACGAGCGCGCGGTGACCGATCCTCAATTGCGAGTTCGCGGCGTTGATGGCCTGCGTGTGATCGATGCGTCAATATTCCGGCCATCATGGTCGGCGAGAAGGGAGCGGACATGATATTGGGCCGCGATCCCCTTCCCGTTGGCAGCAGCACCGTGGATAGGGAAAGTCTCCCTTCTTAGCTCAGGAATTTTGGTGCGCCTTGACATGAAGCGCGACAATGTGGATCGTGAGACTCGGGTTGATGCTGATCACACGTTTCGCAGAGCCGTACACTAGATCAGTCTGCGGAGGATTATCGCGGCATGTCTTTGAAGATCGACAAACTGTTTTCCCTGGCAGGCAAGGTGGCGCTGGTGACGGGGGGCAGCAGCGGCATCGGCCGCACGATCGCCGCCGGGTTCATCGCGAATGGCGTGCGGACGTATATCACCGGCCGCAACGCGGAGCGCTTGGAGGAGTCCGCCAAGGCGCTCTCCGGCGCCGCGCCCTGTATCCCGATCGTGGCCAATCTCTCAAGCAAAGACGGCACCGACGCGCTTGCCACTAAGATCGCGGCGCGGGAATCGCGGCTCGATATCCTCGTCAATAACGCCGGCGCCAGCTGGGTGCAGCCAATCGAGGAATATAGCGAAGCGGGTTGGGACCGAGTGTTCGACCTCAACGCGAAAGCCCCGTTCTTTCTGACGCAAAAGCTGCTGCCGCTGATGACGCGCGGCGAAGGCGAGCAAGACTGGGCGCGCGTCATCAATATCGGATCGACCGCGGCGGAGCAGGTGGATCCGCAGGGCAGCGGCTATGGGCCCTCGAAGGCGGCAATGCATCAACTGACCCGCGTCATGGCGCGTAGCCTCGCGAGGCATCGCATCACTGCGAACTGCATCGCACCGGGGATGTTTCCGTCGAGGCTCAGCGATCAGCTCGATCCGAAAATCCGCGAATCCTGGGTTTCGCGTTGTCCGGTCGGACGGCAAGGTACCGCCGAGGATGCCGCGGGCACTGCGATTTATTTGTGCTCGCGCGCCGGAGCTTTCACCAACGGGCGCATCATCGTGCTCGACGGCGGCCATATGGCCTGATCGTCCCGGCATGCAGATGCGCCGTCATTTCGATCGAGCGCGCGGTGGTGCTGGGCCTGCGGAAGATCGCCTATGCCGGCTATGCGCGCTCAGTCGGCAGTCATGCCTCGCCTGCGCTTGATTAGTGTCATAGGATCAACAAGTCGGGCACGATTGGCAAGAGCTGATAGAGAAACGGGCTTAGGATATCGTGAAAAGCATCTGAGGATCGAGGTCAAGACGCGATGAAAAAACCCAAGCGCGCCGTCCGGTACGGCGGTGCAATGATCGACGACAATGAGATCAATGCCGTCGTCAATGTGATGAAGACGAGCATGGTCGTCGGCGAGAAGGTTCAGAGTTTCGAGACGCGCTGCGCTAAGGTGCTCGGCCACAAATACGGCGTCATGGTGAATTCTGGCAGTTCCGCGTTGTTGCTGGCGATGCATCTGCTTGATCTGCCCAAAGGCTCGGAAGTCATCACGCCAACCCTGACCTTCGGGACCGACATCTCCAGCATTACTTTCGCCGGCTATGTGCCGGTGTTGTGCGACGTGGTCCTCGATACCTATCAGATCGACCTCGATAAGATCGAGCGGATGATCTCCCCGAAAACCAAGGCCATGCTCATACCCAACCTCATCGGCGGCATGCCGGATTGGGACCGGCTGCGCGAGATCGCCGACAAGCACGGACTCCTGCTCGTGGAGGATTCCTGTGATACGCTCGGCAGCACCTATCGGGGCCGGCCTGCCGGCGCGCGCGCCGATCTCAGCGTGACCAGCTTCTCGATTTTCCACATCATCACCTGCCTTGGCAATGGCGGCCTCGTCGCGTTCGATTCCGAGAAATTATGGGATCGCGCGGTCATGCTGCGCAATTGGGGCCGTGCCTCGGAAAAATATACGCACGGGTCCCAGAAGCGCTCGGGCTTCATCTATCAGGAGCTGGATGGCATCGACTATGACGGCGCGTTCATTTTCGAGGAAATGGCCTATGGCTTCATCGCAAGCGAAGCCGGTGCGGCCTTCGGCCATGCGCAGCTTGATAAGCTCGAATATTTCTCCGAGTTACGGCGGCAGCGATTCGACAAATACACCGCCTTCATGGAGAAGCATGAGGACGTGTTCATCAAGGCGCGGCTCAATGACGGTGTGAAGACGACCTGGATTTGCTATCCGGTACAGCTCCGCCCGCAACTCGGCTGGAAGCGCCACCATCTGCAGACGCACATGAATGAGTTGGGCGTGCACACCCGCACCATCTTCACCGGCAATGCCGCGCGCCAGCCAATGATGAAAGGCCGCGAGTTCCGTATTGACCCGAAAGGATGCCCCAACGCCGATCAGATCATGGAATACGGCGTCATGTTGCCTTGCTTCCCGTCCATGACCGACGAGGACATGGACTATGTGTTCGAGGCGATCGAGGACTTCATCGAAATCCAGCGGAGCCGAAACAGCTAGGCCGCGCAGCCGGCCGGCGCATGCCGCGCCAGAAAACTAAACACCGCGTCGTTAAAACTGTCGTTGGCGTCACCCGCGACCATATGCTCGGCACCGGCCACGGCTACGAACTCGGTATGGGGTGCCAGCTTCAAAAAATGGGCCGCCCCTGCGCTGCTGAGGACGCGGCTGCGGCCGCCCCGGATCAGCAATGTCGGGACTTTTAGCGCCGCCGCCGCCACTTCGAGCGCGGTGGTGTCGATCGGCGCGGCCTTGGGATCGATCTTGGTGAAAGCCGGATCCCAATGCCAATGCAAGCGCCCGTCCTCGCGCAGGCGAAGGTTGCGCATCAGCCCGGAGGTGTCCTTTGGACGCGGGCGATGCGGCAGATAAGCGGCAACCGCGTCGGCTGCTTCCTCGAGCGAGGCGAAGCCATCGGGCGCGCTCATCATGAAGGCGCCGATCTCATGCGCGCCTACCGTTTCGAGCTGTGCGGCAACGTCGACCAGGACCAAGCCCACGACAGCAGGCGGCGGCGCCGCTGCGATCAATAGCCCGACGAGGCCGCCGAGCGACGCGCCGACGAGGATCGGCGCACGGCTAAGCGCGCCGATCACCTCGCGGACGTCAGAGGTGAAAACTTTCATGCCGTAAATACCATCGGGCGACCAGCCGCTCTCGCCATGGCCCCGCAGATCGATCGAGATCGCGCGATAGCCGCGTCGTGCAGCCTCTGACACGGCGTTGCCCCAGCTTTGCCTTGTCTGGCCACCGCCGTGCATGAACAGCACCGGCGGCGCCTCCGCCGCACCCATGACGTCGGCAGCGATCGTGACACCCGCGCCTTCAAAATCGATTCGTTTCATCTAGCCTCCGCATCATGTTGTCAACGCAATCAGCGTATGCCACCCGTTTTGACAGGCGCTTTGCTCAAGTCGGAGGCCGCCCCGACGACCTTCGCCTCGATGAGCGCCTCGATTTCCTGATCCGAATAACCGAGTTCGCCCAGAATAGCGCGGCTGTGCTGTCCCGAGATCAGCGGCGGGCCTTGCACGGCTCCAGGGGTTTCCGACAGATCGACCAACACCCCTACCTGGTCCATATGGCCCAGGGCCGGATGAGGGAATCCCACGACCCAGCCCCTGGATTTAAACTCGGGATCGTCGAACATCCGACGCGAGAATTCGGGATCGGAGATTTCGGCCGGCGCCCCTGCGGCATCAAGCCGCTTCATCCACGCCGTGGCGGAATGGCCGCGGAAAATGCCGGCTAGGGTCTCGGACAGCGCCTTGTCATTCTGTGAGCGCGCTGCGGCGGTTGTGAAGCGCGGATCGGCGGCAAGCCACTCGGCACTAAGAGCCACGGTCAGCGCGCGCCATTCCGACTGCGTGGTCGCTGCGATGCAGAGCCAGCCCTCGCTTGTCTCGTAGAGCCGGTAAAGGGCGGTGAATCCCGTCTGATCCTTGTCGAGCCGCACCCGCTCCGGGCCAGTGCCGTCGGGGAAGGCGTAAGTGTAGGAGCTATTCAGGAGGCAGGCATTGATGATCGAAGTGTCGAGGAACTGCCCCTGGCCCGTGCGATCGCGGTACATGAGCGCCTGGACGATGCCGATGGCGGATAGGAAGCCGTTGCCGGTATCGCCGAAAGATGTCAGCGACCACATCGGTTTACCACCCGCCGCGACCGCGCCGTCCTCGAACTGAAGGCCCGCCAGGCATGCACCGGTTTGATCGTTTCCGGACAGCGATGCACGCGGACCGGTCTCGAATCCACGCGTGTGACAATAGATCAGATCGGGCTTGATGGCCTTCAGGCTCTCGTAATCGATGCCGAGCCTCTGTGACGCCGAATAGCGCATGTTGTGCTGAACAATGTCGGTGCTCGCGATGATCCGCCGCACGATTTCTTTCGCGCGAGGGTCCTTCAAATTGAGCTGAATGCTGCGCTTGCCATGGTTGCAGCTGCAGCCGGTGGATGTCGAATGCCAATATGAGTCGTTGAGCGTACCGATCTTGATGACCTCGGCGCCGAGATCGGACAGCAGTTGCGTGCCATAGGGCCCGGCGACCGCAAGCCCAAAATCTACGGCGCGAATCCCTTCCAAGGGCCGCTTCGGAGTTGCGGCGATGCGCTTCTGAACCGAGGCGGGTGTCGCGCCCAGAGCGGCGGGGTCGCAGGCGCTCAGCTTGTAGACCGTGCCGACCTCGCGGATTGGTCCGAGCTCCGGATCGACGCGCTCCTTGACACAACCATCCGCCAGTAAAAGCGGATCGTTCAGCCCCTCCTCGATCGGCCGGCATACCTGCAACGGCATCCCCGCAATGCGGCCCGCCTCAAGCCAGAAAGCCGAGTCGTGCTTGGCCGCGGCCGCGGCCATCAACGGGTGGTAATGGGCCACCACGAGCAACTCTTCATAGCCCATGCCCATCCGACCCGGGTCACTAAAGACGCTGAGATCGGGTCGGGGCCCCGTTTCGGCGGATTCGATGGTGAATCGAGCGTTAGGCGCCCATTCATGAATCCATTTCCCATCCGAGGTCTGGAAATGACCCTTCGGGGATCGACTATTGAAAATCCAAGTGGCGTAATTTGGCGCTTCAGGGTCTGCGGCGCGCTGCCAAATCGCCCAACCCCCGGCGAAAGCGCCTCGCATCAGCGATGTTTCGACGAGTTGTCCACGTCCGGTGAGTCCGCGTACGCGCAGGGCCGCATTGATGCCTAGCGAGGCGGCGAAGAACGCGCCGAGACTCGGCCAGCGGGAGGCGGGGAAGACCGGCCCCGGCCGCGCCGGCCCCTGCACCCAGTCGTAGGGAATCACCTCGTCCGGCGCGAAGCCTTCCCTGCCGACGATATGGTGTTCAGCGCCCTCGGGCCAGCCGCGTTGCTCCCAGTGCAGCCCGGTCCGTGCAGCGACCAGCGCGTCATACCCCTTCCGGTGCGAATGGCTGTTGTCGCGCCCATAGGCTGTAATGGAGCAATAGACAAGACCTGGATTTCGCGCGGACAGCGTGGCATAAGCGATCCCGAGACGCTCGGTCGTGCCCGGCGAGAAGGATTCGACCAAAACATCGGCCGCGTCGGAGAGTTCAAGGAACCGCGCTAGGCCGGAATCGGTTTTGAGATCGATGGCCTCGTGGGTCTTGCCACGGTCCCACACACGATACCCATGCTGGGACGCGAAACGGTCCCCGTCCGGCGGATCGATCTTGGTCACCGCGGCTCCATGATCGGCCATCAACATGGTCGTCATTGGCCCGGCGATACCCCATGACAAATCCAAGACCTTCAGCCCGTTCAGTACTCCTGCCACTTGCAACTCCGCTTCAATCGATTCCGAGGATGAGCCCGCTTGTTGGCACGCCCGTACCAGCGGTCACTAGAACATGCTGGAGGCCGGTGACCTGGTTCGCGGCCTGTCCGCGGACTTGGCGAACCGCTTCGGCCACGCCGTTGAGACCGTGGATATACGCCTCGCCGAGCTGACCGCCATGCGTGTTCATTGGCCAGCGTCCGCCCCGCCCGAGCGCTCCGCTGGCGATCAGATGGCGCGCCTCGCCGCGTTTGCAGAAACCAAGCTCTTCGAGTTGGGGCAACACGAAGGGCGTGAAGTGGTCGTAAAGGACAAGCGTCTGGATGTCTTGCGGCGTCAGTCCAGATTGCTCCCAGAGCTGTCGGCCGACATTAGCCATTTCCGGAAGGCCGCTGATCGACTCTCGATAATAGCTGGTCATCATTTCCTGATCCGGCCCCATACCCTGGGCCGCGGCCTTGATCAGGACGGGCTTCTGCTTCAAATCACGGGCCCGTTCGGCGGTAGTGATCACGAAGGCGACACCGCCATCGCTTTCCTGGCAACAATCGAGCAGGCGCAGCGGGTCGACGATGAGGCGCGACACCTGATGCTGCTCAAGAGTGATCGGTTTCTCATAAAACCACGCCTTGGGATTGGTCGCGGCATGATCGCGCGCGATCACGGCGACCCGACCGAAATCCTCGCTGGTCGCGCCGAATTCATGCATGTAACGACGGGCGGCCATGGCAACCCAACCCGCCGGCGTCATCAGTCCGAACGGCGCGTAGCGGCCTATGTGTACATCCAGCGGCTTTGGATCCAGAGAGGCCGGCCGGTCCATCGGGGCGCCGAAGCGAAAGCCGGAGCGCTCATTGAAAGCACGGTAGCAAACCACCGCTCTGGCCACGCCGGCTATGACGGCCAGCGCCGCGTGCTGCACCACCGCGCATGCCGCCCCGCCGCCATAGGGGGCCTCGGCGAGGTAGGTCACGTTGTCCGCGCCGATACTGCGAGAGATGTCGCCTTCGGGGCTTGAATCGAAATTGAAAGTCACCAGACCATCAATCTCTTTGGGCGACAGTCCGGCATCCTTGATCGCGGTCGTCACCGCCTCCAACGCCAGACGCAGTTCCGATCGCCCGGAATTCTTCGAGAATTCGGTCGCGCCAATCCCGACTATGGCTGCTTTACCCGAAATCCCGGTCATGGCCCCGCCGCGGCCGGACGCCATTGAAGCAGCAGCATGTCGTCTTCTGGATCGGCAACAATCGCGGCCTGTAGCTTCGCGCCGATCTTCAAATCGTCTTCGTCGGCATCGATCAGATTGCCGACCATGCGTACACCTTCTTCGAGTGCAACCAGAACGATTCGACTGGGCGTCGCGATGCCCGGCAAGGGCGGGTACCAATGCACCGCATAGCTATAGATTTGACCACGCCCGGATGCCTTGACCGTGTCCCATTCGAAGGAACCGCAGGCCGGGCACATCGGCCGCGGTGGGTTGCGAAGTAAGCCGCAGCCGGCACAGCGCTGAATCAGCACCACGCCGGCGCGCAGGCCTTCGGCGAAAAACGCGTTATCGCGGTTATACGCCTGCCGCGGACGACGCGTCACACTCGCTTTCTCGGGCAACGCCGCCTACTCTACGTTGATCGCCGGCACCATTGTTGGCGCCTCGTCGTCATGTCCTGGCTCTTTTGATGTTCGCATTTTTCCCCGCTCAGTCCGAACCCGCCGCGTCTTGCGCCGTACAAAAACCTGCATTAAAGTATATATTATTATAATGATTAGCAACACCGCATGGCGGTATTCGTGCGCAAACGAGCATCGTCCCGGGGCTGGAAGGCATGATGGATAATCTTGGAAAACTGCTCGCCATTGAGGAGATCAAACAACTCAAGGCGCGCTATTTCCGCTTGATGGACATGCGCGATTTTGACGGAATGGCGCAGGTCTTCTGCGTGGACGCGGTGTGGGATTGCTCAGAGGGAGCCCGTGTTCTCCCTCTGATGGGCGGTCCATGGAAGGGTGAGGTTGGTCCGGTCACCCGCGGTCGCGATGCCATAATGAAATGGATCCGAGAAAACTTCCTAAACATGACCTCTGTCCACCATGGACATTGCCACGAAGTGACGATAGACAGTGAGACTGATGCGCATGGCATCATCGCAATGGAGGACTACCTCCGCGCCCTAAACCGCGAAAGCCCAATTATACATGGCGCCGGACACTATCATGAGCGCTACCGTTTTGAGGATGGTGCCTGGCGAATTGCTGCGACGAAACTGACTCGGCTTTTCTTCGACGATCGGCGCTGATGCTCAAATGGCGGTGCCCTCCGCATGGCCACTTGCGATGGCGCCTTTGAGATCGGTCACTGCGTGAGCGCTTCCGATGAGATGAGCTGCGGGATCATTTCCCTTCCGTGTCCGCGATCGGTTGCATGGAAGTTGTTAGCGTCTCATAAGAATCCGTGTCGTCCGGGTCTGAAAGCAGGAATGCGCGACGCAACAATTGCCGCATGAACAGTCGCAAAAGCGGCTCATCCTCGCTCGCGCCGGCCTTGCGCACGAATGCCTCCAATTGCTCGTCGCCACTGGCCCAATTCGCCGGACGCCGGCCTGTGACGGCCGCGATGTCCGATAGATATTCATCTTCGAATTGCGGCTGGTATGCATCTGCCCGCCGCAAGAACCGCAGCACACGCCATTGCTTCAGTCGAGCGTAACGGGCCGTCTCGTCGGCGACGCCATCGGGAGCGAGCCATTGCTGCAGCGATACCATTAAGTTGGCGTAGCGGGACCCGGGGCCGGATTCCGGCGGTACGAAGGTTTCGGGTGCCCAGCCGTTGATTTCGAAGATGTTGTCGAGCGAATCCTTCAATTGCAGAACGTCCCAGATCATGTAAACGTGGATCTCATGCCCGGGCTTGGGTTCGGCGATCTCATGCAACATTTGCA